>OHBM01000634.1_pt1 | contig 27919 bp, 19 predicted proteins | sample 1577251 | NCBI WGS metagenome assembly OHBM01 (sample SAMEA3541557, study PRJEB24748) | human gut metagenome | biome: human gut; feature: human-associated habitat; material: faeces | place: China | collected 2012 | reverse complement strand
TTTCTCCATAAAAATATACTAATTTTCAGGCGGTTTTTTAATTCCGCCAACAGGTTGAAGACTACTTTCCGTGAATATACAAAGAATGAATTGATGTTTGGAAAGGCACCTTCCTTTGATGCCTATATGACAGGCAGTGATCAAGTTTGGAATTGTAAGTTCACGAAAGGTGATACCAATTTCTTGCTAAAGTTCGCTCCATCAGATGCTCCACGATTATCTTATGGCTCTTCATTTGCCAGTTCTTCCATTCCAAAAGAATACCAACAAAGTTTCAAGGAAGAATTGGAGAAGTATGATACGATATTGGTAAGAGAAAAATCGGGCGTAGATATTGTACGTGACTTGACAGGGAAAAAGGCAGAGGTGGTTTGTGACCCAACTTTATTGCTTACGGGCAAGGAATATCATGTTTTGGCAACGAGAGGTAAACTTAAATTGCATGAGCCATATATATTGGTATATGTATTGGACTATATGTACAATCCTTATCCTGATATATATAATATTGTGAGAAAAGTCAAGGCAGAATTGGGGTGTAAGGTGATTTATATAGGAACAAATGCAGTTGATCCGACTGACAATGATGCAGCCTATATGGGAGGACATAGTGGACCTTTGGAATTCTTGCAACTTATGGAACATGCCTCTTTTGTGATAACAACCTCTTTTCATGGTACAGCCTTTGCGACCATATTCCATAAGCCGTTGTTCTCTGTTGTTCAGGATATGGAATTGGAGGATGGAAGAATGCAAACCTTGCTCAATGCCTTAGGACAAAAAGACTCGTTGGTATATTATAAAAGTGATGTTTCTGTATCTTTGATTCATTCCGATACAATCATTGCAAAGGAAGATCATTTGAATTCAATCAGACAAAGTTCAGAGCAACTATTGATGGACTCTATTAATAAAATTCGTCATGGGAAAAATAATTAAGGCAGTAAAGCCATTCATATATCAGAACAACAGCAACTTCAAGTTAGCTGTATATCAAAAATGGGAAGAATGTGGGGGAAGTGTAGTCTCTTTACGACCATTGGAGAAATATTATGAGCGTTTGTCTTATCATTTGGACTTGCCGTCATTGTGGCAAAGTTCCAAAGAGGCTCATTTGAGATTTGTTGAGGGAGCAAGTCTTAGATTTGATACATTCCCTGATTACTTGGGGTATGAAGTGGTTCCTATGGTTTGGGATTGCTGGCCAAAATATGTGAATAATATGGCAAGATGGTTTGAAAAACATCATGTGCGCACTGCGTTTTTTACATCTTCACAGACTGCGGATAAGATGAGAATGCTATGCCCTAAGGTTCATATCTACCATTTGCCAGAAGCCATAGAGACGGAGCTTTATCATGCAGGGAAAAACTTGGCAGAGCGTTCCATTGATTACTTGGAATTTGGTAGATGTAGCAGAATCTTGGATTCATCGAACTTTGACAAGTCAATAAAGGTGTTGAGTAGTCGAAATGAGGCTACTGGACTGCATACTCGTGCTCAGTTGGCAGATGCGCTTGCAGATTCAAAAATAACCTTGGCGCTTACTCGCTTGGACAATCAACCAGAGTTGGCAGAAGGTATTGACACATTGACTCAGCGATATTGGGAATGTATGTTGTCTGGTGTAGTCATTCTTGGTAGGGCACCAAAAGAGTTGATAGATATCGTTGGGTATGATCCTGTTGTTCATATGGACAAGGAACATGCTAATGAGCAAATACTTGACATTCTTGCTCATATAGAGGATTATCAAGAGTTGGTGGATAGAAACCGCAAGTCTGCTTTGGAAAAGGGGGATTGGAAACTACGAATCCAACAGATGATGGAGGTGTTGGAAGGGTTAGGTTATGAATGTAAATAGACAATGAAGAACATAGAAGATGTCTGTCAATGACTAGAGGGAGGATATTTCCACTGAGGCTTTGATTCGGGAGGTGATGGAGCATATTAATGATTATCAAGAACTTGTGGATAAGAATCGAGAGACGGCTGAAAGGCTTGGTTCTTGGAAGTGAGGATGAAGAGGCACATGAGGAAAATGATAGAGGAGTATGAAGTGTGAATAATTTGAAATGTAATTTGTTTGTTGTTGAGGCAATTACGCTATTTGTTGAAATCTATAAAACTTTGATAAAATGGAATCACTTATTTCAAGCCGATTACGTGATGGCATTTATGAGAAATTGAAACTAATAGTTTCTGATACAAAATATGATCATGAGTTTATGAATCTTTTATCTTCTTTTTGGGATGTGTACAATAAACCAAGAATAGCAGATGAAAGATTCTCAAATCTGGGTGATGAGATAGAAAAGCATTTTGTAATGAACGATGATTGGTCTGATGATAAGTTATTCATATCAATATTGCACATTAAAAATGACGATGATAAATTAATTCGTATGTTTGAAGGTCTTTTGAATGTTTCTACTCAATCAAAAGAATTAGCAGAGAATATACTTCAAACTTTAAAGTCGGACGAGTTTAATATTATAGATTCTGATGGGAAATGGATTGTTCATATTGGGAATATGGATACCCCCATTATCGAAGACCGCTCTAAACCCTTCTATGTTTGTAAATCAAGAATCGTTAATGCTGTCGCATTTAGAGAAGAAGATGTGGTATGGCCTCTTCAAACTGATTGCTTTGTGCTAACGTTTAATTATGTATGGAATGATTTTAGTCTGCGCACTTGCTATAAGTTATACTATGTGAGTGCAGACGGAAAGCATCATAAGCTTGGAATCGTTAAGATCATGCATGAGGGAAAAGACGATACGAGTACTGTGTTACCATCGAAGTTCTGGTCCTTGCCATCTGAGTATTGCTCCCTTGGTGAAGATGTCTCATATTATCAAAATATGAGGGAGTTGTTTGGTAATAATGCATATATTTATTTGTCTGAGTTATGTGATGCCGCCCTGTATTCTAGAGTATATGAGAAATTTGAACATGATTCTATTTTTAAGGTTTCTCTATGTAGATATAATTCTTCGGATAAGGCTTTGCGTGAAGGCAGATATCATATATATGGAAGAGATATGAGTAAGGCATTTAGCTTTTCTCTTCATTTTAGAACAGAATATATGGATAAGGAAAATGAAGAGGAGCAAGTCGAAATTTCTTTTCCTTTCTATTACGAGTGTCCTGCCTATAAAAGAATATTTGGATTAATCGGTGAAAATGGTACAGGTAAAACAACCTTGATTAATGAAATTATAAAAGGTCTTATATCCAAAGATGCAAAAATATTTCTAGGTCCCAAACCATTATTTGCAAAGGTTCTTGTTAATTCTTATTCACCATTCGATCATTTTCCTCCAGTTCAGAATGATTATACGATAGACTATAGCTATTGTGGAATTGTTAGAAAAGAAAATGAACTTTATTCTTTGACAGAACAAATTGATCGTTGGGAAAAAGATGTTAGAAAAATATGTGAGAGAGGAAATGCCGATGCTATATGGAACCAATGGATTGGGTTAGCGAAAGATGTCATTCCAAATGAGTTGCTTAGAAAATTAAGAGATAAGGACGGTAAAATCGACGAAGAGGTACTCAAGGATATAAGGAAATTTTGTTCAAAAATGAGTTCTGGCGAATCCATTTTTCTGTTTTCCATATCGAGTATAATGGCAAGAATTAGACCGAATACATTGTTGTTATCTGATGAGCCTGAACAGCATTTGCATCCACAAGCTATTACTAGACTATTTAATGCTATATCAGTAATACTAGATAAATATGAATCTTATGCTATTGTTGCAACACATTCGGCTTTGGTCATACGAGAACTGGTTTCAGAAAACGTCTATATTTTCAACAGAGCAGGAAATTCTCTTTTAGTCAGTAAAATAGGAATTGAAACATTTGGTGAAGATATTTCTGTCTTAAATAATTATGTTTTCAAAAACCTAAATGAGCATAAGCGTTTTGAGTATTATATTGGAAAAATTGCTAATGAACAGAATTTTGATTATGAGAAAATCATTAGTGCATTGAATGATGGTGAGAACGAACCCAGTTTAAGTTTGAAGTTGTACATAATGAACATATTAAAACAACATGAGAGATATAATTCCAAGTGATGAGGACACGGAGAAGTTTGTGAATGCCATCATAAATGGGCTTCATAAAAGAAAAGAAGACGAAGATTTGCATAAGAATGGAAAGCTGACTTATAAAGAACGTTGTAAACGTATTGTTTCTAAGTATGGAAACAATATAAAGGAATATGATAATAAATTTTCAGATAATAGTCTGGAAAGTTTGACGGATTTACATCCTAGTATGAGTCTTCAAGAAAAGGAAGATTATCAAGCATTGTATAAATATCAAAATGCGTCTATAAGAAGACTACGTGAAAAGATATTGGTGTCAAATGGGTATTACAATGGGACATGTCCTTTGTGTGAGGTCAATAATGTTCAAACAATGGACCATTTTATTCCTCAGACAAAGTATCCTTTATATTCAATTAATCCCAAAAATCTAATACCTTCTTGTCAAACATGTAATGGTTCTAAATCAGAAACCGTTTTAGATGGAGACAAGCGAAAATATTGGAATGTATATTTAGACAAAGTTCCACATCAAAAATTTCTTAATTGTACTTTTTCTTGTGAAAATGGAGTTTTGATGGCAAAATTCTATATTACTCAGAACGATATAGATGACGACACTTTTAGGCTGCTGAAAAATACAATGGAAGGTCAGAAAATATTGGAAACATATTCTGATGGATCTGGAAAAATTATTAGCAAATTATGTTCATTAATAATAGAAAAATTATCGACAATTCATAATACAACATTGGAAGAGCAGTTGGTCAATATTCAAAATAGTTATAGAAATCGTCAAGACTCGAATAAATGGGAGGACGTTTTGACGATGGGATTAGCTTCATCAGATTTGTTTAAAAAACTAGTGGAAAATGAATTGCAAAGATTGCATGGCAAAAATGGCTTATAAAGATTTTTTTGTGAAATTTATGAAGTCATTATCTAAAAACGAGTTGTATTTATTTACATACATAATTGTGCTCTTTTGTATTTGGTTTTCAGTATTAGGTACTCATGTTGCAAATTTAGATAATATATCAGGAGAATTACTTGGTTCTGCTATTGTGAGCTGTGCATATATATCAGTCTTATGGTATCATTTGACAGAGAGAAAATGTTATTCACCTCGTATTCTAAATTTTGGGTTGTTAATATCGTTCTGTGTGTTTGGAGCAATTACGCTTCATGCAAGGGAGTGGTGGGGGCAATTGACTTGTGTATTATCAGTTACTTCATTCGTGTTATTTCTTATTGATTGTCGCATTTGGGTTAAAACTCGAAATGGCAATCAACATTTGGATGGAGAACCTTTCCTTATTAGGGATACGCCATCCAAGAAAAATGATTATCAGCGTAGTAGTATTATAAATACGATAGTACAGTCTGTCTTGTTTGACGCAAATAAAGCTAGTTTTACTCCACAAGATGGTTCGTTTGTTTTCAATATCAATGAACCTTATGGTACAGGCAAGACTTCTTGTATGGAAATGTTGAGAGACAAGCTCGATAAAGAAAATATTCTATTTTTCGATTTCTTGCCATGGAAGTCCAAATCTACCAGTAATCTTGTGGATGATTTCTTTGCAGAGCTAAAGAATACTTTGTCTCCATACATTTATGTAAGGGAAAAATGGTACTTGAAGCAATATGCAAGAGTGATTATAAAAAATGCTGGTGATTTTACTCTGGATAATTGGTTCCAATATAATAGAGGTGTCAATTCGCATTACACGAAAATCCGTGATATATTGATAAAAGTCCTCAAACGTCCTATTGTTATTATTGTGGATGATGTCGATAGACTTCTCCGTGATGAATTGTGGGGCTTGTTGAATTTGGTTCGTAATGTGGCAAATTTCCCATACTTATATTTTGTTATGAATGCTGATGTTTCATATATTGAGACGATGTTGGCTTCAGACAGGTTTAGTAAGGAAAAGGTAAATGATTATCTTAAAAAGATTATCAATGTGCAAATTTTATTTCCACAAGTCGAAGGCAGTTTGTTGGTCAACTATTTCAACGATAGACTTTTAGATGCTTATGAATCATGTTCAATAAAAAATGTTACAGAAAAGGAGATGGCTAATGATTTCATATCAGCGTCACAATTATTTAAAGACTCTAAGAGCTGTGAAATCTTGTTTGATAATTTTCGAGAGGTGAAACGTTTCTTTAATTCTTTGAACTTTTCCATTAGAGCAAATCTTAATGTCAGCCAGAATGATAAATTTCTGTTTTGTGATTATGTAAAACTTGAATTGATTAAATATTTTGCGCCCGAAATCTATCGTATTTTGCGTAACAGACCTACAGAATTACTTGATGCGAAGACTAATGGACGTTTTGTCTTAAAGAATGAATGTAAGGAAATTGTAACTAGAAAATTAGCAAGAGAGTTTGATCATTTAGTAGAGAAAAGACAAGAAAGAAACAAGACAGAAAAGAACATTGATTCTGAAGGAGAGAACAAAAAGTTACAAACGATTAATGATATTATAACGCCAAAGTTGGAGATAATGATGGATTTAGTCTATGATATGTTGAGTTCTCTTTTTTATGATGAAATTAACTATCAAGATGAAAAGTCTATTCGATACCTGGATAGTTATGATATGTATTTCTCCAACCATCAACTACCAACATATCTGAGTATGGCTAAGTTCTTTTCTTTATTCTATAAAAGAGATATAAAAACAATTAAACAAGTAAACTTGACAAATATAGAGTCATTCTATCATAACATACGTATCTTGTTGCAACATATAACAGATATTTCTGATGTCAAACTCTTTATTGAAAGTACTTGCTTTTGGATAGAATATGGAGCCATGTTGTCAAATAATGATTCAAATGGATATGTTTCTGAGTTTACGAAGATTGAATGGAAGTTTCAAAGTGAAATCAGATATATTTGGACTTTCTTTGATAAAAAAAATAAAGGTGCTAGCGCCAACGTCAATATACTTATAAACTTTTTAAAGGAAGAAGGTTTGTTATTTTCAAAAATGTGCTTTGTGGGACAATTATTTCCATTAAATGAAAGATTGGTGTTTAATGAAGATGATAGAAAACGGATTGTTGGAAATTTGTCGAAGCATGTAACGTCTAAATTGAATGATTTTAGGAAACAAGACAAAAACAATTGCTTTGACATTGTGAAGTATATGTGGGACTTGGATAGACATCAAGTTTGGGCAAATCAGTTTGTTGCTTATCTGAAATCAAGACATTATAATGGTTGGCTTCTTGATTGTATCTTGTATAATCAAGAAAATGATTATTTTGAAATAAATAGAAATAACATTGACAGAATTTTTAAAGATAGAATGGTAATTAAAAAGTTGGATTCTTCACAACGCAGTTTAGCTTTTTTACTACTACATGAAAAACTTTTACATGAAGTTGATGAAACAAAATATCCGATTTTGAAAAAAATAAAAAAATAAATACAATGATACCAAAGATTATTCATTATTGTTGGTTTGGGCGAAATCCGTTGCCGGAACTTGCACAGAAGTGCATTGCTTCTTGGAAGAAGTATTTGCCTGATTATGAAATTAAGGAGTGGAATGAGGATAACTTCGATGTGAATATCATTCCTTATACTGCTGAGGCGTATCAAGCAAAGAAATATGCCTTTGTTAGTGATTATGCTCGTTTCTGGATATTGTATAAATATGGTGGAATCTACTTTGATACAGATGTGGAGGTGATTCGACCGATTGATGATATTGTAGAAAGGGGAAACTTTATGGGTTTTGAAACTGATCCCAAACCTCAGTTGAAGGAAGACGCGAGCGAAGCGAGCGTTAACCCTGGCCTCGGCATGGGGGTAGCCCCTGGCCTCGGCATTATTAAAAAGATGCTTGATTATTATGAGGGTAAGCATTTTGTGCATGAAGCTGTCATGAGAAATCAAATCACCGTGGTGCATATCGCTACGCAGGTGCTTCGTGAAAATGGTTTGAAGAATGTGGCTGGAATACAGGAAGTAGCAGGTTGCTTTATATATCCTTCGGAGTATTTTTGTCCTATCAATGTGACTACAGGTCGTATTCATGTGGAAAAGAATACTCGAACGATACACCATTATGCAGGAACTTGGGTTGACAAGAAGTTTTCGATGAAAGAAATTGTTAAGCGAATAATTCCAGAAAAACTTTTGCTTGCTTTATTTACGATGAAAGCAAAACTTAAAAATAAATAACGATGAAAGGTTTTGCACGTTTTTTCACCCTTTATTGGATTATATATTTTCCTACATGTATAGCCTATAATGATTTACCTGGTTTTTCCAGTTTTGATGAGGCAATGACTGGAATATTGTTGGTTTATACTTTTATGAAGTATAATAATCGCAGCATTAACAGGCGTCCATGGAAAGAGTTTACTGTTTGTATAGGCCTAATTGCTTTTTTCACTGTTTACTCGCTGCTATTTGGTGCAAATGTAGCTGGAGGAGTTTGGCTTGATTTGATGCAAGAAATTCGTCCATATACAATTATATATTGTACATGGATTTTGAATCCTCGCTTTACAAAAAAGCAAAAGAAATGGATGTTAAGTACAATGGTCATAACTTTATTCTCTTGGATTGTCTATCATCCGCAGACCTTAGATGCTCAGGTTGAAGCAGAATTCCCAGTTCTTGGTCAACTTGCTATATGTACAGGTATGTCGTGGTATCTTTTTACTAAAGGGACTAAACGAAACCGAAATATTGCTCTTTTGTTAGTTTTAACCGGTATGTTAGCACCTAAATTTAAATTCATGGGTGAGGTCGTTTGTTTTATTGCGTTTGTGTTTTATGTTAAACAGCGTTTGAATTTCAAATCACCAAAAACTATGGTATATGTAGCATTGGTGATAACTATCATTTTGATGATAACATGGACAAGATTTGATGCTTATTATGTTTCTGGATTGAGCAATGACCAATTAGCTCGTCCTATGACTTATAAAACTTCGTTACAAATCCTATGGGATTATTTGCCATTCGGTTCTGGCATGGGATCTTTTGCATGTAATGGTGCCTGGAAGTTTTATTCTCCTTTATATTATAAGTATAATTTAAATGGTATCTGGGGATTGGATGAAAGAGGAGGTTTTATCTGTGATGCCTATTATCCAACTTTAGCACAGTTTGGTATTGTAGGTGTATTTTTCTTCTACTGGTTCTGGAAGCGTCGTTTAGCAGCTTTTGACGTTATTGCTGATATGCGCTATTATCGAATAGCGATGATTACTTTCTGTTGTCTTGCCATTGAGCAGACAGCAGACTCCTCCTGGCTCTCAGGTAAGGGTATGGGGTATTGTATGCTGATAGCATTGTGTCTGAATGCCAATAGAAATGCAATGGAACAGATAAAGATAAAAGAAAAGTACTTGAAAAACGGACAACAAAAACAAAAGAGAAATATTTATGTTGATATAAATCCATAATAGTCTTTTTTTTATTGCTAATAATAATAGAATAATTATTCAAAAAAGTATGTTAGTATCAATATGTATGGCTACTTATAATGGTGGCAAATTTATACGTGAGCAAGTAGATTCTATCTTGAATCAGCAATTTGTAGAAAATAAAGATGTAGAATTGGAATTGGTTGTAAGCGATGATGGTTCTACTGATAATACAATTGATATCTTGAAATCATACCAAGATCAGAGGATAAAAGTATTTTTGCATTCTAATAAAAAGAAATATAGGTATCTTAATGCAACTCGTGCCTGTAAATGTAATTTTGAAAATGCAATGAGTAAAGCACAAGGAGATTATATATTTCTCAGCGATCAAGATGATCTCTGGTATCCTTGTAAAATAGATAAACAATTGTCTGTTCTACGCAAATTGGGCGGGGTAAATGCTGCAGCTTTTGATATGGGAGATGGTGAATTGCGTAAATTTAATACGCTTATTTATAGACACAATGTTCCTTTTTTTACTATAAAAAATGTTCTTTGTTTATATGGATTTAGTCTTGCTTTTACAAGAGAAGAACTGAAGTTTTTTTTGCCAATTCCGTCATCTACAACAGGACATGATACTTATATTCAATATAGTGCTATGTGGCGCAAAACGTTAAGTTTTATAGATGAACCCTGTGCGATACATCGCTATAGTGGAAAACATAATGTATCTAGTTTTGGTAAAAACAATATTCTTCCACCTTTTTATATTAAGCTGTATTTTCGTTTTATTACTATAATGTCTGTAATATGGAGAAGTCTTGTAAGGCGGTAATTCATAAAAGCTTATTTATATGTCTAAAGTTTTAATGGTCGGCTCTGCTGAGCAGAGTGGTGGAGGTGTGGCGAGTGTGCTGCGCCTCATGAAGACAATGCCTTTTTGGGAGAAGTATCATTGCGGATGGCTTGGTACGCAGATACAGAGCGGATATGGCGTGAAATTGTGGTATGCGTTGAAGGCTTACTTCAGGGCAATGTTTACGATATGGCAGTACGATATTGTGCATTTCCACACGGTGCCTGACAAGATTTGCCTGATTATTCAGATGCCTGTACTCCTATTGGCAAAGAAGTGGCAGAAGTGTTTTGCAGAAAGGTTACTTTAACTGAAAGAACTGCAAGTAAACGTTAAAAACAGAAATAAAATTTGCTGAAAATTTGCAAGTTATTGATAAAAGTACTAACTTTGTTTTATAATCAATAAATACAACCAAGTTATGAGCATATACTTAAAGTCTATTCATATTAAAAAACTCTTTCATTTATCAGGCATTGACATCAATGTCTGTGAAGCAGGTAAGATGAAACATTTGTTGATTACCGGTCCAAATGGTACTGGTAAGACCTTGTTGTTGGGGGCAATTGTGGATTATCTTGAAAAAATCGCAAAAGATCCTGACTTGTTGTTCTTAAATTATGAGAAGTATTTAAAGGATAATGAAAGACTTTTGGCTTCCGCTAAAACAAATGAAGAGAGAATTAAGTGGCAAAAAGGGGTCGAAGATTGGATTAAACGAATAGAAAATTTATCTGGTAAGGTAAGTTTATCTCTGAACGAGGTCGAGTTACTGCCTAAAGCAATTTCGGATAAACAATTTCTGTTGGCATACTATGGCGACCAAAGACGTTCTGAGTTTAAGGAGGTCAAGAACCCAGAGAAGCCAAATTTGGAATATCGTGACATCAAAGTCAACAAAGTGGGTGAATTCATCAAGTTCTTGGTGGACTTGAAGGTGCAGCGTGCTTTAGCGGATGGTGAGAATGCTAAGGAATATGCCCATGAGATAGACGAATGGTTTGGGGTATTTCAGAATATCCTTCGTCGTTTGTTTGAGGATGACGAATTGAACTTAGAGTTTGATTTCAAGACTTATGCTTTTTACATCCATTCATATGGCAAGAAGTTTAAGTTCACAGAGTTGTCGGCAGGCTATTCGGCTGCTCTTGACATTATCGTGGATTTGATCTTGAAGATGCAAGGCAAGGACAAGTTGAAAAGAGCTTTCAATACCCCTGGCATCGTGATGATAGATGAGGTTGAGACTCATTTACATCTTAAAATGCAAAGGGAGATTTTACCTTTGCTCACAACATTGTTCCCTCATATCCAGTTGATTGTGACGACTCATTCTCCTTTTGTACTCAACTCCTTGAACAATGCCGTAGCATATGACTTGTTGCGACATGAGGTAATCTCTGATTTGACAGATTACTCATACGATGCTTTGGCAGAGGGGTATTTCGGCGTGGAATTGGCATCAGGAAAGTTGCTTGAGAGTGTTGCGAGATTTGAAGAGTTGTCGCAGAAGAGTTCTTTGTCTCTTTTGGAGAAGGATGAATTGAAAAATATAAAGAGGGATTTGGATAAAGTTCCTGATGCAGTTGCACCTACTATCAAAGAGCGATATTATGCAGCATTGGCAGTTATGCCAAATACAAGAAAGGAGTTTGTATGATAAAGGTATATAAATCAGATAAGGCTCCAGAAAAACTCGCAGAAGCAGGATATACTTGCGACGAAGTGAAGCAAGCGATATTGAATGATCAAAAAGACAAATGCTATCTATGTGAACGAAAGGTAACTACTGATTATCAGGTAGAGCATATTGTATCGCGCACAAATAACAAAGAAAAGGTGAACGAATGGGAGAATCTATTTCTCGCTTGCAATTATTGCAATGACCGCAAGAAGCATTACTATGATGATATTCCCTTGCCTAATCAATTGGAGTTTGAGAATGTAATATCTCAAACGATCAATTTGAAGACTCAAAAGGCTGACTTCCGCATAAGTGAAATCAATCCCCAGTTGGCCAAACTAAAAGAACTATTGGATAAGTTGTTCAATGGGAAAGGTATCTGTCGTAACTTGATGGAAAATCGTTTTTGGAATGACTTTATGAGTGTTTATCGCAATTTCTTGCGAAGGGTTGCAGCTTATAAAATAGATCCTACCGAGGAAAATAAACAACTTGTCATTGAGGAATTGTCTATAGAACAGTCTGCCTTGGGATTTAAGTATGCTTTTTTGAACAAGGATGAGGAACTATGGAGTGAATTTCAAGATTATTGTAAGTGGAACAAGTAGTATTAATATGTATGTCTACTTATAATGGTCGAGTAATAATCACCAACCACCACTGATTGTAAAAATGTGGTTTAGAATCAACACCTATGCTTCCGTGATATGGAGAAGTATTGTGAGAAAATAGTTTTTTTGTAATCAATGTCTAAAGTTTTAATGGTTGGCTCTGCTGAGCAGAGTGGTGGAGGCGTGGCGAGTGTGCTGAGCCTCATGAAGACGATGCCTTTCTGGGAAAAGTATCATTGTGGATGGCTTGGTACGCAGATACAGAGGGGATATGGCGTGAAATTGTGGTATGCGTTGAAGGCTTACTTCAAAGCGCTGTTTACGATATGGCAGTATGATATTGTCCATTTTCATACGGTGCCTGACAAGATTTGCCTGATCATTCAAATGCCTGTGCTCCTGTTAGCATTGCTTGGTAGGAAGAAGATTATTATGCATATCCACATGGGTAATCAGTTGGAGGATCATACGCATAATCGGTTGTTTATATGGTGTCTGAACCGAGCTGATTGTGTGGTGCTGCTGGCAAAGAAGTGGCAGAAGTGTTTTGCAGAATGGTTTCCTACTGTGAAAGCCAAGACTGCTGTTATCTATAATGCCTGTGCTCCTACGCCAGCAGTGGATTATTCTGTCAAAGAAAAGAGTATCATCATGGCTGCCTTTCTGAATGATAACAAGCATCCCGATTTGCTCCTGAAGGCATGGAAGAATCTGAAAGCAGATTTCCCTGACTGGCATGTGACCATCATGGGAAATGGTGAAGTGGAGCGCTTTCAGGCTATGGCTCATAATATGGGGTTGGATGATAGCGTCACCTTTACAGGTTATATCACTGGTAAGCAGAAAGATGATATTTGGAATAAAGCAATTATCTATTGTATGTGTTCTCGTCATGAGGGTTTCCCTATGGTGGTGTTGGAAGCCTGGGCAAGGGGCGTTGCTGTGGTAACTACTCTTGTAGGTGGTCTGCCTGATGTTATTGAAGAAGGAAAGAACTGCCTCACTTTCCCATTTGATGATGTGGATGCTCTTACCATGCAGCTTCGAAAGCTGATGGAATCTCCTGATCTTCGCAGGAATATGGCTGAATATTCCAAGAGCTTCGGAGAAAGAGTCTTTGCTCCTGTTATGGTAAATGAGAGCATTGAGAAATTATATGAGGAAATATTTAAAGCTTAATCTTGATTTTTAAGTATCAGATTTGAGACAAAGGTTATAGTTATGTCCGTTTCATCAACAGTTTTTGGTTATCATGTTCAATATCTCTATACCTTGTATAGAATGTTAGAATCTGCTGATTCTAAAGAAGTATTTGTGCCTGAAGGAAGAGAAGATTTAGACATATATTTGAATGACCAAATTATCGAAACCGTACAGGTGAAGTGTTATTCTGGGACAATCGTGTATTCTGATCTGTTTTCCAAGGGTAAATCTACTTCTTTGTTTTCTCGTGGTAAGGATAGTTTAGATGAAAATTCAAATGTAAAAATATCATTCGTGGCGGTTGGACATGGCAATGATAAAGGAGTGATTTCTGATAGATTGACGAAGGTGTCCTCTCTTGTAAAGTCGCTCAAAAAAGAGGAAACTCTTCATTTGGATTATGCTTCTTCCAAGGAGCTTGCTGCAAAAATATTATGGCAGTCTAAATCGCAAGGAGAGTTGGAAAATTATGTTGAATCTGTTTTAAAAAATCGATTTCCATCTATTGATCCTTTAATAGTAAAGGATTATTTGGTTCAGTGGATTTGTTATCTTGTGATAAATGAAAAGTCTGCTACTTATGATGATTTATGTTGTCAGGTAGGACAGATTATAGCGTTTTCTGTGCGTCAAAAGGAATTCTTTACTCAATTTGGACTAACAGTAATTCCACTTTTTCAGTCCGTTAGTCAGGAAGACGTTAATTCTGGAATATCTTATTATCAAGGTATATCTGCTAAGGAAATACATATTGCCAAAAATTATGATGTTGTCAGAGAAGAAAAGTTGCAACAACTCTATGAGAAGCTGAAAGACAATAATCTTGTTTTCATAACGGGTGTCTCAGGTTCTGGCAAAAGTAGTTTAGCATATCGTTATTTGAAGATTTGTGGTACTCCTTTACGATACGAGATTAAATATGTAAATCGAAATAACATATCGCAGATCATTGCCACCATCAAAGATATTTCGAAAGGCTTGAAGAGTGAAGCTTTTGTATATTTAGATGTGCTGCCATACGATACTTCATGGATTCAAGTGGTAAATGAAATAGAGGATACTCCTTTTGTTAAATGCTTAGTAACAATCCGGCAGGATGATTGGAATAGGTGTAAAAACAAGGTTAATGAGAAACTTCATTATTCTACTCTTGCTTTAGATTTAACCGAATCTGAGGCAAAGGATATCTTTGATCATCTATGCGATAGAGGATTGTGCCATATTGATATATTTGAAGAGGCTTGGAATGAATCCGGACATCCTCAAACATTGCTTGAATATGTGTATTTCCTGACACAAGGTGTTCCTCTAAGGGCAAGAATCTCTGAACAGATAGGCAGACTTGATGATGTAAAAGCTTCCTTTCTTCAGTATATTTCTGTCTCGAATGTCTTGCAGGGAAATATCTCTGTGGATGACATTCGTAACTTGTGCCATCTTTCTCCAATAGAATTGTCTCGATGTATAGATCAAATGAAAGGTGAATTCTTTGAGTATAATGGTGAGGAATTTTCTGATGTTCACCCTATTAGAACTCATATCATAGTTGAAGAGTTATTTAGGAATTATAGAAAAGGTTTAGGAGAAATTGGTATGGAATTATTCGAGCATATTAATGAAAACACAAGTCCTTTGTTTCTTATGGCCCTTATAGATGAAGGAAAATATACGCCTGATTCTCTTTTACGTGAATTGGAGGGTAAGAAGATAAACTCTATGCAAGCGTATATGGTGGCAAGAACATTGGTGTGGTGTGGAGTTAAACATTATATTGATAATAATCAAGCAGCGTTTGATTGGTTAAGGCAAACTGCGCCTCTTTGTTGGCAATACTTAGTGCCTGTTAACTTTACGGAAATCGAACTTGAGGAATCTGTTGATAAATTGTTTGGAAGCCATATAGGTATTACTATGGATGATGTAAGAAAAAGATTTTCTTTGCAGACTGAGGTCTATTTCTATTTATGTAAATGGCTTGATAGTTCTATCTCTTTGGAAAAGCCTAAAGAGTGGCGTGACTATTTTTGGTTGGCAAAATTCTTAACGATATGTAATTTGCAGCTTTCTTATAAGCCAGAATTTGCTGATTTTAAGATGGATGCTAAGGTTCCTAATAATTTAGAAGAGATGGCAGATGTTCTTCTTGGTCTGAAACTGGCTGGTTATGATTCTGCCACATTTAATCAGCTGGAAGAAAACTTCGTTAAGCAATTTCGTATCCAAAATAATATCTTGGAGTTTGAAATTTGTGAAAATGAGGTCAAATGTCTTACTTTCTTAGACTATTTTTCTGCAGGGAAACAATTTGGAAATGGAGATGGAGATATAATGCATCACATTAATATGCATCATATTGATTTGCTGAGAAAAGCATTTCCAAATGCAGATGTATATCATTCAGAGATCATAAAAGATGTGATTTTTGAAGATTTAGATTTGACTTTTGAAAAGCATATAAGTAGAGAAATGTTACCGCTTGACGATATGCAAGAGCCGCGCACAATGATGGTGCATTTGTATGAGAAAAGCTATGTCCTTCCTTCCAGAAAAGCTTATTGTGATCAATTGATAACTTTGCGTAAGCTATTTGTTGATGTAATAAAAGAATATTGGCAAGGTGTTGATGACATTCATCGAGTAGGAAAGGCGTACAATGCCAAAATGGATCAAGTTTCTTATGATGTGTGTGATAAGATTTTAAATACTCACATAGAGTTGCCTGCAACTGAAATAAATAGATTCGGATTAGGTTATGAAATTAACAAAGAGGAGAATGAAGACCAAAGTGCAAAAGATAATTTGAAGAAATTAAACTCCTTGTATTCTCATTATTCTACTGATTTGACAATCTTCTTCAGACAGTGTTACCAGCCTTCAGGTGGCTTCATCAATGATGTTCAAAGAATGACGATGATATTGCTGGATGCACAGGATAAGTTGAAAAAATTGCAAAGCTTATTTCATCAGGTTTTTGATGGTTATGTTGATGTCGTTGAGATCAAGCAACTTGATGAGAGAGAAAAACAGCAGATGACGTGCCTTATTGCAGTTTATAATTGGTTGGCTCAAAACCAGCCTTATGTGTCTTGCAGGCAGTTATTAAAGCAGATAAAACCAAAGAAACTGGCGACTACTCAAATATTTGAAGTCAACAATGAGGTTATAGATAATCCGTCTCAAACTATAGTTGACTCTATTGAAGATTTGGAAAATCTTCGGAATATGCAATTGAGAGATATTTATAATAGATGCTCTCATCTTGATGACTTATCTATCCAAATCGTTGATAAGTATATAAAACGTTATGATGATACTATAGAGGGTATGAAAAATTGTAGTTTATAGTTAACTGTATATTTCAAAGATCTTAAGAAAAGTGATTACGTATGATTACCAGAGAATGGTATTGGTATGAGAAGTGAGCCAGGAATGGCATGGAACGAGGTGAGCAATTTCACCAATTAAATATGAGTTGTATATATAAAATGGACTTTTAGAAATTATGAATATTTTTCAGATATTACAAAAGATAAGTCTTGTGCCTTCGTATCTGTGGGACAAGCTGTGGGCTTCTGTATGGAAGCGGTGCATGAAGCACTGTGGCAAAGGGGTATATATCCGTCCGATGTCTTCGGATTTCAAGGGATTGTGGAACCTGTCGGTAGGAGATGGTACTTCGATTCCTAAAGGTAGTACTATCTATTGTACGGATGCAGAATGTACTATTGGTAAGAAGGTGCTCTTCGGTCCTAAACCAACAATCATCACTGGTGATCATCGTATTGACATTTTGGGTAAGTATATGACGGATGTTACTGTAGAGGAGAAATTTGTGGATGGGGTGAATGTATATGACCAGCCTGTTGTCATCGAGGATGATGTTTGGTGTGGTGCGAATGTTACCATCCTCAAAGGTGTTACTATCGGTCATGGTTCGGTTGTGGCTGCAGGTGCTGTTGTTACTAAATCCTTTCCTCCTTACAGTATTATCGGTGGTATTCCTGCTAAACTGCTCAAAATGAGATTTACGGAAGAGGAGATCAAGGAGCATGAAAGAATGTTGACAGTAAAAATGTGATACTATGAATCAGAATCGTTTATATTCATTGGACATGATGAAATTTGTGGCTGCTATCTTCATCACGAATTCTCATTTCCAACCGCTATATGAGGGGGTGAATACTGCCTTTGCTACTTTTGGGGTGCAGGGCAATGCGCTGTTCTTTTTTGTGGCGGGCTATCTGCTGATGATGGGATTTGGAAAGCATAAGGAGCTGAGCTTTATCGATTGGTTTAAAGGGAAAATCAGGAGGTTGTGGCCTGCGGTGTTTATCTGGGTGGTGGCAGCTAACTTGATATGGGATGCTCCGCTGACATTTGATAAACTGATATTGGGGAGTGATTATTGGTTTTTGCAAACTATCGTGGTGTACTATGCTTTGTTCTATCTGCTGATAAAGGTTTTGCCTGCTAAATGCCGATTCTGGGGGGGGCAATAAATACATGTTGTCTCTCTTCGGTCTGGCGGTAGCTTGCTCTGTGGCTTATTTCTTCTGGATGCCGGTGGCTGAAGGTTCGCCGTTCCATACGAGTTTTCATTTCGTATGTCATTTCAGCATCATGATGATGGGGGCTTTGGTGTATGTCTGTCGTGACAGAATAAGTATGGGGCATTGGGTGAAGGATGTATGCGGTATGGCGCTTTCGTTTGTCTTATATTTCCTGATATTGGCTATCGGAAAGAACAAGACAGGATTGTTGTATGACGTACAGTTACTGGCACTTATTCCGTTGCATAGCTTTGTATATTATGGCTATAAAGTAGCATCGTATAAATGGACTGACTGGTGTTTCGGAAAGAGGTTCTTGGGCAAAGGAATCTCTCTGGTTGCTGGGCTTACGCTGGAGATTTATATCGTGCAGTTTATGCTTATCACTAATAAATTGAATAGTATGTTCCCTTTGAATATCATTATTGTGTTTACCATTATTTGTATAGCTGCATATCTGCTAAAGGTAATGACCGCTGCTTTTCTATCTTTACTATCGAAGGATAAGTTTGCGTTGGAGGTTTAATTTGGAGATACACTTTTGTTTTGATTTATAAAGGTATAATTTAATAGATTAATAGACAAAGAGAGGCGTATTTTTTACGTTACTTTACATTAAGGAGAACGAAAATGATTTATCATTATCTACTAACTCGATTTAATTTAGCTCTCTGGATAGAAGATAAGAATGGGGCAGCTATAGATCGGGAGGAATGGCTTAAAAGGCGAATGGCTCTTTTTGAAACATTTTGTCTGCCTTCTGTAAAAAATCAAAGCTGCCAGAATTTCAGATGGATTTTGCTGGTGGATGCAAATACGCCTGCTGTATATCGGGAGAGGATTAAGACTTATCGTAAGCTTTGTTCTCAAATCAAGTTTGTCGGAGTTAAGGCTGAATATTCTTACCAGTTTGCTGATATATTCCGTCAGGTGGTGATGCAGGATTTGAAACAGAAGGGATGGAATGATGGTGATTTGTGCCTAACTACTTATCTTGATAATGATGATAGTATCGCCAACAACTTTATGGAGCGTGTACAGTCTGAATGTCTTTCTTTCCATCTAAATCCTTATGAAAAGTGCTTTCTTTCCTTTGATTATGGATTGCAGACCTATACTAAGTTTGGACATTTCTCTACCCGTATCTATTATCCCAATAATCATTTCCTGACTTTAGCTGAATATCTACTGTCTTCAGATTCTTCTCTATCCTCTCTACGAACCTGCTATGGTTATGGAAGTCACTTTCTATTGGAGAAGCGTGGATTGGTCAAGGTGCATCACATCAAGGAAAATATGCATCCGATGTGGATAGAGATCATTCATGAAGAAAATGTGGATAATGATGTAAAAATGACTCTTGATACACATATCGTTTATGATAAGGATATGCTCCGCCGTGTTTTTTCATTGGATATGGATATTGAATCCCATCATCTCTTCGCTTTCATCTTGAGAGTCCTGAAGCAAATGTGGAGGAGGAGTAAGAATAAATTTTAAAACCAAATGAAAATCTTAATCAATGCATACGCTTGCTCTCCTGGTATGGGAAGTGAGCCGGGAATGGCATGGAACTGGGTGAGTAATCTCGCTAAGTTCTGTGAACTATATATTATCACCGAAGGGGAGTTTCGGGAGAAGATAGAGGAGGTGGTGCCTACCTTGGAACAGGGGAAGAACATGCACTTCTATTATAATCCGGTATCGGAGGAAATCAGGAAGATGTGCTGGAACCAGGGGGACTGGCGCTTCTATAAGTATTATCGGGAATGGCAGTGGAAGACGTATCTCTTGGCAAAGGATATCTGTAAGGTGGAGAAGATGGATGTGTTGCATCAGCTCAACATGATCGGATTCCGTGAACCGGGCTATCTCTGGAAACTATCGAAGGAAACTGATATTCCATTTGTATGGGGGCCTGTAGATGCAAAGGATAAGTTCCCTGTGGCTTATCTATATGGTGCTGGACTGAAGACAAAGTTGTTTATGCGTCTGAAGAATTTCTTGACTGGTATCCAATTGAGACATTCCAAGCGTGTGCTTTTTGCTGCGCATCAGGCATCGGTCATCTTCTCTGCTTCATCGAACTCGCAACGGTCTTTCAAAAAATACATGAATATAGATTCGCCTCTTCTTAATGAGACTGGTTGCTATGTACAGGAACACCCTTTGATTGATAAGTCGCAGAAAGAAACTTTTGATGTACTTTGGGTAGGCAAACTAGACTTCAGAAAGCAGTTGGGCATAGCTTTACAAAGCGTTGCTATTACGGGTAATGAAAGTATTCGTCTTCATATTGTTGGAGGTGGTGATGCTGAACCATATAAACTGTTGGCAAATACCCTAGGTATTAAAGACAAATGTATTTGGCATGGTGCTGTAAGTCATGATGAAGTGCAAAGTATTATGCAGAATTCAGATGTATTCTTCTTTACAAGTGTTGCCGAAGGAACACCGCATGTTGTTTTGGAGGCAATAGGTAATAATCTTCCTGTTGTTTGCTTTGATACTTGTGGGCAAGGTGATGCTGTAAATGACAAGGTAGGTAGGAAGGTTCCTCTTTCTTCTCCTTCTCAGTCGGCTCGTGACTTCGCTAAACTGCTCAATGAGCTTGAAAAGGACAGGTCTTTGCTGAGGCTCCTTTCGGAGAATTGCAAGGAAAGACAAATGGAGCTTTCCTGGGAGGAAAAGGCTAAGGTCATGGTGGAGTGGTATAAGAAGGGGAAAATGCTTTGAAAAAGCTTTTGAAAAGAAAAGTATATTTTTTCGAATCCCTCCGTCTCCCTTTAGCCAAAGGGAGCTCCACATCCCTCTCCAAGCCTCTGCCCTTCTCAGAAGGGAGAGGATGTAACCGCTCCTCCTGTCGCTCTTAACCGCTTCGCTTTAGGGTTGACGGACCATCAGAGGTCTCGTCAGTTTTTTGTGCGGGATGGGACCGCCTTGCTAGAGGGTTGCTGCTTTTGTGGTGTTTCCCTATCGAAGGTTGGAAAGGCGCTGTAAAATTCTTATGATAGAGGCTCCTTTAGCTTCACTTATATTTTGATAATTAAAAGATTACTATAATGTTTTGTTTAAAATCTTTGGAGATTTTCGGTAGTAAAGCGGAACTCGCCTCGCTGCCAGAGGGCAAATTGCTCATTAATACGATTAATGCTCATTCCTATAATACGGCTCGGAAGGACTCGCTCTTTGCTGAGGCGCTGACGAATGGGGATGTGCTGCTTCCGGATGGAGTGATCATTGTGATGGCGTGTAAGTGGATTAAGGCAAAGAGCCTTCCGAAGGAACGTATCGCGGGATGGGATTTGTTTGCTTTCGAGATGGAAAAACTTGAAAGAGAAAGTGAAGAGTTAAGAACGAAGAGTGAAGAATCCAAGATTGTGATGTTTATGGGTAGTTCGCAGAAGGTGCTTGACCTGATCGTGAAGCGTGCTGCTGAGGTGTATCCTCACTTGAAGGTGGTGACGTATTCGCCTCCGTATAAGCCGGAGTTCTCGGATGAGGATAACAAGGCGATTATTGATGCCATCCATGCTGCCAACCCAGATCTCCTCTGGATTGGTATGACGGCTCCTAAGCAGGAGAAGTGGACTTATTCTCATTGGAAGGAGTTGAATATTCATTGCCATGTGGGGAGTATTGGAGCTGTGTTTGACTTCTTTGCCGGTACCATGAAGCGTGCTCCGATGTGGTGGCAGGATCATGGCTTGGAATGGCTCTATAGATTGCTCAAAGAACCGAAGCGCATGTGGAGAAGGTATATTATTGGGAATACGCTGTTCCTTTGGAATATGGTGAAAGAGATATGTTGAATGAAGAAAATCAAACTTCTTTATTTCCTATTTTTCTGAATGTAATAAAAGAAAAGGAGTAAATTTCTTTTTTTGCATCATCTATTTCTTTATGCTGTTCTTTGTCTATTATTTCCCAGTTTTCTGAATTGATAGAAGGGAAATATGTGTCTGCTTTTGGCATTTTTTTATCTACTATCGTGAGATACAGATTATCGGCAAGATGCATACATTGCTTATAAATACTTTCACCTCCTATGATGAATATGATGTCGTCTGTACATTTTTCAAGCGCATCTGTCAATGAGTGATACACCTCACAGTTTTCCAGTTGTATTTCCTGTTGTGTTATCACTATGTTCCGTCTCAAAGGGAGTGCGCCATGGGGGAGAAATTCGTATGTTTTCCTCCCCATGACTATGGTATGATTCAATGTAAGTTGCTTAAATCTTTCCATGTCCTTTCTGATATGGAAAAGCAGTCGGTTCTTGTAGCCTATCGCACCGTTTTGGTCCAGGCATGCTATGATATTGATTTGCATTTCAGAATATGATTATCACCCTCTGGTATGTGAGAACTTTTAATCTTCCATTCCTGTGGGTACAGATTATTGGCACGATTGCCTATATTTTTCATCCAACCTAATGGGACATTCTGATAAGTTACTATCATGTATCCTTTAGGTGTTGTTGGAGGCAAAGTAATCGCTTCTTTACGAAGATAGTTGATTGCATCTTCGTATGAGAGTTCTACTTGTGGAATATCAGTCTTATCCAATTCTGTCGATAAGGCAAGTGACTGTGCAGGGATCAGATCCTTACCTTTTATACTTCCGATTTTGATTCCTTCGTGAAGTACTCTTAGTGATTGGTTTGCTTCTTTTACAGCCTCTGTCCATTTCTTGCTGATAGCATATATATCATTTTCTTTTAATGTATAATTCCATTCATCCTTATTTCTTAACCAGTTATTTTTTAATGTGAAAGGTTCTTTGGTCTTTCCTTTAGCGTTCTTCTTGCCAAGATTCTTTTTCTTTTTATCGCCTTCATATATGCCATTTTTGCGTAATACGGCAATAAACAATCCTTCTCCACGGCTTATACCAGGGAAGAAATGATACATGGCTTCATCATTGATAAGACTCTTGGTAATATTCCAACTTTTTTCGATATTCAGAGGAAGATTTTCTGCTCCAAGTTCCTCTTTTATCCATTCTACGTTTTCCTCGTCTTCATGGGCATTAAAGGTGCAGGTAGAATAAATCAGTATTCCACCAGGCTTTAAGCAGTTCCAAATGTCACTTACGATTTCCCGTTGAAGTTTCCAACAATTATTTACATTGGCTTTACTCCATTCAGTGATGGCTTCTTCATCTTTTCTAAACATGCCTTCACCCGAACAAGGGACATCGGCAAGTATCACATCAAATTTTAATTTTGATTTTTTGTAATCTTTTGGATAATTGTTGGTGACAACAACATCCGGATGCCCAAACTTTTGAATGTTTTCTGATAAAATTTGAGCCCTTGTCTTCATGGGTTCATTGCTGAAAAGAAGACTTCCTGCTGGAAGTGCTGCTCTTATGCATGTAGATTTGCCACCTGGTGCAGCACAGAGATCCAGCATGGTGACAGGTTCTTTGACATATTGTCGGATGGCTAAATCAACAATCATGGATGAGGCTTCCTGTACGTAGTATAGACCCGCATGGAAAAGAGGATCGAAAGTGAAGTTCTTTCGTTCCGATAAATATTTGCCTGTTGAAGGGCACCAAGGAATTATTCCAGAGGTTGTTCCTTCGTTTAAAACCGTCTCTTCAGAGCATTTGAATGGATTGAGACGAATGCTGACAGTTGCATTCTCGTCAATTCCTTTCATCAGTTGATTGAAGAGGTTTTCCCCCATAAGTTCTTTGGTATAAGTTTTGAAATCCTCTGGTAATTTTGTGCTTCTATCTGTTGTCATCTTGCCATTTATTTTCTTGTTAATTCAAAATCATTTGCAAATTAAAAAAATATTTTGTTTCTTTGCAACCAGTTAGCTTCATTCTTATTCAAATATAAACAAATCTTCCTCTTCTTTGGAAATCTCCTGCTTCTTAGGCTTAGGAGGATTTTTTAAGTTGCCTTTTTCATCAAATAACCCATAAGTCGTTCTGAGTACGATAAACTCTGTGCGACGGTTCATTTGATTGCAGATTTCTTGATTTCCTTTATTCTGTTTCAGAATGAAATCCGTTGTCAGTTTATCGCCTTCCTTGAGCCATGGATATTTAGCAGCCATCTTTTTGCTGATAGTCTTAGGTTGCTCTTTTCCATAACCTACTGGTGTAAGTCTGTCTTTGGCAATTCCGTGCTGGATCAGATAGTTGACTACCGATTGTGCTCTCTGTTGAGAAAGGTGTTTATTATATTCTGCACTTCCTTTATAATCACAATGCGCACTAAGTTCGATGGTGACATTTGGATTTTCTTTCAATAAGTTTACCAATTCATCCAGTGCTTTTGTACTGTTGGCAGTAAGGGTAGCCTTATCAAAATCATAGAAGATATTATCTATTAATACCGGTGCCGTGATGGAAGCCAATGGGAATTGTAAGGTATATTCCTTACTTTCCTTAGCAGAATCTACTCGAATTTCTTCTTTGTGATTGAGGAATCCTTTGCAAGAAGCCATCAGGAGATAATCTACCTGTGGTTTGATGACCATACTGAATGAGCCATCACCTTTGACTGGTAGTTTCTTATATGTTCCATCGTTTCCGACAACCATTACTTGGGAAGCCGGTAACTCATAACCACCCATTTCGTAAACCCAGCCTTTGATGGTTGTTACAATTTCCGGGTTTTCAAAAGAATAGATGTGGTCGAAACCTCTTCCGTCCTTTCTGTTGGAAGAGAAATAGCCTCTGTTGTGTGGACCTTCGAAAGTCATTCCAAAGTCGTCACCTTCCGAGTTGAGAGGATAGCCAGGATGGAAAACCTTATATTTTTTAGTTTTTGGGTCCACTTTGGCAATATAGATGTCCAATCCACCCATTCCTACATGTCCATCGCTACTAAAGTAAAGGTCTCCGTTGGGTCTGAATGTAGGGAAAGATTCATTTCCTGGAGTATTGATAGGTTCCCCCAAATTCTCAACACCTCCCAAGCCTGCAGCTGTAATTCTTACTCGCCAGATATCCAATCCACCCATTCCTCCAGGCATGTCTGAAGTAAAGTACAACCATTCTCCATCAGGAGAGATGGCAGGGTGCGCCAAACTGCTGAGGGTATCTTTGGTAATTTCCAGTTTTGTGGCTTTTCCCCAAGCCGCATCGGAACGTGGGGAGGTTACTATTTGTGCATATCTTGGAGAAGACGGGTCGGTAGTGCATTGTGTGAGATACATTTCCCGTCCATCAGGTGTAAAGCAGCAAGCTCCTTCATCATATTCCGTATTCAGCCCCGTACTGATGGCTTCTGGTTTGCTCCATTTTCCTTTGTCATCTTTTTCAGATATGAAAATATCGCCGTTTTTTGTTCCTGTAATACCACTCAGTTCATCTCCAAGCGCTTCATTTCTGGTAGATGTAAAATAGAGTTGGTCAAATTCATCACCTAAGAGCATAGGTGAATAGTCTGCTCTTCTGGAATTGAAAATATCCATTTTCTTCACCGTATATCTGCTCCCTTTTTTCTTCCATTCTGGTGCAGTTTGTGCTGATTTCAGTCCGTTTCGTGCTAAAATATCATAGCCATTTTTGCTCATTTCTTCATTTGGGAGAGAATCTAATATGGATTTAAATTCTGTTTGAGCAAGTTTGTAATCGCCGTTTTTTAGAAGTTGCCGAGCATAATTTAAGCGATTCAGAATATTGGCTTGTCCATATCTGATAGCATTTCTATAGGCTGCCACAGCTTTAGGAGTAGCATTGATTTTCTCATAGCAGAGCGCCATTTTTAAGGCTCGCTGCCCTCTTTTTTCTCTTTCTTTTGTCGGCGTTTTTGTATATGCCTGCTTAAATTGGTCGGCAGCATCATAATACTCACCTAAAGCAAGATACTTTTCTCCCTTTTTGATATTCTTGTCAATACCGCATGCGGTCAATAGTAAGCTACTTACTAATATTGACAAAAATGCTAAGCCGATATGAGATTTATTCTTCTGTTCCATGTTTTTAAATAAACTCCAGTTGTTATTGCTGACTGAATGGTAATCTGAACTGACAACCGCCTTTCCAGTTGCTGCAACCATATGCCGTTTTTCCCTTGATAATGGTTCCTTGCCCACAGATAGGACAAGTTTTTCCGATGATACTGTCGTCTGCAGGAAGATTTGGAGATTTTGCCTCTGTCTTTTCTGCCGTATCACCATTTTTAGGCGTTTTTTCTGCCGTATCACCCTGTTTGGGTGATTTCTTTGGAGCGGTTTTCTTTCTTGGCTCTTTTTTCTTGAGGTCCTCTTCCGTTGTTATCGTCACATGGCGAGCACTGTTGTCAGACAATACGTCATTGACGATTTGGTTGATTTGTTCTTTCAGACCATTGATAAAGTCGGCTGGGTCATAGGTCTTATGCTCGATGTCTCGGAGCTTTTTCTCCCAAATACCAGTCAACTCACAACTTTTCAACAGTTCCTCGTGGATGGTGTCGATGAGTTCGATTCCGGTAGGAGTAGCCATCAAGTTTTTTCGTTGGCGCTTGATATAGTGGCGCTTGAAGAGCGTCTCTATAATGCCGGCGCGTGAGGAAGGGCGTCCGATTCCGTTCTCCTTTAATGCCGCACGCAGTTCTTCGTCCTCGACGAATTTTCCTGCGGTCTCCATTGCCCGGAGCAAGGTTGCTTCAGTATAATACTTAGGTGGAGTGGTCCATTTCTCTGTGAGAGTTGGTGTATGTTCACCCGATTCGCCTTTTACGAAAGAAGGGAGCGTTCTTTCTTCTACCACTTCCTTCTTGGCGTTATTTCCGCCATCGTTTCCGTTGGTATTATCAGTTGCATCATCGTCATCGGCATTTTTCGCATCCTTCGCATAGACAACTCGCCATCCTGGTTCCAGAATTTCCTTACCGCTTACCTTGAATTCGATTTTCTCTGGTTTAGGTCCATCTTCATTGATGACTTCGCCCAATACGGTGGTCGTAGAGAATTTACAATCCGGATAGAACACACTGATAAAACGTTTGGCGATAAGGTCATAGACATTTGCCTCCATATCGGTGAGTCCTGTAGGTGGAACACCTGTTGGGATGATGGCATGGTGGTCGGTCACCTTACTATTATCAAATACCTTCTTGCTTTTTGGCAACTTTTTTCCGGTAGCGGCGAGCTGCTGGACAAGCGGGAGGTACTTTTGTTGGCTTATGATCTTGGCCTGGCTTACTCCGTTGAGTATTTGTGGACATTTCGGATAGATGTCATCTGTCAGAAACTGTGTATCTACACGAGGATAAGTCGTGTATTTCTTCTCGTATAGACTCTGGATGAGTTTCAGCGTAATATCAGCAGAGTAAGCAAATTTCTTGTTGCAATCCACTTGAAGTGAGGTGAGGTCGTAGAGGTGAGGTGGAGCTTCATTTCCCTTTTTCTTGCTCACGTCTGTAACGGTGAAAGGTTTTCCTGCGATGGTGCTGAATGCTTTTTCACCTTCCTCCTTGCTGGTAAACTTGCCGCTGGTAGCCGTAAACTGAGTATCGCGATAGATGGTAGCAAGTACCCAGTATGGTTCGGAAACGAAATTGTCGATTTTCTTCTGTCGGTTTA
>OHBM01000632.1_pt1 | contig 27959 bp, 17 predicted proteins | sample 1577251 | NCBI WGS metagenome assembly OHBM01 (sample SAMEA3541557, study PRJEB24748) | human gut metagenome | biome: human gut; feature: human-associated habitat; material: faeces | place: China | collected 2012 | reverse complement strand
ACAAAAAAATTTTTTGCTCGAAATTTACTCTTGACTTTTATTGGCAGGTTTCTTTAATTTATATAACGCCATCCGCATTTTGTACGGTAACGCGGAAACGGCGTTTATACATATTTGCTTATTTGTTTTTATTTATTTTATAAATTTAGTATATACTGTCTTTATGAATAAAACTATATCCGATTTTCATAATTTACGGTACTGTTTTAACATATCCTTTTATTTATACTAAAAATTCGGCAAATAAGCTCCGAATTCCTTGAGTCTCTTTTGAATATCATTTATATTGGTATTATGCACATCGCCGCCGTCACAGGCAACCGCCGCCGCTACGCCTGCCGCCTGACCTGTTATATAGCAGCACGGAATCACACGCATTGACGCCTGCATTGAGCGGTCCGCGCTTATACATCTGCCTGCCACAAGAACATTCTGTAATTTCTTGGGTGTTAAAGCTCTGTAAGAAATACCGTATGATTCACCGGGACCGTACTGTTTTGATACATTCTGTGTAAATTCGGCGGCGCCCTTTCGGTCGGGCGTTTCCGGATGAATGTCTATCGGATAGGAATAACGCCCTATCTCGTCGTCAAACACCTGCCTTGCAAGGAAGTGCTCATAATTCATAACGATGTCGCCTATTATACGGCGCGATTCTCTGACGCCCAATACATTTGCAGTCTGAATCAGGGTTGCATTTTCAAATCCGGGAAGATAATCTCTGTAATACCTTTCGTATTCAAGCATGCTTTTCCTTCCGTAAAGCAGCGCTTCTGTTATAGAACGCTCGTCGGTATCGTCAACACGGAAACAGTGTCCCACGTTGCCGCCTCCGACTCCTATTTCGGGATTGGTAGGCTTAATACCAGGCAAAATTCCGTCGTATTGCGAAAAATATCCCTTTTCATACGCTTCCTGATACCTGCAGCCGTCAAATATAAAATTCTTTTTTGAAAAATCAATGTCTCCCCAAACGCTGCATAAGGTTGCTCCTGCAACCGCGCCGTTCTCGCCGCCGTATTCAAAATCCGCTCCTGCATATGCGCAAAGACTTCCGTCGCCCGTACAGTCGATAAATATCTTTGCAGACACCGCGTAAATCCCGCTTTTACCCGATAAAACAGCATATTTCACCCTGCCGCTGTTATCGGTAATAACGTCGACAACCTTTGAATAAAACAAAAATTCAACGCCCGCTTCGGCGACAAGCTCGTCATAAAGCCGTTTGATTGTTTCGGATTTAACTACATACCATTGCCGGTTACGCGGCGTATCCCTGAAAAGTCTGTCATGCACGGTTCGTCCGACTCCGCCGGAAAGAAAATTTTCTCCGTCGTCAAAATTCATAAGTTCAGGGACAAGCGCCTGAGTGCTTGTTCCGCCGAAACAGCCGCCTGCCTCTGCCAGAAATACCTTTTTCCCCTGTTTCGCACACGCGATGGCCGCCGCCGCTCCTGCCGGACCTCCTCCTGCCACAAAAACGTCTGTACTGATTTTGATTTCAATAGCTCTAGAATAATTCAGCATATCACTTTTCCTCCGAAACCGCATATTCATCAATAAATATTTTTCCGCAATCAAATGGGACGAAATTATAAGTGTCGTCCCATGTGTCTCCGCCCGTAATTTCAGGATTGGCAAAATCTTCAAAGCCGTACTTTCCGACAAAGGTGTTTACCCCGACAAAATTTGTTTTTCCTTTAATGTGGTGATGCGGCCCCAAAAGATTTCTGTTGCTTCCCACAGCGCAAAGGCTTATTATGTTTTCGCCTGTTTTGAGGGCATCAGTAATATCCTGTTCAAAGGGCAAGGTAAATATTTCCCCGCCTTTATCTCCTATGTTCCATCTTAATGCCGAACAGAAAGGCTCTTCAATCCTCAGAACGCACCGAGCGGCTGTTTCGGGTTTTATATACCTGAATTCATAGTTAAAGTTGCCGCGGTAAAACCAGAGCCCCTGTCTTGTAAGCTCGCCGTAATGCTTAACCGTTGGCTTAACAAGGCGGAATTCGTCAGACTGGATGCGGTAAAAGCTGAAATGGTTCTCAAAATACACGTTTGCCGCAACGTCAAAATTACCCCTTATATAAATGCTTTCCGGCTCTTTGGGATAGAAAAATCTGTTTCTTTCCGTCTCAAAGACCTCATCAACATTTATATCCGTTTTATTTTTTTCAATGGTATATTTTAACGATATAACATTCCTTCCCGGCACAAGATATTTTGTGATTTCATACTCATGTATACTTTTATCAAGCCACCAATCGCCCCTTTCGGCAGTTATATCCGTTCCGTTTACCGATACTGCGTCAATATTTCTGTCCTCTACTGCCGCTCTTACGTCTGATATATCGCTTACCGAATCAATATAGAACGGATAACAAACCTCCGCCGTAAGCGACGGTTTTGCACGCCCGTACAAAATCTTTGCCATATTGATAACCGGCATTAGTTCTGAAGCTTCGCCGTCAATCACATAGTAGGCCTTGTCCGCTGTGTAACAGTTAAGGTCGCACATAGAGATACTCTGAGGGACAATGTTTCTGCTTAAAACAAGCTTTGTATCACCAAAGCTCGGCTCATATTCTTTTATTTCTATAACCGCGTTTTCCATAGAGCGGAGCTTAAGCTTTGCAAAGCTTTCGGTCCCTGAAAAGGCTGAACTAATACCGCTCCTTTTCCCGGACAGAATATCCACAAACGCAAACGAGCATTTGCCCTCAACAGACAGAATAACATCTTTAGAAGTAAAATCATCTCCGCAGCAGATATGTATTCTTTTCCCGTTTTCGGTTGAAACCGTATGCAAAGTAATATTATGCATTAACGACATATCATCTGGATTCAATACCTTTACAGGCTGTTCAATCTTATATGTCTTTAACATTCTTTCCAATAACTCTACCCTGTTGCAGCACTCTGCGGCGGTAATATCTTTAATTTCTTCAGACGGTATTAAATCTATCATTGACGGTCTTGAATTTATAAATATGACGCGAACGCCGAAGTTTGACAGTTCGCGAATTTTTTCAAATGTGAAACGCTTTATACTGTCACAATCGGGAATTATAAAATATTTATAACTGCGTTTTCCTATTTTCAGCATGCCGTTTTCAACGCATCCGTATTTTTCAAGTATTTCCTCATCAACAATTTCTGCATCAATCTGCATATCAATAAGATTTTGAAGCGTTTGCCTGAACTGAGAAGAACAGCTCCTCAGCCTAAAGGAATCCATTGTGCCGTTAAATTCGCATTTCACAGAGTGAAACGGCGAAAGAAGAGCGGCGTTCGTCTCACGTGTACCCTCGGACATAAGTTCGTTCAAATTTCGCATCCAGTGTTTAAGGTAGATGAAATCCGACCACCATAAATTCTGATATGAGAAAAATGCCGGATAATCCCGCTTTCTGATTCCCTCCATTGTAAAAGCGGACAAATGACAGCATGCGGTTGTAACCCCAAGCGCCGACTGACGTCCCCAAATCCACGCCAGATTGCTGAGCGTTACATCCCAGCCTGCGCATCCGAACACTTCGCACAGCACTTCCCCGTTTCCAAGCTGCTGCGCTACGCTTGAAACCTGTTTCATTAAAACCGGACTGTGCTGCATATTGCCTAAATGGTCGATTCCGGGCATTTGCATCGCGGAATAATGTTTCATTACACCCCCGGTTGTGGCAATTTGTCCGCACAGCCCGTCTTCGCATGGGAAATGACCTGTAAACAGTAAGTTATTTTGCTCACACCATTCTCTTATCTGCTTAGTGAAAGCATTGAAAAAAGCGTCGCTAACAGACGAGAAATAATCGTTTCTGAATTTTTTGCCTTCCTCTCCCTTATCGGTAAACCTCCAAAGCGACGGCAAAAGCTCATAGCCGCAGCGATTCGTGAATTTTTCGGGCAATTCCGAGCTCCACGGCAACATTGCATCAAGCTGTGGCTCATCGGTGAAAACGCCTTTAATAACCTTTCCGAAATACGCGGAAAATCTTTTTCGGTATTCCTCGTGGGTACAGTCAATAAAAGCGCGCACTGTTTTTTCTGACATAAGATCGACATAATAAGAGTCTGTTTTATACCAAAAAACAAGATCGGCGATATCCGCGTCATTTAAATCAATTAAATTCATACTTCCGTCCTGCGATTTTTTAAAAGCGGCGACAAGACGGTTTTTATCTGCTTCCGACGGTTTCCCGTATTTCAGTCCCTTTAACCAATATTCTTCACCGAGTCCGTTCACGATTCCGCCGGCAAATCCGCTTGGCCAGCCGTCCTCGTCATATATATATACGTCCAATCCGAGACGTTCAGCCTCAGAAACGGCAAATCCGAACGCCTCAAACCATTTTTCGCTTAAATAGGCAGTTTCCAGTCCAGCTCTTGCATGCACTATAACCCCGTCAAAATGACCGTCGGCAAAATCAGTTAGCTGTTCGCTGATTTCTTCAAAATCTATTTTTCCGTTCCAGCTCCAAAAGGAAAGCACCTTTCCCCCGTAACCGTTTTTTCGCATTTTTTCACCCCTAAATTATCGGCGGACTAAAGTTTCGGTCCGCATTTAAATTACAGTTCACGCCGTCAGCCGTTGGAAAGCCCCGAATGAGAAATACTCCGGACAAAAAACTTTTGGCAGAACATAAATAAAATCAGCAGCGGTATCATAATTATCAGACTTGCCGCATTTCTTGCAATGAGCGTGCCGGCGGAATCCCATGCCAAACCCGACTTAATCTGTACGTCGGCAATCGAATTTGCAAGCACCCGAAGATTTGTAAAATAAAGTCCGGAATATGCCGTGTCGGTCCACTGCCAGCAAAAAGAAAACAGAAAAACCGTTGCCATAGTAGTTCTGGCATTAGGAAGCATTACTCTGAAAAATGTCGAAAACACTCCGGCGCCGTCAATATACGCCGCTTCTTCAAGGTCCTTGGGCATTGCCGCAAACTGTTCCTTCAGAAGATAAATATAAAGTCCCTCTTTAATTCCGAGTCCGGTGAAGGATAGTATATAAAGCGGCCAAAAGCTGTCGGACAAATTAAGGGTGACAGGACCCATTTTAAAATAAACAAACGTCAGGTACTGCGCAATATTTATTGTCTGAGCGGGAACCATCATTATAAGAATAACAAATATAAACGCAGGCTTTGCACCTTTAAATTTTATTCTTCCGAGACCAAAGCCTATCATTGTGCATACGGTTACCTGTATAACCGAAATGCTAAGTGAAAGCAGCAGTGTATTAATTAACGATTCGGGTAAATGAAGCCCCTTGGCTGCGAATTTCCAATAATACAGCGACCAATTTTTCGGCACCTGCGACACGGTATTGTCGAGCAAATCCTGAGGACTCATAAAAGATAACAGGAATTTGCTTATTATCGGCTTTAGTATAATAAATCCCAAACCGAAAATTATTAAAAATCTGACCGCGGAATATACTCCTATCGCGGCTTTTTTGCGTATCAGCGGCGTATTTATTTTCCTATTCACGCTATCACCTGTTTCTAAATAATGCCCTCATTCTGCGACTGGCTCTTAATAAATTTTGCAAGTACGAAGAATACTATCGAAATTATTATGGCAAGGCAGAAGAGATAAATAATACTCATCGCGGTGGAAAGACCGAACTGATTTCGGTTAAACGCAACCTCATGCATATAGCTGAACAGCGGACTGCTCTGAGAGCACGCATCTACTATCGTATAGATTACAGCGACTGCTATTTGAGGTGAAATCATCGGGAAAGTAATCTTCCAAAATGATTCCCAGCCGCTACACCCTTCAACGGATGCAGCCTCATAAAGTGAAGCGGGTATTTCCTGAAGCCCGGCTAAAAGTATAAATATTTGTATACCACTGGCGCAAACAACGTCGTATATTCTCGATACAGCGCTGACAATTATATTGATAAGCGTATCGCTGAAATTAAGAGAAGTCAAAAGTTCGCTGAACTGCATAAACTCCGAAAGATCCGCTGTGTTTCCGGTATCAACCGCAGTATTTTCAATAAAACCCATAATCGAGGTGTCGGCTTCGACTATCGCGCCGGTTGACAAAATTACCGGTATAAAAAATATAATTCTCGCCACTACGCGCCCTTTGAATTTTTGATTTAAAAGGCTTGCTATAAACAAACTGAAAACCAGAATTACCGCCATATCAACGATAAGAGATGTTAAACTTGAGCGCAAAAGCGGTATGAAATTGGCATCCTCGGAAAGCGCGGCGGCATAATATTCTATCCCTTTATAGGAAAGCATATAACCTTCGCCGGTTATAGTAATTTCATTAAGGGAAAACTGAACGGTTTTCGCAAGGCTCGGAATGAAAACAAAAAGCACGCCCAGAATCAGAGTAAATATAAATACATATCCTGCCGCCGCCTGTCTTTGCTTTAAGGAAAGCCGACTTTTAAATTTCATTTTCATTCATCTCCTATTCTTCAAAAATCGCGAAACCCATGGTGCCTACTCTCTGTCCGTAAGCTGTTTTCTCGGTTTCGCTGTAGTTGACCAATATTTTTACTCCGTTATCGTACGATGTGCAGTAAAAATTCTCCGAGAGTTTTTCATAGCCTGTAATTCCGGCATTTTTAACCTTTTCCAAACAAGCTATGGAGCTTTTGTACATGCTTACCAGTTGCTCTGTCTGTTCAGCATCATTCAGAGAGTAGTAAACCGATTCATAGTCAGTATTTGTAAGCAGTGAGTTTTCTCTTGTTATACAGGTCGCCGAGACAGACGCTCCGTATTCCACACTCTGCAGATAGTGCAAAGCCGGATCCTTAGAAAGATTAACCGATATTCCACAGTAAGGCAATAAACCGTGAACTATCATTTGATAGAAAGGTATACGCATATATTCCATATCTACTGCAGAGGAAGTAAGCGGAACATTGAAAAGAGAATCCGCAAATTGAAGAACATATGCGTTTCCGTTGTCAAACATCGCGGTTTTTCCGTTTTCTTTCAACGCATTTTTTAAAAGATAAAGACTTTCCGCTCTGTCCATATCCTTTTTAGTCGCGTAATCGCTTCCGAGATACTGTCCGGAGGTGCCAAAGGAAACGCACGGAACAGCGTCCTCCGGGAATTTTTTTGCTAAATCCTTTAAAAATCCTGCGGAAAAGGAAGAATAAACCGTAGGTGAAGTAAAATAGCGCGGTAGGTGTTCGGAATTGTATTTTCTTGTGACAATATCATATGACCCTCTATAAACAACCGCTCTGTTCAGATAATGCGCTGCCAATTCCTTTTTTGAAAATCCGTTGCCCGAAGAATAAACAAACTGAAAATCCGCATCGAGATAAAGCGCACCGCCGTTTTTCAGGAGCAACTCCGAAAGGGCTGTAAGCTCCTTTACCGAGCCTATCTTGGAATCTATTTCAAAACGGTTGTTAGCCTTATTTGTAAGTCCGCCCGAGCCGTAGCCCTTGAGCCTGATTACAATTTTTTCTACTCCTTTTTCGTTAAGATTCTTTACCGTTTTAATAATTTCCGAAACCGTTGATAGAACGATTTTTTTATTATAAGATACTCCCATTACCGAGGACGGTTTCAAAATCATGCACAGATAATCAAGATAAACCGGAATCCTGTCTGTTTCGGTTTTATTTATCAAACCGTTTTGTAAAAGATAATTTCGGTAATATTTCGCCATATCGGTATAATCCGATTTTCCGCTGTCAAACAGTACAAATCTGATTTTGGGAGATACTTTAAGCAAATGATTTGAAAAAAGATTATAAACCGGCACATTGGTTTTTTCGCCTATATCGGTCACATCGACAGCCCTCAACGTAAATCCGGCGTATATGTGATTGAGCGGCGCGGAGTTGCTGATTGTTTTAACATTAAGGTCGGCAACCTCGGCCGCCGATTCTAAAATTGCCAAAATCCCCCCGTCTGTTTCGCAAATGCCGTAAACGGGAAGCAGCAAATTCTGTGCGATTTGGCTTTTTCCCTCCTCTAAGGAAGCAAAGTCCGTTCCGTAAAAGCTGCGGGAAAAATCCGTTTTATAGGAGCCGTTAATCTTTATCAAGGCTCCCGAACCGTCCGGAATCATATAGCTGCCGTCGGATTTGTCGCCGCGCGCCGCAAAATACTCAAGAAAATCCACCCTCTGAAGCTTATAGTCCGCGCTGTTTTCGGTAATAAGATCGGAGAGAACGGACGCCGTAAAACCGTCGTCGCACAATCTGTACTCAACCGGAACGCAAAATCCCGCTTTTGTGCCGCCTGTCGTCGCTATATCGAGCTTTTCAAGGACTTTATTATACTGCTCACGCGTATATCCGGCTTTATCCATAAATACTGTTATTTCCTCAAGAGCGTTTTTATCATCTGCCGCCTCAAGTATGTAAAGCTTATTTTTCTTTAACGCGGGATACTTTTCAAGCATTTCCGAATAATTGTCCGCTGTTTTGTCATCACCGTAAAGGGTGTAGTATCCAGAAATTCTGCGTTTTTCGTTCGGATTATCAAGCTTATCCAAAATAAGCTTTTCAAAATCCTCCTTTGCGAAAACAAGCGGAGCGAAAAATCTGTCGGTATTTTCTCCGAGATTATAGTAGACCCTGACCGCGTTGCCGTCTGTTAATATTTTGAAATTTCCGCTGTCAACACAGTCTTTTGCAGAAAACATCAGCTGCGCCGCACTCTGCTGCTGATAATATGTTACGGTAATTTCAGAGCGCAACCGCTCGGCGCTTTCATCAGAAAATGAAAATACTTCATCCTCCGGAACCGACGAATAGCTTTTTCCGTTTCTTAAATCCTTAACGGTAAAATGAGTTGTGGAGCAGTCCAAAATAAACTCGACGCATTCGTTTCTTAAGGTTACTAATCCGCTTTCGCTCTGACTCCAATCGGCATCGCTTTCCGATACGTCAGCCGGCATTCTGATATTTACCGTTTTGTTACCGGAGCATCCGCTTAAACATGTAAGGAGCAAAGCAAGACTTAAAAATGCCGCGACCGCCCTTTTAATTGCTACCATATACGAAATCCTCCCATAACTTCTAATAAGTACGGAACAGCAGTTCCTTATAAATATTGTAAAAATAAACTATTACCTGCTGCATTATATTGGTCATCAGCAGGAGGATAAAAATTATCAGGCATATGCCCACCAATGTAAGAACCGCTGTGAGAACCGATTTTGAAAGCGAATAATTATGGGTAGTCATCATACCGAAGAAAAGCAGAGCAAGCACCCATATCAGACATACCGTATCCGCCACATTGTAAAAAGCGGCTTCCGAAGCGGTAAGAATGTGTGAAAATATAAACATCGGCACACTGAAAAGCACATACGGAGTTAAAGAATAACAGGAGGCGATAAAGATATCCTTCATACTTCCCTCACCGTCCATAAGCGCGGTAAAACACCAGTTTGAAATTACCCAGAATCCCAAAGGCAAAATTATCATGGCTATGCTGTATAAAGCGTTGACCTCGCTACTTACGGTTCCCGTGACTACATATCCGCTGAACTGGGCTCTTATTCCGTAGCATAAAACAAATGAAATAAGAATTATTAAAGCGGTTCGCATGTTTCCTTTTTTTTCATGTTTTATATCCCAAAAACCGTCAAAAGGATGGAAAATTAAATAGCGGCAATATCTGAGCTTTTGAACAGTATCGCTTTGCTTAAAGTGCCGATACGCAGAAGAACTCTTTAAAAATCGGTTTAATAATATTAAAACCGCAATGATTAACGCTACGGCGGCGATAAGTTTATAAAAGTTATCTTTTATGAAGTCATCGCGTAGGCGTTCAAAAACATCGGCATACAATTCTTTCTCATGAATCGGCTTAAGCTTTTTCATAGCCGCACGATAATCCTTATGCTGAATATCTATTTTCGAAAGTCCTACCTGTGCCAGTAAATAGCCTGACGCCATTTTACTGACTGCTTTCCAGGTTTTTTCTGCATTTTCGTAATCTCCGCTGTCATACTGTTTTAAAGCAAGATTAACGTTTTCTCCGAACTCGGTGCGTTCAAAGACTGTGACCGAGCCTTTTATCCGATCGGTCACGGCTAATTTTCCCTTTATAACTTCAACAGCGCTTGCAGATAAAAAATTCCCCTTTTGTGAGCCGCTTCCTCCGAAAGCATACATCAGATATCCGTCCTGATTGTAGGCATATATCTTTCCGTGCCTGGAATCAAGCAAAAAATACGACCCATTCTCATCTAAAGCGATATCCGCGAAGCTGGGCACTTCTTCATCGTCGTAAGCCAAGTCTCCGTATTTAAAATCAGAGCTTGGTTTTATTATAACGTTATCCCCTTCGCTGTTAAGCTTTGCCACCGGCATATCAAGCGAGCTTTGCGATGCGGCATATATAAATCCGTGTTTATCAATAAGAAGCGATGAATATTCGGTCGGAACATACTGCTGCATTTGCTCAATCTGTTTTTTGGTGGCAATTTTACGCCAAAGCCGTTCCGCCATATTCGGAGTAACCTGCGGAGCGCCTAAAAATGTGCTGAAATTGCCGTTTTCATCAAGGCATATAAGTCCCTGATTTATTCCCAATGCGATAACGTAAATTCTGCCTGCCCTGTCAACAACAAGACCTGTGGGATTAAACGTATAATCCGCACCTAAAAGTACTATCTGCGGTTTCCCGATTATCTTTTTAAGCGCAAATGAATGTTTGTCAAAAACCGCTATTCTTGAATTATTAGTGTCCGCCACATAAATCAGCTTTTCATTTACAAAAACACCGGCGGGTGTATTGAATGTATCTCTCACCCCGTTGTTGTCAAAATCCGATAGAATTTTTTTGATATTAAAATCCGTATCGGTAACAACTATTCTGTTATTGCCGCTGTCGCTGATGTAAATATTATCCTCATCGTCATAGAATATATCGCTTAAATCCGTGAACGACGACGTACCCATATCCTCGCCGAGCAAAGATTCGGACACCGCATACGGTGCCGGAATCACCACCGGCTTATCGGAATTGTTATACGAGTAAGATTCATACGGCAAATCGGGGGTTATATCCGAGGCTGATACGGCGGGTGCACACAGTATTGCAATAAAGGCGGCAATAATTAAACTTGTAATAAAACGTTTTTTCATTTGAAACTCCTTAGTGCATCAAGCCCTGCATCATTCTTTCATACCCGACGAAGCCATAGTTTCAATAATATTGCTCTGGCTGAAAATAAAAATGAACACCGGAACAATAAGCATGAAAACCGAGACGGCCGCTCCCACTCCGGCACGGGATATGCCGCTTGACAAAATCTGGCTCAGGGCATACGGAAGAGTTTTCAGTTCTTCTTTATAAATATAACTGGTCGCCCCTATTCCCCAAAGACTCTGAAAAGAAAGCAAAAACAGCGTAAGCCACGCCGCCTTGACATTGGGCATGACGATTTTCCAAAAAGACTGCCACTGACCCGCACCGTCAATACGCGCCGCCTCTAAAAGAGAATCCGGAAGCTGCTCTATAAACTGTTTCATAAGATAAAGACCAATAGGCGCTCCGAACGCCGGAACGATTAAGGCCAAATATGTATTTATCCAATGAAGACACGACATTGTAAGAAAATTCGGAATAGCCGTTACGGTAGCGTTAAACATAAGCGCTAATACAATCGTTTGAAATATAACATTGCGGCCGGGAAATTCCTTTTTTGCGAGCGGAAAAGCACACATTGAAGACAGTATTATATGTCCGACCGTGCCGACGGCGGTTATTAAAACCGTATTAAAAATATATCTCACAAAAGGCACTTGTGAACTTGACATTACCGTGAACATATTACGGAAATTTTCCAATGTGGGATTATTCGGAATAAGCCTCGGCGGGAAAACCCACAGCTCATCCTGAGGTTTAAAAGCGTTTGCGATAATAAGAGCCATAGGAAACGCCATAACGCAGGCGAAGATGAGCAGTATAATAAAAAGTACCACAGTTCCGAGTCTCGAACGGTTTACCTTGCTGCTTCTGTTAAGCGCACGGAGACTTTTCATTTAATTGCCCACCTTTCTTATCAGCTTTTGAACAAAATGGTTTGAAAGCACCATTATTAAAAACAGTACGGTTGCGATTGCGGAAGCATATCCCATTTCAAAACGCGTATTACCGTAATCCTGAAGCATGTGAACAAGCGTATAAAGCGCATAGTTTGAGCTTGGAAATCCGTAAATCGCCGTTATTATATCTCCCATTCCGAAAGAATTGGTAATACTCATTACCGCGCTGAACATGAGCTGAGGCTTCATGGACGGAAGCGTTATATACCAAAGCTCCTGATATCTGTTCTTTATGCCGTCAACAGCCGCAGCCTCATACTGTGTACGGTCAACGTTTTTAAAGCCTGCTATCATTGAAAGGAAGCCTGAACCGAAACTCATCCACAATATAACTATAATAGCCGAAACCATCATATATTTTGAATCCGTAAGCCATTGTATCGGAGAATAAATTATTCCGAGATTTATCAGTATACCGTTTAAAAAGCCGTATGAATCGCCGCTGTATATTATATTCCATATCATATAAGCTCCCCCGCTTAATGTAGGAGCATAGCAAAGCATTGTAAGCACCGCGCGGAGTTTATCACTGAATTCATTGAGCACCCATGCCAAAAGCAGACTTAAAAAGAAACCTCCCAGACCTGTTATCACTGCCAGCAGCAAGGTATTTTTAAGCGCCAGCGGGAAAAGACTGTCCTCAATAAAAAGTCTGAAGTAATTTTTAAGCCCGATAAAAGAGGGCAGCTGTACAATATCAAAACGGGTAAAGCTGAACAGCATTGCCACAAGAACCGGAAATACGGTAAATACCACAAAAACCAAGAGATACGGAAGCATAAACAGATAGTCTTCGCGGTATTTAATTATGGCCGGCGTTTTTTTTGAAGCCTTACTTTCCATATTTTTCATAGCCTTTCACCCTAAACAAATTATTCCAATCCGTATTCCTCACGCTTTGTACGCATTTCGGTATTGATGTCAAGCGCCGTGTCGGTCATGGTCTGACGCACGTCTTTATTTTTATAAACAATATCTCTGAAAGCGAAATCATACAGACGCGAAGTAAAATATCCGCCCGGAACTTCCTCAATCGGGCATGCAAAATCAAGCTGGTACATTAAGCTGCGTCGGACATCGGAATCCCACTGAACAGTACCGAAAGCCTCACTGTTTGCCGAATTATAACGCGCGGCGGAACCTACTATGCTTTCAATAGACTTGCCGTAAGCCGCCTGTGTTTCAGCCGAAAGCCACCATTTGAGAAATTCCCATGCCGCCTCCTTATCGTCTGATTTTGCAAGAATCATATCACCCGAAACGGTGGCGATGCAGGAATGGTCTACGCCGTTTTCCGTTTCAGAGCCCGGCACAGGCAGCATTCCCCAAACTCCCTTTATTTCCGGTGCAAAAACCGTCAGCTGATTGTATGCCGTAAACTCGGTGACAGCTACCGGCAATTCACCGCTGCGGAAACGGTTGGCAAAATCAAACGCCAGCTCCAAACCGTACTGCGTGTACAGCATGGAATAATCTTTCATGGCGCTTATGGCTTCGGCAGTATCAAGTCCCGAAGTTTTACCCTCATCAAGATAAAGCTTGCCTCCCCGCTGATAAAGAAATATTAAATAATTATTCAAAGACGGTACTATTCCGAAGGAAAGCGAGCTTTTTTTAAGCGTAGGCAAAACGTTTTGAAGTATTTTATCCCATGTTTCAAGATCCGAGGTTTTAATGCCCAATTCGGAAAGTATATCCTTTCTGTAAAACAGCATGGGATAATTCATGGTCTCCGGCAAAGCATATATTCCCTTCTGAAACCGGAACGGTTTACAGGTGTTTTCGGAAAATCTTGAAAGAACTTCTTCTATATCGGAAAATCGTGTTAAATCGGTAACCGCGTTGCGCAAAGCCAAATTCACAGGCGTATCCTGACCCACGCCAAGCGATACATCGGGTCCGATTCCCGCAAGAATGGACGACATCAGAGAATTTGCCGATACAAGCTGTAAATCAACCGAAATAGATTTCTGCGGAGTAAATGAGCTGTTAATAAGCGACTTCAAAACCTGCGTCTGATCTCTGCCTGAGGTTTGCCAGACGGTTATTTTCCTTGATAAATCATTTGAAGTTTGCCCGACAGAAGCATAGTCCGTAGCAAATGACCATATAAATTGCGTAAAATAGTGCTTTGCCATGGCAAAAAATCCTGCATCGCCTTTGCTGAGTTTGCAATTTACGGGATTAAAGGCTATGTAATCCAACTCAAGAGGCTGTTCCGCCGCCGAATTTATCCATGTGCCGAAGGAGGAAATATTATCTTTGAAATTAGTAAGACGGTTTGGAATGGTATCGGTATCGGCTGTCATCTGCTCCAACTGGACATAAATCCTTTTAATATCTGCAAGATTTTTTCCGGAATTGCCGCTTATTGCGCTCACTTTCTTTTCAAGCTCTTTGAGCAAACCGCACATTTTTGTCATATCTTCAACGGTATCGGGTATTACTTTATCAAGATTGTAATTTCGGTACATATCGGGAGAAACGCCGGTAACAACTACAATTTCTCTGTATATCCGATTAAGCTCGTTAAGGTATTGCCCTGCCAGAAGCAGTATATCGGCGCTGCTGCCCAAACCTACCTTTAATCTTACCGTATGTATGCCCTTTTCCAAGTAAATTTCATAAGGATTCCCTTCTTTATCCGAAAATGCGGAGAGCTGCCAGCTTCCTTTGTACGGAAATGTAATATCCGCCGCTTCCGCAAACGGCAGTTTACCGTCAATATAAAGCTCTCTTACGCTTGCGTTGCCCGATTTCAGCGCCTGCTTAAAGTGGGCGGCTATTGTATAAAGTCCGCTTTCCTTTAATTCAACCTCCCATTCAATCCACTGACCCGCAGTTTTCCACTGTGAGCCTCCGATAGTGTTGTAGCATAAGTGCGCCGCATCATACGGCTCAACGCTCGGAGAGGTTCTGTCTGCCTGAGGATAAAGCATTTGATCGGATTTTGCGGACGCGTCCTCTCCCTGAATTACCGACACAGCTTTATCGGATACGGATTTATAGTTTTGTCTTGCATATTCGGTCGCCAGCTCCCCATAGGAAGGAACCTTGCTACCGGCGGAAAATTTGAGAGAACCGATAAGTATATTGTCGCGTTTGCACTTTACGGTAACCGTATGAGCCCCTTTAGTCAAATAGAAAGCCAAAGCCCCGTTTACATAGCCGGTGCTGTCCTCAATTTCAGTCTCCGTCCAGCGAGGAAATTCTGCCTGTTCGGGCAATATTTCGTTACCCTGCGTATCATAGGACTTTTCATTGCCCGAATCGTTCCATATTCTTGAAAAGGTAACGTTGCTGCATTCCTTAAAAGGAATTTTGCCGTCGATTAATATGTCTGTCTGAATAGGGCTTCCGTATCCCTCGACAGGATAATAGTTTACAGACAAATTGTATAATCCCGTCTTTTTAACGGTGAAATTCCAAACGCCCGATTCACCCTCCGCTATATAAACCGATTTTCCTTTAAAGCCTTCGTAGTCATCATAAATTACCGCTCCGTTTGTTTGGAAATTTTCGGCATTTATTACTATTTCCTCATCGGTTATTTCCAAGGTCTTAAAACTTGAAAGATACTCATTATAATCAACCGCTCCGCCAAGGAGGGTATCGTCAGAGGTATACAATTCCTCCGTACTGTTTTCTGCAAATGCGATGCCGCTCATCGCGCCGGTTATAAAAATAACCGACGCCACAGCCTTGCACAACAGCCTTTTTAACCTATTAGATTTCAATGAAATACCCTCCTGTTTGAGACATATCACCCAGATAATTACCGTTTCTTTTTAACCTTTATTATAACTCCGGTTACAGCGGCTACAACAACCGCCGCGGCAACCGCAATAATTATCCAAACTGCTCTGCCGGTTTCTTCTTGTCTGTTACTGTCGCTCTGTTCAACCTTTGAAGCCTCGCTGTTTTGTGAATCCGAACTGCTTTCTTCATCTTCACTGTTTGTACCGATTTGATTATCGCTGTTTGCGGAAGTATTGTAAACATACTTGACAACTTCTTTAGAAGCGTTACCCGATTTATCCGTAACCGTGCTTTTTTCCCCCACACCCTCGATAAGATAAACGCCCTGATACTCATAGGGGATTTCAACCTTGAACTCGGCGGTTTTTGACGGAGCGCCTTTTGCTATTACCTTATCAGTTAAAAGGTCGGTTATAACATAGCTTTTATAGCCCGTAAGATTAGTATCTTCAAACGGAGTATAAACAGTAAATTTTGTTGATTTGCTGCTGCTCATATTAGGAACAATAACGATCGCCTTATTCCCCGCGTACCGAGCATAAGGCTGTACCTCTTCGGCACCGTCGGCAATTGCCTTACAGATGTTTGCGTCTTTAATACAGCTTTCGGTATTGTTTGCAAAGATATCGTCATACTTCCAGCGTATTCTGAAAAGTTTTTTCACATCTTCGTAAAAATCACGGTTTATATCCTTATAGGAAAAGTCGGTTGGATTGGTAAAAAGGGTATATCCCGGCACGGTGAACGGATTATTAAATTCCTCGCCTATCTCCCACAGAGGCACAAAAGGCGTAAACAACGCGGTGTATCCCATCATAATACGGTTTCCCCGTACGGCATAATTATATGAATCGTGACAGGTAAGCTGTATTGTATAATAATGGTTTCTGCCGCCCTCGCCGTTTGCAACGTCGGTGTCCGTTCCGAGAATAGAGCCTGTTTTAATTGCGTCAACAATATTATACTTCTCGATAAATCCCCTGAACGGCAGCGTCGTTGAAAAATCCGGAGGATTTACTCCCCATTGTTCAAGGTCATACGAGCCCACGCGGTCATTGCCGAGCTCGCTTATAAAAGCCATTTTTCTTCCCATTTCGTAAAGTCGGCTTTTAATCATTTCCGCGGGAACATAACCGGAATGGCGAGGTTCAACATCGTAGCGAACGCCGTCTATATTAGCGGCGGTGCATATTTTCACAACCGTATTTACATAAAACTCAATAAGGTCGGGATTATCCCAGGCGAGGATCAAAGCTCCTTGTTCCGCGGTCTGACCCGTAAAAAAGTCTGGATGACTTTCTAAGAGGTCGGTTTTAGGACTTAAACCCCATGAGGTGAAATCAAGGAATAATCTTATGTTTCGCTTGTGACATTCATCTGAAAAACGTTTTAAAACCTTGAGGCTTTCATCAAAATCCTCAGTTCCCGTGTAGTCCGAGTCAATAGTATGCCAACCCTCGTTAAGATACGGATTGTTGTCATGCTTGCCGAGCGGAGAGAGCCATATACCGTTTATACCCGTCTCCGCATAGTGGTCAAGTATCGGAAGAAGTCCCATAAGAGTACCGTCGGGACTTTTTTTGTTGACCGCCACATGGACAATCACAAGATCCTTAAGCCAACTCGGAGAACCGCTTTCATCAACTATAATAGAGGGGTCGGTTACGTCAACCCACTTCGGCATAACATCGCTGTTATTAATATAATCGCTGCTTTGCGCGCTTGCGGATACGGCGTATATACTCCCTGCTGCCGCCGCGATCGAAACGGCGCATAAAACACATAATAATCTTTTGAGCATATGTCTTCACCTATCCCATTTTGTTTTTCTTTTTGCGGCTTATAAGAATTGCCGAAACTGTAATGCCGGCAAGAACCAAAATCATCGCAGGAATCAGAATCCACCAAAGCATACCGCCGCCGTTTTCATTGCCGTCTTTATTTGATTTTTTCCACACGGCGCGCTTTTTAAGAACCTTTTTAGGCGTGCTTTCGCTCTCTGTTTCCGGAACCGCAGTATCGCCATTGTTTTCGCCGTCAATATAAACATATCTTGTGACGGTTTCCTGTTCGGCCTCCTGCGCATACCAGATCGGCTTGCCTGTGTATATGTCTATATTCTGCTTTAATTTCAAATCATGCAGCTTTTCAAAGGCGTCGGTAAGCTTTGAATAATTTGTCACGAACTGGCGCATTTCGGTTTTGGAAAGACCGAGATAGGCGTTCAGCGCCGAAACAAGCTTTTGCTCGTCTGCAAGCGTGATATTTTCCGGAATCTTGTTAATTTGGTCAATGACCGCGTTCCACTCTGCAATTTCTTTGTCGCTGTACGGCACAAATTTAATTCCGGTCACGTCAATCGAGCCCTTGAAAAGCTTGTCGCCGGCCTCATAGTTGCAAACCGTTGATATATAACAGCTTTCGGTATCGAGAACCGATGCCGCGTCAATGCGTTTCCTTTCAATCGGTGCGACGAGCGGCTCGTTGCCGCCCACCGTTACTATAACGTCAAAAGTGTTGCCGTTAGCCTTAAAGCCTATGGTAAACTCATTCTCTGTAAGACTTTCCCTTGAAAGCAGGGGGTCAGTAATCAATGCTTTTTTGGTAATTGAATTTCCGCCGGTTATGTACAGAGTGTTATCTCTGCCGAAGAGGAAAGCTATTCCGCGAAGCGCTGAATCCCAAGAATTAGCCCAATAGGCTATTTTATTGGTCGAGGTCTGAACATACAGCCAAAATCCGTTGCAGGTTTCGGACATTATTTTAAAATTATCAAACCGAACAGTCAGTCCGTCAAGTCTGAAAGAGCGGTTAATAGACTGGCTGTTTCCGTATCCCGCATAAAAATAATACTGACTTATTCCTCCGTTAAACGGAATTTCACTCATTTGAGGCGGAACATAATCGTTACCGGCTTTTTCGAGCAAGCCGCAATCGCTTAAATCCGGAATATACCAGCCGTCCTTATCGTAACGGCTTTCTGCCTTTAAAGCCTGCGAATACATCTCGATTGCAGTTTCGAGAGTGTGATAGTTCGTTACACGGCGCGCCTGATATGCCTTAAGCGCGTCATATGCCGCTTTAAGCGATCTTATGTTATCCCCGTCTTTAAGTTCGGGCTTTACCGGCAGGGCGTTTATACCGTCAATCACCACTTGCGTCGCGGCGTCGGGATTTGATTTGTAAACATATTTATAGCCTACATAATCCAGAACCTGAGTGCAAGAATCCTCTGAAAATGACGAAAATACAAAATATGCTCCGTTGTCGGGATCTTCAAGCTTTGAGATATAATCTGCCGAAAGCGATGACTTGACAGCCTCCCCGTTTTCAAACGCAACCGTTATATCAAAACCGCTGTCGCTGCGCTTGTCAAAGCACACCGTAAATTCCTTACCGGCAATGTTTTCATACAACAGTCTGCTGTCGGATATGATTTCGGTCAGAACATTTTCCCCCGATGTTCCGAGTTCGGAATCAAAATCCGTTTTATAAAGCGTTCCTTTTTCAAAATCAAATACAAGAGCGGTTATTTCTTTATACCTGCTGTACTGCACGTTCATCGTATCGGATAAGAACAGTGCAAATTTGCTTGCTTTGCCCGCTGTCCTTACAAGTCTGTCAAATTTAAGATTAAGCCCGTCTAACGGATACTTTGTATTCGTCCCGATTCTGCGGTTGGACGGCGAAGCGGTCCACTTCATTCTGACACCGTCATTATCTACCTTTTCAACGGCGAATTCGCTCCACATGCCATTAATTCCCTGCAAGCTTTGTGACAAATCTGCGTTTCCCGTAATTATAGTATAGTCACTGTTGTCAACCGCCGCTGCTACTGTTGCGATATGCACTGCAAGCTTCTCATAGTTTGTCACAAGCGCCTTTTCTTCATTGGAAAGAGCCTGATAAATCGCGTCGCAGATTTTTACTTCGGCATAATCTGCTTTTGTGATTTCCTCCGGCAAGGCGTTTATCCTTTGGGTAAGCAAATCATCCGCCGACGGAACATATTCCTTATATCCCACGAAATCGACGCTTTGAGTGACCTTTGCGTTTTCATTTGTTCCGTTCTCCATTGCCGACAAATTTAAAAAAACGTTTTCCGTATCGGTGATAAAATCAAAAACATCAGACGGAATTGTGGCAGTTACATATTCGGTTTTGCTTAAAGAAATTTTCACCTGGCAAGTTCCGTCTCCCGGCACGTTAAATTCAAATATGATTTCCCGTCCCTTTATGTTATCGTATTTTAAGAATCCGTTCGATTCTTCGGCGGTTATTATCGGAGTCCAAACGTTTGCATTGGGATTTCCACTGCCGTACTTAACCGTGTAAAGCGTTCCGGTAACCGCGTCGACTATTAAAACGCAGCTGTCCTTATACATGCTGTACTGACTGTTCGGCTCATTCCACATATAAAGAGCAAAACGTGCGTTTTCACCCGAAAGCTTCACAAAATTATAAAGCTTAAGCTGTAATTTATCTAAAGAAAGCGAGTCTGCCAATACAAGCCTGTGATTGGTCGAACCGTTGGTCCATCTTAGATTAAGCCCGCCGTTTTCCGATATGCCGATTTTGAAATTATCCGGCCAGCGGTTCGGACCGTTGAGATATTCCAAACTGTCCGTAAGATTGCTCTCGTTAAGAATAGTCCAACCGGTGTTGTCGATAAAATCAGCCGCTTGTTTTACCGCTTTTTCAAGCTTTGCGTAATTTGTCACCTTTGCCTTATCGCTTTGAGAAAGCGAGTCGTAGATATACTTACATTCATTTACCTCGCCCGCTTCCTTTGCGGTTATTGTTTCGGGGAGCGCGTCAATTCGCTTCATCAAAGAATCAACCAAAGAATATTTATAACCTATTACATCAATTTGCTGGTTTACTTTTGCATTTTCGCTTTGTCCGTTCTCCATTGCGGAAAACTGAAAATTAACCGCCTCCGGTTTGCTTATAAAATCAAAAACATCCGCCGGAATAATACCCGAAACAGCGGTTTTGCCGTAAGAAACAGTCACTGTGCAGGAGTTATTCGCGAGTACCGAGAAATCAATGAAAAATTCCTTTTCCTTAATGTTTTCATATAACAGCTTTTCGTCGGAAATAATCGGAATCCAAACATTAGCATTCGGGCTTCCTCCGCCGTATTTTACGGTATAAAGCTTACCATCGGTCGCGTCAAGGATAATCACGCAGCTATCTTTATACATACTGTACTGATAGGTTGAAATCGTATCCATATATATGGCGAAACGCGCCCGTTCTCCGCTCGTCAGCTTAAAATTATTAAATTTTAAGCTCAAATTATTTATTGCAAGGGTTTTAGCAAGTGGAAGTCTGTGGTTTGTAGAACCGTTCTTCCATAAAATATGATAACCGCCGCCTGAAACGCCGCTTGCGGTTAAACAGTCATCATAAAGACTGCTGTAATATTTATAGTTCTGGTTCGGCAGATCCGCAATCCCGAAGGATGAATATCCGTCCTCTGAGTTTGCAACAACCAAAAGACCTAAACCCGCGCTTATACCTGAGGCTATTATCAATATTGAAAGAATACAGGATACTGCTGATATGAACCTTTTTTTCATTTAATATTCATCCCTTCCGAAAAGCAAACGAAGCTGCCGGATTTAAGTTCGGCAACTTCGTTACAAAATCACTTAAATACCGGATTGTTTGAAGAATTATACATGGAATCCAAAGTTTTGTTATGTGTCGTTTTAATTGATTCGATTGCAGCGCCGGTTGTTGTTTTACCGTTCATTAATCCGTCGTATATAACCTTTGTTATGAAGTCAGTTCTAAGCGCCATTGTTCCGTATCCGATATCCGGTGTAGAAGCCTTATGTATCAACATATACATCTCAAGATCCTTATCTGCGCTTTGAGTCTGGAAACAGTTCATTTTAACGTCATACTGCCACCAGTTGTCTCCCGTATAGCCCTTCGGCGGCTTTGAAAGCTCATTGAATACGGTCATGCTCTTTTTAAAGTCCTTGCTCTTAAAATTGGTTGAGGTGATGCAGAACACGCGTGAGTTGTTAGCACAGGAAATGTGTTTGCCATCGGCGTTAGGTCCTATCGGAAGCGGTACGATACCGTAATCAAAATTAACCTTGCCCTTTACCTGCTGTTCAAGAACCCAGCCTTCGTCAATCCAGAAAGCAACCTTGCCGTTCTTAAACAGTTTCTGATAATATCCGTCAGCATCATAATTAAGATAATGCGTGCCGTCGCTTATCTTTTCGGCAATATTGTATGCTTTATCGCTGTGAATGAGTCCGTTAAGATATTCAAGCGCATATTTTACGTTTACTGTATCCATCGTGGAAACAACCTTATTATTAATAAGAGAAGCCGTTGCGCCGCCGTTTGCCGCTACAAATCCCATTGCAAGCTTAATCGGAGTTCCGCCCAAGCCGTAGGAAACGGCTTCGTTTCCGTTGTATTTCGTAGCCGCTGTTACATATTCGCGGAATTTATCAAAGGTCCACTGCTTTTTATTAACAAGGTCATATATTCCGTCCGCATCAACGCCGCATTTTTTAAGCAAAGTTTTGTTGAATACTATACAGGTTCTGATATCAGTCGGCTTTTGGAACTGTATGCCGTAGGTTTTTCCGTTATATGTGTTAAGCTCTGTCCAACGGGCTATGTAGTTAGGACTGTTGACGTCAATTCCGGTACCGTTCCACGGAACAATATAGTTTGAAGACGCTAACGAAAGCAGATTGCAGGAAAGCGGCTCAATTATATCTCCGACCTTTTTGCCTGCCATTATAAGCGGCTGAAGCGAATCCTTTGTGCAGGAATCCGGACGCACCACGGTAATTTCACAGCCAAGCGATTTTTCAACCTCCTCTATTCTTGCATAAAGCACCTTTTCAAACTCGGAGGTAATTCCGGATTTGCTTGTAGGCAACCACGGGGAATAAATTGTATACTTGTATCCCTTTACATCAACAGCTTCAACCTTTGAATCGCCGTTAGTCTCCTGTTCTTTTTCGGTATTTTTTTCTGATGCCGTACCCGAAGTTTCACTTTTTCCGGCCGAGTCGCCGTCTTTTTGAGAACTGCTCCCCGATTTGCTTCCGGATTTCTCTTCCTCATAATACTCATAATCCAGATAATACGAAGAATCCTGACCCTCGTTTTTTTTGCAGCCTGTCGGTAAAATCATCATACCCGCCAGCGCGAAGCAAAGCACGCCCTTCAAAAATTTATAATTAGCCTGCATAAATTGTCCTTCCCTTCTGTATGTCAATATATCATATGTAACCTATACGGTTAATCTTTTTCGTACGCCGCCGGCTGACTTACTATCGGAGCAATGATTTCGGGAGCAAATTTCGGAACTCTGTCATATGTATAAAGACCGTTTATCTCCTGCTCTATATCGGTAAGCTGAGTATAGCAAAATGCGCAGAACGCTGGGTTTTCAAGCAGTACCTCGGTCAGCCCCTTAAAACGCTCGATAAATTCTTCCTTCGTCACGGGAGCGTTTCCGTACCCCCAGCCTTCGTTATCTCCTATCTTCCAGCAGATACCTCCGTACTCACTCATAAAGCTCGGACGACCTACAAAGTCGGGAGCATCCCTGTAGAAATTGAAAAGAGTAATTTCTTTTCCCTCGGTCAACGGTTTATAACGCTCTCTGTATACCTCAGGATTCTGTTCATAATCATGGTCGTCAAGCATATCCGTAAGACCCGGCTTGTGCGTCATTCCCGAAACATCAAGAATCGGTCTTGTTATATCGAAAGCATGGGTCATATCAATAAGCTGTTTAATTAAATGGTAATCCGCTGTCGGAATAATCTCATTAAGGGGACACCAACCGATAATCGACGGATGATTGAAATCCCTCTGAAGTATTTCAAGCCATTCAGGCAAAATACCTTTCCACGCACCTTCAAGCGACGTGTCCAGCCCCCAATCAGCGAACTCGCCCCATACAATATAGCCCAAACGGTCGCAATGATAGAGAAATCTCGGCTCGAAAACCTTTTGGTGCAGTCTGGCTCCGTTAAAGCCCATAGCCATTGAACGCTTTATATCGTTCTGAAGCTCCTCGTCGGACGGTGCCGTATAAAGACCGTCGGGATAATATCCCTGGTCAAGAATCAGCCTCTGGAAAACCTTTCTTCCGTTAAGACGGAACATTCCTCCGTCAAAGTCTATCGTACGCATTCCGAAATAGCTTTTTACCGTATCATCGCCAAGAGTGAACTCTATATCGTATAACTCCGGGTTTCCGATGTCCCACAAATGCAGCTCGCTTAAAGGAACTGTAAGAACTGCCGTGTTATTGTGTACCTTTCCCTGAGCCGAACCTACTTTCTTTCCTTTGTAAAACGCCTCGGCGGTCACATTTTTACCGTGAGAGTTTTTGCATGTAAGCTCAACCGATAAAGACGAATTATCGACATCCGGCGTACATTTACTTCTTACGATATAGCTTTCCGGAACATTCTCAAGCCAAACAGTCTGCCAAATACCCGTTACGCGCGTATAATGCGCTCCTCCGGAATAATATATCATCGACTGCTTTCCGCTCGGCTGTGTAGGCTTCCTTGTATCGTCTTTTGCGAAAATCGTCGCGGTATTTTCACCGTCGGTAAGCGCGTTTGTGATATCCATTGAGAATGATGACATTCCGCCCATGTGCTGACCTATGAAAGTTCCGTTTATGTACACGGTGGTTAAATAATCACAGGCGTCAATATTAAGTAGCGTACGCCGACCGTTTTCACGCCACTGCACCGGTAGGTTAAAGCTCCTCTTGTACCATACTCCGAGAGTAAATTCACGGTCACCTATTCCCGAAAGCTTACACTCTTTGCAGAAAGGAACCGTTATAGTTCCTTCCAGATGCTCCTTGAGGTTCAGCTGTCTCTCCTGTCCTGTCGCGGCAGTATCATTTTCAAATTCCCATGTGCCATTTAAATTTATCCAATCCTCCCTAACGAATTGAGGTCTAGGATATTCCGAACGTAAAACTGACATTTCACACCATCGCCTTTCAGTCAAATTGTATATTTTTTTCTTATATAATATTATTTTTTATCGAAAAAGCCAACAGTAAAAATTCAGCACGATAAAAATATTCAAATTTTTATATTTTCGACCTTGACTTTAGTATACTTCGCTCACTATAATAAAACTATACCCTATTTTCAAAATTTAAGGTGTGATTTTATGTTTTTTTATTTTTTTGAACTTAATAAATATGCCGATCAGCTTTTATCGGGAAAAATTGATGTGATCAAAATGGAAAACACCAATATGGTGGAGCCTCATTCCCACGAATTTTTTGAGTTTATTTATGTATTGGAGGGTCATGCAAAACATCATATAAACGATATTGACTGCGACCTTTCTGCCGGCGACTATCTTGTTATAGACTATAACAGTGTACACAGCTATTTCGACGGAGAAAACTTTACAATTATCAACTGTCTTTTTATTCCTGAACTTATTGATGAAAATTTCAAAAACGTTTCTGATTTTAATGCTCTAACCAATCTCTTTCTTCTCAAAATCGACCGTTTAAAGCTTACTGAAAATATCGCCAACCAAATCTATCACGACTCAGACGGCAGAGTCAGAAATATATTTGAAAACATGCTGATTGAATATAATGAAAATAATGTCGGTTCTTTGGAAATATTAAAATGCCTGCTTTCAGAAGTCATGATTTTCACCATACGCCACGCTGAAAGCGTTTCAAGCATAAGTCCGTTTACGGAATCAATCATACAGATAATTGAAGAAAAATACAGCGAGCATCTGACACTTGGTGAAATCTGTAAAGAATTGCACTATTCCCTGCCTTATGCTAGCGGAAAATTCAAATCCGAAACCGGATTAACTTTCACTGAATATGTACAGAAAATACGAATTGCCGAAAGTTGCCGTCTGCTTACGGAGAGCGAAACGAGCATTACGGATATAGCTTATAAAGTTGGGTATGCAAATATCAAATTTTTCAATAAAATCTTTAAGGAAATTACCAAAACCACACCCCGCGAATACCGGAAACAACATCTAAACTATAATAATTAATAATAAGATAACAGGAAACAAAATACCTATACCTATTCGGTTTGGAACGACAAAAATTTACGCATATGCGGACACAACTATTAAACGCGAAGCAATTCAAAAAGCAAACAGCGGCACCAGCTATTCTATTTCTGAAGCCATTTGGAAAAACGATCAAGAAATGCTAAAGAAAGTGACATGTATTATCTTATTGCATCGGCAGTTATGGTGGTTTTCACCCTTACACAGTCACGTGGGACACTACTAAGGCTTCATTCTGGGGAAACCATAGGCCTGCTTGTTCTTTGCAATCAGGCGCTTGGATATCGACATAACATCCTCATCCGAAGCAAGCTGCTCTTTTTCCGCCTGTCCGAACTCGACAATGAGATACCGCGGAACATTGTTTTTCAGAATCACTGCGGAGCCGTTCTCATCCACGAGTCGCGCCACCTTGGAAAAGTTCTGATTAGCTTCCGTAATGGAAACAAAATTTTTCGTGTTGATATTCACCGATATCACCTCCACCTATATATACACACTCAATAGGAGAAATACAACCTATTTCATATAAAATTCAAAAAATTTTTGAAAGGAGTCCCTATGCCAACCGAATACATTCATTTTACCACCGAGCAAAAAGAAGCTGCTCGGCAGACGGATATTGTCGCACTCCTGCAAAGCCGAGGCGAACGCTTAAAACGCTCCGGCAAGGAATATGTCTGGCGTGACGGATCGGAAAAGGTGAAGATACGGGAAAATCTGTGGTTTCACCAGTACGAACGCATCGGCGGCGACGCCGTGGACTTCGTCCGCAGATTTTATAACATGGACTTTCCGCAGGCTGTCAGTTTTCTGCTCGGCAATAACGGCGGCACACTTCCGCAAGCCGAGCCGGTCAAGCGCGAGCCTCCGAAGCCGTTCACTCTTCCGCCGAAAAACGATAATATGCTTCGAGTGTATGCGTATCTGCTTAGCCGCCGAGGGATAGACCGGGAGGTGCTGTATGCCTTTGCCTATAAGGGAATGATCTACAAATCCGCCGACTATCACAACGCCGTATCTGTCGGCTACGATGAACACGGCATTGCCCGGCACGCACACAAAAGAGGAACAGGCAGTGAAAGCACCTACAAAGGCAATGCCGAAAGCAGTGATCCCCGTTACAGCATTCACTGGACCGAAACGGATAATACGCTATATCTCTTCGAGGCTCCCATAGATATGCTGTCCTTTATTTATCTGCACAAGGAAAATTGGCGCAGCCACAGCTACGCCGCCGCCTGCTGTGTTGGGGATCAGGTGCTGTTTCAAATGCTGAAAGTCAATCCCAATATCGACACCGTCTGTCTCTGTATGGACAACGACACCGCAGGTCAGGCAGCGAACAAAAGAATATCCGACAAACTCTTTATACAGGGCATCCAACACGAAATCCTCGTTTCAAGAGGAAACGGGGCATCTTTATAACTATGAAGCAACGCCAGCAGGGTCAACCTGTTACCGTCTTGCATTATTGGATAAGAAAAAGTATCCCGATATTATAACTCCGGGATCGGGCAAGGATGTGTATTATACAAACAGTTGCCACATTCCCGTAAGCCTAATCGAGGATATTAACTCTACATTCAAGCACCAAGACGATCTGCAATGCCAGTTTACAGGCGTAACGGTAATACATTGCTATCTGAAAGGCGCTATTTTCGGCGAACACGCGAAGCAGATTGTCAAATCTATGATTGAAATATATCGGGTTCCGTATATGAGCCTATCTCCGATTTCGCGGTATTGTGAAAAACACGGATATATCGCCGATATAGTGGACAAATGCCCGATTTGTAAGAAAAAGCTGAAATTATACCAAAGAATAACAGGCTACGGCAGATATGGATCTGAAAAAGCTGTGGTCGGTGGCGGAGTATGCCCAAACCGAGGACGCCGAGCAGCTCACAAGGCTGGCAAGGAATATCGGATGCTTCACAATTTCAACAGTGGGGCTTTGCCTCCTGTACCGAACCGACGGTTACAATTCTGCCCCAGCCCTTTTTCTTCATATTAGGCACTGCCGCCTGTATAAGCATTAAGGATGACACAA
>OHBM01000628.1_pt1 | contig 28148 bp, 36 predicted proteins | sample 1577251 | NCBI WGS metagenome assembly OHBM01 (sample SAMEA3541557, study PRJEB24748) | human gut metagenome | biome: human gut; feature: human-associated habitat; material: faeces | place: China | collected 2012 | reverse complement strand
AACTTGATTGGAACTATACAGGATTAACTAAGTATTATAGTACATGGTATATGGTTGTGAATGGACAGTTAGATTGGAACTTCACAAATCTCACTCAATACTATGGTACTTGGTACTATGTAGAAAATGGTAAGTTAAACTGGAACTTTACTGATTTATTCCAGTACTTTGGTACATGGTATTATATTAGAGGCGGTGTTCTTGATTGGAACTATACAGGTTTAGCTTATCATGCAGGTGGTTATTACTACATTGATCATGGTGTATTAGATTGGAATTATTCTGCTTCTTCACAGTCACAGCCTGTAAATCAAAGTTTTGTTGCAAATATGTCTATATCACATCAAACAACACAAGCAATTACAGTAGTAGGAAATGGTGGCAGTTATGCCACTTTGACAGTACATACAAAACATAATGGTGTATGGACAGAAACATTAAGCTGCTCAGCAAGAGTAGGCAGAAATGGTATCACAGGAAATAAGCGTGAGGGTGATGGAAAGACCCCAAGAGGTATCTATAGTTTTGGACAGGCTTTTGGTGTAGCAGGTAATCCTGGTACATCTAGAAGATGGCTTCAAGTCAACAATAATCATTATTGGGTGGATGATGTACATAGTGCCTATTATAACAAGCTCGTAGATGCAAGTCAGACAGGTATTCAATGGAGCAGTGCTGAGCATCTGATTAGTTATCCAACAGCGTATAGATATGCGATAGCTCTTAACTACAATACGGCTTGTACGCCTGGTGCTGGTAGTGCTATTTTCCTACACTGTTCAACTGGTGGGGCAACAGCTGGATGTATCAGCGTATCTCAAAGTGATATGATTCGTATCTTGAAGATGATTCAGGGTGATACTTTAATTGGTATATATCAGAATAAAAACAGTTTATATTAATGTCTAAATAATAGTAGTTATATAGGTGAACTATGTTAATGTTATATGTTATAAGGAGGATTAAAATATTGAACCTTTAATTTTTAAGGGGGCTCAATAGAAAACTTGCTTTAAATTATTGGGGGTTTCCACTTGTAAAGGGCAGTCAGAAATGACTGCCCTTTAGTGCACTCATATTACTCCTATTTAAATGTTTTATTTATTCTTTTTCTTATAAGATTCTCTCTTTTTTGTATTAGAGAAGTGTTCTTGCCTCTTATCATGTTATGTATGACTTTACATTTTCTATAGTCCTTAATGTTCATTCTACTGCCGCATTCTGGACAGGAGATAATGGATCTCTTAAGTGTGATACAATAAATCACTTCTTTTTCATTGATTTCAGTCGTATGAGACTGTACAAAGGATTCATAATCCCCTAAAATAATCCTTAGATCATTATCCAATTTGTGATCTCCTTTTGCTTTGATTTAATATGAGCAAATTAATGATACAGCGAAAGGTTTTTAATTACACAAAAATACCTAAAAAAGTGGGAGCCTTAGGTGACCCCCACAGATTTAAAGGTGCTGTTTCCAAGACCCCCAAATATTTAGAGCGAAGGTCTGACCCCCACAAAAATTAAAGACCCAAAATATTAAACAATCCTCCTTTTTCAGTGTTATTTATTAAAGAGAGTACTTTAAAGAGACTTTGAATGTAAGCGCCTGACTAAATATTTCACAAGCGATGCCATGAACTTGTACAAATGATATCCTTACAATTAAATAGTTGATGAGATGATATGTACGGGACATATCATCATAGCTTCTAGTATCTCTTTAGAGAGTGTTTTTTTTGCAGTCATCAAATATCTCTCGATTACAATTATGGAGGTTTTCTATGGACAACAAAGAAAGCAAGGGGGCTTGAATAAAAGTCTTAAACTGATTTTTGTTTACAAAACTGTACGTAAAGCTCGCTCCTTTGCAGAGTGGGATGTATAACACACAATATAAATAATATTAATAATGGTAACATGCAAATAATGTAAGGAAATTCGAATATACAAACAACAGATTAATATAAATTATTTTTTGAACGCCTATTAATAGGCATTCTAGGAGATGAACGTGATGCATGGATTTTATTTTTGTTGTATAATTTAATTAGAAATTAGATGGGTGTTATAAACATATGCCAAAAAATGTTAAGCCTTGAATTATTTTCTCTTTTGCAGTTTACTTATAGTTATTCTAATATCATTAATAACTCTATTGAATTCTTCAAAGACATGAAATAGCTTTATGAATTTTTGTGTGATTTTTACGAATGTCATCAGTATTACATAATCAAGCGTGTAGATAAGACCACTCTCATATATTGTTGAATTATTTGCTAGCATTATACCCATCGGATATTATGCAGTAGATTAGAGGAAACAATATTAATAGAATAATATACATTTTGAAAGTGAAGTGAATATTATGGCAAACTTTGTTGTTGAATTTCTTTTAAAGACAGAAAAATATCAAGAGGATATTTTGAATAAACGTTTTGAAATTGGAAGACAGATTTATAATTCATTAGTCAACGTAACTCAGAAGCGTTATAAAGAAATGATCAAGATAAAGAAATATAGAGAACTTATGTCTTCTCTGACAGGCAATAAGAAAACTGATAAAGAAATATGGAAAGAGATAGATAATATTCGCAAGCAATATGGCATGTCAGAATATTTATTTCATAAGGATGTCAAGATGATGCAGAAGCATTTTAAAAATAATATCGATTCTTTTACTGCGCAGAAGATTGCGACTGCATTATGGAAATCTTATGAGAAATTCTTCTACGGTAACGGTAAGAAAGTCTATTATAAGAAATATGGCACATATAATAGTCTTGAAGGAAAATCAAATCGTACTGGTATTTGTTTTAAAGATGATATGATATTCTGGAATGGTTTGGAAATTCCAGTTGTTATTGATTATAATAATTCTTATGAATATCAGGCTATGCAATGTAAAATCTGTTATAACAGAATCGTTAGGAAATTTATAAGAAACAAGTATAAATATTATGTTCAGATTGTTTTTAAAGGAAATCCATCAGTAAAGGTAGATGCTAATACAGGTGAAATAAAGCATTGTATCGGTGATGGTGATGTTGGCTTAGACATTGGCACTAGAACTATTGCGATTGCAAGTCAATCTGATGTGAAGATATTAGAACTTGCAGATAGAATTCAGAATATTGAAAATCAGAAACGAAGAATTCTTAGAAAAATGGATAGATCAAAACGTTCTACAAATCCTGATAATTATAACGAAGATGGAACTATTAAGAAACAAGGCAATAAAAGAGTTATATGGAAAAAATCAAATCATTACATTAAATATCAGAATGAATTAAGAGAATTATACAGAAAGCAGGCTGCTATACGTAGATATCAGCATGAGTGTCTAGCAAATTATATTATATCTCTTGGTAACAAGATGTATGTCGAAAAGATGAATTTTGCTGGACTTCAAAAACGCGCTAAAAAGACTGAAAAGAATGATAAAGGCAAATTTATGCGAAAGAAGCGATTTGGTAAATCTTTAGCTAATAAAGCACCATCAATGCTATTAACAATAATAAATAGGAAATTAGGTTATTATGGAGAGCAACTAATAAAGATAGATACTTCTGAAGCAAAAGCAAGTCAGTTTAATCATTTTGATGGAACATATACTAAGAAATCCTTATCACAAAGATGGAATAATTTTGATGGAGTAAAAATACAGAGAGACCTTTATTCCGCTTTCTTAATAATGAATATAGCAGATGATTTAAAGAGTTTTGATATTGATAAATGTAATGACAGATTTGAGAACTTCTATTGGCTTCATAATTTGGAGGTTGAAAGATTAACAGGTAAAAATAATTTAAGTAGTATATCAATTTAAAAGAGAAATATATAAAAGGTTTTGAGACGAGCCTAATGCCATCGTTAATTCATTCAATAGAATGATTGATAGTGAAAGTCTTATAGAAACTCATTGGTCTCATATGCTTTCGAGTATATTTGGAAGTGAATGTATATAAGAACTCAACGTGCTTTAGCCGTTGGAGTGTCAGCAGAAACAATGTCTATCGGTACAAACTAATATCACAATACTTGCCACCTCTATAAAGAGGTGTTTTTTTGTATGTACAAAAAAAGAGATGAACAAATGTTCATCTCTCAAGTATTGTATTTTTTATCCTTCAATACCAGTTTCAGCTTTAACTAATTCAACAACTTCTTCCATTGTAGAAAGTTCAGTAGTTGCCTTTTCAGCTACCTTCTTAGATTCTTCATAAGATAATTCTCTGATACGTTTTCTCTGAGCAAGAATTGAAGTTGCAGACATTGAGAATTCGTCAAGTCCTAAACCAAGTAGTAATGGTGCAGCAAGAGCTTCGCCTGCCATTTCACCACACATACCAGTCCATTTACCTTCTCTATGAGAAGCATCAATTGTGTTCTTAACTAATCTTAAGATTGATGGGTTGAATGGCTGATATAAGTAGTTGATTGTAGAAGACATACGGTCAGCAGCGAAAGTGTACTGGATTAAGTCGTTTGTACCGATTGAGAAGAAATCTACAACCTTAGCGAACTGATCAGCAAGAACAGCAGCAGCTGGGATTTCAATCATGATACCAACTTCGATTGAATCAGAAACTTTAACACCTTCAGCAACTAACTTAGCTTTTTCATCTAATAAGATTCCCTTAGCCTTCTTGAATTCTTCAACAGTTGCAATCATAGGGAACATGATCTTAAGATCACCATAAACTGAAGCACGAAGTAATGCTCTTAACTGAGTTCTGAATACTTCTTCTCTCTGGAAGCAAAGACGAATAGCACGAACACCTAAGAATGGGTTCATTTCTTCAGGAACTGGAAGAGCCTTTAACTTCTTATCTCCACCGATATCCATTGTTCTAACAACAACTGGACCATTTACATTTTCAAGTACTGTCTTATAAGCTTCATACTGTGAATCTTCTGTTGGAAGTTCATCTGATTCCATATATAAGAATTCAGTTCTGAATAAACCAACACCTTCAGCACCATTCTGCTTAATAGCTTCGATATCATTTGGAGAACCGATGTTAGCTACTAATAATACCTTATGACCATCAGTAGATACTGATTCAGCAGTCTTTAATGTCTTAAGTTCTGCTTTGTAGTCTTCGAATTCTTTTCTCTTAGCTTCATAAGTTGAAACTGTTTCTTCATCAGGGTTAACAAATACATCACCTGTTAAACCATCAAGAACTACCATATCACCATCATTGACAGTTTCAGTAATAACGTTTGTTGCTACAACTGCTGGGATTTCCATAGATCTAGCTAGGATAGCAGAGTGAGAAGTTCTACCACCGATATCAGTGATGAAACCACGAACTAAGTTTTTATTTAACTGAGCTGTATCAGAAGGAGTTAAATCATGAGCGATGATTACAACTTCTTCATCAATTAAAGCAGGGTTAGGTAAAGACTTACCTAATAAGTTAGCTTTTAAACGAGTAGTTACATCTCTAACGTCAGCTGCTCTTTCTTTGAAATATGCATCATCCATAGATGAGAACATAGTAATGAATAAATTAGCTACATCTTCTAATGCTGCTGGAGCACATAACTTTTCACTATTGATCTTAGCTTCAACCTGTGACTGAAGTTCTGGATCTTCAAGAATCTGAGCATGAGCATCAAATACTGCTGCTTCTTCTTCAGATAAGTTTTTAGTAGCTGCTTCCTTAATTGCAGCAATTTCAAGTTTAACGGCTGCAACGCTCTTGTTATATAAAGCAATTTCAGCTTCTGTGTCTTCAACTGTAGTACGTGTTACAGTTAAATCTGGCATATCTAATTTATATGCTTTAGCAATGGCATAACCACTAGATGCCGCAATACCTTTTACATTTGTCATTTTTGACCTACCTCCATATACTCCATATTTTACAATAAAAGGGGTACAAAATAAAGGAAAGAAGTTCTTTCATATATAATTTTTTGACAAATTTACTCAATTTTGAGGGTATGAATTAACTTAAATCTTTCTATATATACCTATAAATGTTGAAAGAAGCCAATTAGGTTCATTTTTTCACTTTTTCAATAGAGAAAAATAGATGTATACTAGTTGCCAGACCACTCTTTGACTACTGTTTCGCCATCAGATAATATATACCAATATATTTTTAAATAAACAAAGAAAATTTCATATTATGAAAATATTGCTTTACAAATAGGAATAACGAGTATAACATATAAATGTAAACAGGAGGATAATAATATGAAAGTTATTGTTACTAAAGATTATGAAGAAGCAAGTCAGAAAGCAGCAGAAATCATGCTTGACGTTATCAAAAATAAACCAAACGCAAACCTTGGCCTAGCTACTGGTTCTACACCAATCCGTCTTTATGAATTAATGAGAGAAGATCATAAAGCTAACGGAACAAGCTACAAAGATATCAAATCATTCAACCTTGATGAATATTATGGTTTAGCACAGGATCATCCACAGAGCTATTACTATTTCATGTGCCACCAGTTATTCAATGAATTAGATATCGATAAGAATAATATCAATGTTCCTAAAGGTAAGGGATCTATCGAAGAAGTATGTGATGAATACAATGCATTATTAGCTAAAAATCCAAGAGATATTCAGTTATTAGGGATAGGTTCTAATGGACATGTTGGTTTCAATGAACCAGGTACATCATTTGATTCAGTGACTCACTACATTGCATTAAAGCAGAGCACAATCGAAGACAACGCTAAACTATTCTTCAATGGTGATTTAAGCGCTGTTCCTACTCATGCAATCACTATGGGTATTTCTAATATCATGGAAGCAAAGAAGGTATTATTAATTGCAACTGGTGAAAGAAAAGCTGAAGCAGTTAAAGGCTTAGTTGAAGGACCAGTAACAGAAGATTTACCAGCTTCTATTCTTCAGAAACATGAAGATGCAATCATCATCGTTGATGAAGCAGCTGCATCATTATTATCTAAATAAACTCTTAAGGCGCTTAGGCGCCTTTTTTTGTGCTATAATTTTTTTGAGGTGATTTCATGAAGGCAATGAATAAAGACAATCCTAAATACAATAACTGCATAGAAAGAGCATCACAGTTATATGAAAGAAAAGGTGATTTTAGAACACCTTTTATGAGAGATTATAATCGTATTATATTTACTACAGCCTATAGACGTTTAAAACATAAGACACAGGTCTTTTTTGCGCCTGATAATGATCATATATGTACACGTGCTGAGCATGTGAACCTCGTAGAATCTATCAGTTATACAATTGCTTATCAACTAGGACTGAATACTGAACTGACACGTGCTATCAGTGCTGGACATGATTTAGGACATGCTCCTTTTGGTCATGGAGGAGAAAAGATTCTATCTTCTTTGTCTATGAAACATGGTTTAGAACCGTTCTGGCATGAAAAGAATAGCCTTCACTTAATAGATGATTTATGTTTATTAGAGGACGATCAACATATTGAACATAATCTTGATCTGACCTATGCAGTAAGAGATGGCATTATTGCTCATTGTGGTGAAGTGAATCAAAGAAGAATTAAACCTAGAGATGAAAAAATCGATTTAAAAGACTTTAAATCACCAGGACTTTACCAGCCTTATACTCTAGAAGGGTGTGTCGTAAAAATCAGTGATAAGATTGCTTATCTAGCAAGAGATATAGAGGATGCATGGAACTTACATATACTTAATGAAGAAGATATGAAAAGCTTAATAGAAGAAATTAATGCAGTTGTACCAGGTTTATTTAAAGCAATCAATAATGGAACAGTGGTCAATTACTTTATTCAAGATGTGATTCATAATAGTACCGAAGACTATATTGGTTTGTCTAATGAAGCTTTTGAAATCATGAAGATATTTATGAAGTTTAATTATCAAAAGATTTATGAAATAAAGAAGGTTAAGATTCATACGCAATATGTACAATTGATTCTAGAGAGTCTCTTTTCTTTCTTATATGAGTATGGACAACATGACAATTTTGTTTTAGACTTAAAAAAAGATGCAGAACGTTATCCACTCATTATTAATCATTATATTAAATGGTTAACACGCTATAGTACTTTACTTCGTGATGAACGTTATCAAAATCATATAGTCTATGACTTTGAGAATGATTCACTTGCTTTAGAAAAGAGTATTATTGATTATTTATCAGGGATGACAGATCATTTTATTATTGATGCATTTGATGAATTACTTGCATATAGATAGGGGGAGTTTTTATGCCAATTAATATTCCAGATGATTTACCAGCATATAAGGTCTTAACTGATGAAAACATCTTTGTTATGAACCAGACACGTGCGACCACACAGCGTATTAGACCTTTAAAAATTTTAATTGTGAATATCATGCCTTTAAAGATTACAACAGAAACACAATTATTAAGATTATTATCTAATACACCATTACAGCTTGAAGTAGAACTTATTCATATGTCTACACATGATTCTAAGAATGTTCCTAAGGAACATTTACTGACTTTCTATAAGACATTTAAAGATATTAAAGAGAATTCTTATGATGGTATGATTATTACAGGTGCTCCTGTAGAACAGATGTCTTTTGAAGAAGTAGACTATTGGAATGAACTATGTGAAATCCTTGAATGGGCCAAGACACATGTCTTTAGTTCTTTCTTTATCTGCTGGGCTTCACAGGCTGCTTTACATTATTATTATGGTATTGATAAGTACTTGTTGAAGCATAAATTAACTGGCGTATATCGTCATCATACTAATCAAAGAAAGATGAGAAGAAAGATTTTAAGAGGTTTTGATTATCAGTTCTATGCACCACATTCACGTTATACAACTGTTTTAAAGGAAGATGTTGCAAGTAATTCTAACTTAGATATACTTGCTGAAAGTGATGATGCAGGTGTCTATTTAGTGGCTTCTAAGGATGGTTCTCAGTTCTTTGTGACAGGACATCCTGAATATGATCCAGACACATTAGATAAAGAATATAAGCGTGACAAAGAGAAACCAGGTGTTATTGCTGAACTACCTAAAAACTATTATCTTGATGATGATCCATCTCAGGAAATACAAGTAAAATGGCGTTCACATGCCTATCTCTTATTCTCTAACTGGTTGAACTATTATGTTTACCAGGAAACACCATATGATCTAAGTGATCTTCATGAACGTAAGAAATAAGCCATCTTTCTAGGTGGCTTTTTATATTAGGAGGTGATTTTATGTTATTTATTCCACTCATTATATTATTGATTTTGTATTTCATGTATTGCATGCTTATGCATTATGAATCACGTACCTTGTGGAGCGGTGTGGGGTTCTTTGGTCTTTCCATGATGACTATTATTACAGCATTCTTCTATGCGTTCTACTATTCTGAAACATTAACTCATTATCCACTTATTATGGATATAGGGGTTCTATTAGCCGCTGCTGCAGTACTCGTTATCCTATTTTTTCCACTTGCAACTATTATTATGTTCTTTGTAGAAGGAATTAAAGTCATTAAACATGAAGGATTGAAATTGACTAATCTTCTTTCTTTAGGATTTGCGATAGGATTATTTGTTTATCTATTTATAGGACCAATCTTTTTTAAGTCTTCTAATAAAATAATGACAGCTCTCTATGCAATCATATCATTTACGGTTCTCTATTTCTTATCCGTTCTTGCTAGCTATTGCCTTTCTGCTTTCCTAAATACGTTTCACTTATTCAAAAAAAGGAAACTGGATTATATAATAGTATTAGGAGCAGGCATCAAAGGAGAACAGGTGACTCCATTACTCGCAAGTAGAATTGATAAGGGAATAGAAATCTTAAAAAAGAATCCCAAAGCCTTGCTCATCATGTCTGGAGGACAAGGTAAGGGAGAAGATATTCCTGAAGGAGAAGCCATGGCACGCTATGCCATCAATAAAGGAATTGATGAGAGTAAGATAATCATTGAAAACAAGTCAACAAATACAAAAGAAAACCTCTTATTCTCATCAAAACTTATGACTAAAGAGTCTCCACGAGTTGGACTTGTTACTACGTCCTATCATGTTTTCAGAGCCTTGATAATTGCGAAAGACTTAGGAATTAGATGTATTGGCTTTGGTTCAGTCACTAAATGGTATTTTACATTAAATGCTTTGATTAGAGAATTCATAGGTTACTTAAGCGTGACATGGAAGAAGCATGTAATTGTGATTATTCTCTACAGTATATTTATTATTATTTTATCAATTGTGAGGTAAATGATTATGGGCGCATTAAGTGTATTTTTTCTAATGGGTATATTGTCTACGTTATTTCTTATCTTTGTATCTCTATTCATAGGGATACTCTGTACTTATGTAGTAGGTTATCTTTTTGAAGGATTCCTTGTCTCCTCATTATTAGATACTAAAACCTATCGTGGATGGATTCCATTCTATAATAAATATTTACTAGGAAATATCACAGGAGATCATGTTCTTGGTATTATATCCTCTCTCTGTGCATTTCCTGTATTAATTATTGGATATGTCTTATTTGCGATGGATGAATTAAACTATCTTTTATTTGTTGTGTTTCTAGTAATATTAATTATTGGTTTTATTGTCGATCATATTATTGCTTATCACTTCTTATCTAAAAGATGTAAATATGCATCATGGCTTATTGTATTAAGTGTTTTCTCATGTGGATTCCTTCGTCCTGTTATATTATTTATTACCAAAAATTATAATCATGTAAGTAAATCTTAATATTTTTGTAAGGAATTTGAGATGTTTCTTTTCAACATTTCACGATATAACTATTGTGAGGTGAAAAGAAATGCGATTATTCAAGAAATGTTTTTTAGTTCTAGGAATTCTATTACTCATATTATCGGGATATATTATATTTCGTTCAGATACTTTTATAGAAGATGCTTCTACAAATCATGGCTGGAATCTTATGCTTGTGAATCATACAAATAGAATACCAGATAACTATAAAGTGATTCTTACAAAGCTAGATAATGGGAAAGAAGTAGATTCACGTATTGTGCCTGAATTATCACAAATGTTTAGAGCTGCAAGAAAAGATGATATTTATATGCAGGTGAATGAAGGATATCGATCATCTTATTCACAACAGAAGATCTTAGATAATCGTACGAATTATTATAAGAGTAAAGGGTTATGTACGCTTCTTGCAAGAAGATATGCATTAAATTATGTGTCAGTCCCAGGTACAAGCGAACATCAATTAGGGCTTGCAGTGGATATAGTAGGGGATAACCGTTATACAACCAATCAGTCTGCTTATAGATGGTTAGAAAGAAATGCATATAAATATGGTTTTGTGAAACGTTATCCTAAGAGTAAAACATCTATAACACATATTAAGCATGAACCATGGCATTATCGTTATGTAGGTAAGAAAGCTGCCTTGAAGATGCATCAGAAAAATCTATGTTTAGAAGAGTATGTCGAGAGCCTGTAATAGACTCTCTTTTGTTTATGGTATAAACTAATATCTGGAGGGATTATTATGGATTATATCAAGTTACTTGTTGAAGACATTCATTCAGTCACAATGGCAACTATCAATAATGAAGGAAAACCAATCACTAGAATCATTGACTTAATGTTGTATGATGAAGAAGGTATCTATTTCTTAACTGCAAGAGGTAAGAATTTCTATAAGGAACTCATGGACCAGGAGTATATTTCCTTAACAGGACTTAAAGGAAAAGTATCTTTTAGTTTAAGTGGTAAGGTTAAGAATATTAGGTCTCATAAACTTGATGAGATTTTCTTAAAGAATACCTATATGCAATCTATCTATCCAGAAGATACAAGAAAGGCATTGGATGTCTTTTGTTTATATGAAGCATCTGGTGAATATTTTGATATCAGTGATCCAGCACATATTAAAAGAGCACCTATTACTATTAACAGTAAAGAACATGGTACTTATTATACCATTACTGATCGTTGTATTCATTGTGGCAAATGTGAGACAATATGTCCCCAGCATTGTATTCATAATGAAGTAATAGATGTCTCACAATGTCTTCATTGTGGTGCCTGTTTAGAAATATGCCCAGTACAGGCAATTGAGTTTAGAGGTGTAAAGAAACGTCGTAAGGAAGATGTCTGCTTGATGAATATGTGTATGATTGAAGATCATGAAGGTCATGTTTTAATACAAAATAAAGTCAATGATTCTTATACCGGTATTACTTTCCCTGGTGGTCATGTAGAAAAAGAAGAAATATTCAAAGTTGCTATGATTAGAGAAGTGAAAGAAGAAACAGGTCTTACAATTAAGAATCCATACCTATGTGGTTTATATCATTGGTATAAGCATTCTATTCATAATATTATTCTAGTCTATAAGGCAAGTGAGTATGAAGGAGTTCTTCATTCAAGTGATGAAGGAGAGGTTTATTGGATTGATAAAGAAGATTTTCTGAATCAGCCACTTGCAACAGGCATGGAGTATGTATGGGATATTGTTCATAAGCAACATCAAGAATGTATTATGTCGAACATGGGAGAACATAAAAGAGGGGATTTATTCTAAATAATAACTTTTGATAATTTTCATATGGTGTAAATCGTTTTCATTTGATGAAACTTTAAATATACAAAAATGGCTTATTTATGCGGTTTTTTACTCCTCGAGAGTGTTCAAAAGTGGTCAACTAGTAACAGACTAGTAACAAAAAACTAGTAACAAAAAAGCACCTTTTCAGGTGCTCCGCAGCTATGCTCACTTAGAGTACTTATAGCGCTGACTACTATATCTTAATCTTATTAACTTCTTCATACAACTTATTTTTTGAAGCAGTTGTATAAATATCAAAAGTGATGTCTTTTAGTTTGTGGCCCAGTATCTTCTTTCTTGCATATACATCAACTTTGTACAGTTGACATAATGATGCAAAAGTCACCCTAGTATCATGCATGGTGTGATTCGTATTTAACATATTATTGATCATTGGCATTATATTCTTGTTAAATCCCCATTCATAAGAGACATCTATCAATCTTTTTTCTTTTTCAATCAGTTCATCAATAACAAATTGTTTGATGTCGTTATGTATTGGAACTATTCTATTCTTTCCTGCTGCAGTCTTAGATCCTGTCACAATATAGCTTATAAGCCTTTCTGTGCCGTCATCATCACATTTTTCATCTATATGTATATTGTCCCTATTGATATGCAGTAACTCACCTACACGAAGTCCGGTATATATATAAATCAGCATGAGGTGCGTTTCTGGAGTATCAGCACTCTGCAGTTTCTTGATTTCTTCAATGTCAAAAGCGAAGTGCTTAGTTGACTGCTTATAATCAGCAATCTTAATATAAGATGTATAATCATCATCTCTTGAGATGTGTTGATGTATTACAGCATACTCAAATATCTTGGAGCATAGCACTTTCATGTGTGCTTGAGTTCCGTTTTTGGAGCCGTCGTTATCAAACACAAACTGAAGATCAGCAAGAGTTATTGTGTTGATTGGTCTATCATATATAGATTTAAAGTGCTTGATCCATGAATTATATCCCTTTCTTGCTGATTTCGATAGCTTGCTGAATTCTTCATCATCTAAGATATGATAAATATCTAAAAACGTTGGCACTCTCTTCTGTGTCTTTTCCTGTATTCTATCAAACAGATCAGGAGCGAGGTTTCTAGCTTCTTCATTTGTGATTGCATTGGATCTCTTAAGAGAGTAAATAGATAAAGCATTCAGAGCCTCTTCACGAGTTGCGAATGTTCCAATACTTATTTGTTTCTTATTTCCTGTCAATATGTCACGCTCATCACTCATTATTCTAGCGCAGTACGGCTTTCTTCTGGTACCTGATAATTTGACTACAGTACCAGTATTGTTTGGCCTACGCTTAAATCTAGTCTTTCTAGGCATAATATGACACGTCCTTTCAGTTGTAATTTGCCTTGAACGTGCCAATCGTGATATAATTGAGTACGTAAAAGGACTTTATGTGATAGTTTCTTTTATAGTGATGTTGGCGCATCACATTACTTGCATCCTAGTTGGCGCTAGGGTGCTTTTTTTATTTAGACATTTTCATTAAATTTACCGGTGATCACTCTATCACCTAATTGAACATAAGTTACAGTTCCACTTCCATCATCATTCATCTGAACTTGAATAATAAAATTATTTCTAATTTTAGCTCCAAAACTATTCTCAGCATCAACGTATGATGCAACGGTCACAAGATTGTTCTTTTTGCTCATTTTCCAATCTTCTAGTGGATCAAGAAAAGAGCCAGGATATTCTGCAGTAGAGGGAGCTTTAAGAAGCTTATCAATAATATCTTTTGACTTATCCTTTATTCTGATTGATTCTGTTAATGATAAACTATTTCTCTTTTCTTCAAGTTCCTGTGCAGCTTTAGCAGCTGCTTCCTCAGCTTTCTTCTTCTCTTCTGCTATTTGTTTTTCGGTAAGATTGACTGTTACTTTAAATTTATTTGATTTAACTGACTTTCCGTTATAGTCAGTCACTTTACAAATAACAGTGGTTTCACCAGCTGATTTTGCTTTGATCTTGTCCTCATCAATAGAAATCACATTAGAATCATATCCAGAATATTCTGTTTCACTTATCTTTGATTTTTTAGGTGTTACTATAATGTTGACTTTTTTAGAGGATCCTTTGTATAAGGTCACATCAGAAATTTCAGCATTTTGTATTTTTGGACCTCTTGTCTTATCAATAGCCACATTAAGACAAGCAAGCACACATATACCTATAATGGTATATATTATTTTCTGTTTAGTTGTGAATCTGTTTGAGTCATAAAATTTGATTGCATACTTAAAACCATAATAAATTACGGCAATTGGCAGAAATAAAATAATAAGTAAGATTTTCCACCATTGCATTTTCTTTTTTTGCATATTTTCCCTTCTCCTTTTTTTTAATTACAAGTGGTTGCGACCATTTCTATGACTGAAAATGGCCGTATTTTATTTTTCTTCTCTTTTTATATCTTGCACGATTTCATTCAATACATCCACAAAACAACAATCTAATACATTACAAATAGAATTCAAGGCATCTACACTTATTGATATTTTCCCTTTTTCATATGCATGAATAGTATTTCTTGCTTTGCCTACTTTTAGTCCAACATCATTAAGTGATAGATTTTTAGATTCTCTTATTTTTTGGAGTTTCCTTCCAATTCTAACATCAATATCACTCATCTGTTTCACCACCTTTCTGATAATATTATAGCAAAAACTCCACGTATGTGCATTCAAATTGTACAAATAACACAAAAAATGTGCAATGTGCATTGACAATGGACAAACGATGATGTAATATGTGCATTGTAGATGAACAAGAAAGGAGGAAAACGATGGGATATACAATTAAACAATTGCGAGTCGGAATGAATATGAACCAAATCCAATTTGCTAAATTCGTCGGAATGAATCCAGATACCTACGCCAAAAAGGAACAGGGTAAAAGAAATTGGTTAGCCAAAGAAATTATTAAGATAGCCATTGCTTGCAACGTAAATGTTGAAGATATTATCTTAGAATAATTTTTTTAATCAAAACGTTCATTCACAATGCACATTCAAAAGGAGAAACACAATGGAAAAAGATGTCAATTTATTAGAAGAGTGGAGAAATTTGAATGATCTAGAAAACAATCTTTATCAGTTGGATGGACTTCTCAAGGGTTTCGTACCTCTTCTAACAAAAAACAAGCAAGCAATGCTTAATGTATTAGAAGCGCTGCAAGATGTTGGAGGAAGCAAAGCGGTCACAGTAGAAGATTTATCAAAAAAGTTAAATCGCATTATCGAAGAATTAAACGATGATTCTTTATTGGCTTATTTGCTTCAAAAGGATTTAGCACCTTATAAGAAAAAAATCACTAAGAAACTAAGAGAGGAGGAAAAGAAATGAACGGAATTGAAGACAGCACACTTCATACAAAATGGACTCAGAAAGGAAGAATCTTCTTGTATGAGTTATTGAAAAAGAATGGAGTTATTACAGTAATCGAGCGTGATGAAAATGGATGAACTTAATATCTCAGTGGAAGAGGTTTGTAAAACAATCCACAAGAGCCGTGACTTCGTTATAAATGCAGTGCAGCAAGGCATGATGCCTGGTGCTGTCGTTGTTTCGAAAACAGGGATTAGAAGTGTTCACATTCCTAGAAAGGCTTTTGAAGCCTATATGAATGAATGGAACACAAGTCCAACCGATAAGGTTATTCAAGCATTATTTAAGAAGTATACAAAAGAATAGTGCTTTAGTTGCTCGTAGGCACCTAAGGCCAAAGAAGGCAAATAATATTATTGTAGAATGTTTCGTTTTCATTTTTTGGAAATTCCCTTCGTATGTGTATCTTACATTGAATATATCAATCCTTTTTAAATAATTTGTCTGTTGATCAAATAAATGCTTTCTTTGGCGCTAAGTGCTTATGAGCACAAAAAAGAACACACGACTGCCATCGTGTGCCCTTAAAAAAATATCAAAATTGCGTGTTAATTATAGCACAGAAGGAAGGATTTTCAAATGAACAGATTTGAAAAAATTATTATTATTGTCTCTAATCTAATTGTATTAGCGAGTTTCTTTTCAGGAATCGTTACAGGCAATAATTTAAATGTCACAGAAATGAAGTTATTAAGTGTAGCTTCATTAAGCATGAACTTATTAGTGGTTGAGTACATGCTCGTTGTTATTAGAAATAAATAAAGGAGAAGAAAATTATGGAAAAGAAAGCATTCATTAAAGTTGAATCTGATGAAGTGGGAGCTCGCATTCACTCAAATGGCAGTAATTATCAAATGCTATTGATGATGTCATTGTTAATTCAAGCTTTTAAAGACGGTCAATTAACAAATGAGGACGATCCAAAGAATGAAACATTCAAGCAAATTGTTAACTTTATTTTTAAGAAGCCAAGAGAAGCATCAATTGCACTTATTCATATTATCGGTGTTGATGGAGATTTAGATTCTCTATTTGAAGGATTCAAAAATGAAAAGGAGACTAATTAAATGGATAAGATTAAGATTAATTCTTTTGAACTAGAGAATGTAAAAAGAATCAAAGCTGTACAGTTAGAGCCATCTGAAAAAGGCTTGACAATCATCGGAGGTGATAATGCACAGGGGAAGACATCAGTACTTGATGCAATCGCTTGGGCATTAGGTGGCAATAAATACAAGCCATCAAAGCCAACAAGAGAAGGGTCTAGCGTTCCTGCAGCTTTAAAGATTGTATTGTCAAACGGAATCATAGTTGAGCGAAAAGGTAAGGCAGGCGCTCTAAAGGTAACTGATCCATCAGGACTTAAAGGAACGCAAGGACTTCTAGATTCGTTCATCAATGAATTTGCGCTAGATCTTCCAAAGTTCATGCAGATGAACGATAAAGATAAAAGTGCGACTTTATTAAAAGTTATTGGAGTTGGTGATCAGCTTGATGAACTGGAACAGAAAGAAAAAGCTTTCTATCAGAATCGTACAGAAACAGGAAGAATCAAAGACAGAAAAAAGAAAGCATATGAAAACATGCCTGTATTTGAAGAAGCCCCAGAAGCTTTGCTGGATATCAAGGAACTTCTTACTCAACAGCAGAAGATACAGAAGGTTAATGCTGATAATGAAAGAATCAGACAGGAAGCAAAGAATAAAGCAATGAATGCTTCTTATCTTAAGCAGAAGCTTGATGATATTGAAAAAGAATATCAAAAGGCAAAAGAAGCATCGGAAAAAGCATTCATGGAAGCAGAAGAAGCTTCTGCTGAATTAGACAGTCTGATTGATATCGATACATCTTCAATTGAAGAACAGATTTCTTCTATTGAAGAGATCAATTCAAAGGTAAGAGCCAATTTCGAAAGAAAAAAAGCATATAAGGAATATGAAGAACTTCAGAGTGAATACGATGACTACACTGCTGCTTTAAATGAAGTAAAAGAACAGAAGGTTAAATTATTGGACAATGCAGATCTTCCTCTTGAAGGATTATCAGTAGAAGAAGGAAGACTTACGTATTTAGGGCAGAACTGGGATAACATGTCTGGTTCACAGCAGTTGAAGGTTGCAACTGCAATCTGTAAAGCAATCAATCCTAAATGTGGATTTGTATTATTAGATAAATTGGAACAGATGGACATGAAGACATTAAATGAATTTGGTTCATGGCTGGAAAAGGAAGGATTACAGGCGATTGCTACAAGAGTATCTCAAGGTGATGAATGTTCTGTAATCATTGAGGATGGATACATCAAAAAAGAAGAACCAACTGAAAATAAATGGGAAGGAGTGAAATGGTAATGGATTTTGAAATCACAAAAGGAACAGTCCAGAAACCTTATAAGGTAGTTGTGTATGGACCTGAGGGAATTGGTAAGTCAACCTTTGCTTCTCATTTCCCTGACCCTTTGTTTATCGACACAGAAGGTTCTACAAGATCATTAGATATCAAGAGACTTCCTAAGCCAACTTCTTATGAAATGCTTAGACAGGAAATTGATTACATCATTAAAAAGAATACAGCAATCTGCAGTACATTGGTTATTGACTCAATCGACTGGGGAGAATCTCTTATCGTTCAGCATATATGTGATAAGTATCAGAAGAAAGGTATCGAAGACTTCGGATATGGAAATGGTTATGTCTACACAAAAGAAGAATTCGGAAGACTTCTTAACAGATTAGACGATGTAATTGAAAAAGGTGTGAACGTTGTTCTTACTGCACACGCTCAGATTAGAAAATTTGAAAAGCCAGATGAAAGCGGTGCTTTTGACAGATATGAATTAAAACTGGGTAAGAAGACTGCTTCACAGACTGCACCTCTTGTAAAGGAGTGGGCAGATATGGTCCTATTCGCAAATTATCAGACATTTGTGACAAAAGACGAGAAGGGAAAGACAAAAGTATCAGGAAACAGAAGAGTGATGTACACAGTGCATAATGCTTGCTGGGACGCTAAGAACAGAGATGGTCTTCCAGAAATGTGCGATTTTGATTATCAGGTAATTAAACCACTTATTGAAAAAGCAATCGCTGAACCTGTAGATAATACATCAAAAGAGGAACCGACAGCTGAACCTATCGGAGCAGAAACATACTCACCTTCTGTAAGTGCTATTGATTTTGAATCAGATGAATATAAGAAGCTTCCTTCTCAGCTTGTGGATCTTATGAAGCAGAATGAAATAAGCATTGAAAGAATGATGGATGCAGTATTTGCTAAAGGAATCTTTCCAAAAGATACACCTATTGAAAACATACCTAGCGATTTCTGGTCATATCTTATCAGTACATGGAATGAATTCCTAGGTGCACTAGTAGAAAATGAAATGCAATTTTAAATAAGGAGAGCATAAATATGAGTTATCAGAATAATTATCAAAACAATCAGAATGATGGAGCAATGGGATGGGATGAAGAAATTGTAAAGGACAGTGAATTTGTCACACTTCCAGAAGGAATTTATGATTTCATCATCAAGAAGCCGTTTGAAAGACAGAAGACTTCCGGACAGGGAAAGCTTCCTGTCTGCAACATGGCAGTTATCACATTAACTATCAACTATGAAGGCAAGGAAGTTGACGTATCAACTAATTTAATTTTACACAGAAGCATTGAATGGAAGATTTCTCAATTCTTTGAGGCTATCGGTCTCAAAAGAAAAGGAGAGCCATGCAGAATGGCCTGGAATGAAATTATTGGAAAAACAGGAAAGGTCAAAATTGCACCAAGAGAATATAACGGCAATACATACAATGATGTAAAAGAATTTATTGTTCCTTCTTTAGATAATGTTCAGTCTCAGCCAAATGTTCAGCAGCAGTGGGGAAACTGGAATAAATAATGCAACTGAGAAAATATCAGCAGGAAGCACACGATTCTATTTTTAAAGAATGGGAAGAGAAGGGAATCAAAAAGACCCTTCTCGTTCTTCCTACCGGATGTGGCAAAACGATTGTATTTGCAAAAGTTGCAGAAGACTGCGTAAAAGAAGGAAACAAGGTCCTGATCATGGCACATAGAGGCGAACTACTCGAACAGGCTGCTGACAAAATCAAGAAAATGACAGGGCTAGAATGTTCTGTAGAAAAGGCAGAACAGACATGCATGGGTTCCTGGAACAGAATCGTTGTCGGAAGCGTTCAGACGCTTCAGGGAACAAAAAGATTATCTAAGTTCCCAAAGGATTATTTTGACACAATCATTATTGATGAAGCGCATCATGTGCTTTCATCAAGCTATCAGAAAGTACTTGAACACTTTGATGCAAGAGTACTTGGAGTAACTGCTACACCGGATAGAGGTGACAAGAAGAACTTAGGCAGATACTTTGAAACATTATCTTATGAATACACATTGCCAGAAGCAATCAAAGAAGGATATCTAGTACCAATCAAAGCACTGACTATTCCTCTTGAATTAGATCTGAGCAGTGTATCAATGAGTGCCGGGGACTTCAAGGCAAGTGATGTCGGAAGTGCATTAGACCCTTATCTGATGGGTATTATCAATGAAATGAAAAAGTACTGCAAGGATAGAAAGACAGTTGTCTTTCTTCCTCTTGTAGCTACATCTAAAAAGTTTACAAAACTATTAAATGAAAATGGATTTAAAGCTGCAGAAGTAAACGGTTCATCAAAAGACAGAGAAGAAGTTACAAAAGACTTTGCAGAGAATAAGTACAATGTCCTATGCAATTCGATGCTTCTGACTGAAGGATGGGACTGTCCTGATGTTGACTGTGTAATTGTATTAAGACCAACTAAAGTAAGAAGTCTCTATTCTCAGATGGTTGGGAGAGGTACAAGGCTATCACCTCAAACAGGCAAGAAAGATTTATTACTGCTTGATTTCCTCTGGCATTCAGAAAGACATGAACTGTGTCACCCGGCTAATCTTATCTGTGAAAGTGAAGAAGTCGCTAAAAGAATGACAAAAAAGATGGAAGATAATGCTGGAGAGGAATTCGATATACAGGATGCTGAGGAAGAAGCTAAGAAAGACATTATCAAAGAAAGAGAAGAGGCACTGCAGAAACAGCTTGAAGAGATGAAGCACAAGAAAAGAAAGCTTGTTGATCCTATTCAATATGCAATGAGCATAGAAGCTGAAGATCTACAGGATTATGTTCCTTCCTTTGGATGGGAATGTACTCCTCCAACTGAAAAGCAATTAAAACTATTGGAAAGTGAAGGAATATTCTCTCAAGAAATTCCTAATGCTGGATATGCATCAAAACTTATTGAAAAACTCGATATGAGAAGAAAGGCACATCTTGCAACACCAAAGCAGATCAGACTCCTTGAAAGATATAACTTCGAGCATGTAGGTAACTGGCCATTTAAAGCTGCTTCTAATATGATTTCAAGAATTGCATCCAATAGCTGGAAATTGCCTGACGGACTGAATCCAAAAGAATATGTTCCACAATAATTTCTAGAAAGGAAGGACCAGAATGACAAAATATGATTTGAAAGAACTTCTTGAATATATAGATCCTTCCTCTCTTTCCTATCAGGAATGGTGCAATATTGGAATGGCACTCAAGCATGAAGGATATAGTGCAGATGACTGGGATTCATGGAGCAGTGCAGATTCCAGATACAAAAAAGGCGAATGCTTCACTAAATGGAATTCATTCAATGAAGAAGCTGGTGCTATTGTGACCGGCGGAACAGTATTTGAATATGCCAAAAGAGGCGGATGGCATCCACCGGTTAAAGAAAAGTATAAAGATGGTGCTATTGATTGGGACGATGAGATAGGCAGTATCATTGATACTGATTCTGTCGATTCGATAGAACTACAAGAACCTTCTGATAATGACTGGCATCCATCAAATGAATTAATCAGATACCTATCTACACTATTCGAAACTGATGATTACGTAGGCTTTGTAATGCAGTCTATGGAGAATGATAAAGGAAAATATATTCCTGGTAATCGAGGAATATATAGGATGACCGCTGGAGAACTGATTGAAAAGCTTCATAAGTGTAATGATGATATCGGAGAGGTTCTTGGAGACTATAATCAGGAAGCAGGAGCATGGATTAGATTCAATCCTCTAAATGGTGAGGGTGTTAGAAATGCAGATATTACATCATTCAAATATGCATTAGTAGAATCTGATTCTATCGATATCGGAAAGCAGTTATCTATAATCCATCAGATTGAGCTTCCTGTTGCAGCTGTTGTCTACAGTGGCTCTAAGTCAATACATGCAATCGTTAAAATAGAGGCTAATGATTCTAAAGAATATAAAGAACGTGTGGCATATCTTTACAAGATATGTGATAAAAACGGCCTTGAAGTTGATGGTCAGAACAAGAATCCTTCTCGTCTATCGAGAATGCCTGGTGTAATCAGAGGAGAGCATAAGCAGTTCATCATTGAGACTAATACAGGTAAAGAATCATATGATGAATGGGTAGAATGGATTGAATCAATTGATGATGATCTTCCGGATGAGGAATGTCTTGCTGATTCATTAAAGGACATACCCGATTATGCAGAAGAGCTTATTCCTGGAATATTAAGACAGGGACATAAGATGCTTCTCGTTGGTCCTTCCAAGTCAGGTAAATCATTTGCGCTTATCGAATTATGTATTGCAATCACCGAAGGCACTGAATGGATTGGAAGAAAATGCAAGCAAGGAAATGTGCTTTATGTGAATTTCGAATTAGACAGGCCTTCATGCCTTCACAGATTCGAGGATGTCTATAATTCACTTGGAATACCCGAAGGCAAAAGACATTCAAAAAATCTGTACACATGGAATCTGAGAGGTAAAACATTAACACTAGATAAGCTTGTTCCAAAACTAATCAGAAGAGCAAAGAAAAGAAACTACAGAGCGGTAGTGATAGATCCTATTTACAAGGTAATAACAGGTGATGAAAACAGTGCTTCAGAGATGGCTAACTTCTGCAACCAGTTTGACAAGATTGCTGAAGCAACAGGTGCATCTGTCATATATGCACATCATCATTCGAAAGGCGCACAGGGTTCTAAAAAATCGATGGATAGAGCTTCCGGTTCTGGAGTATTTGCGAGAGACCCTGATGCTTTATTAGATATGATAGAGCTTGATATTCCTAAGGAAGTGAAAGACAAGTTTAGAAAAGAAGCAGAAGTGGAGACAATCAAGGCAGTGCTTGATAGAACAGTACCTAACTGGAGAACATACATTTATAAAACACTCAAGACAGATGAGAATAACCTAGAAGCGATGAATAACTACTGTGCAGAGATGCTTGATTTTGATCAGATGACAGAACTGGAGATTCTGAAAGAGAAGCAGTTATACAATGTCGATCATATGAGTGCTTTGCAGATCAGCGGTACATTAAGAGAATTTGCTTCATTCAATCCTATCAATGTGTTCTTTAAATATCCTCTTCATTATCTTGATAACAATAATCTGCTTAAGGGCTGCAGTCCTGAAAGAAAGAATAAAAGTCCTAATGAAAAACGTATTGATTCAAAGAAAAAGCAGAAAGAGGAAAATATAGAACTATTCATTAATGCTTTTGAAAAAATAAATATTGATGGAAAGACAACAGTTAAAGCATTAGCTGAATCTGGATTAATGCTTGGAAAAACAGAAAGTGCATTAAGAAATTTTTTCAATAGAGCTATGAAAGATGGTTCTCTTGAAGGGTTCAAATATGCAAAGGGAACAATAGAAAAAATATAGTGTCCGCGTCCGCGTCCGAACATATATAAATATATGTATGGACGCATGGACGCTAAGAACATAGTTGCTGACTGCGTACGTATTAATATATGGGGAATTTGAGATTCCCCCATATATATACGTTACGCGTCATCATAGTGACTATGAATTTTGAAAGAACGAAGGTGAAAAAAATGAGAATAACAATGGAACAACATCTTGAAGCTCTTCAGGATGCGGAAGAAAAATATAAAAAGCTAGAAGAAGAATATTCTTATTTGCAGGAGGAGCATGAAGACCTCAAACAGGAATATGCAGATTTCAGAATTAGAAATAATAAATATGTTTCTTCTTTGAAAAGCATCCTTGAAGAAACTATCAGGGAAGACAAGAAAATCAAAAGAGACTGCAAAATCATCATAGTACTATCATTTATTCTTGTAGTGCTTGTGATTGCGCTGTTTGCTCTTTAGGAGAAAGAAAAGGAATGTCTGAATGAGCAAGTATAACTCAAGAAAAACAACAGTTGATGGAATCACATTCGATTCCAAGAAAGAAGCCAGAAGGTATTTAGTACTTAAGAAAATGGAACAGGATGGAGAAATAAAGAATCTCCGTCTTCAGGTTCCTGTCGAGTTGGTACCATCTTTTGAAATTGTGGTTGATGGAAAGAAGAGGAAAAGAAGAGCAATGCGATACATCTGTGATTTTGTCTATGAAGTCAACAGAACAACAATCTATGAAGATGTAAAAGGCAGAAAAACAGATGTTTACGCAATCAAGAAGAAATTGTTTGAATATAAGTTCAAAACAACCATAAAGGAGACTTAAGAATGAATAATTATTTGACTAAAAAAGTGGTCTACTTCACTTATCAGCAGTTTTTGAACGAACTTGAAGAATTAAAAAAGAAATATTACGTTATCGGCTACACTGTCAAGTCCCAAGAAAATGCTGCAGATGTTCAGCTAGTCGAAAAGTAAGCAAAAAGAGGAAGAGAAAAATGGAAAAATTATATCTGGTAAAGTTAGGAAATATGTATGTTACAAGTGCATCACTGACATCTATTAAATTGGATGAAACAGTAGAGAAAGCAAAAGTATTCAAAAATGTAGTAGAAGCTGAAAGTATTGCTAATACTTTAGGAGCAATTGTCATTACTTTTGTTTCGGAGGATTAAAAGAATGTTTAAAGAAATCGGAAGAGTTACAGAATTATTAAAATATCCACAAAATAAAATCCTTGATTTAGATAAAGTAGCACATATCAACGGCGAAGGTTTAACACTTACCATTGCAACGGAAGAATGCGCAGAGTTAATCCAGGCAATCACTAAATTAAAAAGATACGGCTTTCATGATGAGTATGAAGACAATCTTCATGAAGAAGTGGCTGATGTGCTTATCTGTATTGCTGAGCTAGTATGCTTAGGTTACTTGGATATTGATAAAGTTAAAGACTATCAAAAGTTAAAAATCAATAGAGAAATAGAAAGGGCAATTCAGAAAGAAGAAGAACTGAGAAAGGAGACAGAAAAGCATGGAACTTGTGAGTAGTCAGAAGCTAGAAGCAGTCGCTGACTTCTTGGCGGATGATGAAGTATTCGGAATTGCTCCATGCTCACACTTTAATAATTCTCTAACAAGAAATAGAGTTAACGTTCCTTGTGACATCGGAGACTGTGAAGGCGACTGTCCATTCTATTCAAAGAAAAACTTTATCAAGTGGATTAAAAAACCAGACAGTATATATGATATTGAAAATCTAGAAAAGCCTAAACAGGAAGACTTCATCGAGTGGGATCGCTTCGGCGACGGACACGTTAACGATTTTCGCTATGCTAAGGCATTAGAGAAGTACTGCAATGCTTTAGAGAACGTTCTTGCAGACACAGAATATGATTTAGAGTCAGCTGAATGTGATAATAGAGAACTAGCTGACAGATTAGAAAAGATTAGAGGTGTTCTGGATGGAAAATATTAAACAAATAAATATCTATCTAGTAGATGGATCTAGATATGTAGTTATTCCTTCAGATGATGATTTAGCTGAATATGTAAAAGGCAATTTTTACGGAGGATATAATATTGGCATTTCAAAGAATAGAGCAAGTTCAATTATCCATGAATGGGTGTTTAATGCTGAAAGACAGCATAGCGGCAGAATTGATGATATTGGTATTACAGCAAGTAATATTATTTCCATAGAGCTTTTAGAACATAGGGAATGATTATATGGACAAAAAGAATTTAAAAGAAATTACATATTCAGGCGAGTTTGTGAACGAATTAGAAAGCAAGATAGAATATTTAAAAGAAGAAAATGCATTAATCGAACGTAGATATACTGTTTTAGAATGTCAAAATCATTATCTTGAGTTATATGAGGAAGCGTTAAACCTAGCAATCACAAACGCTATTATTGTTGGTGGCTATGATTTTTGGGAAAGAGCTGCAATAGGATATGGCGTGCAAGAATTTTATAACAAGTGCATTCATAGAAACGCACCAAATCTTAATAAAGGTATTGTGGAATTCTATCTTTCGCTAATAGCAAACGCAAAAGCACAAAATAGTGAGGAAAAAGAAAATGTTAAATGCAGAAAAATATAAGAATGAAATATTAGAAAAATCAAATGTTGTTTTTGATTTTTCAATAAGCAAAGATAGGCACACAATTGAGAAATGTCTTGGTGTCTGTGATAATTGTATCTTTTGCAATATAGGAGAGCATTGCTCGAATGTTAAAGTAAAATGGCTTTTATCAGAGTATAAAGAGCCTGTCAAGTTGATTAGAGTAGAACATGAAATCTTAAGATATTTATACAAAAGAGATTATAGATACATTGCAAGAGAAGAAAGTGAGCGCGTGATTGCATTTAAAGGACGCCCTCATAAGATAACCTGTGGAACTTGGAATACTATCAGTGATGAAAAAATAGGGTTTCTAAATTTATATGACTTTAGCAATCTGTTTCAATTTACAAATTGGAAAGATTTAGAATCTACGTCAATCGAAGATGTGCTCAAAAATTGCGAGGTGATTGATGATGACTTATAAAGAAATTTTTGACATGGTTGCAGTGACTGCATATAACAGATTTCCAAAAGGTTTTAATTATGAAGGCTTGCAAAATTGTATCGTTGAAAACGCAACTAAAATCTATATTGAGCAAATGAAACTTGAAAAAGAGAAGTTACAGGAAGAATATAATGAACTCTATGAAGGCCATGACAAATTGAGTCATGAGTGGGCGCTTGTAAAGAAACAATATAGAGAATTATCTTGTAAGTATGATGATTTAATCAAAAAATACAGTGAACTTCTTAAAGATTCTAACAGAAATGACAATGAACTTTTTTAAAGAACTTATTAAACTTAGAAAAGAACGTCTGGACTTGATAAGAGAACTGGAGAAAGAAAAATGCAGAATGTAATCTATTGTGCCTATGATAGGCATTACAAGAAAATAGCAGAAGGAACTGATCAGCAGTTAAGTGCTATGTTCAATGCTGATAAGAATTTTGTAAGAAACAAATATTATGCACTAAAAAGAAAAATGACAGCAGATAAATTTCCTGTTTTTGTCAGAAAAGATACAGAGTTTGATAATTCTGAAAAACTGAGAGAAATCATTTCAAAAGGACACAAGACATATTATTTATATGATGGTATCAGAGGAAATCTTGTGATTGCAGGAACAGGAAGGGAAGTAGCAGAGTGGTTTGGAGTAAGTACTTCTTTTATTACAAATAATCATAAGAATAAGACAAATATCTGCAGACCAAAACATGTACCCAAAAAGCATGAAGATATTTTCTTCAGATTGTTTGTTAAAGAAGATACATTTGAATCAGTCATGCCAGAAGGAAATGTATATGATTATTTGGAGAATTGTGATAAAAAACAAGCAAATTTTATAGAATTCTCACAATTTCCATATATTCACAAAGAAGATTGGTTCGATATTATCAATCTTAACCAGGTCAATCTTTATAAGGGTGTTACTCAGAAAGGATTGTTTGTGATATCTGTAGAGAATCACAACGGAGATCTTGTCAATAAAGTGTTTTTTAAAAGCGAAGAAGAACGTGATAAAAAATATAAAGAGCTTAAAGAGTTTAAAGCAAAGAAGAAATACGGAAAACTTCGTTTCGGAAAGTATGAATGCGATATTTCTGATATCGTGACTATATATCATATTGCAGATAATACAATATTCATTGTATTAAAAGACGGTTCAGAGAAGAAGATAAGAACTAAGAGAACTGATATTTTTGAAATTATTCAGAAGGAGTTTATAAGATGATATTTGTGTTCGTTACGTTCATTATCATTCTTTGGATGTTTATGATGTCTGTTTAAAGACAAACTATTAAATGTCAATAAATAGTTAAATTTTCTAGAATTTATTGATTTTATAGGCGTTTGTCTTGGTTTAGAGGTGAATCCTCTATAAAAATCCTCTTTCTTTTCTAAAAA
>OHBM01000618.1_pt1 | contig 28332 bp, 23 predicted proteins | sample 1577251 | NCBI WGS metagenome assembly OHBM01 (sample SAMEA3541557, study PRJEB24748) | human gut metagenome | biome: human gut; feature: human-associated habitat; material: faeces | place: China | collected 2012 | reverse complement strand
TGCTTTTTGGCAAGATCGCAGCCTTTTTTCTTGGGGACTTTTTTTACAGCCCCTTGTTATTATCTTACTTTCTTTGCAACATCTTCGAGAAGCTTTGCAACGAGTTCAGCCTGAGTCATTGAACCGAGGTCTCCCTCGCGGCGTGAGCTTACCGAAACTGTGCCGTTCTCGACTTCCTTGTCGCCGACAGTTACCCATACGGGGAGCTTTTCAAGGCGTGCGTCACGAACCTTCTTGCCGACCTTTTCAGCTCTGTCATCGATAGAAGCGCGGATTCCGACAGATTCAAGAGCCGAAAGGAGCTTGTCGCAGTATTCGATATGACGATCAGCAACAGGAACGATCCTTACCTGCTCGGGAGCAAGCCACAAAGGCATTGCGCCTGCATATTTCTCGATCATGTAAGCGAGTGTACGCTCGTAGCAGCCGAGTGAAGTTCTGTGTATGATGTAAGGAGTTTTCTTTGTGCCGTCAACGTCAACGTACTCCATGCCAAAACGCTTTGCAAGAAGCATATCTATCTGTATCGTTACGAGAGTATCTTCCTTGCCGTAAACGTTCTTGTACTGGATATCGAGCTTCGGGCCGTAGAATGCAGCCTCGTCAATGCCGACAGTGTATTCGAGTCCGAGGTGGTCGAGAATTTTGCCCATAACTTCCTGAGCGTAGTCCCATTGTTCCTTTGTTCCCTCGTACTTGTTCTTCGGATTTGCAGGATCCCACTGTGAGAAACGGAATGTGCAGTCATCAAGGAGACCTACTGTGCCGAGCATTTCTTTTGCAAGTTCAAGGCAGTCCTTGAACTCTTCTTCAAGCTGCTCAGGGCGGAGGATAAGGTGACCCTCAGAGATAGTGAACTGGCGGACACGGATAAGGCCGTGCATTTCACCACTGTCCTCATTGCGGAAAAGCGTTGAAGTTTCGCCGAGACGCATGGGGAGATCACGGTAAGAACGCTGTCTGTTGAGGAAAACCTGATACTGGAAAGGACAAGTCATCGGACGAAGCGCGAAACATTCCTTTTCCTCATCATTCGGATCACCGAGCACGAACATTCCGTCAAGATAGTGATCCCAGTGACCTGAGATTTTGTAAAGCTCTCTCTTTGCAACGTAGGGAGTCTTTGTGAGTAGATAACCGTGTTTCTGCTCAACGTCCTCGACCCAGCGCTGGAGAAGCTGGATAACTCTTGCGCCCTTGGGGAGAAGTATCGGGAGTCCCTGACCGATAACGTCAACTGTTGTGAAATATTCAAGCTCACGTCCGAGTTTATTGTGGTCGCGCATTTTAGCGTCCTCACGCTGCTTGACATCAGCTTCAAGGTCAGCAGCCTTGGGGTATGCGGTAGCGTAAACTCTGGAAAGCATTTTGTTCTTTTCGCTGCCTCTCCAGTAAGCGCCTGTACATGAGAGAAGCTTGAATGCCTTTACAGGAGCAGTTGTCATGAGGTGAGGACCTGCGCAAAGGTCAACAAATTCGCCCTGCTTGTAGAAGGAGATAGGCTCGCCCTTGCCGGCGTGTTCCTCGCAAAGCTCAACCTTATAAGGCTCGTCCATTTCCTTGAGCTTTGCAACAGCCTCCTCGGGAGAAAGCTCAAACTGTTCGAGGGGAAGATTTTCCTTGACGATCTTCTTCATTTCAGCTTCGATCTTTTCAAGCTCCTCGGGAGTAAAAGGCTTTTCAAGGTCAAAGTCATAGTAAAATCCGTTGTCGATAGCAGGGCCGATAGCGAGTTTAGCCTCGGGATAAAGTCTCTTTACAGCCTGTGCAAGAATGTGTGAAGCTGTGTGCCAGAAGGTCTTTTTGCCGTCGAGCGAATCAAAAGTGCAGACTTCAAATTCGCAGTCACTGTCTACAACTGTGCGGAGATCTTTAACTTCTCCGTTGAGCTTGACACAGCAAGCTGCCTTGTAAAGTCCCATTCCTATGCCCTTGATAATTTCCGCAGCCGGCTGTGCGGATTCGATTTCGCGGACGCTTCCGTCCTTGAGTGTTAATTTGATCATAACGATTCTCCTTTATATTTGATTTGTGATTATCTCCAGCCGATTATCTCGAAATCTGAGCCGTAAAGCTCAATGCTGAGTTTTTTGCCGTCGGTATTGTAGTCGTCTGAACTTACGCAGAAACATACCACAGTATCGTCCTCGTCGATATCAACATAAATGTTGCTCAGTTCGAGCGTGTCAGCAAGTGCATCGGGTTCGGCGTAGTCAAAATGACCGTCGTCAATTATAAGCTCCGCAAGTTTTTTGCGGCTCCCGTCAAGCTTTGCAAGTTTGCCTGCGATATCTTTGAGATTGTCCATTATTGACTGCTCATCTTCGGCATAAAAGCGGACGAGTTTGGGTTCGCCCCAGATCTTGTAGGGAAGCTCGAAAGCTTCTTCCTTTTCGTTGTACTTGATATTGCTCAAATTTTCACCTCCAAAATGAATTAAGCAGACCGGTCTGGCGCTGCTCTTTGAGAAAACAAAACGCCCCTTACACCTGAAATTAGGTACAAGGGACGACAGTATCGTGATTCCACCCTGATTCACACGGAAAATCCGTATCTCATTGGCTCGATAACGGGAGCGACCGGCGTGTATTAAGCGCACTCAGAGGCGGTGTGCATTGACCCTGACGCTGCTGCCTCACACCAAACGGCAACTCTCTGAACGCGTAAAATAGGGAAAAGCCTTCCTCTTCACAGCTTTGAATATATTGTAATTATATGTTAGCACACTTTTATAAGTTTGTCAAGAGCGTTTTTGTGAAAATTTGCATTGCTGATCGATCATGGAAAATACTTGGGGTATGGCACAAGTATAGTCCTACATCAAAATGGTTAAAAAATAAATATTTATATTTCCTATTGACTTTTACTTTACCTTGTGATATAATTATTATGTTGTTAAACACAACACTTCATAGGGGTATAGCTCAGTTGGTAGAGCAGCGGTCTCCAAAACCGCGTGCCGAGGGTTCAAGTCCTTCTGCCCCTGCCAAAAAATGCCGTAAACTCGCCGTTTACGGCATTTGCCATTTATGAACGGCTGTTCATTTCTAACACTTTTCTAACACTTGGATATTTTGTGCGTCCTGTGCGAAACTGTCAAAAGTTCTGTGCAGGACTTATTTTATTCGCTGATTGCAAGCAGCTGTGCCATTTTTGCCGCCGAGCTCTCCTTGCTGGAGTAGTCCAGATGAGCATAAATGTTGGCTGTTACCTCGAATGTTGAGTGTCCCAGCCACTCCTGTATCGCTTTCATTGGTATGCCGTTTTTCAAGAGCAGGCTTGCACAGGTGTGGCGCAGGTCGTGGTAACGTATGTGTCGGAATCCGTTGTCCTTGAGCAGCTTTCCGAACTGCACTGATATGAAGTTCGGACGCATAAGCTGACCTGTGGCATCAGTGCAGACGTAATCATCGCAATCATGGCAGTACGCACCTCGGAGAACTGCCGCATTCATAGACTGCTGCTGTCGGTGGTAAAGCAGTTCATTCTCGACATCCTCAATGAGCGGGAGTGTCCTGTTGCTGGACTGGTTCTTCATTCTGTCGAAGCCCTTTGCCTGATATTTGCCGTCCACATTAGCCTCGATGACCTTATGTGATATGGAAATGGTCTTGGTCTGGAAGTCGATGTTGCTCCATTTCAGTCCGAGAGCCTCGCTGCGCCTGAGTCCGTAGTAAGCCGCAAGCATTACGGGAATGTATATGGGACTCTCCCTCGCCGCAATAAGCAGGTCTCTCAGCTCGTCCTCACTGTAAAATGAGGCTCGGTAGCGCTCCCTCTTCGGGTGGTCTGCGTGGTCGCAGGGATTATCGTCGAGGAGCTCCTTCTTCACCGCATAGCTGAATGCTGCGTGGATAAGTCCGTGATAGCGCAAAGCCGACGCTCCCGACAAGCCGGAGTCTTCAAGATAGGCATAGAAGTCGTTGAGGTCTTCGCCTGCAAGGTCACCTATCGTTATACCGCTGTTCCCGAAGAACTCGGTTATCCTGCCGTTCACCATTTTCATATAGCCGTCTATCGTGGACGGCTGAAGCCTGCCTGACGACAGGTTTATCCAGTCCGTGAGGAACTCCGTCAGCGTCTGATACTGCACCTGCTCTCGCTGCTGAATGAACTTCTCGGGAGCTTTCTTCTTGCTGATAGTCCTCAGCAGCTTCCTCTGACTGCGGTTATACTCCTCCAGCACCTCCGCCATACGGGCTTTTGCAGCCTTCTTGTTGCCTCTTGCGTCCAGCCCCAGCGCTACCCACTTTATGGAACGCTTGCCGCTGTGGTCGTACAGATTCACAAGCACATAGTACTTGCCGTTTTTTACTTGCAGATTTCCTGTTACTTCTTTCATTTTTACCTCCTATTTCGGAAATCCGCTTCAGCGACTACAGTATACCACAACCTGTCCCGAAAAGCAATATTCGGACTCAGAATTAAGATTTCAGACACATTTGCGGGAGCAAAAAAATAAACCGGAAAGTTGTTAGCTTTCCGGCTGTTATTATAAATCAGAATTTAGACAATTCAGTTAATTCGTCTTTGGAGTATTCCTTATAATATTTTGATGTGGGAGAAAGCATTGAATCTGTTGTATCTGGAATAATTTTCATAAGTTTTTGTAAGTTAATCTCAGCAGGCATAGAAAGAATATTTCCGTCCTCATCTTCAGATTTTATTGCACAGAAAATAAAACATCCATTCTCATAATCAATATCAAAAAAATCTGATACTTCAGTCTTATCAACATCTAAGTACTCATCTTGATTTGCAATAAAATTTTCATATACATATTCAAATAGTGCCTCTTTACTTATTTTAATGACTCTCACTTTATCTTTATCCATACCATTCTCCTCTAAATTCCGATTTTTCTTACTTAGATTATACATCATCACACTGGTTATGTCAACCTCACACCGCCAGTACATGGGAGATTATCTCCGCCGAATGTTCCTTGCTGCTGAAATCAAGATGAGAATAAACGTCGGCTGTTGTGCGGTAGTTCGAGTGTCCCAGCCACTCCTGTATCTCTTTCATAGGCACCCCGTTTGCAAGAAGCAGGCTGGCACAGCTATGGCGGAGGTCATGATAGCGTATGTGCTTCAAGCCGTTTTCTTTCAGCAGCTCACTGAATTTTGCCGTAACATAGTTTGGTCTGAGAAGCTGACCTATCTCATTCACACAGACATAGTCATCGTATTCGTGAACGTAAGAATTACCGCATAAACGCCGCTGCTCGTCCTGGTGGAGCTTCAGCCGCCGCAGAGCCATTGCCACTTCCTTCATCAGCGGAAGTATCCTGTTGCTGGACTCCGTTTTCATTTTGTCGTGACCGACTGTCTGGTATTTGCCGTCTACCTTCTGCTCCACGACCTTGTGAGCAATACGGATAGTGTCGTTCTCGAAGTCGATATTGCTCCACTTGATACCAAGGACCTCGCTGCGGCGAAGTCCGTAATATGCAGCAAGAAGCACGGGAATGTATATCTCGCTCTCTTTTGCAGCACGGAACAGTTCCGTCAGCTCCGACTGATTATAGTATGCTCCGCGGTATTTCTCAGCCTTTGGACGGTCGGCAAAGTCACAGGGATTGCTGTCAATGTACTGGTGCTTCATAAGAAAGCTATATGCGGAATGTATCAGTCCGTGATACCTCTGCTGAGAAGCACCTTTCAGTCCCTGCCTTGTAAGGTAAGCGTAGAACTCGTTCAGATCCTCTCCTGTGAGATCATAAACGGTAGTTCCGCGGCTCTCGAAGAACGTCCGTATCCTGCCGTTGCAGAGCTGCCTGTAACCGTCAATAGTAGTCGGCTGGAGCTTCACAGAAGAGTGTTCTATCCATTCTTCGATGTATAAAAACAGGGGCAGAGCCATTATCCGGCTCTGCTCCTTTATAAACTGCTCGGGGTGTTTCATCTTTGAGATTACTTTTAGTGCCGCCTGCTGTTTCTTGTTGTAAGCTACAAGCAGCTCGTCGAGGAAGGCTTTCGCAGCTTTCTTATTACCTCTGATCTCATATCCCGTGGATACCCATTTCTGTTTTCGTTTACCTGTGTGGTCGTATAAATTCAGCACAGCATAGTACTTGCCGCACTTGGTTTGCAGACTTCCTGTCACATTTTTCATAGGCAGCACCTCCTTGCTCCGAGTATGTATTCAATAACTTTTATCTTCGGTATCCTTATATTCTTTCCGACCTTGAAGCTCTGTATCTCGCCGCTGCTTACTAATTCATAAGCAGCATGGCGACCTACCGACAGCATTTTCATCAGCTGCGGAACACTCACCACGTCGGGATAATCGGTAAACATCTTGTCGTACATCTTTTCAATATCTGCCAATAGCTAACACCTCTCTTTAATATTCTAAACATGATCATAATCATTGAATTGTTCATTTTAACATTCTCCTTTTTGATAACGTAAAAGGGTACGGCTCTGTCCGTACCCTTTCCATTTGATTGTTATTTCAGGTTCTCGCTCCTGCCGAACATCACATCAATTATCAGTTCGGTGCAGTCACGGAAGCCCTGTATGTAGCTCTCCGCTGCCATTGTTTCGGACAGCATTCCCTGCATATCCGTTATGTCATTCAGCAGTTTCTTGTCGTCAGCCGACAGCCTTTTCTCCAGTGTATCGCACATCTCCAACAGCTCCAGACTTCGCTTTGCGTAGTCGGAGTCCTTCCTCACATCGTGCTGACACGGTATGACGTTCCCGTAGTATAGATCCTGCAACTTCATCGCCGCGGTCACCTCCTGACCAACTATCATACCACAGCTCGCTGTCGAAATCCATTCAACAGAACTACTGAATGTCGGTTGTTGATACCGAGCAGAAGCACTACAAGGGTATCGGCTTTCACGATACCCTTTGTTGACAGAAACGCCGTCACGTTTTGTTACTTCGTCTACTGAACGAACGAATCGTTCTGTCAGCTCATACCTTCCGATATGGATGATTTGAAGGTACTGCCGTTTTGGCAACGCCTGTCGGTACTGAACAATCTGTTCACCACCTGCCCCGAATCAGGGCGAGTGCAGTACGGTGAACGCGGCGTTCACCTTGAGCTGCTGTCGTGTTTCCATACATCAGCTCAGTCCGTTTTGGACACCCCTTTGCTGAGTCTGCGATTTGCCGACTTAGGTTTATGAGGTGGCGGTTCACCACCTCATAATCGTGACGGGATATTTCATCCCACCATACCGAATTCCCATTTCTGGACTTCAAGTACCGTTACGGTAGCCCAGCTACGAATAATAACTCACGGACGTTTTATCCCTGAGTCATAGTCACCCCATGTGTATTCCGTGAGCTTCCTTACGCTCTCGTTCCTCGGCAAGAGCCTTACGGTCAACGTGCTCCCGAGCGAACTCGGTATCGTCGGCAGGCTTGTCCTCAATTATCGAAGCCATAGCAGCAATGCCACCGACGATATCAGGTGCAGAAACTCTATCAACACCACCAGTCGGAGCAGTCTGAAGCCGTGCTTCCTGCTCTGCTCGTCGGAGCATTTCAGCTGCGATAAGGTCTGCTCGTTCAGCCTCCCAGCCTGTGAGACGAGGTCCTTCGCCGCCTGATCCAGCTTCGACACCTCTGCCGTCACGTTTTGTGACGTCTGCTCCTGTATCTCCTTCCCCTGTTCCAGCAGCTGATCGTATATTTTCTGCTGATTTCGCAGGTACCGTTCCATCTGTGCGTATGTCATTGTCTCGTCTGTCTGAGCCTTGACATCGAACAGCGTATCTGTCAGAAGTTTCAGCTGTGATATCAGCGCCAGCCAGTTGTGTTCCTGTACGCAGACCATAGTTGGTATGTCCTGTGTCTCCTGCATATTCTGCTTGGAGGCTTCTTTCGCTTCTTCGTATTTCGAATTCATATTCCATATTCTCCTTCCTATATTTCGCTTCGTGCAATTTATTGTCGCGGCATCTTCTACCATTTGGGCAGGTGTATGTGATGTACTTTCGGCTATCTTCCCATTTCACATCGTAGCCACACTGCTTCATATAGAAGCGGAATTGTTTCTTGGACTTTGCTCTTTTCATGACTACGTCAATGGTATTGGAGAGAGCCATTTTCCAACTCTCACCTCGCATTGCAACACGGTACTCTCCGTTAGTGATACCATCACTCTGCTTGTGAATCTCAGGTTTGCTGAGAGTTGTCACTCCGTACTTCTGACATATCTCGTCTGACAATTGCCGCAGGTCTTGCAGTGTAAACTTGTTGGAGTGGTACTTCAGACCTGTGTCAGCGTTGACTGCGTTGAGTACGAAGTGCGAGTGTATATGGTCGGCGTCGGTGTGAGTTGCCACTACAACTTCGTGTCCCGGGAAAGCTCTCTCCGCAAACTCAACAGCTATCTTGTGAGCATGCTCGGGAGCAATGTTGTAGCCGCTCGGGTGAGACTGAACGAAGTGATAGTATTTCACACCGTCAGTCTTTCCGTACATCTCTCTTGTATTTTTGAATTCCTGATATGCAGTCAGCAGCGAACAATTGAGAGCCGTCACAAACTTTTTATTCTCGGTCTTGTCATCGCGGCAGATGTAGTCGAGACTTTTCTTTCCGCCGCCACCGCCTTTCGTGCTTATCGCTGTGACCGTCGCCACTACTTCACCTCCCGAAGCAGCTGACCTATCAGCTCCGTGACCTTCCTGTGCTCATCAAGGAGCGGCTGGAAGTTCACGGCGGTCAGCCTGTCCATGTTTGCAAGTGTAGCTATCTGGTTGAGGTTCCGCCCGATAGCTTTCTGCTGCCGAACTATCTCGTTAATGCCATTTGCGACAACGATTTTCTTGCCGATAGCACATCGAATTACGAAGTCGTTCAGCTTCAATCCATGCTTATCAGCGAGCTCATGGATACGTCTGCTTTCTTCCTCTGTACAGCGTATCGCTATGGTTGTGTTTCTCCGTCTCATAGAATCCCTCCTTTTCTTCCGTTTTGTAAAATGTTTCAGCGTGCCGACAATTGTACTTTCTGTCCGTAGGGACTATGCGGAGGCACAACTGGGAGCGGCGGCTCGCCGTAAGTGGGTTCGGGCTTCTGCCCGACAAGCAAAGGCGGCAGGCGGAATGCCAGCTGCTATGCTTGCAGTCTCAAAGAGACTATTTTTTTCTCGGGTACCGCCACTTTTCTCCTCAGCCGATAGTACCTGTGCGGTATCGCCACATTTGCTCCACGTTGCGCCACAATCGCTTTCACCGCCGCAGGTGGAATAACTACCCGATTTCTGTATCGGCGGCAAAAATGGGCGTTTTAGTGCTCAAGGTTGAAACGACTCAACTTCAATGCCTTGCTCCGCCAACTTATCCGTGATACGGTTAGCCGCCCACTCAATAAGTTTATCACCAACAGGGACAGCAATTGTTTTAACATCACTGGCATAAGGAGTAACGGTTTGCGAAGATATATCAGCGTTTGAAGACGTTTCAGGGACGGCAGGGACACCACTTTCAGGGTACAGTAATTTACTGCCACTGCTGTCCCTATCAGCTTCGTAACGGACACAGATACTGCGAGTGCCGTTACTTTTTGTTTTGCCATAGCTGATACCGAGCGAGTGAACTTCTTCATCGTGCTGCAATAGTTCTCGGTACATCCAGTTGTTTTTGAATTCCTCTGACGGAAACTTTTTGCATAACAGTTCACACAACTCAGACGCACTTCCGCGGAACTCTTTTTGTTCCAGCATAAAATCATGTATCACAGACGGAAAGTTATCAGGCTTGTCATCGGGCGGCTTATCAAGCAGTTTCCACTTTGCTCCTTCCCTGATAACATTTATGTCGAGCGACGGAGCGCCGCGGCCACTGATGTTCAGTACTGCATTCTTGCTGTCTGACTTGTGCGTGAGAACCAGCAGACCGTCTGCTGCACCTGGGATACCATTCGTGCCAAGTATCATGTTGTTCGGATTGGAGTCCTGCTGTTTTCGGTTGTGATGAACAAGAATAATCGCGATGCCTAACTCGTCAGCAATAGATTTCAGCGTTGATACGTCCTTGTAATCACTGCCGTACTTCATGTCAACAGTTTCGCGCACCTTTTGCAGAGTGTCAATGACTATCAGCTTCAGGTCTGAGAATGTTTCCTTGCACTTGCGAAGGTCATCTTCGAGACCGTTACCGAGAGTGTTGACGAGCAAAACGTATTGCAGATTATCCGTCGGCTCATCTGTCAGCTCATACATTCGCATCTGTAAATTGTCAGACGTATCTTCAAGTGCCATGTACACAACATGACCTTGTTCTGTTTTGCGTCCGAGAAACTTTTCACCTTTGGCAATCGCAAGACACATATCCATCATCATCCACGACTTACCGATCTTAGGATCACCTGACAGTACATGGAGACCGGGATAGATCATTTCATCAACGATGAAGCGCCGCTTTTTCATCGGAGTGTTCATTATCTCGACGCTGCTTTTGAACTCAATTTCGATTCGTTTTGTCAATAAAAATCATCCTTTCTTCATAAAAATGTGGGAGCAGTATTCTTTATGCAAATTGACCTATTTTTGCATAAGTTTTTGACCGCTCTGAAACGTTTTCCAAAACACAAATTGCTTTTCATGAGAACTGACCTTTTCTCACTAAATAATAAAAACAGCTGCACTGCCCATAGAATAGAGCTTTGCAGACATTTCAACTCAGAACTGTTAATATGACAGCTTTGAGTGTTTTTCAGTCAAAAATGAGCGTTTCGGAATTGAAAAGTGGGAGCAGTATCCTTATTGCATTTTGGCAGGTTTTGTGATATACTTTTAGCAGGTGGTGAAATCATGAAGTACAGGATATATGATCTGTCCGTCAGAGCAATGCTCAACTACTCCAAGCCTGACGGACTGTTTTACAAAACAGTTATTGATAAAAACGCTCTGCGGAGCTGTCTGAAACACTCCGCTCATGAGCAGGACGACAACGCACTTTTCTATCAGATAATGTGCGTGCTGCACGGTGACGATTTCAAATATGACGGCGCTGACCTTGTGACGGACCTGTCCGATGTTATTTTTTACGCAGACTTCTCACGGGTGTTTGACCGTGACGCTTCGCACCCTTACTATGCACAGCTACAGGAGAAGGCTGCTGCTCTGTTTACGAACAGAGGTGTGGAGATAGACTTCGGCAACGGTATGCGCAAGTACGTTGCGTTTGAGCGCTCAGCAAGCATGAGCAGAAACGCAGTAATGTCATTTATCCGTGAGGACATTTTATGGAAGATCACAGAACGCATTCGTCTCGGCATGGATATTACAAAGTGTCAGCTCAGCAAGCTGTACGCATACAACGGACTTATGCTCTCGGGAGGTATCCGTGTTGACGGGATAAACCTCGACAAGCCTCACAGAGTTATCGTTGTTGAAAATCAAAAACACACCGTTCACGACACAGATGTTATAACTGTTGAGGACGACGGAAGCGACAATGCTGTTCGCAAGTATCACCGTGTTGAGCGCAGGGAGAGTGTGGATATTCTCGGTTATGACGGCGAGGGAGTTATCTCCAAGGAGTTCGCCAAGGTCATCAATAAAAAGTTAGGTGGCGAGCATACATCGTTTCAGATACGTCTGCCGTACATCAAGGGAATGCTGCACCAAGTTGACATTCACGACTTCTTCAAGAGCGCAGGAGTTGTAACGCTCACCGACATCTGGGGAGTTGAACACAAAGCCTCTGACGTTGATATAATTCTCACCAAGAGTATGTTCAAAGGCTACGGTTGGCTCTGCGAGAACAATATGAGCTGGGACGATTACTGGGACGCATTCCGCAAGTACAGGCACGCTTTGTATATTTCGGGTGTGAGCAAAGACAGTCCACATAAGTTCACGGAGTTGAACTATCAGTTTCTCAATACGCTTTCAATAACATCGGACGAGTTCCGACCGCTTGACCTGCCGTTATCATTTCCTGTGAATGATAACCGTCACTGGCTCACCAAGGAAACTGAACATGAATATTACAGGCTTTGCACCGACAGGGAGTACCGCCTGAGCTTTTTCACAGGCAGGAAGTATAGCCGAGGCAGCAAGGACTACTATCTCAAAAAGATACTGGAGAAAAATCCGAAGTTCATTGCAGAGCCTGTTTACGCTGACAGATTGAAGTCACGGGCTCAGGCGGTGCTGAAGCAATATGCTCTCGGACGTCTTATCGTTGCAGGCGACAATCGCTATCTTTCCGCAGACCTTCTCGGTTTTCTTAAAGATTTTATACCCAAAAAGGCAAAGCGAAACACAAGTCAGCGCAACTTCTACAACGGTGCGGTGCAGAGTGAGTTTGAGAAGAACGCTTTCTATGCTCCGTCAATGGCGTATTCTCACAGCAATGAGTGTACGCTTCTGCGAAATCCGCATATTTCCCGAAACGAAGAGGTTCAGCTGCAAGTCTATCCCGATGTTGAGAATATGAGAAAGTATTATCTCAGCCACCTAACCGATGTTGTTATGGTGAACTGGGACTCACTGACTGCGGAGCGTCTCGGCGGTGCTGACTTCGACGGCGACATGATAAAAACTATCTCGGATCCTATCGTAAATCGCTGTGTCAAGCGCAATTCCAAAGCTGAGACTCCGCTGTTGAAAATACCAAGTGCTGAACCAGTTATCCGCGATGCCACCGACTGGCAGGCGCGTTTTGAAACGGTCAAGAGCACATTTTCTTCCCGAGTTGGACAGATCTCAAATGCGGCGCTGAACAGAAGTATTATCGCATACAACGAGAACTCCGACGACGAACTTCGTGACAAGTGTCGTGAGGAAACTGAGACACTTGCTATCCTCACCGGTTTGGAAATAGACTCTGCAAAGAGCGGAGTTAAGCCTGATCTGACGGAATATCTCGGCACTAAAACTGTCGCCAAGAGCAAGTTTCTGAAATACAAGAGCCTGCTTGAAAAGAGCGAGGGACGCCGTGCATGGTACGAGCCGTCCTTCGAGGAGCAGTTTGAGAAGTTCTTCGCTGATACCGATTGGAACAAGGTTGACTCCAATGTAGAGCGTCTGCCTTATCTTGCGTATATGCTCGAGAAGAATACAACTCCTGTGGTTGACAAGCCTGCCGATGACAGCGAGCTTTTCACATTTGCGGCTGATGATAACTGGAAGGACAAGCTCAATCGAGAGAAAATGGAGCGGATTAAAGCTCTTGTGACGGACTATGAACGGTGTCTGTCCCGCATAAGAGCCTGCGGTCAGCCTGTCAAAGACAGACAGCGCAGGAATGACATTCAGCGAATTCTGTACAGCCGTGGTCAGGATCGTGAATATGACGCAGATATGCTGTATACCCTGTTTCAGGACACACCGCCCGAGAGGATATCTGCTATCAGGCAGGAGTTGCAGGCTAAGAGTTGGCACTTGACGCCCAAGGAACAGCGTGATGATCTGTTAGCTGAATGGATACCCGAGCTTGAACGGTATTATCCGCTTTTCAGTGACTTCCGTTTAAGCGGTTACCGTGTTCTCATCGACCTCATATCCGACATTGACGACGAGAACACGCTCACGGACAGGAAACGTCTTATCCGCGACGGAGACTCTGTCGATTTCCGACAGCTTATGGAGGCGTATCTCAATAGATCCGTGAATGTGTATTACCGTGACGCAGTTGCTGGCGAGTGCCGAAAGCTGATAGAAGCTGTAATGAAGCCTGATGAAGCAGTCAGGTACATACTTGCTCTGGGCAAAAGAAAAGTGCTCTTCGATCTGCTGCTGGACAGGATCGAAAAGCACGTCAGGAGGGACAAATAATGCTGAACGAGATTGAAGAATTCAAGGCTTACACGGGCAAGCCTGCTTACAAATGCAGCGGCAAGCGTGACCTTTCCTTCCTCGAACGTTTCAGCTTTGAAATGATGAAGGACTTCACGGGTCTGAGCCGTGTGCTGACTATTATCGCTCGGGGATATATGTTCAGAAATGGTGCTCCCGATGCAGACTATGCACGGCGAGCTCTCTGTGCGTGGTGCAGTATTCCCGACAAAAAAACTGTCGCTCCGAAGGAGGAGTGGCAGTTCAGGACTGATTTCAGCGATCTGCATGAGGAATTCCCCGAATTGGTGGATAAGACGGGAAAAGGCTGGTTTTACAGGCACGTCCACAAGGTCGAAAAGTTCATTACAAAGAACAGCGATATTATGAGCAAGGCTACTCTTGCAAATGCTGAGCCGCTGAAAACCAGATTTGACGCTGCTTGGAGAGATAAGGTGAAGCAGTATCAGGTATCGCTCTATTCTCCCGAGACCAAAGGTGCGTGGGTTCTGCGGTTTGACGATGTGCTTGCGGACGCTCTGGAACTCGGACCGCTGGCGGATAAGACAGTTTCCTTTTCTGATGATGAGAAGGTGCGTATACAGGCGCTTCTGCCTGACGGGCTGCCGTATGAGGTTGCGGAGACAGTCGTCGCTTACTGCATTGCCAACAAGCCCGATGATTCGGACTATGTTATCCTGCCTGTTTCCAACTTCGATGCTTACTTTGGGAATACCAGTTTCAGCCACAAGTGGCTTAATTTATTCCCTGATACCTTACTTGAACGGGATAAGCAGAGCTTTGGGGTGTGTAGGGTGAAGGTTATTTTATAATAGCATGAACTATTATTCCAAGAATCTAAGTATATCCTTATAATCAGAATCAACCACTTGCTTGAAATTCACACATAATCTCGTTTTTAGCTGATTAATAAAAGAAGCTAAATTATCGTTTATGGTTGTAAACATATGATATGTGTTTTCAAGTGTGGTTTTCGCTTTCCCTTCCGGAATCTGGTCTATTTTTCCTTTATATTCTCTTGCTTTATTTGCCCAATATAGGTTATAATTGATACTGTCTGCATCATTAAAAATATGGGCTCCGCCTTGTTCTCTATTACAATATTTGTTTATATCGTCATCAGAAAGAACTATAAAAAGCAATCTATCCATATAATTGCGATCTCTCATAAGTTCACAAATTTCATACATACAATTCTTAGATTTTAAATATGCATCACTAATTAAGGATAAAACATAATCCTGTTCCTTAATCGTTTGCATATATTTCTCGATGCTATCTTTATATACTAATTCTCTGGTATCACGAACAATATTAATGCGCTTATTCTTAAGTGGTAAGTCTTTATCAATGATATCGGCTATCTTACTGTCATTCCAGCAGTACGATAAAAATATATTTATATCTTTTTTTTCAACAGCTAAATGCGAATCATCGTCATAGTAATATGCTATGCCATTTAAAGCGACTTTATTTTTTGATGGCGATACGGTAATATAATCTATCTTTTCACCATATATACTACAATTTCCATATCTAATAAGATCACAATAATCCGGAAGCAATTTTTTTAGCTTTTCCGAAACGCCAGTTATATCATAATGTGAACCTTTTATTATGATTGAAACGCCAGTATCTTCTACTCCAAATACGATTGTTCCTCCATTTGAATTCATGAACGAACATGTCAAACGTCCAAGATAATCTAAGTCTTTAGCAGGATAAACAAATACAGCATTCTTTATTTCACTATAGTCTTCTAAATACTTCATAATGACTTCATACATCTATTTTTCCTCACTTATATAAATTCTTTAATGGGAAACATGTTATTCCTGTAGTTTTTAATAAGTCTTTTAAGGTGATTTGTTTAACACTTTTCCCGTCATCCGTCCATAATTCATATTCGTAATCATCTACTGCATCAAATTCGGCTTCTTCAAAGAAGATTACTTTATTATAATCTCTTGGTCTAACTATGATTCTTATGTCGTTACTTTCTTTTTTGGCAAAAAAGACGGTATTGGAGGCACGGCCATTTTTCCATTCTTCCAGTGTTTCACTCACACTATATTTGGGATTTTTCTTTAATTCATCGTAAACATTTCCGATACTTCTTTCAATCATCTCTTGAACTCTTTGTGCTGAATATGGACTATGAGAAGTTATGTGTTTGAGCAATTTCTTAGTTTCTTCTGGAAGTTCCTTATCTTCATTAAGCAGTTGGGCTAATTTTCCTATGCTTGAAATAATGGAGTCTAATTGATCCATGCTTAGATTGTTATTCTCCATAGCGGTTTCAACTTGATTGGCAATCTCTAATTTCTTTATTGTATCTTCTGGTTTGCATAATAAATGCTGTTTTTCATATATATCAGGGAATAATTGCTTTGCTTCTTCTGAATGCTTCAAAAACCAAATAATTAGTTTATTGAAAATTTGTTGCATTTCATTATCACGGCTGTAATTTGTCTGACTGTTTTCTCTTGCTAATTCTTCTCTAATCTTACTACTGATTTTTTCAGCGATGTAATTGTTATTCCTTGATTCAAATACTGGGTAACGCATAAGATTTTTATTAATTAATTCTTCTTCCACATTACCACCTAAATTGCAAAGAATTTCTTTTAGTTCTTCATCTGTATCATCATAGTATAGATGGGTGAAAATATCATGCTCCTTAAATTCGTTTTTTTGATTCAAAAAAATCATCTTTTGACTGAAATCATTTTTTTCTTGATTCCAACATAGTTTGTATAATTCATTAAGAATTAATGGCGTATCACTATTAATTTCCCAGTTCTTTATGCAGTTAAGCAACTTATTTAAAGTGAATACACTTTTTTCCATATTGTTAGGACAAACTTTTTTCCAGTTGATAATCTCAGCTTCATTTGGAATTGGACAATTAACTGTTTTATGAACTAAAAACCAAAAGCCAGATGGATTTTGCTCGTAATATGGTATCAAAATGTTATTCATTGAGCAAAATGGCTCATCGCCATCTGGAGTTACGGCTTTAATTATTGGTGCTTGAAAATATAGGTTTTGTACTTTTTTCTTATAGTTTAATAGTTCATTATCAATTAAGTCATCATCTATAATCTGACAAATATTAAATCCTTTTTCAACGTGATTCCTTGCTGCACCATTCAGTAAGTTTTCATATAGAATAAGAGCAGTGTTTAATATTCTAATATTACACGCTTGGTTTATTAAAACGTTATCACGTTCTTTTGTTACGTAAAAACTACTATCATTAATAATTATAGGAAAAGGAAAATCTTCAGTACCAATCAAAGGAAAAGCACAGAATAATTTTGGATACTTTGACATATCATCAAAATAATAATTTGAATTATCGTTTCTGCCTAACAAACAAGCAATTGACGTTGAATCTTGAAATTTTACTAGAATAGAAACTGTTTTAAAACAATCGTTGTTTTCCCTATTAAAATTAATGTTTATTATTTTAAAATTACTACATGATCTTACAATTCTTTTGTTTACAATAATATTGTTAAACTTAACAGTACCAAATTTATCTGAAAATGCGAGTACAAAAGGGATCGTGGATTCCCAGTCAGCATATGCTTCACTACATGCACGTTGAAATTCCGCTTTCGAAATACGTATTTCTGAATTATCATAATTATATTCAAAAACTGTATTATACAATTCTTTTTCTATTTCTTCGTTATTCTCTAAATTATCAATATTGTCAAGAGCAATGCTGATTGAATTGCGAAGCTCATTATAATCTTGAGAACTACGATCTAGTAATATATTCAGTTTTCTTAACTTATTGTCATATGATTGATATGCACCTTTTATTCTGACTTTTGTAGCTAATAGATGAGTGGAAATAAAACCTGTACCAAATTTACCTGTTTTTTCTTCATTTGTCCTTTTGGCGGATATTTGAGTGAATAGATCAATCAGGTTTTCTTTACTAAAGCATTTGCCACTATGCATAAATGTTACACTTTTCTCTGTCGTATTTATACAAACATCTACAGGTTTATTATCATAACAATCAGATGCGTTTTGAAGCAGTTCCCATACCCATCTTCTTCGATTTTTATTCTTATTAATGTCTGTATCATTAAAAATGGCTTCCATTTTTTCTGATATTGTATTAAGTGCAGAATCTAGTGTTTTTTGTTTATAAACGTCATTATCTGGCATTTTCTAATCTCCTTAATGAATTTCGAATAACGTTTAATTCAATTGAGCCTTCAAATCTTTAAAGCTATCAAGAGCTCCTTGAAGGTTTTCAATAATATCATCCGCAAGCTCATCAGCAGGCGGCAGATTATCAAGGTCTGCAAGTGACTTATCTTTAATCCAGAAAATATCCAAGCTCAACTTATCACGCTTCAATATATTATCAATGCTGTATTTGCGGAAACGTCCTTCAGGATTATCTTCACTCCATGTTTCTGAACGCTCATATCGGTTCTCAGGATTATAGCATTTTACGAAGTCAGCAAGGTCATCCTCTGTCATTGGATGCTGCTTTAATGTAAAGTGGATATTAGTTCGGAAATCATATATCCACACTTCTTTTGTTTGCATCTCCGGACTTGCCGGACGCTTATCAAAAAAGATAACATTAGCCTTAACGCCCGGTTTATAGAAGATGCCTGTCGGCAATCTCAAAATCGTATGTAAGTCCGTAGTTTCAAGCAGCTTTCTGCGGACAGTTTCACCTGCACCGCCTTCAAAAAGCACGTTATCAGGTACGACCACAGCAGCCTTACCGGTAGACTTCAGTATAGTATTGATGTGCTGAACAAAGTTGAGCTGCTTATTGGAACTTGTTGTCCAGAAGTCCTGACGATTATATACGAGATCTTCGTCCTCCTGTTCACCATCTTCATTTGTAAAGGTTATGGAGGATTTTTTGCCGAAAGGCGGATTAGTAAGCACATAGTCGTATCTCTCACCTGAATCCATAAGCAGCGCATCTCCGAGAGTAACAGGAATATTGCCATAAATATCGCCTATATTATGAAGATACAGATTCATCAGGCATAGTTTGAATGTAGTGGGAACTATCTCGTTACCATGAAAGGCTTCGGCTTTCAGATATTCCTTCTGCTCACGGTCAAGCGTATAATTCTTGGAATCAGTAATGTAATCCTGAGCCGCAAGCAGGAAACCGCCGCTTCCACAGCAGGGATCCGCAACGGACTTCATAGGTTCGGGACGAATACATCTGACCATTGCTTTGATAAGCGGACGGGGAGTGAAGTACTGTCCTGCACCGCTTTTTATATCCTCGGCATTCTTCTGGAGAAGTCCCTCATATATCTCACCTTTAACGTCTGATGACATGGATACCCATTTTTCCTTGTCTATCATTGCAACGATGCGGCTGAGGATAGCAGCGTTGCTTATTTTGTTTGTAGCACCTTTGAATATCTTACCGAGGATACCGCCTTGTTCGCCTAGTTTTTCAAGTATTTCACGATACTTGTCCTCAAGCTCAGCACCTTTCAGCAGGCTCATGTCATTCCAGCCGTATCCTTCTGGGATACATGTATTGCGTTTATACGGCGGGCGTGAGTATTCATCGGACATTTTCAGAAATATAAGATATGTAAGCTGTTCCAGATAGTCACCGTAGGAAACGCCGTCGTCACGCAAAGGACCGCACATTCCCCAGACTTTGGAAATTATTGCTGTTGAATTTTCTGACATATTATACCTCGTTTCAATTTTCAAGGAACTCATCTTTAAGCTTTGATGGAATCCCAACGTAAAACTGATTTTTTATTATTTCGTAATCTGCAATAATCATAAAAATAATAGTTAAAATTAGTAATATAATCGTAAACCATCCGCTATCATGTGATAAAGAATTTGTACTGTTTTCTAATCTTTGATTAAAAAATGATGCCAAATGGCTTTCTGTTACAATCTTTTTTTCAACCAGTATTTGAAGTATGCTCCGTAATGACGTAAAAGTATAGACTATAGTCATCGCTATAAAAGTAAGCGCTGAACTAAGTTTGCTTTTGGAATTAGGTGTGAAAATAGAAAGTAACTTTAACGAATTATCATATTTATATAATGATTTGCCGCCCTTTATTTTACAAGAAATGGCGAGATCATTATTCAAACCTGTATGTATTATTTGAACCACAACACCATCTTTGGATTCTATATAGTCAAAAGGAATAATAATTGTGTTTTCATCTTGTACATTCACACTAAACTTATTAGTTTCATCTGTAGCTGCTATTATACTAGCTTCCAAGATTTTCTTTTCTTTTGCTAATGTAATTTTTATTTCTTTCGACTTAGCCATATCAGTAGTTTGCAAAACTTTGTTGCCACTATTCCAAATTGCAAATCGACTTACACATATATTATCAACTGAATCCCCATCATAGCAAAGTGAGAGTTTTTGATACTTGCTTTTTTTGTTCTGCACCAAAACAGTTGATTTTTGAGCGTACGATATTTCTTTCTTTTCTTTATTCTTTTGTTGGCAATATACTGCATATAAAAAAGATAATATAGTTATTACAGACAATACTCCCCATGCCCAAGGATTATTCATCAATTCTTTTATCATTACAATCCTCCCTCAAAAGCCTGTTTCAGAATGCTCTGTCTGAGAGCCTCGGCTTCCTGTAAAGCTGTATCTATTGTTTTTTCTATGCTGTCGCAGACGGACAGGCGGGATTCGATTGTTTCTATTATCTTCGCTTGTATTTTTAATGTTGGAACAGGAAATATTATTTGTTTTAAAATAGTTTGGTTCAAAAACATTCGTGTTGAACCTTTACATAATTCCTTAACTTGGTCTATGACCACGCCCTTACTTTTAAATAAATACATGAAGTAATCAGCTCTTATCACATCATAATCTAATGATATTCTCATAAGATTAGTAGATAATAACGCATTTTTCATATGCGGAGGTACTATACATATTTCACCTACTGTTCCTGAACGTGATATGATCAAATCGTCCGTATCAACCTTAAAAGCAGATAATTCTTTTGCTTTTTCTTCTGAAACAAAGATTTTGTTTCCATCAACAAATCCATCTTTTCCGATATTTTCAATTCCTAATACAGGCACACCACTTGACTGGTGTTCATGTTTCTTTAGCATTGTTCCAAACGGACCAGTAGTCATGCCCTTTTTCTTCTTAGTCAATAAATCATTAATTGTAAGGTTCTTGGAATTTGAAGATGATGCACTTTCAAACGCCTCTTTCAGCACCGCCTGCCGATAAACTTTCAGCTGTTCCTTAGTCTTTTTCAGCGTTTCAATACCGCTGTCAAGCTGAGAGAAAAGTTCCTCGATACGGGTGACTATGCGGTGTTGTTCTTCGAGGGGAGGGACAGAAACCATTATCTGCTTCATACTCGCTTGCGTCAACTTTAAACGTGTTGTTCCTGATACATAACCCTTGAAATTAAAGCTATTCAGGTAATAACAAAGAAATTTATTGCTTGTATGTGATTTCAGTATATGAGCATGATTATTAACCCATGTTTTTCCGTTAATGATATATGCTTTTTCAGCAAAAGCACTCAGAAAAGGAGCACCATCCTCACCTAATAATACATATTCACCGTCTGTTATATAATCATCAATATAGCCAACTTGTCCGGTAGCACCATAATATGGAAACAACTCTGATACAGATTTTCCTGCAATTCTTTCATTTCGTTCTTTGCTGTTAATCGGCTTACGTAAGTTGTCACATATTTCTGCAGCTTTGCTTAGTGGTAAGTATTTCCATGTTGATATCATTTATTTGCCTCACGCCACTTTCTTTCACATTCAACACATCTATCTGTATCAAAAAGTTGAATAAGTTTGTGATCTTTTCCCCAGCAGGTGGTACAATAGTGAATCTCCTGTTCATCATCTCTCAATGTGATATAAAAGTCTTTATGCCTTATTATTCTGCTTTCTAAATCGTTAGCTTTCTTGAGTTCTTCGTTTTCTTGAGTAAGTCTGACATTTTCGTTTATCAAATCAAGAGCTTGCTGAGTCAGGTCTATGATTTGCTGATTCAGTTCAAGATCGTTGTACTGTCTTACTATCTTGGAAATATTCTTTACTCCGTCGAGAATATTCATAATGCTCCTCCCTTATTCTTTTAGCATTTCTATTACAAACTATTTATATTATTAAATTCTGAACCTGAGCTTACATATATTGCATACGAGACAATCTCCTCCATTATAATACCTTTGCTGTAACTGAATAAGATGTTTTTCTTTTCCCCAACAAGTTGCGCAGTATTTCACAGATTCTGGATCATCCGAAATTGTTACAAACGGTTTGTTATACCTTTGGATTTTACTTTCTAAATCCCTATCTTTTTTTAATTCAGCATTTTCTTCACGAAGTCGTGTGATCTCAGCTTGCATTTCTAAAGCCTGTGCTCCCAAGTCAAGGAGTTGTTTGTATAAATCGATATTATCGGCTTTCTGTGCTAATCCGATAGCGTCCTTTATTCCTTCATACAGTCCCATTATTATTCTCCTTTTTGAATGCTTCAGATTTCTCAATTTGTGCAATTATTTCTTCTTTTGAACGATAATCGTCTGGGAAGATATTATTAACTTCATAAAAAACAATTGGCATTGTCACTGTAGCAATAGTATTGTATTTACAATCAACAAAGTTTGTTATATTAAATCCGTTATAGTGCTCATTATCTTTAGGATCAATAATAAGCTGAAATCCAAATGGCGGAGCAACTATTTCACTCATTTCAATCATTGAACTGCCTAAAAAAATCAAACAGCTATAACCGTTGTATTTAATTATATTACCTTTATTAAAATACATTTGAATCCTGTATTTTTTCTTATCAAAATTATTTGACTCTTTATCAAGCACGAATTTCCGCATTTCATCAAGATAAGGCAAATCTCGATTAATTGAGCAAAACATGGAACAGATTTGCTTTATAATTCGTAAAGGGTATATTTCTTTAAAATCAACAATATCATGACTATCTGGAATATCACTCATTATCATAGCAACTGCCCTTTTAGCAAACTCAAGATAATCGTTTCCGTAGAAAGCTCCAGTATTGTTATTGCATTCTTGACACAATGAAAACAGCCCCATACCTTTTTGCTGATTTTCATATTTTATTCCTGAAGTATCCCACGGAAAACGATTATTCTTTTTAAAATACTCAGCACCTGAAACCGGCTTAGCAGGTTTAGAATTGTTTGCTGCTCTTGGAGGAATGTGCTCAAATGTCAATTTACACTCTTTCCCGCATAATGCGCATTTTCCTATACCTTCTTTTGGTAATGGCGGATTGTTGATAATCTCATCAATCATTATGCTACTAATACCTCATTCATTTCTATCAAAATTGCTTCATAACTATCCCCGAAAACCTCATAGAATCTGCCGAGACCGCCTTTATGGTCAAAGGGGTTGAGGTCAAGGTCACCGGGCTCAATGCTGAGAGAAGCTATGATATGGTCTTTTATAAGCCTGAGCCACTCCATTTGCTCCTCTGTGAAATGAACTGCACCTGCATTCCTGCGGAGAGTCCACTGCATGAAATTATAGTTGACCTTGTCCGCAAAAGGCTGCAAATTACCGGTATATCCCATTTCAAAGCGTATTATGGATATAAGATCAGTAAGCTGAGCCATTGTGCCTCGCTTTACCTTATCAGGCTTTTTTATGGCATAACAGTCCCACAGACGCTCAACTGTAATGCCCTTGCTTTTCAGCTTCTCATACAGTTTTTTCAGGCTTTCTATCGCCATGGGACGATTTTTGTAGCTCTCATTATAAATGATACGAAGTGCAATAATCTCGTCCTTGTTTTCTTCTATAAATTCATGGAATGTTTGGATAGTCCTGTCAACATTCTTTTCCTGTTCAGAATCGAAGTCGGCGAACAGTACAGTATCGAGGTTCGTATTGTCAATTATCTGCTCATGACTTCTGCGTATGTTTTCGATGAAGTCCCTTGTATCAGGATCATAGAAAGGCTTTACCGCATCAGCAATCATTGCTTTCTGAGCTTCGTTAAGCTGTTCTTCATCAGGTTCAGTTGCCTGAAATGTGTTGACCGCTGTTTGTTTTATTACCTCTTCGTCAAAGGCATTGAGGAGAGCTTCAGCGAGTTTACCTGCAGGTGTTCCGACATTCTCATCAAATTCCTTACGCTCGCCCGGAGTCATCTGACTGTTAAGGCGTACAAGACGGTTTGCAAGAGAAGTCAGCGTATCCTCGTCCTTTGCACCGAGTGCAACATTGAGCATAAGCTCCTTCATAGAAACAGTAGGCTTGCGTTCAAGTGTACGTGTTTCCGTCTTCTTGGACTTTGTTACGCCGACAGCGTCAACAATAACAAAATGATCTTTATTGTTTGTAGCAGACGGAGAGACCTTCTGAAGATCGTCCTTGCCGAGAGTTCTCGTTCCACGACCTTTCATTTGCTCGAAATAGTTCTTGCTGCGTACATCACGCATAAATATAAGACATTCAATAGGCTTGACATCGGTGCCTGTTGCGATCATATCAACGGTAACAGCTATTCTCGGATAGTAACTGTTTCTGAATTCTGCAAGAACAGTTTCAGGGTTGGAGGCTGAGTAGGTTACCTTTTTGCAAAATTCATTTCCCTCGCCAAACTCTTCACGAACTATCTGTATGATATCATCAGCGTGGCTGTCAGTTTTGGCGAATATCAAGGTCTTCGGTACTTCTTTACGTCTTTGGAAAAGCTTTGTATACAAATTCTCCTTAAATGTCTTGATAACAGTTCTTATCTGGCTTGGGTTTACGATATCACGGTCAAGCTGAGTCGGCTTATAGTCAACATCTTCATCAAGCTGCTTCCAGCGTTTTTCTCTTGACATACGATTGCGGGACTCAATAAGCTGCTTCATTATATGAGCACCATTTTTGCCAACATTGGTCTCAATAAGGAATATATCTTCGCCGACATTTACACCGTCAATAATAGCCTGTTCCCTTGAGTATTCACTTACAATATTCTGATTGAAATACGCAAAAGTGCGTTTATCCGGAGTTGCAGTTAGTCCAACAATAAATGCATCGAAGTATTCAAGCACCTGATTCCACACATTATAAATGGATCTGTGGCATTCATCAACAATTATGCAGTCGAAAAATTCAGGTGGATATTTCTCATTGTATACTACTTCTTTTGGAGATTTTCTTTCAAGTGAGGTTACTTCTTCAAGCGAAATCTCATCTATAGACTCATCAGATTCTTCTCCGCTGAGAATGGAATACATTCTTTGGATTGTGCTGATGCATATCTGCACATCAGACGGTATGTATGAGCTTTTAAGCCTGCGAACACCGTAAATTTCTGAAAAAGAACGATTATCATCATTCGGACGATATGCAAGGAATTCACGTTCAGCTTGTTCACCAAGGCTCTTTGTATCAACCAAAAAGAGTATACGGTTCATCTTGCCGAATTTAAGCATACGATAAGCGGCAGTTATAGCTGTGAAAGTTTTACCAGCACCTGTTGCCATCTGAACTAAAGCTCTTGGCTTGTTTTCTGCTAAAGAATTGTCCAGATTTTTTATAGCAACAATTTGACAATCACGAAATCCTGTACCATCAAACTCTGGGAAATGCTTCATATTGTTTCTGATAGTGTCATTTCTTCTTATAAGGCTGGCTAATGTTTCCGGCCTATGGAATGAAAACACTGTTCTTGAACGGTATTTCTCATCATTGTAGTCAGTAAAGCGAGTGAGCTTATCTGTAGATTCATATGCGAATCTTATCTTGTAATCACACTTGATCCACTTAAATGTGCTGTTGGCATAACGAGAAGACTGTCCTTCGACAGTTGTTATATTCTCTCCTTCTTCACTTTTCTTAGCTTCAATTACTCCGACGGGTGCTCCGTTTACGAAAAGTGCGTAGTCAACAGGCCCAGTATCTGTCGGAAATTCGCGTACAGCGACGCCGACAGCAGCATTAGGATTTAATCTTTTAACATCTTGAATTATCCAACCAGAAGTTAGTAGCTTTTCATCAATTATTTTTCTTGCTTTCTGTTCAGGCGTCATAATTTCTGCACTCCTTTACAAAAAAATACAATTTACCAATTATAATTATAGCACAATTCGCTACAAATGTCAATTAAAATCTATAAACAGTCTTACAATAAAATATAAAAAAATTAATGTAAGTTCAACGATACCTGCACTTCGTTTTCATATTGAGTCATTACCAGTAGGAGTATTCCTGTATATATACTTAATAACAGACAGTTTATTATCAACCAGCTTGATATTCAAGCTACCTTTTATGCTATCATCAATGAAGTTATTTTTCTATGTTTCGTTTCTATAGTAATAATAAATCAGTGTTATATCATTAACAAAGAGTTTTTCTGAAACAAGATTATACGGATCGCATTTTTATACTCGTATACTACAATATCACAAGAGAACATACAATTGCTATAGCTTTCGGCAATATTATATTGTCGAATAATACACTCTGTTTATGGAATGTTTGCCGAGAAATCTCTTGAAAAATAGGGCTAAGTATGGTATAATAGGTGTATCATCAGGAAATGAGGGCGAACCCTATGGATAATGAAATCATAAAATCTGAGAGCAATTCAGAGGATATATATACTTCCATACGTTCTTTTGTTATAACAGCGCAAAATAAAGTGTATGCCGCTGTCAATACTGCAATGGTAATTGCTTACTGGGAGATTGGCGAGCAGATATACAAGGCTTGCGGAGAAAATGACAGAGCTGAGTATGGCAAAAATCTTTTGAAGTACCTATCTGACAAACTTACCGCCGAATTCGGAAAAGGCTTTACAGAGCGAAATCTGCGTGCAATGCGTCAGTTTTATAGCTGTTTCCCGAATCGGCACACACTGTGTGCCGAATTGAGCTGGTCGCATTATCGCATACTTATGAAGATAGCCGATAAGCCTGCCCGTGATTTTTACACAGAAGAATGTGCAAAATCAGCGTGGAGCGTCCGCCAGCTTGAAAGGCAGATCAATACGATGTACTATCAGCGGCTGCTTGCAAGCAAGGACAAGTCCTCGGTGGCAGCGGAAATACAAACCAGCACGCCAAAGCCAGAGTATGAGAAAGCGATAAAAGACCCGTATATCATGGAATTTCTACAGATAAAGCCTGATACCCATGTATATGAAAGCGATATAGAACAGGCTCTGATAGACCATCTACAGCAGTTCCTTTTGGAGCTTGGACGCGGCTTTTCCTTTGTATCACGGCAAAAGCGTTTTACTCTTGACGGGCAGGACTTCTTCATTGACCTTGTTTTTTACAACTATATCCTCAAATGCTTTGTGTTGTTTGATTTGAAAACTGATAAACTGACACATCAGGATCTGGGACAGATGCAGATGTATGTTAATTACTACACAAGAGAGCTTATGAACGAGGGAGATAATCCTCCTATCGGTATCGTGCTGTGTGCTGAGAAAAATGATGCAATTGTAAAATATACTCTGCCAGAAGGCAATAACCAGATATTCGCTTCAAAGTATTTCACATACCTTCCGACCGAGGAAGAGCTGAAACGGGAACTCAGAATCGACGAATTCCAAAAGCTTGATGAAGAATAACTCAAGTGTATTAGAAATCTCTGCTATAAGAACGGTATAAAAACAAGCACCCTAATTTGAAATTAAGGTGCTTGTAATTATATTATCTGATTGCTCTGTAGCAATGTCTGCTGATTTCGCGTTTATCTATCTCGCATATCAATTCTCCGTGTTCGCAAAGCGGTTTCAGCAGATAGTCACGGCAGAAGCCTGCCCCGAGATTGAGATGCTGAGCTATCTCGGTTATTGTCCTGCGGGTGCGGCAATAGCGGAGCACTTCTCTTTGATAATTGCGGACATTTGGTTTATCGCTAACAGCGTAGACTGCAAGATACTCCAGAGCCCATTCTTTCGGATATATCAGGCGATTGCCTAAGTTATAGTGACGCAGCATACCGCAGTTTTTAAGGTTCAATACTGTGGCTCTGCCTACTCCCAGCATCTTCATTACATCTTTTGTTCCGAGTGCATCAGGATAATTGGAATACAGCTTTCGGAGTCTGACTACCGTTCGGAGCTGAGCTGAAGTCAGCTCCCAATCGTTTTCATAATCGGCTTTCATATACTTCCTCTTTCCTCAAAAATATTTTGTTGCTGAAGCGGAATTATACATATTTCATTAACCTTGTAGGCAAAAGCCGTTCACAATCGTATCTAACACTTTTCTAACACTTTTGAGACTTTTTTTCACTATTTCTGCTCAGATGTTGCTATCCGTCAAATACGTTAATATAGGCGTTTGCGGAGCTTTGATTGTCATACTCGGCTAAACACAGCCATTTATCGCCTGACAGGCTGATGCGTTCCGACACTAATTGGAACGTGCTGACACGTCCTGAAAAACGTCCGGCATGGCTCCAAAACCGCGTGCCGAGGGTTCAAGTCCTTCTGCCCCTGCCATACTTGGACAATGAAATAGATGTCCACCCCTTAAAGCCCGTATCTACGGGCTT
>OHBM01000609.1_pt1 | contig 28547 bp, 30 predicted proteins | sample 1577251 | NCBI WGS metagenome assembly OHBM01 (sample SAMEA3541557, study PRJEB24748) | human gut metagenome | biome: human gut; feature: human-associated habitat; material: faeces | place: China | collected 2012 | reverse complement strand
GACGCTCCGCGCCCCTCGCGACGGCGGAAACGGAAAGCTGATCGGCAAGCTGCAACACCCGAAGGAGAAACGGAACCAGCACATACTCTATGCTCTGCACGGGATGTGCGAGCAGCTGTCCCGCTGCGGTCAGCCCTCGGTTTTTCATGGACCTGCCTACGCCTTTCAGCTCCGTCCGCATGGTGGGGAAGAAGCGAAAGACCACAAGAAGCCCGAGAATGAACGGGGTGGGCATACGGAGGCGGGATAAAAACGCGGAGAGCATTCCCGGCGGCGTGGTGATCAGATCCCATGACACCAGAAAGATCGGTGACAGATTCCAGAACATCAGAACATAAAATTCCGAAAAGACCGGCATGTGCAGCCCGTGGAAGCGGATACCGTACAGCAGCAGCGCCAGCAGCAGATAAAAGCAGCCATAGGACGCGGCAAGGCGGAAGTTCCGCTGTAAGACGAGATAAAGAAGCGCGCCGCCGGTCAGGATGCAGGTGAGCAGCACATTCCCGCCGATGGTCACTCCGGCAAAGACGCACAGCAGCGCCCACAGCTTGACCGGCACCGCAAAGGATGCGTCCGCTCTCATAGAACGCCGGCCTTCTGAAAATGCCTGCGGATCAGCCGACTGCCCACCATGCAGCCTAAAAAGCCCATCAGCGTCGTGAACAGCAGAATAAAGGCCAGCCAGCCGGGAGAGGTGTAGTAACGCACATAGGAATCGATGTAGCTCTGCTCCATGCCGCTTGCCAGCGCAAAATCGTAGTAGGTGTCCCAGAAGAACCAGATGGGCAGCAGATTGACCCCGTTGTACAGCAGGCTCGCCACCGTCCAGGCGGCGGTCAGCCGTTTCGGCTTTTGGCAGGAGCCTTCCTTCCAGAGAATCGCCTCGCAGAGGATTCCCACGAGAACATAATAAGGAAGCAAGAACCAGTTGCCCATCAGCAGGAAAATCACGCCGAGGATCGTCATATAGATCAGCGTCACAAAACGCTTTCCGATCCGGCTGACCATGAGCATATAGACCGGCGCGCAGAGGAACATGGTGATCCCCACCGACAGCACCATGCTGACAAAGTCGTTGGCCATGCAGACCATATTGACAACGAGCTGGATCACGATCAGCACCGCCGAAAGCAGCACCGTGGTGATCACATCCCTGACAGACCATTTATTTGTTTCTTTCATAAACTCCTCCTTGTTTTCGCTACTTCGTTTTCCAATATTGTACTCGGAATCCTGTTTATCTCGCAGCGTTCTACGCCGTCCATTCCATGCTCTCGCTCTGGAGCAGCGCCATGTGGCGGAACAGACCGTTCTTTTTCAGCAGCTCGGCCGGAGAACCCATCTCAACCACGCGGCCGCCGGAGAGCAGGACGATCTGATCGGCGTTCATGACGGTACGCATGCGGTGCGCAATGATGAGCACCGTCTTATCCTTGATCAATCCGGACAGCGCCGCCTGCACCGCCGTTTCGTTTTCCACGTCCAGCGAGGCCGTGGCCTCGTCCAGCAAAATCACCGGCGCGTCCTTCAAGATGGCGCGGGCAATGGAGATGCGCTGCCGCTCACCGCCGGAGAGCCGGGAGCCGTTTTCCCCGATCAGGGTATGGTAGCCCTCCGGCAGCTTGGATACAAAGGCGTCGCACTGCGCCGCCTTCGCCGCCGCCAGCACCTCCGCATCGGTGGCGTCCCGCTTGCCGAGGCGGATGTTTTCCATCACGGTATCCGCAAACAGCACCACATCCTGAAATACGATGGCGTAGTTTTTCAGCAGTGCCTCGCCGTCCACCGTGGACACGTCCACGCCGCCCAGCCGCACCGTTCCCTCCGCCGGATCCCAGAAGCGGGCCGCCAGCTTGGCTGCCGTGGACTTGCCGCCGCCGGAGGGGCCCACCAGCGCCGTCACCTGTCCCTGCTTCGCCGTAAAGGAAACGTCTCTTAGCACGTCCTCTTTTTCCCGGTAGGCAAAGGTCACATGCTCAAAGCGGATGTCGTAGCCATCGGGATCATATTCGGTCAGGCCGGTCATGCGCTTTTCGTTCTCGATCTCCTGCATACGCTCGATGCGCACCTCGCAGGCGAAAACCGCGGCCATGTTGGCAAACATGGAGCCGATGGGGTCATATACCCGGGTGGCGGCGATAAGGAACATCAGAAACGGGATCAGCGACAAGTCGCCGCGGCTCATCAGCGTTACCCCCGTGAGGACGGTGGTGGCGATGCCCAGCTTTAGGAAGGACTGTGCCGCCGTGACCACGGAGCCTGTGAACAGCTCGCCCCGGATGGTGTCCTGCTCCGCCTCGTCCAGCCTGCGGTTCAGGTCGGCGATATACCGCGCCTTCTGGTTGCACGCCTTGATCTCCGGCGCGCACTCCAGCACCTCCTGCATGGCGTCGGTGGCCGCGCGGCGAGTGACGAGACCCTTTTTTATATGCCGCTTTTCCATGCGCCGGGAGAGATAGACCATCAGCAGCGACGCGGGCACCACCCACAAAAGAGCCAGCGCCATCCGCCAGTCGTAAAGCAGCATGCCTGCGGAAATCAGCGCCGTGGAGATGAGCGCGCCGTGCATGGCGGGGTAAAAGTGGGAGAATGCCTTTTCCAGCGTCTCCGTATCCCCCATGATGGTGGTGGTCAGGTCGGTCAGGTCCCGGTTTCCAAAGAAGGACAGCGGAAGCTGGCGCAGCACCTCCGCCAGCCGGATGCGGCGGTTGGCGCTCTCCCGGTAGGTGGCTTCGTATAGGGCTTTGTATTGGATCAGGAAGGTCACAAAGAGCGCGGCGAGGGCAAGGACGCCCGCGACCAGAAAGCGCGTAAGCCCCGCCCCTAGGTCGGTGCCGTTTGTCAGTGCCTCTACGATGCCGGAGAGCGCCATGGCCAGCACGCCCACCGGCAGCATTTTGCTGATGTTGACCAGTACGGACCAGAACACGGCGGACACATAGTCTCTTGCGCCCTTCTCCGTCATGGCGTATTTTTTGCGGATGCGTTCGATCATGCGGCACCTCCTACCTTCCACTGCGCGGCCTTTTGGTATTCCTCCCACATGGCGGCGTATACGCCGCCCTTTTCAAGAAGCTCGTCGTGCTTTCCTGCCTCGGCGATCTCGCCGTCCCGGACGACAAGGATGCGATCCATGTTCCGCACCGTGGACAGGCGGTGGGCGATCATCAGCACGGTCTTGCCCTTCATCAGCGCCTCGAAGGCCTTTTGTATCTTCGCCTCGTTCTCGGGGTCTGCAAAGGAGCTGGCCTCATCCAGCACCACGATGGGCGCGTCCTTTAAGATCGCCCGGGCCAGCGCGATGCGCTGCATCTCGCCGCCGGAGAGGTACACGCCCTTGGCGCCGATCACGGCGTCCAGCCCGCCCGGCGTCTTTTCCAGAATATCGCTGCACTGAGCAAGCTGCGCCGCGTGTAATATCTCCGCCTCCGTTGCGTCCGGCCGAGCGGCGCGGATGTTGTCTCGGATACTCTTCTTAAACAGGCGCACCTCCTGAAAGACGAAGGAGATCTGCTCCATCAGCTCCGCGGTGGGGATGCTGCGCACATCCCGTCCGCCCAGGAGCACCGCCCCTGCCTGCACATCGAAAAAGCGCGGGATCAGCCGGGCGATGGTGGTCTTGCCGCCGCCGGAGGGGCCCACCAGCGCCCACGCCTCCCCCTGCGGCAGATGGAAGCTCACATTCGTCAGCGCGGGCCTGTCCGCGCCGTCATAGGAAAAGGTGACGTTTTCAAAGGAAATGCCGCTGTCTGCGGGCTTGCTTCCGCTGTCCGCCGCAGGCTCGGGCAGGGGCGACTCCCGGAGTATCGCCTCCAGCTTGTTCACTGCCTCGGCGGCCTCCATCTGTGCGTTGACCGCGTACATCAGCCGCTCCATCATAAAGGCAAGCTGGGGCGCGAAGAAGATGTAAAACACCAGATCGGCCAGCACTGCCCAGCCGTCTGCCGCGCCGCCGATGAGAACCATTCCCAAGGGCATGAGAAGCAGGAACATGGCGTTCAGCACCACCGTAAGCAGCGTGTAGGGCATACGGCACATCATGGCGTAGCCGCTGGCAAGGTCGCGGTAGCTGAGGATGGCGGCATGAAAGCTCTTGAAGGAGTAAACCGTCTGCTGGAACACCTTCACCACCGGGATGCCCCGGACATACTCCGTGGCCTCGGCGGAAATGCGCTCTCCTGCCCGCTGGTATTCCTCAAAGAACTTCATGCTGGTGCCCGTCATCATGGTCATCAGGCAGACAAGCCCGATGACCATGGGGATCAGGCAGGCAAGCCCCATGCGCCAGTCAAAGACGAAGAGCAGCCCCACCGCCAGTATCGGCGTTACGATCCCGCCCACCGCGTCGGGGATGGTGTGGGCAAGGAGCGTTTCTGTCAGCGCCGCGTTGTCGTCGATCTGCTTGCGCAGCCGCCCCGTGAGGTTGGCGTTAAAGTACCCCAGCGGCAGGTCAACGAGATGGGCGACCGCCGCCTTTCGCATATTCGTCGCCACCCGGAAGGCCGCAAGGTGCGTGCACATGAGGCCGGCGAAATAGATCGCCGCGCTCAGAAGCGCCGCCGCCAGCGCATACCAGCCGTAGCGGGCAAGCCCTGCCGGAACGCCGCCTCCCGGCGTTAAAATGCCTCTGGCCGCGTACCAGACAAAGACGAACGGGAAAATGCCGGCCGCCGCCGAAACGCCGGACAGCCCGCAGCCCAAGACGGACAGCCACTTATGCCCTCCGGCGTATTCCAGCAGCCTGCCCAGCACCGGCGGCTGCTTTTCTTTTTTCTGTTTGCTCATATTCCGTGTTCCTTTCTTAAAATATATAGGTTTGTTGTAGGATGCGCCACATTGGTTAGAGGGGACTAACCATCAGTTATTTTTTTAAGGCTCATTCGAGCCTTAAAAGTCCGCTCCAGCCGGAGTGGAAAAAGATAGCCAGTTCATCGACGTATTTCATGGCTTCCTCTCTCGGCATATCGTGGACGATGGTTTCACACACCGCCGTAAAGTAAGCTCTTGTGATCATGTGATGAAGCTGACGAGTCATGCTCCCGGAGAGCATACCGTTTTTTCTGAGGAGGGCGTAGTATTCTTCGGATCGATCAACCTCCAGCTCCACCAGCACCTCGATGAAATCCGCATAGACCGTTCCCTCCGCCCGGCAGAGGATCAGCTTGAATTCGTCGAAATGGTCGTACATGAACGCGACAAGCTCGTGCAGGTGCTGGGTGGAAAGCTCCAGACTGTCTTTTGCTCTCCCCTCCGGGACAAGGTCAAAATAATCGTCCTGTGCTGCCTTGAAGCGGGTGAGCAGCTCGCTTGCGGTCTCGCCCACAAGGTCTTCAAACAGAGCGGTCTTATCCGGGTAGTAGCCGTAGAAGGCACCCTTCGTGAAGCCTGCCTCCGCGACGATTTTATTCAGAGATGCGTCCTTGAAGCCTTTTTCCAGGAATTCTTTTTTTCCAATCTCAAGGATCTTCCTTTGGGTTTCCGCTCGTTCCATTGCCAACCTCCAAATATACCGCCGGTATATACTACTGGTATATTATAACCGAGCATATTGGGCTTGTCAATGGGAGTGACACATTTTATACTAAACACATATACCCTTGCCTGGAGGATTCGCGATATTCTTTTGCGCATGGAAGGGAGTTCATACAGCCATATATGGAATCTCCAGTGAAATGCCTGCGGCACTTCGCTGGAAAAGCACTTAAAACAGCAGCTATGGCTGATTTTTTGACTTGCCCTTCATCTCACCCATTCTATCACCGCAAAATACCCTTTGCAACGCAAATGGTTCATCGGAGTGCCGCCTGCGCGAGGCAATCTCTGACCGCTTCACGAATGGCATCGCTGGTAAATGTTGCAGATGAAACGGCATCCACATCCCAGGTCTGCGCCTCCACGATTTGGGAAGGGATCTCATCTATTGCGCGGTCTGAGATATTTACTGTTTCGCTGTGAGATAGGACATGTACAGACAATATGCTGCGCCCGTCAAACTCTACCTCTACGGTAACCGGACCGGAATAACCTTCAGCGGAAGCCGTATAAACGCCCGCCGTGTAGATGTCTCCCGATTTGCCGCATCCGGCGCACAGCAGCAGCGCACCCACCAGCACGGAGAACAGCACTGATTGCACCCCTTTTTTCATGTGTTCGAACCTCCTGTTTTTTTGTTCTGCTCCGTTATCCTGAAGGGGAGGCATACCGGAACGTTTAATACCGGATGTGTAATGACCTCCGCTTCTACATCAAAGATTTCCCGCAACGCCTGCTGGGTAATAACCTCTTGCGGCGTACCTGCGCTGTGCAGTGTCCCGTCTTTGATCGCCACCAAATAGTCTGAAAACATGATGGCATGATTTAAATCATGAAGAACCATTACGATGGTAACACCATTTTCCCGGTTGAGGCGGCGCAGAAGGTACAATATATCCAGTTGGTGCGAGATGTCCAAATAGGTCGTGGGTTCATCCAGAAACAGCAATCCTGTTTTCTGAGCCAACGCCATGGCGATCCATGCCCGCTGTTGTTGACCTCCCGAAAGCCTCTCCATTTCTCTGTGTTCAAGGGGACCCATGCCTGTACTGGCAAGAGCCCACTGAATGATCTCCCGATCCTTTTCACCGAGACCGCTTAGCGCCGACCTGTAAGGAAAACGCCCGTATTCCACAAGGTCGCCGACTGTGATGCCGGCAGGGGCTTGCGCTCCCTGCGGCAGCAGCGCAAGTCTCTGGGCAACACGCTTTGTCGGCATTCTGTGGATCGCTTCGCCATCAAGGTATACTGCGCCGGAATCTGGGGAAATGATCCGGCACAGTGTCTTCAGTATGGTGGATTTTCCAGAGCCGTTGGAGCCTATCAAGGTGGTTATGCTGCCTTCAGGGATTTTTAAGTCAAGCCCCCTGAAGACGGCCTCCCCGTTATATCCGGCAGACAAACCCTTTGCCTGCATATGTGAAAGCATAGACATCCTCCCTTAAAAATACCTGCGGAGCAGGAACAGAAAATACGGAGCCGAAAGCACGGAGATCACGATACCAACCGGGATCTCCCTCGGCTGAAAGGCAGACCGTCCCAGCGTGTCTGCCAAAAGCAACAGCAGCGCCCCCAGCAGCATGGAGGCAGGCATAAGGGCGTGGTGTCTGCCACCGATTATCCTTCGTGCCATATGCGGCGCTACCAGTCCCACAAAACCGATCCCTCCGCTGACGGCAACGCAGGCAGAGGTAAGAGCCACCGATGCAATCAGGAGCAGTCTCAACTCCCTCTCTACGGCTATCCCCAGAGAAATGGCCGTATTCTCTCCTAAGAGCAGAATATCCAGTATGTTCGACTTTGTAAGAAGAAAAGGAACCAGTATGAGCATATAGGGCAACAGGGCAAGAACCTGATGCCAGCTCGTTCCCCAAATATTTCCTGCCAGCCATCTTGCCACGAGCTGATAGCTGCTGTTGTCCATGTTCGCGGCCATGATCAGCATAAAAGAAGAAAATAGGGACGCAAGACCGATGCCGCCCAACAGAAAATATATTGGGAGGAGTTTTCCGTTCCTCTTTGCAAAAAGATACAGCAGTCCCGTTGTGCAAAGCCCGCCCGCTATGGCAAATATCGGCTGGTATGCCATGGTACGTATATGCAGTGCAGGGAAAAATGTCAGGAACAGCATAACGGCAAATCCCGCCCCTGCGTTTATGCCCAATATCCCCGGATCGGCCAGCGGATTCCCCGTGACAGTCTGCATAACGCATCCGGCAAGTGCCAGACCCATCCCACATAGAACGGCGAGGACGATTCTCGGAACGCGAAACTGCGCTACGACTACGGAGGTTCCCTCCATATGCGGTTGGAATATGCTGTGAACCGCAGTCGAGAAGGGAATTCTTGCGTAACCACTGTTAACGGATAAGATAGCCGCAGCCACAATCAGGATAAGAAGACCGTTGATGATAAGGAGCTGCCTGGTTTTCTTTTTCATAAGACCATGCCCTCCTTCCTGAAAGTAAGCGCAAAAAAGACGGGCACGCCGAGGATGGATACCAGTGCGCCGACAGGCGTATCAAAAGGGGCGTTTATCATGCGCGCCGCAATATCCGACAGCACCAGCACAACGCCGCCCATGAGCGCAGACACGGGAACCAGCCTGCGGTAATCACCGCCCACAAGAAGTCGGGATATATGCGGTACGATAAGACCGATAAATGCGATGCCTCCCACGAGCGATACACTGGCTCCCGCAAGCAGCAACACCACAAGCATACCGAAAAGCCTGACCGTGCGGACATTTACGCCCAAGCTGGCGGCGCTATCTTCTCCCAGTGCCAAAGCTGATAGCCGGCTCGATAAAAGCAAACCAAGCGCACCGGCTGAGAGAATCACCGGGGATAGCATTTTCAAGCTTTGCCATGTCACACCGGACAAACTGCCCGCGCTCCAGAAAGAAAGGGATTTCACGATCCCAAACGCCAGAGAAACCGCCTGACTCAACGCGGTAAGCAGGGCTGATACAGCAGCGCCTGCCAGAATAAACCGGAAAGATTCGGATCTATGTTTGCCGGCGCCGAAACCATAGACCATGAATACCGCAAGAGCGGCTCCGGCAAAGGCGGCGCATGTTTTCACGATGTCTGGTGCGGCGGGAAACAGAATTGCGGACAGTGCAACAAAGAAACCGGCTCCCGCATTGATCCCCAGAAGGCCGGCGTCCGACAGGGGGTTTCTGGTAATTCCCTGCATCACAGCGCCGGAGAGAGCGAAGGCCATTCCTGTCAGCCCGGCAGCCAGCGCCCTGGGCATACGCATTTCCAACATAATCATTCCAACGCCGGAAGCCTTGGCGGGGTACATAACCGTTTCCGCAAAGGCCTTAAAGCTACCGCCGGCAATGCCGGTGCAGACGGAGAGAATCATTGAGAACCCAAGCAGCAGCACCAATGCGGCAAGAATAATCAGAAAAGCCGGCGCGGAGCGTTTGTATCGCCCTTGTCTCTGCGATATTCCCACAACCGCACCTGTTCCCCTACTCAATGTTCCCATGGTTCAGAATCGCGTTTGCGAGTTTTTCCAAATAGAGTTCCTTTCCCATCGCCGTAAAAGCCATATTATACTGATCCTCATTGATACCAAAGTAAACGTTGCCGGCTTTGACAGCTTTCATATTCTTCCACACGGCAAGGTTCCCCGTGTCTCCAGCTCTGCCGTCGTCGCTAAAGAAGAAGATGTGATCTGCATCGATCAGGGAAAAGTATTCCGCATCGACCACTTCACCCCAGACATTCTCCGGTACACCGGCTGATGGTGTGAGTTTCAGCTCATCGTAGACAAGCTCACCCGGCCCGCCGCTGCGATAGATGTAATAGGAACCAAAATGAACGGAATTGGCCTCCAATACAGCAAAGGTTTCGTCCCCGATCATATCCCTGATTCTCGCCGCAAGCTCCGCAGCTTATCTCTTGCAGGGCTTTTTCCGGCTGCGGCACGATATGCAGCGCGTTGGACACGATCACTACATCAAAGGACTTATCCGCATAGGGCAGGCGGAACATATCCTGCACGGAAAAGTGCAGCTTGGCAGAGCGGTTATCCCGCTTCGCCTCGGCGATCATCTCCGGGGAGGCATCCGTCGCCTCGATGTGCGCCGCCGCGTTTACGATGTGCTTGGCGATCAGCCCCGTGCCGGTCGCCAACTCCAGCACCGTCTTGTGCCGCACGACTGGCTGGATCATCTCATACATCATTTCGTATGCCGCCCCGTCTTTTCGCATGAACCGGTCATATAGGCCGGCGTTTTTGTCCCAAAAATCCTTGCGTTCGCGCATTGTCATCACTCCTTTGAGCGTTAGATTTATCTAACGCATATATGCAGATCGCGTAGTTAGATGCGGCTAACCGCCGCTTGCGCACAGGCTGCCTTCCACTGCGCGGCACAGCGTTCGATTATAGTCCCTTCCGGGCAATCTGTCCCATGGTGAAATCGGTATTGATGAGCAGATGCTCCGCCTGACTTATTCTTCGTCCATGGATGTACAGGCTGACAATGCACCGAGAACGGAGTAAAACTGCCTTCTGTTTAGAGCGTATTGTATCTTTAAGTATCTCGCTGTTCATGGTTGCTCCTTGAAGCGATTAGCCTTTTTATGCAGCAATCAGCCAAATCAAAGAGCAATCCGTTGCATTTGCTTGGGGCTTTTTTATATTATAAATCGCGGTTAGCACCATCTAACCGGATTGTATCAAAAAGCAGGTGGAAAGTCAATCTGTCTGCCTATCGCAAAGAAAAAATCACTGTGAATAAATCATCTACTCACAGGAGTATTTCTTCTATATCACGCTGGGCATCCCGTTCTATATGTTTGGGCAGGTGATGAATTCAATCATTCGCGCGGACGAAAACCACAAAAGAAACAGGCCCGATTTGCGCACGCGAATTGAGCCTGCTTCTTTTGCTGGTGTGACCTATATCTCCCGCAGCTCCGGGATCGCGCCGCCGGCCACCGCCCACAGATACAGGCTCGCCACGCTGCAATAGGGACTGAAGCGGCGGCGATACCGGTCAAACAGCTTGCGGTCGATGCGGCGGTGGTGATAGACCATGCGCAGCCCACGCTGGATGGCCAGATCGTCGTAGCTGAAAACATCCGGTCGCTGCAGGCAGAACAGCAGGATCATCTCCGCTGTCCAGACGCCGATCCCCTTCAGACTGCTTAGCGCCCGGATCGCGTCCTCATCGCTCATGTGCGCCACGGCGTCCAGATCAAATGCGCCGGTGCGGACTTTTTCAGCAAGATCCGTGATGTACTCTGCCTTGCGGAAGCTTATGCCCAGAGCCTGCAGCCGGGGGACGCCCGCCGCCAGAATGGTTTCGGCGTTCACCTGACCCAATGCGTCCTGCATCCGCTGCCAGATGGTGGCCTGTGCCTTGGTGGAGATCTGCTGGCCGATGATGTGGTGGACAACGGACGAAAACAAGTCCGTATCCACCGCGCGGTCGATGTGACCGATGCGGTCGATGACCTCGCACAGCCGCTTGTCCTTCCGCCGCGGATAGGCCAGCTCTTTTTCTCCGTACGCAAAATACATATCTGTCACCTGCCTGTGTGCTTTCTCTGCTGCGCCGCGTGCCGGCGCTTTCTTCTGCAAGCATACCACAAAAGAGGGACAATAGTAAAGGCAGCGCCGCACAATAAAAGCTGCTTACAACTGCTTTTGTCCCATTATGCGGTGCTGCCTAAAATAAAATGCTGCTTTTATTCGCCCTCTTTTCTTTTGGGGCGTGATGGTGTATACTATACGGTGAATTGATATTTGTATGCACCAGGAGGTAGGACTATGTTTGAAAACCGCCGGGAGATCATGCAGGACGTGTTCCTGACGTATCTGCCCGCACAACATTTCAAGACGAGCCGTCTGACGCTGAATCTCATCGCGCCGCTGCGCCGGGAGACGGCATCGGCCAACGCGCTGCTGCCCGCCGTTATGCGGCGGGGCACCGTCCGGTACCCGGATATGGAGAGCCTGTCCGCGGCGCTGGACACGCTGTATGGCGCGAATATCGACTATACCGTGCGCAAGAAGGGCGAGCGCCAGTGCGTGGGCTTTGCGGCCGGATTCATCGACGACGCCTTCACGCCCCATGGCGAGAAGCTGCTGGAGCCGGTGGCAGAGCTGCTGGGCGAGCTGCTGCTGGAGCCTGTGACCCAGCGGGGACGGTTCCTCAGCGAGTATGTGGACAGCGAGAAGGCCAACCTGATCGATGCCATCCGCGGACTGAAGAACGACAAGCGGGACTGGGCGGACATCCGGCTCATGCAGGAGATGTGCGCCGGTGAACCGTACAGCGTGCTGCGGCTGGGCGACGAGGAGACGGCATCGCGGCTGAACAACCAAACGCTGTATACCCACGGGCAGGCGCTGCTGTCCGGCAGCCGTGTGGAGCTGATCTACTGCGGCAGCGCGGAGGAGAAGCGGGTGGAGGACGCGGTACTGGCGGCACTGGCGGCGCTGCCCAGAGGGACGCAGACGGAGCTGCCGCCGGTGGAGCGCGTACAGGCGCCCGCCCAGCCCCGGCTGGTGACGGAGACCATGGACGTGACGCAGGGCAAGCTGGCTATGGGCTACCGCTGCGGCAGCGACGACTACCCCGCCATGGTGCTGGCCAACCTGATTTTCGGCGGCACCAGCAATTCCAAGCTGTTCCTGAACGTGCGGGAGAAGCTGAGCCTGTGCTACTACGCCTCCAGCAGCTATGCCCGCAGCAAGGGCATCCTCACGGTGTCCAGCGGCGTGGAGACGAAGGACTTCCGCCGGGCGGAGGAGGAGATCGGCCGCCAGCTGGCGGCTGTGCAGCAGGGCGACTGGGAGGACTGGGAGCAGGAGGGCGCGCTGCAGGCCATCCGCGCGTCGCTGCTGTCCCTGTCGGATTCCCAGGGTGCGCTGGAGAATTTCTATCTGGGACAGATCGCCTCCGGAGTGGAGGAGACGCCGGAGGAGCTGGCTGCCGCGCTGGAGCAGGTGACAAAGGAGCGCATCATGGCGGCGGCACAGACGGTGAAGCTGGATACGGTGTACTTCCTGAGCGGAAAGGAGGAGGCGTAAATGGACAAGAAGCTGTACCCCCGCATCGGGGAGGAAGTGATATGGGTGACGCTGGACAACGGCCTGCCGGTGTGCATCGTGCCCAAGAAGGGCTTTTCCCGGAAGTACGCGCTGTTTGCCACCCGGTACGGCGGCATGGACATGCGCTTCCGACTGAACGGCCAGTGGTTGGATACGCCGGCGGGCATCGCCCACTATCTGGAGCATAAAATGTTCGATACGGAGGACGGCAACGCCCTGCAGGAGCTGGCCATGAACGGCGCGGAGCCAAACGCCTTTACGTCCAACGCCATCACGTGCTATTATTTCGACTCCACGGAGAAGTTTTACGAGAATCTGGAGATACTGCTGTCCTTCGTGTCGGTGCCCTATTTCACCGACGAGAGCGTGGAGAAGGAGCAGGGCATCATCGGGCAGGAGATCGGTATGATCGAGGACAACCCGGAGTGGCAGGTGTACAAGCAGCTGATGCAGTCCCTGTACCACACCAGCCCTGCCCGGACGCCGGTGGCCGGCAGCGTGGAGAGCATCCGCGAGATCACGGCGCAGACGCTGTACGACTGCCACAGGGCGTTCTACACCCCGGCCAACATGTGCCTTGTGGTGGTGGGCGATGTGGAGCCGCAGCAGGTGCTGGACATTGCCCGGCGGGTGCTGCCCAAGGACAGCGGCGAGCTGATCGAACGGGACTACGGCGCGGAGGAGCCCACCGAGGCGGCGCAGGCCTATGCGGAGGAGCACATGGAGGTGTCCATGCCCTCGTTTCTGGTGGGCTTCAAGTGCCCGCCCCAGCACGGGGGAGAGGAGCAGCACCGGTTCGCCGCCATCGGGGAGCTGGCCTGCGACGTGCTCATGGGCGAGTCCAGCCCGCTGTACGCCCGGCTGTACAGCCAGGGGCTGATCAACGGCTCCTTCGGCGCGGCGTTTGACATCCTGCCCGGCGCGGCCTACGCCTACGCCGGCGGCGACAGCAAGGATCCCAAGGCCGTGGCGGAGGCGATACTGGCCGAGGCGCAGCGGTTGGCGCGCGAGGGCGTGGACGAGGACTATTACAAGCGCATCGTCAATGCCAACTTCGGCGCGGCGCTGCGGGAGCTGAACTCCTTCGAGTCCATCGCCGTGTCCATGGCGGAGGGACGGTTCCAGGGGTACGATCCCTACCGGTTCCCGGAGATTTATGACAGCATCACGGCGGCGGACGTGCTGGCGTTCCTGCGGGAGAACGTGACGCGGAGCCACATGGCACTTTCGGTGATCGCGCCCAAGGAGGAGGAAGCATGAGCATCATGACAGACAGCCCCATTCGGTTTCCGGGGCTTTTCGGGGACTGGGCGTTTACCGCCTCGTCTACGGCGTTCCACATCGGCGGCAAGGCCATCTACTGGTACGGTATCCTCATTGCACTGGGAGTGCTGGCGGCGCTGGCCTTCTGCATAAAGCAGAAGGAGAGGTACGGCATCAAAGAGGACGACCTCATGGACGGTGTGCTGTGGGGCGTGCCGCTGGCCATCGTGGGCGCGCGGCTGTACTATGTGCTGTTCTATCTGGACAGATTCAAAAAAGAGGACGGCTCCTTCGACTGGGCGGAGTCCGTGGCTATATGGGACGGCGGGCTGGCCATCTACGGCGGCGTGATCGCGGCGGTGCTGGTGTGCCTTGTGCTCAGCAAAAAGCGGGGTTTCAAGCTGGGGGCGCTGACCGACCTGGTGGTGATGGGACTGCTGATCGGGCAGGCTGTCGGGCGCTGGGGCAACTTCATGAACCGGGAGGCCTTCGGCGCGGAGACGACGCTGCCGTGGCGGATGCAGCTGACCACCACCGCGGGGACGCTGGTGGAGGTGCATCCTACGTTCCTGTACGAGAGCCTGTGGAACGTAGTGGGGCTGCTGCTGATCGTCTTTATCGTGGCGAAGGGACGCCGCTTCGACGGCGAGAACACATGGTTTTACTTCCTGTGGTACGGCATCGGCCGGTTCTGGATCGAGGGACTGCGGACGGACAGCCTGTACCTGTTCAACTGGACCATCGGCGGCGAGCCCATTCGGGTCAGTCAGGCGCTGAGCCTGGTGATGGTGCTGGTGTCGGCGTTCATGCTGTTTTACAACATCAGGCTGCACCCCCACAAGCCGGAGGAGCTGTATGTGAACATGGCGGCGGCGAAAAAGGCCGCTGCGGAGACAAAGGACGAGACGCCCGCCGAGGGCGCATAAAAAAACCGGCGCTCACTGAGCGCCGGTTTTTTATGCGATGGGCTGCATGTTTTCATCCAGCAGGGTGGGATAGCCGTTGATGTCGCCCCGCCCACCGGCGATAACGAACAGATCCGTAAAGCCCTCGCCCTCAATGGGGCAGGTGTAGACGATACCGCCGTTGGTAAAGGTGTACCATTTGGCCTCCTTGGGCAGCATGACCCCGGCAAAGATCAGGATGGCGTTGCCCTCCGGGTCGCTGTAATTATAGCTGGTCATTTGCCCGGCCTCAAAGCCCACCACGCCGCCGCAGCAGCGCCAGCGGCTATGGAACAGGCTGTCCCGCTCGAAAAGCCCTATATAGTACGTCTCGCTGTTGTTGTCATACAGCAGCGAGGCCATATAGCCGCCCCGGACATGACCGGCCTCATAGGAAAAGCTCAGCGCCCTGCCCTGTGCCTCGAAATAAGACTCCGCATTCTTCGCCAGATCGGGAAATACCAGCGGCGCGGTGGTACACCAGTGCTGTAGGGCGATGCCCAGAAACAGCAGGATCACGCTCGCCAGCACCACCAGACAGCCCTTGAAAAATGAGGTGCTGCCCTGCTTTTTCCACGCCTGTGCCGCCTGCGCCGTGGCCTGCTGCTGGGTGTGGGCGGCGCTGGCGGGCAGCGCTGCCTGCATCAGTTGGTATGTCTCCCGGCAGTCATCGCACTCCTTCAGGTGCTCCTCCACCAGCCGGCGGCTCTCCGCGCTGCACGCGTCGTCGCAGTACAGCGGCAGAAGATCCTGAATGACGTTACAGGTCGTTTTCATCGGCTTGCCTCCTTAACTCCGTTTTTGCCCGATAGAATATCAGCCGCGCCCAGCTGTCCGACTTGCCGAACAGCTGACCGATCTGGGAAAATGACAGCTCTCCGAACACCCGCAGGGAGAACACCTCTTTGTACGGCTCGTTCAGGTCGTGCAGGAGTCTGTGCAGCTGCCACGCGCTGTCGCTGTCCAGCAGCTCGCCCTCAAAGCCCGGATGGGACGGCTCGTCCTCCGGCGGGGCGGCGCGGCGTTTCTGCTTTCTGACATGGGTGAGATAGGTATTTTTGGCGATCTGACACAGCCACACATACAGGCGGCACCGGCCGTCGAATCGATCCAGATGGGTCATGGCCTTGCAGAACGATTCCTGCGTGACCTCCTCGGCGGTGTGAACATCCCGGCACAGGGACAGGACGTACTGGTACACGCTGTCGAAGTAAGTGGCGTAGATCTCCTCGAAATCCGTCATTTTCTCACCTCCTGCTTATAAGACTCGCCGGCGGGCAAAACGTTTCACGGCGGGGCAAAAAAATTTCCCGGATGTGTACCGGGAAATTTTTATGTACCTTTAGTGCCGCCGGGCGGTGTAGTAGTGACTGTTGTAGTATGTCTCCGTCAGGGAGGAGATCACCACGCAGTGCCCGTTGTAGTAGGAGGACGAGGCGTGGATGAACTGGTCGCCGCCGATGTAGATGCCCACATGGGAGGCCACCGCGCCATAGTCCTGGAAGAACACCAGATCGCCGGGCTGCAGCTCGCTGCGGGACACCGAAGCGCCGTAGCTCAGCTGGCTGGTAGCGCCGTGGGGCAGCTTGACGCCCACCTGCGCGAAGATGTACATGGTGAAGCCGGAGCAGTCGAAGCCGCTGGGGGAGGAGCCGCCGTACACATAGGGAACGCCCAGATACTGCTGCGCCAGCGAGACGATCTCGCTGCCGGAAACGGTGGCGGCGGGGTTGTCCGCCGGTGTCTCGTCGGGCGTCTCGGCCGGCGTTTCCTCCGGCGTCTCCGGGGCGGAGGTGTCCGCCGTGGAGGGGGAGCAGATCAGCACATACTGGGAGGCCACATAGCCGCTGACGCCGTTGTAGCTGACGGCGAACCAGCTGCCCTCGATACCGGTGACGGTGAGCACCGCACCGTGGGACGCGGTGCCCAGCGAGGTGCTGCCGCTTTTAGGCGCGGAACGGATGTTCAGCACGTCCGCTGTGACCTTGCCGGCACCGGACAGGCCGGTGGCGGAGTCATACCGGGTGACGTACTGGGAGGCAATGTAGCCACGGGCGCCGTCGTAGGAAATGCGGTACCAGTCGCCCTCCTGGACGGTCAGCTCCACAAGGGTACCCTTGTCCAGCGTCTTGAGAATGTCATAGCCGGTGCCTGCACCGCTGCGGACGCGGACATCCGTGCCGGACACCACGCCCAGCGCCTGAATGGGGGTGGAGACGGGCGTCTCCTCCTTGACCTCGCTGTCGTCGGCGTCGGGCGCTTCGGCATCGTCTGCCGCGGCCTTGACGGACAGGTCACTGTTGTTCATGGCGGCGTCCTCGGCTGTCTCGGCGTTCTGCGCCGTGGCGGGGACTGCGGCGCCCGCCAACAGGGACAGCCGCGCCGCGTCAGGCGTGACAAGGGGGACCGACAGCGGGGAGGGGACGGAGGCCAGCGTAACGGGGATGGCCTGCGGCGCGCTGACAGCGTGGGCGCTGGCGCCGCCGGAGAGCACCGCGTCGCCGCCTACCACCAGCAGGGAGGCCAGCACCACCGCCAATGCGGAAAAGAGTCGCTTCATGATGGCCTTACAGCTTTCCGGCCAGAGCACGCTCCAGCCAGATGCAGCCCACGTCCATGGCGGCATAGAGACTGTCCTTCTCGGACTTCTTCACCACGCGGTCCCGGGACTTCAGGTCGGGGTCGGTGAGCTGGAGCTGGACGGAGACGCGCTTGGCCACGTCCATGTCCTGCTCCTTCGCGGTGTCGAGGATCTGCAGGAGAACGATGTATTTGTCCGCCATGCTGCCGTAGTAGATGAAATTGTCCACCCGGCGCAGGGGGTGGTTCTTATAGACAAGGCCTTCGGCCTTTTTGGTATCAGCCATGATAAACCTCCTGATTGTTTTGTAACCAAATTGTAACACATTTCACAGGAACTGTCAACGCGGGAGAACAAGGGAATATTTGCCGGTTCCGCCGCAGTCCGCTATTTTTCACGGATGGTGATGATATTTTCCAGCAGGTCGATCTTTTCGATAGCGCCGGGAACCACGGTGGGGATGCCCATGATATCAGTGAACACCAGCTGGCCGTCCTTCTCGGTGACGGAGGCCACATTTTTGCAGATCGTCCGACCCTGCCGGGTCATAACGGTAGACAGGCACATGTTATTCCTCTCCCTTCAGAATGCGCAGAGCCTCCGCCAGCTTTTCGCTGCTGACGGTGAGATCCACCACGGCCTCGTGGAGCAGCTGGGCAGCTTCGCCGTCCACGCTGTGCGCCAGCTCATGCAGCTCCTGTGCGTGCTGGCGGTTGTGGTCGGCCATATAGCCCAGCAGCGCCAGCGTCTCCTCGGGGGAGTGGCGGTCGTGGGCGTGCTCGTGATCGTGATGGTGCAGACGTTTCATGGTGGTACCTCCCGGATTTTTGAAAATATTGTACCACGGCGGCAGGGGAAAGTCAATTTTACCGGGAAAATCGTCAAAAAATCGACGATAACGGACAAATGAGGGTAAAGTGTCCAAAATCTGTGCAAACGGCACAATTTTATTGACAAATTTTCTGCAATTATGTATAATTTTACTGGATATAACTGCGCGAACCGCGCAGCAAGGAGGACGAGAGATGAGGGACCTGAAACACCTGATTTACTTCGAGAACCTGCTTCAGGAGGCCAACAACGATCTGGTCAAGCAGGCGAAAAGTGACGGAAAGCTGGCGTTGGGCTATACCTGCTACTTTATGCCGGAGGTGCTGCTGGATCTGCCCGGCTGCGTCTCTGTGCGTCTGCGCGCTCCCCGCTGTACCTCTCCGGACATGGCAACCTACTACATGTCGTCCCGTACCTGTCACTACGGACGCAGCTTGCTGGAGCGGGCGCTGGAGGGCGGCTTCAACTTCCTGGATGCGCAGCTGGCCACGGAGACGTGTACTGTCACCTGCCGGTTCCAGGAGCATCTGCAGCGGATGGATATCATCCAGAACGAGAAGTTCAAGTGCGAGTTCACCGACGTGCCCTTCAAAAAGACCGCCAACAGCATCGACCACTACGAGGCGCAGCTGAAGGCGCATGTGGTGGATTTCCTCCACGATAACTACGGCGTGGACACGTCGGACGAGGCCATTCTCAAGACCATCGAGAGCCACAACGAGCTGTGCCGCATCGTGCAGGAGATCGGAGACTACCGCAAGCTGGACAACCCCACCATCACCGGGTACGAGTTCCATGTGATCAATCTGGTGACGCTGGCCTGTCCCAAGTACCTCATCATCGACAAGCTGCGGGAGACGCTGGAGGAGCTGCGCACCCGCGAGCCGGACACCAAGCCCGCCTACCGCTGCAAGGTGCTGCTGGCCGGCAGCGAGAACGACGACCCGGACTTCACCAAGCTGATCGAGAGCTGCGGCGCACTGGTGGTGGCCGACCGGTACTGCTACGGCGCCATGGAGTCCCGCCAGCCCATCGAGATCAGGGAGGGCGAAACGCCCCTGCGCGCCATTGCCCGGCACTATCTGCTGACCAGCCAGTGTACTCGCTTCATGGAGCAGCAGGAGATGCGCCGCCGCAAGCAGCATATTGCGGATCTGGCAAGGGAATACAAGGCCGACGGCATCATCGTCGCCTCCAACAAGTTCTGTGAGTACTGGAGCTATGAGCGCGTTATCGACACCGTCGTGCTCCAGAGAGATTTCGGCTATCCCGTCTGTTCCATCGAGAAGGAGTACATCAATTCCGCCAGCGGCCAGCTGCGCACCCGGTTCCAGGCCTTTATCGAGAGTGTGGAGATCAAGAAAATTCAGGAGGGCGCCAAGAAATGAAGAAGTTTGACCTGAAGAGCGTGGTGGACAAGGTCAAAGCCACGGACTATAAGAAGCTGGCCAGGGATTTCTGGTACGGCAAGCCCCGCGGCGAGCGGCGTCTGGGCGACCTGTACTGCGACAAGACCGGCCTGTACAAGCACCGGGAATGGCGCGGCGTGAAGGACACGTTCTACTATTTCAACAAGGTGTGGCTGTATAACTACGGCATGCTGGTATACGACGTCATGCGCTACGGCGGCATCTGGACGTTTGCCAAGGGCTGCTGGCGCTATCGCTGGATGGGTCAGACCTATCTGCCGGTGCTGCACTGGTTCGACCGCGGCATGGAGGGACTGCGGGGCGAGGCGCTGCGCGCCTGTCCGCTGCACTACCGCGCCATGACCAACGCCACCATCTATCAGTTCATGGGCATGTTCCGTAACGACCTGAACACCAACAAGGGCAGCAAAAAGGTGCAGGCCAGACACGACAAGACCATCGCCCACGACGAGACGGTGTGGGGCGGCATCTTCTACCCCTTCAGCAAGGAGGTGGAGAACATCCCCCTGCAGATGATCCCGTATTTCGTCACCTGCCACGTGAACAACCACACGGTGCTCAACTATATCGACGCGGTGCAGTCCCTGGGTCTGCCCGGCGATCCGTGCCCCATGTGTCAGGCGGAGGCCGGACTGTTCGTGCTGGACGATGTGCCGGATTATTACAAGGCGGTCATCACCTCCAACGAGGCCTGCGACGGCTCCGTGGCCACGTCCATCATTCAGGACTGGCTCATCGACAAGCCCCTGTTCGCCATGCCCCAGCCCATGCAGTTCGACGATCCGCTGGTGCACAAGCACTGCATGAAGGAGATCGAGGAGGCCTGGAAATTCATCGAGGAGCAGACGGGCGTGCCCTTCGACTACCAGCAGCTGTGCAAAAAGCTGGAAAGCCAGAACGAGCTGCAGCGCTTCGAGTGGGAGAAGTGGGACGTGGCGGCCAATACCAGCTACTATCCCATCAACGGCGTGGCGCAGGCGCTGTACCGCATCTACCAGTCCCAGTACGGCGACCTTCCCATCTGGCACGAGACGGACAAGAAGGTGCGCAGGATCATGGAGAAGTGTGTGGAGCAGCGCATCAACAACTTCCCGCTGACGCGCCACCGTGTCATCGCGTGGAGCTGCGCGCCGCTGTACTACTCCAACTGGTGCACATGGGCGTATAACTGCTGGGGTCTGAACACCGTCATGAACATGGACTCCCTGATGTTCGACATGACGCTGCGCACCGACGGCTACGAGAATACGCTGGAGGACATGGCTACCTACCACGAGTGGGCGCCTATGCGCCGCATGGCGGTGGGCGGCATGCACCACATCTTCGAGCTGTGGGAGAACATGGAGCGCTTCCACTGCGACATGGTCATGATGTACGACCAGCTGCTGTGCAAGGGCATGCAGGGCGTTCACGGCCTGTTCGAGGACGAGTTCCGCGCCCGCAACATCCATGCCATCTGGATGCCCCACGCGCTGCCCGACAAGCGCAACGTCTCCCGCGCCGAGATCCGCAGCATCATCAACGACTACATGACCACCGTCATGCAGGAGGAGCCGCTGGATCCGTCCCTGCTGGAGTTCGACGATTCCATGAGCTGGTAAGAGGAGGAGCGGAAAATGAAAACTGTATTCAAAATCCTGAAAAAGATCGTGCTGATCGGACTGGGCGTGTACGCCGCGCTGTTCGCCGTGTTTTTCTTCGATCTGGACGGCAAGGCGCTGTTCTACGGCGTGGAGCCGTTCCTGTGCCGGCACTATGACCGCATGGAGCGCCGCGACCCGCTGAAGCAGAAATACGACATGAACAAACCCACCTACGAGTACAACAAGTGAGGAAAGACCCTTGAACGAGCATACCCATACCCATGTGGACGAGAACGGAAACGTCTACACCCATACCCACCACCACTCCCACGAGCAGACAAAGGCCGTGCTGAACCGGCTGAGCCGGGCGCAGGGGCATCTGGACGCCGTGCGGAAGATGGTGGAGCGGGGTGAGGACTGCTCCCAGGTGCTGGTGCAGCTCAGCGCGGTGATCTCCGCGCTGAACGGCACGGGGCGCGCCATCCTGAAGGATCACATCAGCCACTGCATCGTGGATGCGGTGGAGGCGGGAGATCAGGAGGCCATACAGTCCCTGAACGACGCCATCGACCGCTTCATGCGGTGAGCCTCAGGCACCGGCGGCAGACTGCCCGAATTGGCGGGACGGCGCGTTGACAGCGGCGCCCGGCGGGACTATAATAGAGCAAACGGCAAAATGACCGTTGATGCCGGGCGGGAGAAACCTCCGGCGGCGGTCATCGACTGGCATACAGCAAAGGAGGGCTGAGCGTGAAGAAGTTTTTACATCAGGCGGGCGGCATCGCCCGGCAGGTGACGGCGGCGGCCGTCAAGCTGGCCAAAAAGCTGGCACACATGGCGGCGGAGGCTGCGGTATCCGCGGTGGCCGCGGTGGGCAAGGCGGCGACGAAGCTTCTGGGCAAGGCGGCCTGCGGCGTGGGCAAAAGGGTGCAGAAGATCATTCCGCCCTTCTGCAAGGTCATGATGATCGTGTCCGGCGCGGTGGCGGTGCTGTCCTGCGTGGGCTGGCTCATCAGCCGGAAGAAGTTCGCGTAAGGCGAAAACGTATACCACAGGGAGATGCGCCCCGGCGCATCTCCCTTCAAACAAAGGAGATCTGAGCAAACATGATGAAAAAAGAATTCAAGGCGGAGAGCAAGCGGCTGCTGGATCTGATGATCAACTCCATCTACACCCACAAGGAGATCTTCCTGCGGGAGATCATCTCCAACGCCTCGGACGCCATTGACAAGCTGTGCTACCTGAGCCTCACCGACGACAAGGTGGGCATCAAGCGGGACGAGTTCGAGATCAAGCTGATCCTGGATAAGGAGAACCGGCTGCTGACCGTCAGCGACAACGGCATCGGTATGAGCCAGGAGGAGCTGGAGAACAATCTGGGCGTGATCGCCTCCTCCGGCAGCCTGAAGTTCCGCCAGCAGGTGGAGGGCGACGAGAGCGCGGACACCGACATCATCGGGCAGTTCGGCGTGGGCTTTTACTCCGCCTTCATGGTGGCCGACGAGATCACCGTCGTCACCCGGAAATACGGTGAGGAGCAGGGCTGGAAGTGGCAGTCCTCCGGCGTGGAGGGCTACACCGTGGAGCCGTGCGATAAGGAGACGGTGGGCACCGACGTCATCATGCACATCAAGCCCGACACCGAGGAGGAAAAGGACGAGTACAGCCAGTACCTGCGGGAGTATCCCCTGTACAAGCTGGTGAAGAAGTATTCCGACTACATCCGGTTCCCCATCCGTATGCGGATGCCCCATCCCAAGCTGAAGGAGGGCTGCCCGGAGGACAAGCCGGAGTACGAGGAAGTATTCGAGTGGGAGACGCTGAACAGCATGGTGCCCCTGTGGCAGCGGAAGAAGACCGACGTGACGCAGGAGGAGTACAACGAGTTCTATCAGCAGCGCTTCGCGGACACGGAGCCGCCGCTGAGCGTCATCACCGTGTCCGCCGAGGGCGCGGTGACGTACAAGGCACTGCTGTTCATCCCGGAGAAGGCGCCGCTGCGCTACTACTCCGAGGAGTTCGAGGGCGGGCTGCAGCTGTATTCCGCCGGCGTGATGATCATGGACAAGTGCAAGGAGCTGCTGCCGGAGTGCTTCAGCTTCGTCCGGGGCGTGGTGGAATCCCCCGATCTGAACCTGAACATCTCCCGCGAGCTTTTGCAGCATGACCGGCAGCTGAAGCTCATCGGCGCCAATCTGGAAAAGAAGGTCAAGGGCGAGCTGGAACGCCTGCTGCGGGATGACAGGGAGAAGTACGAGTCCTTCTGGCAGTCCTTCGGGCGGCAGATCAAGCTCAGCGCCATGGACAACTACGGCGAGAAGAAGGAGCTTCTGCAGGATCTGATGCTGTTCTACTCCTCCACGGAGAAGAAGCTGGTGACGCTGAAGGAGTACGTGGAGCGCATGAAGGAGGGGCAGAAGTACATCTACTTCGCCTCCGGCGATACGGTGGACGGCGTGGATCACATCCCCCAGACCGAGCTTCTGAAGGAGCGGGGCATGGAGATCCTGTACTTCACCGACAAGGCGGACGAGTTTTTGTCCGATGTGCTGCAGAAGTATCAGGACAAGCCCTTCCGCTCCGCCACCGACGGCGATCTGGAGCTGCCCGGCGAGGAGGAGAAGAAGGAAAAGGACGAGCAGCAGTACAAGGAGGCGTTCGCCTTCCTCAAGGAGACGCTGGCGGGGAAGGTGGACGAGGTGAAGGCCTCCGCCCGGCTCAAGACCCACCCGGTGTGTCTCAGCAGCGGCGAGGGCGTGACCTTCGAGATGGAAAAGTATTTCAAGGCGGCGCAGCCGGAGCTGGGGCTGAAGGCCAAACGCATTCTGGAGATCAACGTGGATCATCCGGCGTTCCTGGCCTTCGAAGCGGCGCGGCTCACCGACCCGGAGCGGGCGAAGAAGTACGCGGAGATCTTTTACAACCAGGCGCAGCTCATCGCCGGCCTGCCCGTCGACGATCCCACGGCGTACACCGACCTGCTGTGCTCCCTGTGGCAGTAATAAAAAGCACCGCCTTAGGCCAAATGACCTAAGGCGGTGCTTTTTCGCGCTTATTTTCCGCTGGCACCGTAGTTGGACAGCACGCGCGCGGAGGGGGCGTTTACGTCGCAGCCCTTCCAGGCCTTGTTGGGCATCCAGAAGTCCACGACCATGTCGCTCTGGCCGGGATAGTACTTTTCGAAGATCTCCCGGTACAGCAGGGACTCCTTGGTGAACGGCTGCGCATGGGTGTACAGGGCAAGTGCTGTTCTCGCGGTGCCACCTGTATTTGTTCTCATTTCCAAGCTTCCGATAAAGCTCTGCCGCATAACGGGCGGCGCTCCGGCGCACCTACTGGGATCGCTCCTTTCGGATCGCAGCTCGAAAAGTGTTATTCACGCAGGCTCTGCCGTGCGGTTCCCAGCCTCCCGCACTCTCTGGGGGTGAGCCCCTGCGCTACTTCTCTTTTCTCAAACGCTTTTATACCGTATTGACTTTGCGTATGTCTCCTGAAGAAAAACGAAAAAGAGACAATACCGCCGCAAAGGACTAAACCTTTGAGACGCCATTGCCTCTTGATGGTGGAGAATATACACCCGGAAAAGCCAAAAGTCAACGGTAAAAAAGCCGGAAAAGGGAACTTTTACAGATCGGTGCGGTGCAGAGCCGTGAAAGCCCCGCTTTTTCGGCAAAATGACCGGTGTGAGCCGGTGAACGGAGGGAACCGAAGGTCACTCCGTGGTGTGGTGCTCCTTGCCGAAGTGCAGCTCGCGCATGCCCTCCACCTCGTCACAGATGGCCTTCAGGTTGCAGGAGCCGCAGTCGGTGGGCATGCCCTCCAGAATTTTCGTCAGGCTCATGGTGATGTCCTTGACGGTTTTGGCACTTTTCGCCAGCCCGTCGTAATTCGCGTCGGGCGCGGTGATGAACAGCAGCTTCACCGCCAGAATGTGGGGGTTGCGCTTGTACTGGCGGATGAAGTCAGCGCCGATGCGCCGGAAGCTCATGCCGCTTTTCAGCGCGTCGCGGCTGATGCGAACCTGCTCCCGACTGGATTCGGAGCTGGTGCGGATCATGTAGCCCCTGGGGAACACATGGTACTTGACGAAATCCATGTCCTGAATGGCGCGGAACGCCTGCTCGGTGTCCTCCTCGTCGTCGGACTCGATGTCGCCCACCCGCAGGAGGGCGATGCGGGCGTAGCTGCTGTCACCCTTCAGCTGGCTCAGGTCGGAGCCGTAGACCAGTATCTCGTCCTGGGGCACCAGCTCCGGGGAGGTGGTGACACAGGTGAAATTCACGGCGCTCTTGCCGCTGCCGCCCAGCTCGAAGGCGGCGTCCCGCAGCATGACCAGCTCGAAAGCGCCGGTGTCCTCCCAGGCGTCGGCCGGGTCGTAGGGGTATTTCTGGGGTGTGGAGGGGCCGACCAGCTCCTCCACACTGCGGATGATGGGATTATAGAGTTCCATTAGAATTTGATGTCCACTTTCTTGCGGTCAAAGATCCTGTTGACCTGCACGTATGCCCAACCCAGCAGCTTCTGATCCAGATTCCAGAAGTACACGACGAACAGCGCGCCCACCGCCACCGCCAGAATACGGATGAGTTTGAAGATGAATTTGAAAACCTTGCACATAACGTAGCCTCCTTATGTGGTGGAAGTTCAGGCGCGAGCCATGCCCTTCTGCCGCGCGTACTCGGCGGCGCCCAGCGCGCCCATCAGCTGAGGATCGGTCTTCAGGTCGATGACCTTCAGCTTCAGAACGTGCTCGATGGCCTGCTTCAGACCGGCGTTCTTGGCGCAGCCGCCGGTGAGGGTGATGGCGTCGGTGGCGCCGGCCTTTTTGCTCATAACGAAGCAGCGCTTGGCCACGGCCATCTGGATGCCGGCGGCGATCTCGTCCATGGGCTTGCCCTCGCCCACCAGCGTGATGACCTCGGACTCGGCGAACACGGTACACTGGGCGGTGATGGGGATGACGTTCTTGGCCGTCAGGGACAGGTTGGAGAATTCGGGCAGACTCATCTCGAAGGAGCGCGCCATGGCCTCGTAGAAGCGGCCGGTGCCGGCGGCGCACTTGTCGTTCATGGCAAAGTTCTTCACGGTGCCGTCGGTGTCGATGGAGATGCCCTTCACGTCCTGACCGCCGATGTCGATGATGGCCTTGACGGTGGGATCGGTGACATGCACGCCCATGGCGTGACAGGAGATCTCGGAGATGTTCTCATCGGCGAAGGGAACCTTGTTGCGGCCATAGCCGGTGCCGATCAGATAGCCCAGCTCCTCGGAGGACTTCAGCCCCACCTTGTTCAGAACCTCCTCCATAGCCAGCTTTGCGGAGACTTCGGAATTGATCTTGCTGCGGATGGTGGTGTCGGCGCAGATCTTGCCGTTCTCATCCAGAATGACCGCCTTGGTATAAGTGGAACCCACATCACAGCCGCCGTAGTATTTCATAGTCGTAAACTCCTTTATATATGTAGTAGTTGAGAATATTACATGCAGTTTTCGTCGTCGAAATCGCAGAGGGAGGGGTCGATCGGCTCGGCGCGCATGACCGTGCGCATGTACTCGTTGACCTTGTCGCGCATGGTCTTGCGGGAGACGGTGCGGGGATCCATCAGGTCATGCTCGATCCAGATCATGTGATAGCCGCGCTCGCGGCCCTGCTCGTCCAGGATGCCCTGCACGGTGGCCATGTTCTTGCAGGCCACGTTCTGGTACATGATGATGATGTTGGTGTTCCACGCCTCGCACTGGCGCCACAGCTCGTCCACCACGTTCTGGTAGCCGCCGTTGGTGTGACGGCGCATGACCATACGCTCGTACAGACGCGCCAGATCGCGCAGTGCCTCCTCCTTGTCCTCTGTCTCCAGGGGCTTGGTGAAGTTCAGGGATTCCATCTCCACCAGGATGTTGATGCCCCAGCAGTTGGCCAGCCAGTTGGAGAAGTTGGCGTAGTAGTGGGCGGGGCAGCTCCACACGATGCCGCGGTAGCGCATCTTGCCCACCCACGCCTCGTCGCGGCGCTGGTAGGACTGCATCAGCAGGTCGTTGACCTTGCGGCAGGTCTTCATGACGCGCGGGTCGATACCGCCGTCCATTTCGTAGTTCCACTTGCGGAACAGCTCGTAGCTGGGGCCGATGATCTGGGGATAGGCGGTCTTGTTGACCTCCCACTTTTCCAGCTCGTAGCGCGTCTCCTCGTTGAAGCGCTTCATGGCGGAGAAGTAGGCGTCCCAGCTCCACTTGGCGCCGGTCTGCTCCTCGATGAACTTAATGCACGCCCGGATGTCCTCGGCGCCCATCTGCACCGTCTCCTCGTCCTCGTAGCGGACGGGGAAGCACAGGTGGAACACGGGCAGGTCGGGGAAGCGGCGGGACATATAGCTGGAGGCCATGGTGGAGCCGTCGCAGGGCATGGAGGAGGAGATGAAGCACTTGCCCATGTGGGGCAGCGCGTCGATGACCAGCGCGCCGCACTCGGAGGACGGCACGGGGCAGCAGTCGGCGGGCAGGCCGAAGGACTCCACCGCGTCGATGTAGGGCACGCAGGTCAGCTGGTCGATCTCGGACACCAGGAACACGGGCATCAGCTGATAGGGGATACCCAGCAGGTCGGGGAAGCCGGCCATGATCTGGCCCATGGTCATCTCATCGAACAGAACGACCTTCTTGTTCAGCTCGGAGCTGTTGCCGTTCTTCTTATCGCACTTGGCCAGGAACACCAGATTTTCCGCCACATAGCGGAAAATGTCGTAGGTCATCAGGTGGCTCATTTTCAGGGCGTTGCCCCGCTGACCCATGGTGTTCTTATCCATGAAGCTCACGCAGCACATATAGGAGATCATCCAGCGATACCAGAACGTGGTGTTCAGGGCGGGTATCAGATCCTTGGAGAAGGTGGCCAGCAGCATGCCCCAGACCTTCAGCCAGCCGGAGAAGTCGACGAGGGTGCTCTCCACGCCGCGCCACTCCCGGCGGACAGTGGCCATGTCACCCTTGCGGTACAGGGTACCCAGATGCTTTTCGCCGTTGAGCAGCAGGTCCTTGCGCTCCGCGCAGGTCATGGCGGCAACGGTCTTGGCCTCCCGTGCTACACGGTTCATATTGTCAAGGAAATGCTCCTTCTGTTTCCTGCCAAAGGCTTTCCAGTCCGTCTCCTTGATGAGATCGAGAGCGATGGAGCCAAACTCCTTCAGGTTGGCGGCCTGCACCTTCCAGTCCATCTCAGTCTTGGCGCGGAAGAATTCGGGATTGGGAAATTTCTTCTTGTCAGCCATCAGTTGGCACCTCCGTTCTGCTTGTGGAGCTTCTTGATTTC
>OHBM01000601.1_pt1:0-27500 | contig 28789 bp, 31 predicted proteins | sample 1577251 | NCBI WGS metagenome assembly OHBM01 (sample SAMEA3541557, study PRJEB24748) | human gut metagenome | biome: human gut; feature: human-associated habitat; material: faeces | place: China | collected 2012 | reverse complement strand
TAACATCCAAGTCATAATCTATATATTTTATTGCACCTTCTTCAATTAATACTGGTGAAGCCAAGTTACAATAATATGATATGCCCTTTGCTTTACATTGTGCTATTACATTATACCAATGATTCTTATAAAAGAATATGATAGCTGGTTCTCTAGTCTTCCAAGTCCTACCGTCCATTTCTAAAACATTTGCACAATCATTAACAAATACATATGCCTCTTCTTTTTTCCTATAATCCAAAAAGATTGCATGATCCCACGATTTATAAATCATTCCATTATGTTTATAACTATGAATTTTATATGATTTGCCAACTTTCAGTTTTTCCATTTTACATCCTTTCTATGATTTCTCACCAATAACTATAGCATTTTAGGTTAAAATCAGCAATATTTGAAATAATTTTCTTTTAAAAATTTTATAACCAAATAAAAAAGTTTGCTTTGCAATAGAAAACAAACTTATTTACCGCCTAAATTAGAAATACCCCAAAAGGCAATAACAATAATTACAGCTAATATCAATACCCAAACAATAGGATTACTACCATAAGCTTCTAAGAAAGAATTTACTGTTGTAGTTAGTTTCTCTAAAATTCCCTTAAAACTAAATAGTATCACTCTTCCTCATCTCCTTTTTTTGTTACTTCTTTAATTATCTTAGCATTCTTTGCCTTTCTATGATTTGATTTTGACTTTATATCCCTATCATTAACTGTACTAATACTAATAGAAACTCCACTCTTTTTTAAAACAATAGTGTTACAAATGTCTAAGATAGCATACATAACCAAAAATATTCCTATAACTTTCGTAATAATAACTGCTCCTTTAAATGGATTAAATAATAATACAACTCCACAAATTAAACTTAATAAAGCTGTTACAAATGACCAAAAGAAATAACTACTATTTAAACTTTTAAGATTAAATGATTGTTGTATCTTTAATGAACTACTAATTATGATACCAATTCCCATAACAACAGGAATTATACTTCCAATAATCTCAGGCTTTTCAATAAAGAAAATTCCACTAATTATACAAATAATTCCATAGACGATATTTAACTGATTAGATATATCACTATGATTATTAGAAATAAATCTTACAATAGCAAGAACACCAATTGCAATAATTAATCCTCCAAAGATATAAGATATTCCCATCAAAGTAACTGATGACTTAAAAAATAATAATAATCCAAGCACAAGTATAACTCCCGAACTAATTAATGAGGGCCATATTGTCTTTTTAACTTCTATTTTCATTCTCATTCCTCCCTATTATTTATTCTATCATATTTTTATCATCTTGCAACACTATCAAACTAGAATTAATAACTGAAGATATACGTTCATAGTTAAAGTTTTTTCTTCTGCCAAGTATATTTAAGAATAACTCATAAATAAAGTATAGATAATAACTTATCATCAACAGTTTACCAAAAATCATTAAAAATTCTAAACCATTATTTTCTAGATGTATCTTAGATAAATAACTTAGATAGTTTGGTATTCTTAAGATAAATAAATAAAGAAGCATCTGTCTAAATATTAATCTGATAGGGAAACAATCACTTTCATTAATAACGTTTAATCTTATATTAACAAGTCTTTTTCCTATAGTTTTACCATTATCTAGCAATGGAAAAAACACTTCATATAGAAACAGAATAATACTATAAAGTATTCCAAAGGAAATTTTATTTCCAAATAATATCCAAATGGGTGTAGAAAAACAAAACACTAAAAATAAATCTATAAATAATGCTATGCCTCTTCTATAAATAGATATTTTTGTTCCTTTAGTATAAGTTTTTTGGTCTAGCTCTTTCCTTGATGGTAAAAAAACAGTTAATGGTTTAGTACAAATAAAACCAAGTATTCCACCTAAAGTATTAATCAGTAAATCATCTACATCAAACAATCTATAGGCTTTGGGATAAATAAAAAATATACCAGTTAGTTGTGTCACTTCAAAAAATAAGCTTAAGCAAAAAGACATAATAAGTACTTGATACCATTTCTTTTCAAAGTAGTAATGTAGATAAACACCAAAAGGAAACAGTAAAAACAAGTTAAAGATAACTGTATAAACAGTTGGTGTTTTAAAAAATGATAAGTATGTACTAGGATTCTTTAGATTAAGACTTGTTGTTACCATTATATCTTTAATAAAAGTAAATGGAACTAACTGGGGTAACTTAGCTGGCATTTGCAAGACTGTTGTCGTTGGTGGAAGTGGTAGTATTACTAAGAGAAATGCTACTAATAAATAAAGTATAAACGTATATACTATAATACTTCTTAGTAAAGAAATAGCACCATATTTATGATATTCAATAATAAGATATGGTAAGGTTATAAGAAAAGCAATTATTGGAAATAATATTAAGGCTGTCTTGATTGGTTCAAAATATACTGCCACGAACGCTACCCTTCTTTAAATAAATAAGAATAAGTAATAAGTAGGGAATCTTTTAGTTCTTCATTAGGAATTAAATTTATTAAAGATTGGTAAGTTTTTTTACCTTCTACAGTTGTTAATTTATCATTAATTAAGTTATTAGCTAAGGCTTCTCCATAAGAGAAATTTCTGCTTTCATTACTAGTAGCAGTTAATAGTAAATCCCCTATTCCAGCAAAAGTATATAAAGTAGTTTTATTACCACCTAATAGTTCTAATAGTCTAGCTTCTTCCTTTGCAACTTTTGTAAAAAAGGCTGCTCTTGCAGAACTTGATTTTTCTTTAGTATAAAAATAACCTGTAATGATTGCTAAAACATTCTTGATACAGCCACAATACTCCACTCCTACTATATCATTAGTAGTTTCTATCTCAACCTTTGTATTTATAAATATTTCTTTTACTATATTTGAAACACTTTCTTCTTTTGTAGCCAAGGTAAAACCGATTGGTATTTCTTTTAACATATCTTTAGCAAAGGTTGGTCCGGCTAAAACTCCATAGTGATTACTTATTTCTAATTCTTCTGCTATCTCACTTGATCTTTTCATAGTATCTTTTTCTAGTCCCTTTGAGACAAAAATAAGTATTTGCTTACTAAGTTTATCTTTTAGTTTTTCTAAAACTTCTCTAATAGCATTAGAGGGAACAGCTAAAATAATAACACTAGCTTTATTAGTAGAACTATCTAAATCCATAGAAAAGTTTAATTTTTCAAAAGAAAAGTCAGCAAATATCTTCTTATGAGTATGTAATTTACTAAGTTCTTCATATTCATCTTTAAAAGAAGTCCAGACAATAATTTCATTATTTTTATTTTTTGATAATAAGGAAGCAATAGCAAGGCCAAAAGCTCCACTTCCTAAAACACATATTTTCATATAATACCTCCGTCCTTATTTTAGCACAATTAGAAAAAAAAGAAAAACCACATTGTTTTAGGATTTTCTTTTCTCTTTTAATCTTTGATAGTATAAGGTATTGGCAAAGGTAAAGTAAGGTATTACATAAATGTATGCTATTCCGAATGTTATAGCACCTAAGAAATACCAACCAATAAAACTTAATTCAAAAATGAAATAATCCAGTTTATAACCATTCATCATCTCTATACTTTCCCTTATTATGTTTTTGGCTTCACTAATACTTGTTTCTTTAGTATCTGCTAATAAGTAACCTACCATTACAAGGGAAAAAGCAATCATTATACCAGGAATTATTAATAGTATATAACCAAATATAATAAATACATAACTAATAATAAGTGTAACTACAATTAATCCTATCTTTTTATAATCTTGAAATATATCAGTAAGAGATACTTCTTCTTTTCTTGTAAGACCAAGTATATAACTAATAAATCCTATATAAAGGGGTAATGCTAATAACTCTGTAATAAAAGCTAATACTCCACCAGATATTATTCCTAGGATAATTGCTAAAGCTATTGAAGAAGCAAATACTAATAAACTACTCTTCCAAAATTTTAGAATATGTTTAGAGGTTAGCTTTTTAGCTTCTTCTTTAATTTCTATAAAATTCATTACTTAATCTCCGTTCCTCCACAGAAGGAAATACAGTTAATTATTAATTTTGGTTTTGACTTATCAATATCGCTAGAGGCTTTATTTTCATTAGCTCCTAAAATAGCAGTTGAATTACATACTATATTATAATTATCAGAAACTTTAATAGTAGCACCTCCAAAGAAAGAATAAACATTTAAGATTGTATCTTCTTTTAGTTCTGTATCTCTAAGATCTAGTTCTGCTCCTCCAAAGATACAGTAAACATCTGCTCCTTTAAAGTTTTTAGTTTTAATACTATCCTTAACTTCACTAAATATTCCAAAGTAGTCTTTTGAATGCTTACTAGCTTTTATCTTTGTATTCTTTTTACTCATATTAAGACTATTCATTACAATATAGCCTCCTACAAGTATCAGTACAACTGGCCAAAAAGCCTTATCATATGGTTCTGTTACTAAAGATGTATTAACTAGTAAAAACCATAATCCAATAAATAACATCATTATTTTAGTAAAGTCTAACTTTTCTTCCTTAATTATATAGTAAATAGAAATAGCTATTAATACTACTGGCCATATAATATCAAATTCCAAATGAAATCCTGGATTAAATATTTCAATTAAATATAATATACCTATCAATAAGATAATAATTCCAATTATCATTTTTTCTTCTCCTTTCTTATTACAATTATATTATAAAATTTTCTTTTTTTAAATGAATAAATATCTATTTTTTAGGGATACTGGGTTATATAGCCACTAGTCAATTAGCTAGTTGCTTGTTAAAATTAATGTGAAAGGGCGAGTAACAAGATGGAAAAGAAACATGTGAAAATAAAAGTTGATGGTGGTACCTATATCTTTAAACTAGAACAATTATTAGCTGATAAAGGTCTTACCAAAAGTAAATTAATTAATGATACTGGTACTGATTTTAAAGTGATTAAACGATTAGCAACTGGAGAAATTGTGAGAATTGATATCTATGTATTAGCAAGACTTTGCAATTACTTGAATTGTAATGTTTCTGACATCGTTGAATTTAAAAGAGGCAGCTAATGTCTTTTTTTATTGATTTTAACAGCATTTAGAATTAAAATAAGATATATGAAAAGAGGTGGATATTATATGAAAAAGAATATTGTAGCAATTATTGGACACCCTAATGTAGGGAAAAGTACCTTATTCAATAAAATTGCTGGTGGAAAAATTGCTATTATTGAAGATATAGCCGGTGTAACAAGAGATAGACTTTATCAAGATGTTAGTTGGAATAACAAAAACTTCACTATAATAGATACTGGTGGTATTGAAGATGAGAAAGAAAATTTTCAAAAAGAAATAAGAATTCAAGCAGAATTTGCTATTAGTGAAGCTTCTATTATTTTATTTGTAGTAGATGGAAAATTAGGACTTACTAAGGATGACTTAATTATTAGAGATATTTTAAGAAAAAGTGGAAAAAAAGTAATTGTAGCTATTAATAAGATTGATACTAAAGAAGCTAATGATAATCTTTATGATTTTTATGAACTAGGATTTGATACTTATCTTCCAATTAGTGCTATCCATAATACTGGTTATTATGAATTATTGGATGAAATTACTAAAGATATCGTAGAAGAAGAAGAAATACCTGATGAAAGATTAAAGTTTTGTGTTATTGGTAGACCTAATGTTGGAAAAAGTAGCTTAATCAATGCCTTACTAAATGAAGAAAGAGTTGTAGTATCAAATGTTGCTGGTACGACAAGAGATTCTATTGATACTGTTTTAAAATATCATGGTGAAGAATATGTCTTAATTGATACAGCAGGTATGCGTAAAAAAGGAAAAGTTTTTGAAAGTATCGAAAAATATAGTCTTGTTAGAAGTATGCGAGCTATTGATAGAAGTGATTTATGTCTTTTAGTTATTAATGCCGAAGAAGGGATTAAGGAACATGATAAACATATCGCCTCTTATGCGTTAGAAAAAGGAAAAGGAATAATTATAGTTGTTAATAAATGGGATACGGTAAAAGAAACTAGTATTAATGATTATAAAAAATTAGTAAGAAGTGAATTTCAATTTATCACTTATGCCCCTATCGTTTTCTTATCTGCACTTACTAAAAAAAGAATTTCCACTTTAATGCCTGAGGTTTTAAAGGTTAAAGAAAATATTAATAGAGAAATTAAAACTAGTGTTTTAAATGATGTTATACAAGATGCCTATGATAGAAATCCTGCTCCTAGTTATAAAGCGAAAAGATTAAAGATTTATTTTGTTAGTCAAACTGGTACTAAACCACCTAAGTTTACTTTTAGAGTTAACAACAAAGGATTAGTGCATTTCTCTTATGAAAGATATTTAGAAAATCAATTAAGAGAAAACTTTGATTTAGAGGGTACACCTATCGTGTTACAATTCAAGAATAGAAATGGGGACGACTTATGATAATAGGAAGGAATAACTCTTTTAATAATAAACGGTTTGAGAAAACTAACTTTTCTGATTTACATAAAGAAACAGAAAAAAAGAATATCTTTACTAATGATGTTTCCGCTTATCGTTATGCCAATCCACTAGATAGTGAAAAAATGCACGAGAAGTCACTTGCTATGTTACAAGATAGACTTGATAAAGGCTTAATTTCAATGGAAGAGTTTAATGTTCAACTAAAAAGAATCACTAGAAATAAATAGAACTTAATCTTTCTAGTTTCATATAATGAACTAGGAGGTTCTATAATGTTTGGAGATAGTTTTTTTAAAAAGGTTGAGAAAAAGACTAATGTTAGTAAAGATACAATTTTATCTCTTGCTAATAAATTACAAGATGGAAATATGAAAGATGAGAAGACTTTAAGTGAAGTAGTTGATGAAATAGCAACTATGACTGGTAAAAATATTTCTAAAGAAAAGAAAGAAAAAATTATAAATACAATTATGAAAGATAAAGTGCCTGATAACGTTGATAAGATGTTTTAGGAAACAGCATCTTTCTTTTTTTAATAAAATGTGATATAATATGGGGCAAATAAGGGGTGGTATAATGAAAAAAATTGATATTACTAGTATTAATTTTGATAAAGTAGTTAAAATTAATGATGACATATCTAGTGAAAGTGCTATTTATCATGATAATAAAATGGTATATAAAATCTATAGAAATTTTAGCTTTCGTGAATTAATAGAAAGAGAAATTCATGTTGATGAAACTAGTAAAGTTACTAATCTAAGAGTGGCTGCTCCTCTAGCTAAACTTTATGATAATGGCTTTTTTTGCGGATGTACAATGGCATATAAAAAAGGAATTATACTGAGTGAGTATGAAAAGACTCATTCTATAGAAGAATTAAAGGATAAACTTATTGATGTTTCTTTAGAACTAGAAGAAATACATCGTAATAGGAAAAAGATTGTACTAGGTGACATTAATTACAACAATGTTATGATTGATGAAGAAAATAATGATTTTTCTTTTATAGACTTTGATGGCGTTGGTATTAAAAGACTGGAACCAATGACTATTTCTGCTCCTTTATTCGAGTACTTAGAAAATAGAGGTATAGATTATCAAGGAAAGCAAAATTATGATAGACTAGCTTATCTATTAGCCTTTTACCAGAATGTTTTTCATAAAAGTATTGATGAGGTTAGTGAAGATGAGTTTGAGATAAAAACAGACGAGTTACCTTTTCTTAATAGATCAAGATATGACTTTAAAGTATTAAAAAAGAAAAATAAGACTGTCAAAGACATGCCCTATTTCCATGAAGTTTTTTCAAAGTAAGAATGGTAAATTTTTAATAATAAAGACTACTAATACTTTAATTGTATCCCAAAGACATTTTTTTATTTTATCATCTAAAGATTCCATTGATTTTATAATTGGTGGAATTTTTTTATACCAGTTTTTTGATAAATCTTTAAGAGTTTTAATATCTGCCCTATCAAAGATAGTAAATAAAGCCTTAACAAATTCTTCTTTTTCTTTTTTTGTTAGATTGTTTATGGTATCTTTTAGTACCTTATTGGTATAAATAGATGTTTTAGTTAATCTTTTTAAATAGATAAAACTGTTATCATTTACTAACCAGGAGAATGGGTCATGCTGTAATATTCCACTCTCATTACTTTTTACTACGGTATAATCTTCACTATTACAAAGTAACATACCTATTATTGAACTTTCTGGTACTGTTTTATAAAGTAGTGGTTCAGTATTTTTAAATTCTTTACTAGTAACTACTTTTTCTTGAAAACCAGGACCATCATGAGAGAATACTTTTTTTATTCTTCTTTTGTCTTTTAGATATATAGCAGCATAAAATGCTAAGTTTCCCCCTTTAGAGTGACCGCCAATATAACAGTAATTATTAGTTAAAGACAAGACTGTTTCTAAATAATTTAAAGCTTCTACTTGGGCTGGGACTGGTGATAAAAAAGACATATTAAAATCTTCTTTCCAGCCATTAACTGTTCCATCAGTACCACGATAAGCGATATAGATATCTCCTGTTTCTAGGAAAAAGGTTACAGCAGAAAATTGTTTATTCTCTACTAAGTTATCTTTACTGATATAGTAATTAACTATTATATTAGAAAATCTTTTAGAGGAACAAACTTTTTCTAATAGGTTTAAGTTATTTAAATCATCTCTATCAGTACCTAATAAATCATAAAAATAATTAGTCAAATCACTTATCTTACAAGGTAGTGCAACTTTTTCATAGTAAAGATATGAAAGTTGTGATAAAACTAAGCTATCTACTTCATTAAGTGGTGAGTCTTTCATTGTAAGAGTATTCTTACTAACATAATCAATTATATTCATAATGTAATATATGTTAAGAAAAAAATAAGTGTAAATTTTTATGCCCACTCTAATATTAAGATACGATTTTTTGAAAAAACTAGTATAATAGATTTGGAGGTAGTAGTATGTCTAGTAAAAAGAAACTGATTTCTATTATTATATTTCTTATATCTATAATTATTTTAATTTTTGTTTATAATGATGATTTCTTATATTCCAAACAAATCGTTAAAATAACAAAAATTGATACAATTAGTGAAGAAACATCTCAAAACTCATTAGGATTAGAAGAAAAATACTATATGCGAAAGATAACCGGTATAATAACCAATGGTAAGCAAAAAGGAAAAGAAAAAACCATCTCATATGATGAATCTTATTCATCTGTTGTTACAGATAAATACAAAGTTAACGACAAAATAATATTAGATGCAAGTGATATTGAATTAAAAAGAGATTTCTATCTAACTTTAATGATAGTGATATTTTTAAATTTACTTTATATAGTTGGTTCTTATAAAGGACTGTTATCTGTATTAAGCGTTGTTTTGAATTTAGTAATTTTTTATATAGGTTTAGCTTTATATTTTAAAGGTATCAATTTATTATTTTTATGTGTAATAGAAATGATTATTTTTTCTATTATTTCTTTGATATTAGCAAGTGGGTTTAACAAGAAAACATTATCGGCAATCATTTCTGTAATTATATCAACATTAGTAATGCTTATTACAATTGTAATTATTATAAATTTTACTGGTTATAAAGGGATAAATTTCAATGAATTATCATTTTTAACTGTTCCTATTGAAGATATTATATTACCAGAACTATTAATCGGATCAACAGGGGCAATTATGGATGTAGCAATTACAATTTCAGCTTCTATATCGGAACTGATTCAAAAAGACAATAATATATCTATTAAAAGTTTGAAAAAATCTGCTAGAGAAATAGGAAAAGATATAATGAGTACGATGAGTAATGTTTTGTTTTTTACTTATTTATGTTCAGGTCTTCCTATTTTTGTGTTAGCATTACGCAATGGATTTTCAATGTATAATTATATTTCAAGTAATTTTACATTAGAACTAACTAGATTCTTAATTGGAAGTATTGGGATTGTTTTAACCATTCCAGTATCAGCACATGTATCAATTAAATTGATGAAAAGAGGTGCAAAATGAATATAATATTAATTGTTTTATTATTCTTATTAATGATTTATATTGATACTAAAAGAGGAATAAAGTTGTTTTTATCTATAATATTTAATTTTATTATTTTAATGATTATTTTTTACTTAATTGCTCTTGGACTAAATCCTATAATATGTTCTTTAATAGGCTGTTTTATAATAAGTTATATAATATTATATTATGTAAATGAAAAAAACATAAAAACAGAATCTAGTTTAAAATCAGTTATTATTGTATTAATTGTATTATCATTTCTCATATTTTTTGTAACAAAGATATCAAGAATTGCTGGTTTTGGATATGAGTCTTATGAAGAGATAAATATGTTTTCTTATGATGTAAAAATAGATTTTACTAACATTGCAATTTCTATGATATTAATTAGTTTAATTGGAGCAACGGTTGATTCTTCAATAGCAATTTCCTCTGCATTATACGAAGTTTATGATAATAATAAAAACTTATCAAAAAAAGAGTTATTTCTATCAGGAATGAACATAGGAAGAGATATATTATGTACGACGAATAATACCTTAATGTTTGCTTTTTTAGGTGAATTTATGACATTATTGATTTGGTTTTATAAAGGTGGTTATTCATCTTTAGAAATTGTAAATGCAAAGACATTTGTTTCAGAAATGATTAAAATATTATTTAGTGCACTAGGCTGTATTATAGTTATACCTATAACTGCATATATTACAACGGAAACACTAAAAAAAGATAGCAAAAATAATTAAATAAAAATTATCATATGATCTCATGTGGTAATTTTTTTATTGTCGAAAATAAAATTTTAGCAATTATAGTTTTAATGTTCTTTGCCTACTTAATATCCCTTTGTTCAACATCCAATCCGTTTGTTGGTAAATCTCTCCTTAATTTCTTTGGAGTTGTTCCCATCATTAGTTATCTCCTTTTAGGGCCTATGATAGATATTAAAAACACTATTGTATTATTTTGTAATTACAATAAAAGTTTTGTAGTCACTTTGATTTCATTAATATTTTCTTTATATTCAGAAATATTATCATATAGTTTTATAACTGGTTTAACGTTTTCTAATTTAAAGAAATCTAAAATATTTTGTCTTTTATCTTCAAAAACATTAACCATTTTTGCTAAATATCTTTTATCACAATCATTATAATATACTGTAAAGTTTTCAGTCTCATATTTTAAACTCATTATTTACAAACCTCCATATTCTCTATTCCAACTAATTCTCCATCTTTAAATAATAGCTTAACTGTCTCACAATTCCTACAACCATCTTTAAGAATAACCTTATCTTTATATAATAGACATTTATTATCACTTATACTACACCATTTCTTAAGAAGAAATATCATAGCTGTATGATGTGATACTATTAAAATAGTTTTTCCTTCATTATTATTAACCACTTCTAATAAGGCTTTACTCATTCTTTCTCTTACTTCTTTTTGACTTTCACCTTGACCTATCTTATAGTCATCTTCATTTAGCTGTCTTTTATAAAAGTCAGTTGGAATATCTTTATAATCATCTATTCCAAACTCTCTTTCTCCAAAATCTTATACTATATTTAGTTTATCATCTTTAGTAAAGTATTTTGCTGTAGCCATAGCTCTTACATAATTACTAGATATAACCATATCAATATCAGAAAAGATTTTATTATTACTAACTTTTCTTGCTAATTCTTCCCCATCAATAGTTAAAATTTGTTTTTGATTTCTAACAAGTAGACTATCATTATCATTTAAATAGTTTACTTTTCCGGTTATAGAATGTCTCATTAAATAAACAGTAGTAATCATATTTACATCTCCAAACTTATTATAGAATTTAATGCTTTCTTCTGAATATCTTTTTTATTAAGTAATTCATCATGTGATAATTCTAAAGCATCTGCTATATCATATATTAAAAATTCATTAGCATATCCTCTATTGCCTCTTAAAATACTAAAAAGATAGTTAATAGCTTCAGTTGTTGATAGCAAATATTTTTCTTCTACTCTTTCTAGTAATCCTCTAACAAACAAATATGATGATATATATGATAGTCTAAAAGAACAAGTCATATTTGATAAAACAGCATCATTACCATAAGAACCATCTCTTTGTTTATTTAATAATTCTTTAAGAGAATAAATATTATTTTCTTCTAAAGTAGCAATAACTTGTTTATGTTTTTCAAACTTTTCTTCTAATCTTAAACCGTATAGTGGTAATGTTTCTGCAATACCTTCAGAAATAACTTGATTACCAAGTAAAAACTGACTAAGTACAATGTGTGATAATTCATGTAATTCATTTTCTAAATCAGCTATTTCTAAATTATCAGTTTCTTTGTTTTCTAAACAATTTTGACTTAGTCCATAAGCAAGAGGAAAACCATCCAAATCATAGCAAGTAACAGGCTTTCCACCACTCTTTTTATCTTTATAAAATAAAGTAGGCATTTGTAATAGGAAGGTAAAGTTATCATCTGGTACTACATAAATATAGAGTATTGGTTTTGCATTTGCTGGATATTTAATCTTTAATTTATCTAGCATCTTCATTTCATTTTCAATTCTTGTTAAAAAATTAGTATAAACTCCTAAATCATATTTTATGGCTAGTTCACGAGACAACCTTACTTTTATTCTATCATTAAATACTCTTAATTCTGATTCTTTTATATAATTTCTTAAATAATCTTCTTGATACATTTTCCCTCCAATTTATTTGTTTTTAACGGTTGTTTTTTTAATTTTATATATTCAATTGCTCTTTCCAACTGTGAATCTTTATTACTTATAATATCATCAACAGTATTATAAACATATTCATCTGGTTCAATAACTTTAGGTTTCAATAATTCCTTCTTATCCTTAAAATAAGAATAAAAATTATCTTTTGTAAATCCTTGACACTTCAAATTTTCATCATAATACCAATAAGTATTACTTCTCTTAACAATTAAATCTAATTTTTCCACTTCTAAACCGCCAGGTACATTTCCAAAGGCATTTAGTGATGTACTAATATTTGTACCTATAACATAACTACCAATTTTTTTTAAATCAACAAGCATCATTCTTCCTGATGAAAACACTGTTTCATTTATAAGAGTAACTATACTTTTACCTGTTAAAAAGTCAATTAATATACGGTTGATATTGGAAAATCCACCACTATTATTTCTTATATCCACTATGTAATAATTGATATCATTTTCTATAGCTTTAAGTTTTTCAACTAACTTATCCATCTTTTCTATATCTTTACAAGAGTTATAATGAATAATTAAAATATCATCCACTTTTTCATAAGTATAATTTTCTTTAACAGTCGATTCTAATTTATCATACCTTTCTGTTTCCTTAAAACTAACATCTATTACCTTTCCATCACAGTTTATTTGATATGTAATTTTATCTGTATTATTATTAATACTTGGTAATGATCTTAAAACATATAACTGTTTTATATCACTAGTCAACATTATATTTTTATATTCTTCTGTTGAATAATTAATTATCTGTTCTAGTTCATAGACTATTTTTTCAACAGGTATATTATTAATTGAAACTAGTTTTCCACCTACTACATCTTTATATTCATCTATTATGTTAACAATATAGAAATCGTTATCTTGAATTTTAAAACTTATAGGGAAATAGATACTATTTTTAAAGTAAAGTTTAGTATGTGAATCATACTTATCAAGTAAAAACTTTATTAGCTTTTCTACTATATAATAAATATCATATCTATCATAAGATTCTTTATCTAAACATTTATCCAACCTAATAGCAAATTCTTCTTTAGTATGAAAGAAATATAATCCTGGATGACCATAAAAATCTCCAAATGAAGTTTTTTCCACACCACGTTCTATATAATTAAATATCTTAGATATTGTTGCTCTAGTTTCTTTTATATTCATAATAACCCCTTCTTTTTAAATTTAAGTATACTATACAATAAAAATATCGTTACATCAACATTAACATAATATTTCTATTCATAAAGACATATATTTCTACATAAAGTTAAAATGAATAAAAGAAAAAGGTGAATATATGGAAAAATATGAAATCATTAAAAATATTGCACAAAGAACAGGAGGTGACATTTATCTAGGAGTTGTTGGAGCGGTTAGAACTGGTAAGAGTACTTTTATTAAGAAGATGGTTGAAACTTTAGTGGTACCATATATTGAAGATGAGTATGAGAAAAAAAGAACACTTGATGAAATTCCTCAAAGTGCTGCTGGTAAAACTATTATGACAACGGAACCTAAATTCATTCCTAATAGAGCTGCTAAAGTGAAAATTGATGACTTTGATTGTAATATTAGATTAGTAGATTGTGTCGGATTTGTTATTGATAATGCTAAGGGTGCTACTGATGAGAATGGTCCAAGAATGGTTAAAACACCTTGGTATGATGAAGAAATTCCTTTTACAGAAGCAGCAGAAATTGGAACTGAAAAAGTTATTAAGGACCATTCAACTATTGGAATTGTAGTAACTACTGATGGTTCTATTGGTGAATTTAACCGTAGTGATTATTTAGAAGCTGAAAATAGAGTTATTGAAGAATTAAAAGATATTGGAAAACCTTTCATTGTCTTATTAAATACAACCCATCCTACTCTACCTGAGACTGAACGTCTAGCAGAAAGCCTAAGAGAAGAATATAGCGTTCCTGTCTTACCTATCAATATTGATGCAATGAATGAAAGAGAAATGACTACTATTTTAAGAGAAGCTTTATATGAATTTCCAATTCTTGAAGTACAAGTTAATATGCCTGAATGGATTGCTATCCTAAATCATGATAATCCTATCAAAAAAGTTTATATTGAAGCTATTAAAAATAGTGTTGTGGAAGTTGATAAGTTAAGAGACATTGAACATATCACAGATCACTTTAGAGATTATGAAGAGATAGAAAAAGCCTATTTATCTAATGTAGACCCAGCTACTGGTATTGTTACTATTAATCTTGAAGCTCCTAATGATTTATATAATCAAGCATTAAAAGAAATTGTTAAGATAGATGTTACTAGTAAAGCTAGTTTATTATCATTATTTCAAGAATATGAAGAAGCAAAAAGAGAATATGATCAAATTAAATACGCTTTAAAAATGGTTAAACAAACAGGATATGGTGTAGCTACTCCTTCACTTAATGATATGAAACTAGAAACACCTGAAATTATCAAACAAGGTCCAAGATATGGTGTTAAACTTAAAGCTATCGCTCCTTCTATTCATATGATTAGGGTAGATGTTAATTCTACTTTTGAACCAATAATTGGTAGTGAAACACAAAGTAAAGAATTAATTGATTATCTAATGCGAGATTATGAACATAATCCTAGTGAGATTTGGAAGAGTGAAATCTTTGGTAGAAGTTTAGATAATATTGTTCAAGAAGGAATCCAATCTAAAATAGCAATGATGCCTGATAATATTAGATATAAATTACAACAAACTCTTACTAAAGTAGTTAATAAAGGTTCTAGTAATATGATTGCTATAGTTCTATAAGACCAATATAGGTCTTTTTTATTATCAAAAAAAATAGAGAATAAACCTCTACTTAAATATTTAATAATGTCCCTTTATTTAAAACCTCATCTATTTTATTAGAAAAAACATATTCACCTTGTTCAATAAGAGTATAGAAATATTTCTTAATGAGTTTATCATCGAACAAGTAATATTTATCTTGATAAAAATAAACCTTATCAAGAGGAATGATATCGTCTTCAAAAGAAAATCCTATATCCACCTCATTCATAATAGTAATTCTAAGATCAATGTGATCTTCTCCAAAGATAAAATCTTCTTCTTTCTTTATTATAAAAATTGTTCCTATTAGTTTATTATATCCGACACTAACTTCGTAAAATCCAGTCTTCAGAAAAGAAAAATAATTATTATATGTTAATAAGAAGTTCTTTAACTCTCTTATCATTTTATCTTTCTCTTCTAAATAAAGATTCTTTGGAGTTATCAGGATAAATCCATCACTAATAGAAACAATCTTCATTATCTATCACCTAGTGTATGTTATGCATAACAGTCTAAATGGTGTCTACTAACAATTCGTCTATTTTCTTTAATACTTCGTCTTTTCCTTCTTTAGTAACACTTGAGAAGATGATAACGTTATCTCCTACTACTAAGTCTAAAGTTTCAAGTAGAAGTTTCTTACTTTTCTCTCGTTTACTAGCTCCTACTTTATCAGCTTTAGTTGCTACTATCGTAACAGGTATTTGATAATACTTTAGAAAGTTATACATCATTACATCATCTTCTGTTGGTTTATGACGAAGGTCTACTAACATAAAAACTCTTTGTAACTCATCTCTTTTTTCTAGATATTCTTCCATCATCTTACCAAACTTAGCTTGAATGTTTTTGCTTACTTCTGCATAGCCATAACCTGGTACATCAATTAGATAAAATTCATTATTGATATGATAAAAATTTAGAGTTTGTGTTTTACCTGGATGAGATGAGGTATGTGCTAAATTTTTTCTATTTAATAAAGTATTTATGAAACTACTCTTACCAACATTACTACGCCCTACTAATAAAAATTCTTTTTGATGATTAGTTGGATACTGACTTCTTCTAGTAACAATCATTTCTAATTCTACATTATTTATCTTCATCATTAGTCTCACTTTCTATATATTCTTTAGTTACTTGGTCTAAATCATTAATTAATTCTTTAGCTATATCAAAGTTTTCAAGCCTTGCTCCACTAGCATAGGCATGTCCTCCACCATTATACTTTTCTGCTACTTTATTAATAACTGGACCACGTGACCTAATATTTACTCTGATATTATTATTCTTAACATCTTCAGTTGCTATAACCCAAACAAGCACTTCATCTATATAATTGAAAAAGTTAATCATGTTACCAGATGAGGCACTATCAGCTTTAAATTTAGTTATAATGTCATCAGTTATTAAAATAGATGCTACTTTATTTTCTGATACATTCATATTCTCTTTAATATATCCTTCTAGTCTTATTTCTTTTAAAGGTCTAATATAGAGTTTTTTATAAACATCTGATAAAGTAAATTTATACTTTTTTAGATAGTAACTAACTAGGGCAAAAGTTTTATAACTAGAAGTATCAAATAAGAATCTATTAGAGTCACTTACTAATCCACAATATAATCTTGTAGCTATTTCTTTATTACACATAAGTTTTGAAGCTTTGAAAAACTCCATTAGTATTTCTGAGGTACTAGAAGCTTCTGTATCAATATGTTCAATTCCTCCAAAGTCATCAATGAAAGGATGGTGATCTATTTTTATTACTTCACTTGCTTTATCAAAGTATTTAAAGTCAATTCTTTTTTTATCTGGTGTATCTAAAACTATTAGAAGAAAATTATCTAGCTCATCATAATGATCAAGTCTACCAAGATAGGAAAACTTGGTACTACCATTCCCTACTGCTAATACTTTTTTATTAGGAAATGTTAAAAGTATTGATTCTTTCAAAGATATTTGACTAGCTAAAGCGTCAGGATCGGCTCCAATATGTCTAGCAATAACTATGTTATCGTATTTTTTTATTTTATGATAAATTTGATTCCACATAATTATTATCCATTCTGATGTAGGAAGAATAAAGTATCTCTAGCTATCATTAATTCTTCATCGGTTGGAAGAACATAAACCATACTACTAGAGTCATCAGTACTAATTTTAGCCATTTCTCCCATTACATTATTTTTGTCATCGTCTATTTTAATACCAAGGCATTTTAAGTTTTCACAAACTGCTTTTCTTACTGGAATACTATTTTCTCCTACTCCAGCAGTGAAACAGATAACATCAGCTCCATTTAATAAAACATAGTATTTAGCAATGTAATCTGTTATTGTTCTTACATATTTATTAAAGGCAAGTTTGGCTTGTTCATCACCTTCATTAACAGAAGCAATTATATCACGCATATCACTACTTTTCTCACTAAGTCCTAAAAGTCCTGATTTTTTATTTAAAGCATTTACTACTTCACTAGCATTTAATCCTTCTTGTTCCATAACATAAGGGATAATTGATGGATCAACATCACCAGATCTAGTTCCCATCATTATACCAGCAAGTGGGGTGAATCCCATAGATGTATCTACACATTTTCCATCTTTTACAGCTGTTATTGAACCACCATTTCCAATATGACAGCTTATTATCTTTAAGTCTTTTCTTCCTAACTCTTTAGTAAGAGTTTCAGTTATATAACGATGACTTGTTCCATGAAATCCATATTTACGTACTCCATATTTTGTATACCATTCATAAGGTACTGGATATAAATATGTTTCTTTATCCATAGTTTGATGGAAAGCTGTATCAAAGACACCAACCATTAATACATTAGGAAGTACTTCACGAAAAGCTTCTATTCCTAGTACATTGGCAGGATTATGAAGTGGAGCAAAATCTTTAAATGCTAATAAATCATTTACTACTTCATCGGTAATAACAACACTAGATGCATATTTATCTTTTCCATGTACTAAGCGATGTCCAACACCATCTATTTCATCAAGTGATTTAATAATTTCAAGTGATATTAATTTTTCTAATAGAATTTTAACAGCATCAGTATGATTCTTTAATTCTACTTCTTCTTTAATCTTTTGACCTTGATATTTAATGGTATAAACTCCATCAAGACCAATTCGTTCAAATAGCCCACTAGCAATTACTTCTTCATTATTCATTTCAAATAAACTGAATTTTAGTGAACTACTTCCTGTATTAATTGATAAAATTTTCATAATATTCCTCTTTTCTAAAACAACATTATTATATCTAAAAAAGATAGAAATGTAAATCTTTCTATCATTCTTCTACTGATAAGTCATAAGTATCTCTTGCAATCATTAATTCTTCATCAGTTGCTAATACATAAACTGGTATTTTAGACTCATTACTAGAAATAATTCCTTCAACACCTTTTCTAACGATTGTTTCTTTATTTTTTTCTTCATCTAAATATATACCTAATGGATAAAGTTTATTGATAGCTTCTTTTCTAATGATATCATCGTTTTCACCACCACCAGCGGTAAAGCAAATAGCATCAACTTTTCCTCCTAGTTTTACATAGTATTTAGCTACATAATCGACTATCTTATCGGTATACATATCAAGTGCTAACAAGGCTTTAGCATCACGTGCTTCATAGGCTCTATCTATATCTCTTAAATCACTCATACCAGCAATTCCTTCAAGACCACTTTTCTTATTTAATTGACTATCCATCCAATCTAGATTTCTTTCTTCTTTCTTCATAATATATGATAGGATAGAGTAATCTATATCACCTGACCTTGTTCCCATCATTATACCGGCATTTGGGGTAAATCCCATAGAAGTGTCAATAGATTTCCCATCTTTTACAGCTGTTATTGATGCCCCATTTCCAATATGACAGATAATTAGATTAGGATTTTTGCCTAACATTTCTTTCATCTTTTCTGTTATAAACTTATGACTTAATCCATGAAAGCCATACTTTCTAACATCATACTTAACATACCATTCATAAGGTACAGGATAAAGATATGTTTTTTCTTTCATTGTTTGATGAAAAGCAGTATCAAAACAAGCTACTAATTTAGCATTAGGAATATTTTTCTTAAAAGCATATATTCCTTTTAAAGCAGCTGGATTATGAAGTGGTGCTAAATCACTTATCTCTTCAATTTCCATTAATACTCTATCGGTTATCTCTACTGATTTTGAGTATTTATTACCACCATGAACTACTCTATTTCCCACAGCTTCAATTTCATCTAGTGAAGATATTACTCTATTATTTATTAATTCATCTAATAAAATCTTAACTGCTTCATTATGATCTTTTAGTGGTACATCTTTGCTAATTTTTTCATCACCAATTCTAATACTATAGCAACTACCAAAAAGACCAATTCGCTCAAACATTCCTTTCATTAAAAGTTTCTCTTCTGGCATCTCGTATAAACGAAACTTTAAAGAACTACTCCCAGCGTTAACTGATAACAATTTCATTTTTTTGCATCTCCTTTCCCCTATTGTACCAAAACATATTTAAAAATTCCAACTATTTTTATTTTATGTGATAACCATTAGAGTTTAGTCCAATATTTTTTAAAGTTTTCACCTTATTTTCAACATTCATATCATCTATTTCTGGAATAGCTTCTTTTATTTTATAGGATGATGCATAAGCAATAACCATTTCTACCACATAATCATTATTTTTAAAGTCATCTGATAGTTTTCTAAAAGGCATAAATTCATTATCATCATATGTAGACCATAAATAGTTATCTTCATTCACATATAAAACACTATATAATTTTTTTTTATTCATTAATAGAAATAAATGTCTTTCCATATCTTCTTTTTCTTTTAAAAAATCAAAATTAGTATCTATAAACGATAGAATTGTTCTATCTTCTATCTCATTATTTTTAAACACTTTAATTACTCCATCAAATTCTTCTAGCACTCTTTTCTGTATCATTTTTACTACTACCTCCTTGATACTCTTTATCCATTATAGTTGCTAATTTATTATGGTGATAATCAAATACATTGTAAATATAACTTTCTAGATTATCATTCATTTCTAAACCATTTCTTAAGGAAACTTCTTTTATTATTTTCTCTAAGTTCTCAGAATTAATAGTACTAAATAGTGGTCTTACATACATAAGAGAACTACTACCTGTTTTTCTTATAAAGTCTCTAAATATTTCTATTGATGTGTCTTTTTTATCAGCTTTTATATTATCACTAGAAAGAGTAAAGCTTGGACTTGCTTTATAAATAGCATTATCTATACCTTGATAATTTCTAGAAAATCTAGCATTCATAAACTCATTTTTAAAATTAGCTACTCTTCTTTCCATAAAAGGATAACCAAGACCAAATGATGCACTATTATCGAATAACGGACTAGCTTTATATTTACCAGTTTCTGTTTTAACTACTCCCCAATTATTAGTATGTCTATCAGCTTGTAAAGTAAAAATATCAAATAAAAACATCTTGGTATAACTATTAACTAAAGTAGTTAACTCTTCTTCACTAATATCTTTTCTAGTTGCTAATATATCCCAAACCTGTTCTAAATTATTTAATCTTTTAAATACAGAATTACTTTGTCTAAACGAATCGTAATTACGTATTTCCTTAGGTATTTCATAAAGATCAAATTTTTCTTTTAATATTTTTTCTAGGTCACCATCTCTTGTTTTCTGATTAAAAAAGTCTTGAAATATTTCACTACCAAGTATTAATGTCTCATCACTTTTTAACATTTGTTTAGAAAGTACTCCTTTTTTGTTACCAAATTGAGCAGCTCTATAAGATGCACATGGGATATTTAATCTCTTTGCAAATTCTTCAGATAGTAATTCACCCCAAACATTATATTCAAAATCTTTTAGTGATTTAAATAAATAACTATCATTTTTATATTTTATCCAGCAAAGAGCATCTACTCCTTCTCCTTCTATTTCTATAAAAGGCATACTATATAATTCTTTTAAGTCTCCATTAAAGGTATAATTATACTCATCTTTTAAAACTTTATCTATATCAATAAAGCCTTTATAGTCATCAAACATTTTAATCATCACCTTCTATTTAAGTATACAAAAAATATCATAAAAAAGATAGGCTTTTTCAGCCTATCGACTAAGTTATCTATAATTACTTGTTAGTATAACTTCCACTTACTTGATTAAGTCCGTTTTGAACTAAACGTCTTGTGATTTCACCACCAACTGATCCGTTGGCACGAGAAGTAGCATCTGGTCCTAAATTAACACCGAATTCATTAGCTATTTCGTATTTCATTTTATCGATTGCTTGTTTAGCACCAGGAACACGCATTTTCATTGAACTGTTGTTACTTGAGTTATTCATTGTTTCACCTCCTACATTAGTAGAATGTGAATTTTTTAAGATTTAATACATTTTTTTTGATGGTAATTTTTACCTAAAGAAATTCTTTTAAATCTTCTTCTTGTTCATTTTTAATTTTTAAAGTAAAGGTATTTTTTACAGTATCCATAAGAATCTCTTGATAAGCTATTTTTTCTTCTTGTTTAATGCATTCGTCTAAACTTGGATTAATTACAGGATGCTTTGGTACAAAAACTGTACAGCAATCTTCATAAGGTAAAATACTAGTTTCATAAGTATCTATTTTTTTAGCTATATCTATTATTTCTAGTTTATCAAAACAAGCGACTGGTCTAATAACTGGATAATTAGTTACATTATTAATAACATGCATACTGTGTAATGTCTGACTGGCTACTTGACCAATACTTTCTCCATTGATAATAGCATAAGCTTTATTTTTTTCAGCTAACATTTCCATAATACGATACATCATTCTTCGCATTATAGTAATAACATAGTCTTCTTTAACATTTTTATAAATTTCTTCTTGAATTTTAGTAAATGGTACAATATGTACTTTTACTTCAGTTTGATATTTAGCAAGTTTCTTAGCAAGTGTTAAAACTTTTTCTCTAGCTTCTAAACTAGTATGTGGTATTGCTTCAAAGTAAACAGCTTCTACTTTTATACCACGTTTCATAGCAAGATATCCAGCTACTGGTGAATCAATTCCACCACTTAACATTAATAATCCTTTAGGTTGAGTTCCTATTGGGTAACCACCAAGACCTTTAAAAGCATTATAATATAGTAGTGTTTTTTCTTTTAGTATTTCTATATTAATAAGTACTTCTGGATTATGAACATCTACTTTTATATTGTTTTTATTTTTTAAAACTATTCCTCCAAAATATGGTGCTAACTCTTCACTTGTTTCCCTAAATGATTTATCACTTCGTTTAACTTTTACTTTAAAAGTTTTAAAATTAACTTTAGAGACTGTTTCTATTAGTAATTTACTAATTGCTTCTTTATTTGATTCACAGGTATATATCATATGATAAGAATGTATTCCAAAAGTAGTATTTATGGCTTCTATTATTTCTTTTTCTACTAGAGAATCATAACTTATATACATTCTAGCTAAATCCATAGTAATACTAGCATCATATTTTTTTATTTTAGCTTCTAGATTGTTTTTTAAAGTCTTAACAAAGAAATTTCTATTACCTTTTTTAGTAGTTAATTCTCCATACTTAATTAATATCATTTTCTCCATTATAGTATCTCCTCCTTTAAAACTTTTATGAATGTATCTATTTCTTCTTTAGTATTATCTTTTGATAGACTAACTCTTAAAGAACTTTTACTTATATCCATATTATTAGTTAAGGCATAAAGTGTTTTTGAATAATCTTCTTTTGATGAACAAGCGGTTTTACTTGATATATATATATCAAAAAGTTCAAAAGTATGTAAAACTGTCTCTGGTTTCTTACCTATTATACTAAAGTTTAGAATATAAGGTGAGGAGTCTTTTGGTGAATTAATAACTACATCTAAGTTAGTTAGTTGGTCTCTTAAGTATTTATTAAGTTCTACTACTTTTAGAGTATTTTCATCTTCCTCTTCCAATATTAAACGAAGAGCTTTAGCAAGTGAGGCAATTAAAGGAACAGATGGTGTACCAGCCCTGTATACGGTTTGACTATCTCCTCCTGATATCAATGGTAAAAGATTAATATTTTCTTTTTTGATTAAGCAAGCAATACCTTTTATACCAAAAAACTTATGAGCACTAAAACTAAATAAGTCTACATTATCTAGGTTTACAGGTATTTTACCAACACTTTGAGTGCCATCTACATGAAAAATTGTCTTAGGATATTTCTTTATAAGTTTACCAATTTCCTCTATATCTTGAATAATACCTGTCTCACTATTAACATGATGAATAGTAACAAGGACTGGTTCTTCTTGTAAAAGGGCATTAAGGTTATCTAGGTCTATATGTCCAAATTTATCAAGTTTTACATATTTGACACTTATATCTTCTCCTAATTGTTGTAAAGTCTCACTAATAGAAGCATGTTCTAACTCGGTAGTAATTACTAGTTTATTGCGATATTTATAGTAATCTAGTACCCCTTTTATAGCCAAATTATTAGATTCACTAGAGCTAGATGTAAAAATAACCTCATCACTCTTTACACCCATAAGAGTTGCTACTTGACTTTCTGCCTCCCTCATTAATTTTTTACTTTTTAGTCCTAGTTTATGTAGAGAATTAGGATTAGCAAAAAATTCTTCACTAACTTTATAAAATGTATCAAGGACTTCCTTTCTAGTTTTAGTAGTTGCACTGTTATCAAAATAAATCATATAAATTACCAACCTGTTGTTTATTGAGCAATCGCCGGATGCAGTGCCTTAAGACACAATGCCTGCAAATGCACGTTCGGCATGTCCGGCGATTACTAAATAAATATGCTGTCAATTCCGCTTTTGTTAAGAATGCCGTTCGAAGGGAGTTTCAAAGCAGCACACGACTCCGATTTATCCGTTGGGGAATGTCGGTTCATCCGTGGGTTCGGCGGGCTGATTCGGAGGCGGATAAAGTGCGCTCAGCACATCGTAATTCCGCTTCAGTTCGCTCATATACTGACTGATGAGCGCAGCATCGGATTGTGCAATTGCATTTTGCAGCTGCGTGATTCCGCCTTCAAGAATGTGGCGCGCCGTTTCTGTCAGTGTCTGAACGGTGTCAAGATAATGGCGCACAGTCGCAATAAGCTCGTTTGAACGCGCAATAAGCTCATCGAGCGGAATATCCGTCCCGCCGCCGGTGTGTACCGTGCAGCATTCAAGATGTTCCGCGTTGCTTATGAATTCGTCTGCGGTAAGATCCGTGCGCACCGCGTTAGGCATGTATTGATAGAGTTTATCGTTGCTCAGTCTTGCATAAAGCGATGTTGAAGGAATCAGCACAATGCATTTTGCATAGCGTGATTCGGCGGGGCAATGCTGCCCTGCCGGCATTTCGGAATCCTTGCAGTACACAACGGTGCAGTGCATATCACAGTATTCAGTGGGCATTTTTTCAACCGCGCACCAGTCGGTAAGCGGAGGGTTGTTCGTGTCGTGCAGACATTCTTCGGTGGCAAGCTTGCCCGAAACCGGGCAGATCGTGGCTTGGGTCAATCCGATGTCGGACGGGGAAACATCGAGGAGCGGACGATCCGAGAAACCGTCATGCACCTTGCTCATGAAAGCCTGCCAAAGCGGAGCGGCACTGTTGCCGCCGGTCGAGCCGGAGGCAAGCTTTTCGGAATACTTGTCATGGCCGATCCAGAGGGAAGCGGTATAGTAACCGGTAAATCCGGCGAAATAGACGCTTGTGTAATCATCATTTGTGCCGGTTTTGCCCGCAACGGTGATACCGGGTATGATTGCGCTTGTGCCCGTGCCGGAAGAAACAACGTCCTTCATCATGTCGGTGAGCATAAATGCGCTGGATTCTTCAAAAACGCGCCGCGTCTTCTGATAGTCGCGCGCATCGATAACGATGCTGCCGTCCTCGGCAACAACGGTCGTGAAGGAGATGGGTTCCATATACATGCCGCCGTTGGAAATGCAGGCATATGCGGCTGCCATTTCAAGCGGAGTGATTCCGCTGGTGCCGAGCGCAAGTCCGGGGCCGTCAACGTTGATTCGTGAAGGATCAACACCGAGCCGCTCAAGGTACTTTGCACTGAGTTCGGGGGTCACAATGTCGAACAGAATCCTTGCGGCAACAATGTTGAGCGAGGATGTGATGCCTCGGCGAACGGAAGTCAGTCCTTCCCAACGACGCGAACCGATTTTCGGGTATCCTCTTTCACCGCCGTAACCGTCGATTGCAAGTTCGGAATTCAGCACGCATGTTGCCGGCGTTGCGCCCATGTCGAGCGCGGGACCGTAAACCGCAAGCGGCTTGATGGATGAACCGACAGGCATACTGCTCTGGTAAGCGCGGTTGAGCTGCCGTTTCTGAATCGGCTCTTCGCGTCCGCCGACCATGGCAACGATATAGCCCGTGTGCTGATCGATAATGACCGATGCCGCCTGCGGCTGCGCACTTGTGATGCCGGAATTGGGGTCTGTAATTTCAGATGCAGCCGAATTGCGCAGACGGGGATAATTCTGCCATTCGGTAATGGTTTGCTGAACGGTGTTCTGAATGTCCGGCTTAACTGTCAAATAAATGTGGTATCCGCCGGTGCGCAGTTCCCTTTCGATTTCGGCACGGTTTGCAGGCGTGTCCGCAAGGTCACGCGCTTCAAGCATGTGCGTCACAACATCATAAACACCGTATTCAACAAAATATGCCATGTCATAGAGCTGCTTTTGAGCGCTTACTTCAAGGATGTTGACATGTTCAACAAGTGCGGCGTCGTATTCGGCGCGCGTTATGAAGCCCTCGTCATACATTGCTTTAAGAACAACATTCGTCCTGTCGTTGGTTATATCCATTTTGTTGCGTCCGCTGCTGTAAAACCGTTTATAGGTGTTCGCACGGGGATTGGTAACGTTCGGCTTTTGAACCATGCCCGCAAGCATTGCGCATTCGCGAATGGTCAATTCATCGAGTTCCTTGCCGAAATAGTCTTTTGCGGCTGTTTTAAAGCCGTAGTTGGAGTCGCCGAGGTAAACATCGTTCATATAGGCTTCAAGTATTTTGTCCTTTGAAACGGTGCTTTCAAGCTCATATGCAAGGTATGCTTCCTGAATTTTGCGCTTATAACTCTGAACGTTGGAAAGTACTTTGTTTTTGATAAGCTGCTGGGTGATTGTTGAGCCGCCGTGGGTGTTGGTGTTGCGCAGCGTGTTGATAACAGCCGAAAAAAGCCGCTTGAAATCAAGGCCGCTGTGTTTATAAAAGCGAACATCTTCAACCGCAATAAGCGCATTTTTAAGATTGTCGGGAATTTCGTCGATATTTGCCCAATCGCGGTATTCCATGCTGGCAAAGGTCGTTATCATATTTCCGTTGCCGTCATAGATGTAGCTTGTGCGGTCGCTTTCCGTGAGCGCGGAAATATCAAGCGTCGGCGTGGTGTCGATATATGCTTTTGCAATGCCGAGCACAAGGCCGAGTCCGATGAAACCGCAAAGTATTCCCGCAACAACAACAAGTTTTATGACTGTGAACACGATGGCGAGCAAGGTTGAACGCGGTCGTTTGCGCGGCGCAAAAACTCCCTGCGGTGCATCCGCTTTGTTCGGCGAAGTGCGTTCTGCACGGGAATGATCTTTGTTATTCGGTTTTGAATGCATTGATTCGTTTGCTCCTTTTTTGTCTGAAAACAATTTGGCAAAAAAACTGCGCACGGAAGCGAAGGTTTTTTTGAAAAAACCCGAATTCCCGCCGTCGGCGGGTTCTCCGTTCGCATTTGTCGCCGCAGCGGGACTCTCAAAAACGAGAGTGTCGCCGTCCGCTGCGCTGTTATGTTCATTTTTGAAATTATCCATCTCAAAATACCTTTCGCATATTTTCCCATTCAAATTATACCACAGTGTGCACCGC
>OHBM01000582.1_pt1 | contig 29312 bp, 36 predicted proteins | sample 1577251 | NCBI WGS metagenome assembly OHBM01 (sample SAMEA3541557, study PRJEB24748) | human gut metagenome | biome: human gut; feature: human-associated habitat; material: faeces | place: China | collected 2012 | reverse complement strand
AAAGTTATTCACAGTTCTCTTAAAGTTATTCACAGTTCTCTTAAAGTTATTCACACCCTTAAAGTTATTCACAGTTCTCTTAAGTTATTCACAGGTATAACAATAACTCATTCATCCTATCTAATTGCCTCATAATTGACCGAAAAATGCCCATATGAATACATATACAACATTCTGCATAGATACTCATAACATACACTCTATGGAATCCATAGCGTACACCTTATGGATACTTTATGCATACTTTTGTATATCTATTAGAATACGTTGCTAACTTCTATTCCTTCCTATATATACATATATAGGCGGAGCACTGACCATTTTATCGAACATTCTGTTCAGTAGTCATAGATTAGAAAGTCTCTCATCAAAACTTGTCAGATAGTTTATTGGACTTTCCGCTTGCACGGGTGTATCATCTAGACAACGAAAGGCAAGCGAGAGCGAGCCAATCGGGAGCACCAACGGTTCTTTGACAACGACATATTGAATTGCGATGACTGAACGGACAAAATGTCAGTCTTGCCCGCCCCTCTCACAATGGGGTAGGGAGCGCAAATAGCACGGCATTCAGTGCGATGAATGCTAGGGGGTGGGATACCGAACGAACCCACAGGAAGACACCTACTCACAGGTGGTGAATGAACAGACAACAAACATGGAAACATGAGTTAGATAGATAGAAAGAGGTAATCATCATGGAAAAAATCGTAGAAATCGACGTATGGTCAGACAATTGGGAAGGTCAGGAAATCATCAACATTCTGCATGACATCGGTATGAAAACCGCCGGAATGCACACGGAAAGCACTGGTACGTTTGAAGAGGGCGTGGAATGGGAACGTTGCAAGAGTGGCGAAATCGCTTCCATCTGTGTGTCTCTTAAAGGTGACGAGATGAAATCCATCGCGGAAAATGTACACGCCACCAAAGACGTAGAGGAAAAACCGTTGTTCCTCTTCAAACTCACAGTCATCGACGACACACCGGACAAAGAACCGGAAGACACAGAAGAAGAGGGGGAAGACACAATGGAAGAAGAGGAAATCAAAGCTAACGTGACTATGAACATCGGTTGCACCACAAAATGGGGCGATGTCCTCAATACCAATTTCATGATTGATGAAATCGGTTACTGCACCGATTGCACCATCACGAAAACAATCGGGTTTTATCACGGTCAGCGTGAGAACAGCCTCAAGGTGGAAATCTATGATATGGGTCTTGAGGGAGCAATCAACCTTGCGAGCTTCTTTGCAAGGATTTTCCATCAGGAATGCGTGGCGTTGACTGTCAAAGATGTCACGGTATTCGTCAAGGGCGATTGTCATAAAGAGTTCATGGACATGCTTGAAAAGCTGGAAGGAGCGGTGAAATAACCATGGAAAGATATAAACTGAGCGCACATCCCTACGCACAGTGCGGAAGATACTTTGATAACTACCTCGCGGGCAAGAATGGATGGATGACGGAATGGGGATTCTTTTCCTATGATACCAAAGTGATTATCATTCGGGGGGCAAGGGTCGTTTTCACTGGCTCCTACAGCCCTACCACCTCAAGACAGATGACGTGGTGGCTGAATGAATATGCTTGCAGAATCAAGGGTCTTACAAAGCACACCTTGAAGCTGATGAATGAAAAGGGTCTTGCATATAATTCAAGCACGGGTGAACTTGAACCACTTGAATCCTACGAACTTAGGGAAATCAAGGAAATTCGTAGAGCCGCGAATAACTACGGCTATGGATGGTAAAGACACAAGGAGAAAACATCATGGCAAAGAATGTAGGAATTGACACATGGGACATCAAGATGGTGCGTAGGTGGACGCTTTGGGGGTCTATCACACCCCACATTGAGTCTATCGTAGCTCGCTATGGGTCTATGATAGACCATGCAAAGGGTCTCAAGGAAAAGCGTGAGATTGAACACGAATTTATTTATACCATGTTATCTCATGGTATCGTTTGCGACTAGCTAGGGGGTCTCAATCATGAATAAAGAAGAAATCATGGAAACAATCAAGAGTTTAGCAAGGTCTCAGGGATTCTATGGGAGACTTTATGAAACTCTCAAGGAAAATCCGGACGCCCTTGAATTTCTTGAGAAACAGAATTTCAAGGATAGCCTTGATATGGTCATGTTTTTGGAAAGCTAGTAACTAGGGGGGGTGTCTATGTGGGATACCTTACCTACCGGATGGATGGGGTTTATTCAGGAAGTGTACATCTATGCACTCCCTAGCAAGATAGTAGTCAATGCAGAAGACTATCCATTCAAGGTATATGTTCTTGAAGATTTCCGTGACATTCTGAAAGAGGGGTAATTATCATGCTTAAAGTAACTCAGGAATACGATTTTGACGCACTCTATAATAATTCATGGGGTCAGGCGATCAAGGTACTCCTTGAGATTGACAAGGAAGACAAGAGTGAAGAACTCATGTACTTTCTTGAAGACATCTATCCCGATGGGGTCGATGAGGTCGAACTCAATGACCTCATTGCCTACGATTGGGAATGGCTCTATAAGAATATCGGCATGCCAAGCAAGTATTATGAAGAAGCGGAGGACTAACATCATGAGAAAGGCTACAATGGATGAAGTTATTAGAGGGGAACTGGTCGATCTTCTTATGGACTATGAAAAGTGTCATTTGATTTACGCATGGGATTTGGCAGACACAATCACAGATGAAATCATGGCAAAGAAGCCATGGTGGTGGATTATTAACATGGTCTATAGCTACTCTAAAGACCTCAAGAAGATCATTGACAAGTACCATATCCCCATGCACGGAGACTCAACAGACATGGCTAAACATGCCATCAAGATGGGGGTAGCTGAAATGCTTGTGTCTTGTGATACAGTTATCGACACATGGAAGGAATACAAGGATTGCGATTTCCCCGCCATGCTTGACCATGAAGTAGCAAGACGCATTGGATTTGACCTCTTGTTTGAAGACTAAAGAAGGGAGAAATTATCATGAAAATTAAAGTTATCACAAGTCGCGGTATCAAGAAATGGAACTACAATAATGTTGTGTCTATCATGGACTGCTATTCCGATAATATCTTTGATGTTATTGAACAGTATCACAAGAGAAGCGCCTTTATGAAATACCTCAAGGCTCTTTGTCGTGGCGGTATTGCAGATTGGGACTTATATGCCCTCTTGACTTACCATTGGAAGCACATTTTCAAGAAAATTGGTCTTCATAGCACCGCTATGGGGATGGTTGAATACTTGATTGAAAAAGAAAGGACAAACTAATACCATGGCTACACTTGATGACGAACTGAAACTGGAAAACGAATACAGAAACATGGCAATGGACAAACTCAAAGATGCCCTCAAGTATAAAGAAGACACAGGTGATGCGTCCCATACTGCCATGGGGTCTGGTCTTATCAATCATCTGTATGCGAACCTTGCAAGAAACATGAAGACATGGGTAGACCTCATGCTTACACCTAAAAGAGGCGTAAAGCCCATGTATTATAACCTCTTGAAGTATTCCCATGCACAGTTTGAAGATGAAGACACATTCGTCTCAATTCTGTGCCTTTCCCTCTTGTCTAACGTCATCAATCAGATTGTAATACCGAAAAAGCACAACAATAACAAGGAAACCATGCTCTCTAATGTTGGGGCTAGTACAGGGGAACAGATCAAGGATGAAGTACACTTGCAGGAATTTCTGAACTACTTGATGGGTCAGGACTATCAGAACTATATCAATAGCACGATCTTTCAGGACTGGCTCAAGGATAACAATAGGAAGATGTTTGAATTTACAAACATCCCTGTAGGTATCGCAAGGGGACTCAGGACAAGAAACAGTGACTACTACAGACGCTACTATGTTCAGCAGGTTGAGAAGAAGGTCCTGGATGCCAGCATCCCATGGAAGCCGAAGACCTTTGAGAAGGCTGAATGGATGACTTTAGGGGGCAAGTTGGTAGAGATCTTGCTTGCCTCTACAGACCTGTTTGAACTCAAGTCCGTTGGTGGTTCTACGGATGACATTCACGCCACGCAGAAGTTCCTTGATATTTGGGAAGCCAATACAGACTATGCACTGCTTCACGCATACAAGACTTGCCCGACTATCATCCCACCAAAAGACTGGACTAGCGTGGATGAGGGGGGCTACTATGGTGAACTCTCCGTCTTCAATAAAGCGGTACGCCTGTATCGCTTTCAGGAAGGTGGGTACTATTATGACAAGTACATCAAGAAGCTGAAATCCGCAGACCTGTCTAAACCATTCAAGGCTCTCAATGCCATCCAGAGTACCCCATGGAAAATTGACAAAAAGGTACTCAAAGTGGCTCATGAAATTGTCAAGATGGGGGGTGATAGAGCGGGTCTGCCTAACACCGAACCATATCAGGGTCTTCCATCTCTTGTCAACCCAACTGAGGAAGAACTCAAGACACACAAACACAAGATGTTTCTCCAGTACAAGAAAGAGGCAAGCCGTAAAGGTAAGATGATAAGGGTATTGGCTACCATCGACACGGCTGAACGCTTCAAGGACTACGACCATATCTATTTCCCTTGCAATATGGACTTTAGAGGTCGTATCTATCCGATTCCGTCTTTCAGCTTTCAGGGTGATGACCTCAACAAGGGTCTTATCCAGTTCGCAGATGCACCAAAGGTAACAGACCCAAGCACAGAACGTTGGTTCTTGATCGCAGGAGCTGAGTTTGCGGGGATTGACAAGGTGTCTTTTGCTGATGAAATCAAGTGGGTCAAGGAGAACGAACAGAACATCCTTGACACCGCAGACGACCCGATTGGCATGCTGGACTGGTGGGGAAACCTTGATTGTCCCTTTGAGTTCCTTCAGTTCTGCTTTGAGTATAAGGAAATGATAGCATACAAGGCTTCTCATGATGGGTCTATCGTAGGATGGTCAACTGGCGTACCGATCGCCTTTGATGGAACATGTTCTGGTCTTCAGCACTTCTCCGCAATTCTCCGTGACCCTGTAGGTGCGGAAGCAGTAAACCTCAAACCCGCTGATAAACCGCAGGACATTTACGGAAGAGTAGCACAGATTGTAAATCAGGTATTAAAACGTGATTCAGAACATGGTACAGCAGATGAATGGGATGAAGACAAAAACAGACCAAAGTACGGTACAAAGACCCTTGCTCAACTTTGGCTGAACTTTGGTGTCAACCGTAAAGTGACCAAACGTTCTGTCATGACCCTCGCATATGGCTCTAAAGAGTACGGCTTCAAGGAACAGGTCTTTGTAGACACAGTTGAACCGCACATGGATGAGGGTGTCTTTACCGAAGACAACGGCAGACCATGTGCTTCTTACATGGCAAAGCTGATTTGGGAAGCAGTAGGCAAAGTAGTAGTCAAGGCAGTCGAAGGTATGGAATGGTTGCAGAAGGTCACAAGGATGATCTGCAAGAATGAGAATGTAGTCCAGTGGACGACTCCCATGGGACTCATTATTCATCAACCATATCTGGTCACAAAAAGCAGAACCTACAGACTCCGCTTCGCACAGACACAGAAGAGAATTTACGTTCCGTATACTTTGGGTGACGTTTGGAGTAATAAACAGGCTAACTCCATTGCACCAAACTTCATTCATAGCATGGACGCAAGCCATCTCCAGTTGACCGTAGGGACTGCTAAAGACCAAGGCATTAACCATTTTGCCATGATTCACGACTCTTATGGGACTACTTTGGAAGACGCAGGACTTCTCTTCAAGACCGTTAGGGAGTGCTTTGTGAAGCTCTATACGGAACATGATGTTCTCAAAGAGTTCGCAGAAGAGGTCACACACCTGACCGAAAAGAAACTTCCTGAACTTCCTGAACGTGGGTCTTTCAATATCAATGAAGTGCTGAGTAGTCTCTATGCCTTCCATTGAGAGCTAATTGAGACAAGCTCCATAGTGGCTAATTGAGACACCTACTGAGGGAAGGGAGAAGGACTCTTTAAGAACTCTTTAAGAGTCTTACATGATACCTTAAATCTAACTACTATATACTATCTATTAACTATCTATATAAAGAATACTTAAAGTATACTTAATATAGAGAGTTAGTTAGTAGCTAGTAGCTAGTATACTTATAGACTCCATACCGCACCTGAAAGGACTGGTGAGGTATGGGGTCTTTTTTTTGTGTCTTTTGTACTGTGTGTCTTATACCACGAGCCTCCGGCATTGGCAACTGAGAACGCCTCTCAGTTAGTAATTGAGACACCTAATAGGGGAAAGGCAACTTGTCTTCCCATGACTATTGAGACACCTAATAGAGGAAACCATTGACGAAAGGAGGTTGACAATCAATGCATTTCAAATTTGCTCCTAAAGGAGTCTGTTGTCGCCAGATTGAGTTTAACTTAACGCCAGTAAAGAACTTTGCTGATAACACAGTGCTTCCTCATGAATACTGCGTGCATCACATCAAGTTCACTGGGGGCTGTCAAGGCAATTTAAGTTTCATTGCAAAGAACCTCACTGGCTATCATGCAGACTACCTTATGCGTATCTGTCAAGGACACATGTGCGGTAATAGAGGTACATCTTGCATGAATGAGTTCGGTAACTGTATTGAGAAGGCTGTAGCTATTATGGAAGAAAGGGAGTGGACTGTTGATGACTGCCTTTAAGTATCGGCTAGGCAAGTTCAAACTAGGTGATTTGGTCTATGCCCCATTCCATGGCTATGGGATGGTCACACATATTCTTAAAGAGCCCTGTGTCTATCCTATTGTAGTCACATGGTTTGCGACAAATGTACATCTGGTTGAAAGTGAAAGCACATTTACAGAAGATGGCTATCTGTCTGTCTATGCTAAAGAGGCTGATGCTTTGAAAATCACAGTAGTCAAGAGAAAACATAAGCATGGTAGGAAGCTCTTAAATCGCTTCAGAGAGTTCCTCAAGGGTGAGTAAGTAAATTTACTAAGAACCCTTGCGAACGCCTTAGAAACGATTTTGGAGAATCCTAGGGGTATTCTAAGAAGGAGGCTATTATGTTTAATGTAGGTGATGAGGTCTATATACCTCAGCCTGATAATGACATTATTCATATGTTCAAGCTACAGGATAGAGTCTTTTATCCTTACTATGGCAAAGGTACGGTAGTTGGAGATTTTAAGACAGATGTGCCATACCCTATTAGAGTCTTTTGGGACAAGCCATATTTTGCGGATGAACCCTATAGTCACTTTTCAAGGGATGGGCGTATGTCACTCCATATGATTGACGGTGATGAGAACTTCAAGCTCAAGCTGTTAGAAGATGTTCCTAAAGAGGAGACAGGAGGTTCAGAAATGGGACAGCTTGCTAGTGTCATTGACCACAACATTGCAAAAAAGCAGGATTCAAAATCTATGGTGGAGGACAAAAAATTCATGGAAACATGTCGAAGAATTGATGCAGAGCATGCAAAATTTAAGGTCGGAGATCAGGTCTATTCCCAGTTTTCTGGTGTAGGCAAAATCATCAAGATTGGCAAAAATGAAAACCTTGAGTATCCGATTGAAGTCAAGTGGTTTGAACCTAAAACAACTTCTACATTTCAGTATGACTTCTTCACGATTGAGGGGTGCTTCTATTCTGATCGTAGAAATGCTCTTAGGGATATTGTGCCAGTCGAAGAGGTCGATATGGAGTTTGAGGGGAAGGACGATGGCACTATCGAACGCATGGAAGACGCACTCAACAAGAGAGTTGAAGATGCCGTCAATCCATCTCATTACAAAGTCAAGGGGCTGCCAGAAGCCATTGACATTATCAATCATCTTATGCGTCGTTGTCAGCTTGAGGGATTCCTTTGGGGGAACATCCTGAAATACGCCTATCGTTACGGTAGGAAAGGTGACAAAGCTGAGACTGCGGGAAAGATCGAATGGTACGCAAAGCAGCTCAAGGAACTTTGTGAGTGTGAAGCAGAAAAAGAAGAAGGTGACAAGAAATGACTCTTAAAGAACTCTTAGAGGTAGTGCCAGATAACTACCCACTTGGTCTTATGAATTCTGACCCAGATAATTATTCTATTCTGGTCTTTGGCAATAAGAAAGATATCATTTTCGGATTTAGTCAGAGAACTCTCTTGATGCCTGAACAAATTAAGAATCTGAAAGTCGTAGCTATTCATCCCGGTGCTAAACCATATCTTCCAGATGATATTGATATGTACGGTGATGATGCTATTGAACTGCATGTGATTACTAAATTGCTGATTGTGGTGAGTCCGGAATGACTAAGAAACAGCGCAGCATTATAGGCATTATTTCAGCTATTGTGTCTGGTGTCTTTTGCTTTTTGTTTCGGCTGCTTCTATCTTATGATTGCAATCATTTGGACAAAGGGAGAGATCTTGCCGAACCCATACCCTACTATCTATCCATTTGACCCTCTCATTGAGGAGAAAATGAAGGAAATTGAAGAGATGAAGAAGAAGAAGGAGAACAGAAAATGAGAGACGAAACTATTGAGGCAGCATACCCTGTTGTAAAGATCACACTGGACTTCAATGGTATCAAAATTCTGTGTCCTACATACGATGAAGAGGAGGAAGACAACGAATGAGAATTAACAATCTTCAGGTTTATGACATGCATAATTCAATCAGAGCCAGTGGGTATCCAATGAAAGCCCATTTGGACGTTGAAGATCAGCACAGATTCCTTGATGAAAAGGACTGGAAGAGAGCTGTGTCTTTAGCAAGCAGAGCGTCTAACGAAGGACACGATAACTTCCTGTCTGGAATTGTGGTGTCTTTTGATTTGACATGTACTGTCAAGATGTGGACTGAGTTTGAAAGATATCATTTTGCACAGATTGTGTCTAGTCAGTCAACTATGCATCGTCTGTCAAAAATGGAACTTGATACAGCATTCACGCCATACACAGACCCAGAGATTGTCAATCGCCTGAAGGTCTTGCAGAAACGGTACAATGAAGAGCCGAACGAAACCAATTACTTGCAGCTTCTGTACTCTTGCCCTACTGGTCTTCACCTCACTGCAAGAGTGACTACTAATTATCGTCAGTTGAAGACGATGATTAAGCAGAGACACAATCATAGACTTCCTGAATGGAGAAAGTTCTGTGATGAAATTCTGGAGCAGTGTCCGATGGCTGCTGAATTTTTGTTAGGAAAAGGAGTATTTAATGAAACTGCCAACACTGAAAATTAAGAAGCTGGTCGATTATGCGATTATCCCTAAGAAGATGACTGAAGGCTCAGTGGGGCTTGACCTTTTTATCAGTGAAGGTTCTACTTTCTTCCCGCATGAAGTCATGATGGTATACACAGGTATCGCAATGGCAATTCCTAAAGGCTACCATGGGGAAGTCCATATCCGTAGTTCGTGGGGTAAGAGAGGCATTAGACTTGCCAACTGCACAGGAATTATTGATTCGGACTACAGAGGAGAGCTGATCTTGCTGGTCATTAACGATACAGATGAATTGTATCATGCTAAAAGGGGCGAGAGACTGGCACAGCTTGTACTGGTGAAAGACTCAGCTTTTAAGATTGAAGAAGCAAACAAATTAGAAGACACTGAACGTGGTAATGGTGGATTTGGTTCTACCAATGAAGAAAACGAAGGAGATAAATAATTATGGCAAAGCATGAATTTACAACTGGTGTTACCCCGAAGGGAAGTCTTCTGTTCCCTCATCTCTATGAACCTGAACAGTATGAAGGCAAAGACGTAGGCTATACGGTCAACATCAAATTCGATCAGAAGGAAACTGATGCTCTCATTGCCGTTATTGATGAGGAACTGGAGAATGCTAAACATGCTATCAAACTGAAACCGGGGCAGAAGTGGTCTGCTGAACCGTTCCTTGGCTATAAGGAAGACAAGGATGGAGATATTGTCTTTAAGTTCAAAGCAAACTCTCATTACACGACAAAATCTGGTGAGACTCATAAGGTAACTATCCCAGTCTTTGATGCACATGGTAAGCCGATCAAAGAACCCCTGTCTATCGGTAACGGTACTATTGCTAAGGTCGCATATACTCTTGTACCGTACTGGATCTCTAAGGTGGTCAATGGTATCAAACTCCGTCTTGATGCAGTGCAGATTATTGACCTGAAAGAATACGGACAGAAGGATGCAAAGGGCTTCGGCTTTGGTGAAGAAGAAGGCTTCTCCGCACCTGAAGAGAAGGAAGAGGACGATTCTCCGTTCGCAGAAGAAACTGACGAAGATAATGGAGAGTTCTAAATATGAAGAGGTTTTTCAGCAGGAGAGGTGGTTGGTCTAAGCATGTAGATGCGACCTACAGATCTGGTCTGGAAGACAAAGTAGCAGCACAACTTAGGGATGCAGATATTGATGCGAAGTATGAGGAGTATCAGATTCCATATGAGATTCCAGCTACTTCTCATCATTACACTCCTGATTTTGTTTTACCGAATGGTATTATTGTAGAGACAAAAGGTGTCTTTGACGTAGATGACAGAAAGAAGCATCTGCTCATTAAAAGGCAATATCCTAAACTGGATATTAGATTTGTCTTTTCATCTTCTAAGACCCACATTTACAAGGGGTCTAAGACAACGTATGCTGACTGGTGTGACAAGTATGGTTTCAAGTATGCTGATAAATGGATTCCAGATAAATGGTTAAGAGAACGAAAGAGAGCCATCACTGGCTTGATTAAGAAAACGAAGAAATAATTGAGACACCTAATAGGGGAGGAAGTGAAAAAGGATTGGCTTTTGTGAATTTGAAATTTAGAAAGAGGGATGCCACTGACTATATCTATATCGTAAAGAAAGATTTGCATGGCGTAGGACTTGAATCTCTTAGAAAGAAAAGCATGAAGAGAGGAGGTCTTGACACAGGTTTCCATTTTATCATTAGATCTAATGGTAAGATTGAAGCTGATCGTGTCGAATATGCATATTCTGGTTGGTGGTTCACTCATGAAGATAAGGCTGTAGCTATTCTTATAGACACAGCTAGAGACAGTGAAGTGTCTTCGGCAGTGAAGAAAGCTGTCAAAGAAATTGCTTCTAAGTATCCGCATGCAAGAATTATGGAAATCAATGATGCGGGAGATTTGGAGGATTAAGTAAATGGAAGAGCAGGAGAGTACCACAATTAGAGTACATCTGCCGTGTCCCGATTGTGGCTCTCATGATGCTCTTTGTGAGTACAGTGATGGACACACATATTGCTTCTCTTGTAAGACCTACCATAGCGGAGAGGAGAACAGAGGAGTGGGTCATAACAAAAATATCATTCCTATCGACAATATGAAACTGGACTCACTGAGAGCTAGGGGGATTACAGAAGTAACATGTCAGGCTTACTCATATTACAAAGTCAGAATGGATGGTGGTTGGTGTCAGGTAGCGAACTACTTTGATGACGATGGAAAGATCGTTGGACAGAAGCTCAGGTTCGCTAATAAGATCTTTAAGACAAGAGGTGATATCTCTACAAGATTCTACGGACAGCAAAAGTGGGCTGGTGGTGGCGGTAAGAAACTGGTCATCACAGAAGGTGAGATTGATTGTTTAACTGTGTCTCAGCTTCAGGGTAACAAATACCCTGTTGTGTCTATCCCGCTGGGCGTTGGTTCTGCTAAAAAGGTCTTTAAGGCAAACATGGATTGGCTGAACTCTTTTGAACAGGTCATTGTAATGTTTGACATGGACGAAGCAGGAAGGGAAGCAGTGAAGAGCATTGAGGGTCTTCTGAAACCTAATAAGCTATACATTGCTAATCTTCCTCTCAAAGACCCAAATGAATGTTTGCTGAATGGCAAAGGACAGGACGTTATCAAAGCTATCTGGTCTGCAAAACCATACATGCCCGATGGCATTATTAACGGTAAAGACACATGGGATGAAGTATCCAAAGAAGATGACAATGACAAAGGCTATCCGTATCCATGGGATATTGATCTCAATAAGATGACTATGGGTATTCGTAAAGGAGAGCTGACAGTCTTGACCGCTGGCACTGGCGTTGGGAAGACAACTTTTGTAAGAGAGATTGCCTACGATATGGGTGTCAACAAGCATCTTAAAGTGGGCATGCTGATGCTTGAAGAGAACGTGAAGAGGACAGTCAAAGGTCTTATGTCTATCGCAGCTGGCAAAAGACTCTACATCAATAGGCAGGGGCTATCTGATGAAGAGTTCAGAGCAGCTTTTGATAAGACCATGGGGACAGGAAACTATGTTCTTTATGAACACTTTGGGTCACTTGAAGGTGACAATCTGATGGACAAAATTAGGTACATGGCTGTAGGTGAGAAATGTGACTTTATCATACTAGATCATGTATCTATCGCTGTCTCTGGTATCGAAGGAGACAACGAACGAAAGCTGATTGATGTGCTTATGACAACTATGAGATCTCTTGTCGAGGAAACTGGAGTAGGTCTTATAGTCATTTCACATCTTCGGCGAGTTCCTGACCAGCAGTCACATGAAGAAGGTGGGTCTACTTCTTTGTCCCAGCTTCGTGGTTCAGGAGCTATAGCACAGCTTGCAGACACAGTTATTGGTCTGGAGAGAAATCAGCAAGCAGAGGGTCGCAAGAAGAACCTTGTGAGAGTCCGTGTTCTGAAGAACAGATGGACAGGCGAAACAGGGATTGCTGGCTACCTGTATTATGATAGAGACACAGACAGCTTGACTGCGGTTGATAGGCTGACTGATTTTGAAGATGATGAAGATAATGAGGATGACACTGATTGTCCTTTTTAATAACGAGGAGGAACTATGAAAGTTGATTGGGAAGATCGTGAAGTATCTATGGGTATCTTCAAAGCAAAGTATGCGAAGAACTCCGAAGAGACTCCAGAAGAATTTTGTGAAAGAGTAGCGTCTATCGTAAGACCAGAACTTCACAACTTTGTTAAAGAGAGTCTGGAAGCAGGGAGATTCTGTTTCGGAGGACGAACTCTCTACATGGCAGGAAGACCAGAAGTTAAGGCTTCTTCTTCTAACTGCTACATTATGCCGATGCCAGAAGATGACATTGAGTCTATCTATAAGTCCAATGCACAGATGGCTCGTATCTTTTCTCGTGGGGGTGGAGCTGGTGTAAACATCTCCAACCTTAGACCAAAGGGAGCTAGAGTCCGCAATGCAGCCGAAACCTCTACCGGTGCAATTTCCTTTTTGGAACTGTACAACACCACTGGTAACATCATTGGTGCGAGAGGGCGTAGAGCAGCAGAAATGGTTGTTCTGAATTGCGACCATCCTGATGTTGAAGCTCTTCTGGATATGAAAGCATCTGGTGAAAAGCTGGCATCTATGAATATCTCGGTACTTTTCACTGATGAATTTATGGAAGCCGTTCTGAATAATAAGAAGTTCAGACTCCACTTTGAGTGTAAAGACACAGGTGAGAACATTGAGAAATGGATTGATGCTAGAAAGTTCTTCACACATTTTTGTGAGGTTGCTTGGGATATGGGAGATCCTGGGGTTCTGTTTAATGATCGTATTCAGCAGCATAACTTTAATCCTAACCGTCCTAGCTATCATATTTCCACTTCCAATCCATGCAGTGAATTTCTTGGTGCTGACTACAGCTCGTGCAATCTCGGTTCTATCAATGTCTATAGCTTTGTTAGAAATAAGTTTCGCACTGATGCATTCTTCGACTACAAAGCATTCTGCGAAACTGTCGTCAAAGCTGTAATGGCACTGAACGATGTTCTCTCTTATGGTTATGATAAGCAGCCACTCCCAGAAAACAAGAAGTGCATTGATGACTGGAGGCAGATTGGTCTGGGTCTGTTTGGTCTTGCAGATGCATTTGTAGCTCTCCGTATCAAATATGGTTCTGAAGAGTCTATTAACTTCGTAGACACCCTTCTGAAGACCATGCATGATATGGCAGTGAGAGCTTCTGTTGGTGAAGCTATCAGATTTGGGTCTTACGGTAAGTTCTTCAAAGGTATCCTTCCGACTGTTGATAAAGATCTGATGACCACTGAGGAACTGGATAGTGTAATGAAACATGGGATGGCTAATGCTTCTCTTCTGTCTATTGCCCCTACAGGTACAATGAGTCTCTTCATGGGGAACTTTACAGGTGGTTGTGAACCTATCTTTAAGCTCTTCTATGATCGCTCTACACATAAGATGGAGAAGACTGGAGACAGCTTCCGTGTCTATGCAAGATCTATTGAAGACCTTCTGAACTACAATGGTCTTTCTTTGGATATGAGTGTAGAAGAAATCAAAGAGATGTTCCCCTGGGTCGTTGAAGCACATGACATTCCGTGGGCAAGCCGTGTTATTCTCCAGTCCACTATGCAGAAGTATGTTGACAATGCCATTAGCTCTACTGTCAACCTTCCGCATGATGCAACTGTTGATGATGTATTTAATATCTATGTTGCAGCTTGGAGAAGTGGATGTAAAGGTATTACGGTATTCCGTGATGGATGCCGTAGAGGTAATATCCTCGGGGTTGAAGAGAAGAAAGAAAAGGTTGAACCAAAGAAAGCAGAGCCAGCACCAAAGAAGCCCACTTGCAGCGGAGATGCTGATTATAGAGAATGCCCAGAGTGTCATGAAAAACTCTTTAAGGTTGAAGGGCATTGTGGCTATTGTGTTGGTTGTGGCTATAGTGCTTGTGGCATGTAAGTAAAGCATAGAAGGAGGAAATTAGGTATGCTTATATTTGATTTGGAGACCAACGGTCTGTTAGACACGATGACGAAGATTCATTGTCTAAGCATATCTGATGGACACCATAATGTTAAGGGCTATAGACCCGAAGAGGTTGAAGAGGGAGTAAAGAGACTCTGGGAAGCTGTGAATAACGGAGAAGGAATTTGTGGACACAATATTATCAACTTCGATATTCCAGCTATCCAGAAGATCTATCCATGGTTTGATATACCTAGAGAGAAGAGAAAGAATGTTGTAGACACATTAGTTCTGGCTAGACTTGTTTTCTCAAATATTGCTGATTCTGACTATACGGCGTATCATCGAGATGAGCTGCCGGGGGCTTTAATTGGGTCGCACACCTTAAAGGCTTATGGGTATCGTCTTGGTGTCTATAAAGGCACCTACGCTGAAGACACAGAGGATGCTTGGGCAATGTTTAACGATGACATGTTGAAGTACAATAAGCAGGATGTTGTTGTTACTGAGGCTCTTTATGAGAAGGAATTAGCGAAACATTATCCTGAAGCTGCTATTGACCTTGAACATAAGGCACAGTGGCTGATGACCAAACAGGAACAGAATGGTTTCCCATTTGACATTAAGGGAGCAATGGAACTTGAAAAGACTCTTAGAGATAGAGCTGCTATTGTGTCTTCCAAAATCAAAGAACTTGCTCCACCAATTCCGGGTAAAGTATTCATCCCAAAGAGGGACAATAAGAGACTCGGGTATAAAGCTGGTGTACCTGTTCAGAAATACAAGGAGTTCAATCCGGGATCCAGACAGCAGATCGAATGGGTCATTAGGCAACATTATGAATACAGTCCAGATAATGAAGAATTATATGCAGAGGATGGGAGATTAAAAATTGATGAAACGACTTTTCACTTTATGGCAAAAGACGAAGCAGCTCCTGAAGCAATTCGTACTTTGGCTCCTTTGTTTGAAGAACGGTTGATGCTTACTAAGCGTCTGGGTCAGCTTGCAGATGGGACACAGGCGTGGTTGAAATGTGTGAAAGGGGATGGAAAGATCCATGGAAGAGTCAATCCTAATGGGACTGTTAGTGGTCGTGCTACTCATTCTCAACCTAATGTTACTCAGGTTCCTCATAACGCGAGTCCCTATGGGAAGGAGTGTCGTAGTCTGTTTGGAGTGCCTAAAGGATGGGTACAAGCTGGCATTGATGCTTGTGGTTTGGAGTTACGCTGTCTCTCTCATTTTTTATACCCTTATGACAATGGTGAGTATGCTAATGAAGTAGTGCATGGGGATATTCATACAGCCAATCAGAAAGCAGCTGGTCTCCCTACAAGAGACAATGCAAAGACATTTATCTATGCCTTCTTGTATGGGGCTGGTGATGCAAAGATGGGCAAGATTGTTGGTGGTGATGCAGTAGATGGGAAGAGATTAAAGAAGAAATTCCTAGCTGCTAACCCTGCTATTACAGCTCTTAGAAAGGCTATTCAGAAGTGTCTTATAGCTGAAGAGTATCGTGGGAAGATCATTAAGTGGAGACGGAAGTACCTGAAGGGGCTTGATGGAAGACATCTACATGTTAGGTCTATTCATTCAGCCCTTAATCTTCTTTTGCAGTCGGCTGGTGCTTTGGTTTGTAAGTATTGGATAGTGAGAACGGAAGAGAGGTTATTAGCTCGTGGACTTACGCATGGTTGGGATGGAGATTTTGCTCTTATGGCTTGGGTGCATGACGAACAGCAGATCGCGTGCAGAACATCGGAGATTGCAGACACAGTTATTGCTGAAGCACAGGCTGCTATGAGAGACACACAAGCTCATTTTCATTTCAGAGTACAGTTGGATACCGATGGCATGAAAGGAGGAAATTGGTATGACTGTCACTAATACGAAAGGAGTATTCTATTTGAATAAATATCTTGAAGTTCTATGTAAGATGATGCAGAAACAGTATAGACTTCAGAGTGACTTTGCCAGAGAAAATGCTTTTATTATTGCAGAAGCTGCTTCTCGTGGACACATTTCCTCTGTGCTTTCTGGGACTGCTACAACCTCTTGGTATGTTACGGCAAAGGGCTTTAAGCTCCTGAAGAAGGAGGGGTATTTATAATGCTCCTCCGCATCTTTATTGATGCTGATATGTTATGCTTTGTGTCTTGCTCTTCAGTGGAGCGAGAGATAAATTGGGGTGATGGTCTGTGGACTCTTCATGCTGACGCAAAGGAAGCGGAGACACAGATTGATGATCGTGTCGAAGGAATTGTAACGACTGTTCTTGACAAGCTCAACTATGAAGGTGAGTACAGAATTATCATGTGCATTTCCGACCCTAAAGTGAACTTCAGAAAAAAGATCTTGTCTACCTACAAAGCAAACAGAATTGGTAAACGGAAACCTGTATGCTACTCAGAAGTCCTTGACTGGATTAAGAGGAACTACATCACAAAGATGATTCCTACCTTGGAAGCAGATGATGTTATTGGTATTGCAGCTACTCATTTTAAGGGACAGGAGGTGCATTGCTCTGGGGATAAAGACTTTAGGTCTATCCCCGGTATCTTCTACAACTTCCTTAAAGGAGAGCTGTATCACATCTCTGAGAGAGAAGCAGATAAATGGTTCTACACACAGACACTCATTGGAGACAAAGCAGATAACTATGATGGTTGTCCGGGAATTGGTGAAAAGACAGCAGAAAAGATTTTTAAGAAGGAGGGAGTCTCATGGGGGACAGTAGAGAAGACGTTTCTAAGAAAAGGTCTAACAAAGGAAGACGCATTGCAGCAAGCAAGGGTCGCTCGCATTTTAAGAGACACAGAGTATCCGGATGGAAAGATACATCTCTGGTGTCCATCGAAGTAGACCCAAATGATGATAAGACCCTGAACTATATTGCATCAAAGGTTTACAATGAGATTCGTTCTCTTAACTCTAAACCGGGAAAGAAATTTGCTGATCTGGGGTCTATCTACTATAGTCTTTACTGGCTTGCAGAAGCAAAGCACCTTATTCTATTTAGGGATACTAAAGGACACAATGTGGGTGTGTTAGCCTTTGACATTGTGACACCATGGTATACACGCTATACCTGTTTTAGTGAACTCTTTGTACTTTGCTTAGACCCAGCTTTTCATGGCTTTGGTCGCATAGCTCTTAGGGACATGAAGAAGAGAGCTAAGGGAATTGGCTGTGCTTTAATGGAGACAGGAGCGTCTATGACTGATGACCCTAAGATGATTGAAAATCTCTATAAGAGACACGGCAAATGTACGTTTATGTATCCATGTTTTGCATGGGTCTTTCCTAATTGAGACACCCTCTATAGGGACTAATTGAGACACCTAATAGAGGAGGATACACATATGGACAATAAGATTCCTTATGTTCATGAAGATATCGTAGAATATCTTGATGACCTGTTCAATTTCGATTCACTCTTACACACTCTTAGAGATGAACCCGCAGAGTACAAAATCGGGTACATTAAGGGTGCAAGAGATATTATCAATCATTTACGTTCATTGGCAAAGGAGCAGAATGAGAGGTGATAAGGTGTGTTTATGGAAGACACCTAAAATTCCTACACCATCTGTCACTGCCAGAGAATTGACACCTTCGACTGAAGCAGCTGAACCAAACTCACCTATCTATGGGGGTACGGATGCGTGGAAGCAGAAGCGAAGAGGTTCTCAGGCATTACAGATTAGGCGTGGAGACACAGGTATGAATAACAGAGTTAGTGTAAATGACACAGGAGGTTGGAGTATTTAATTATGGGTGGAGTAGGACACGCTATTGGTAAAGTTATCTCAGCACCATTTAGAGCGGTTGGTAAACTTTTTGGAGTTAGAACTTCTTCTGCATCTGTCACTCAGTCGGCAGGAGCAGCAGCAGCCCCAGCAGCAGATGCACAGAATAATGACACCAATGTAGACACGGATGCGGCTAAGCGTAAGAAGAAAGCTATAGGCAAGAAGAGTCTTATGATTGGCAATGGTTCTGATTCTGCTGGTGGTGGGACTACAGGTACTGGTCTTAACCTTTAAGGTGATGTAAATGGCGAAGAAAGGAACGACATTTAATCATGAAGAGACAGCAAAGTCTATTTATGAACGTCTGTCTTCTGATCGCTCTCCATATGTAACTAGAGCAGAAGATTGTGCTACATACACGATTCCTTCGCTCTTTCCTAAAGAGGGTTCTAATGGGTCTTCTACCTTCAATACGCCTTATCAGAGTATTGGAGCTAGGGGTGTAAACAATCTGGGGTCTAAGCTAATGTTAGCTCTGTTCCCACCTAACGACACTTTCTTTAGACTTACACCGGGAGAAGATGCAGAAGCAGACCTCGCAAATCAGCCTGAAATGCGTGAACAGGTTGAACAGGCTTTGGCTAATCTCGAACAGAAAGCAATTCAGTATGCAGAGACACACCAATATAGAGTTACCCTTGCGGAAGCTATTAAGGTGTTGGTCGTGACTGGCAACTGTCTACTTTTTTTACCACCAAAGGAAGGTGGTATGAAACTCTACAAATTGAACTCTTATGTTCTCCAGAGAGATGCTTTAGGTAACGTAGTGCAGCTTGTAGCTATGGATAAGATTGCCTATGCAGCACTTCCAGATGACGTAAAGACCATGGTGACTCGTGGTGGGGAAGATAAGAAGCCAGAAGATATTATTACTATCTATACTCATGTTTATCTTGAGAATGACGTTTTCTATTCCTATCAGGAGGTGAACGGAGAAGTAGTAAAGGGGACTGAACAGCAGTACCCTAAAGAGAAGACACCTTGGATTCCGCTTCGTATGGTGAAGATGGATGGGGAGTCTTACGGCAGATCTTTTGTAGAGGAGTATCTGGGGGATCTTAGATCTCTTGAAGCTCTCTCTAAGGCTATTGTAGAAATGTCAGCAATCTGTGCTAACGTACTGTATTTGGTCAACCCTAATGGAATCACAAGACCCTTTAAGCTGGCAAAGGCTAAATCGGGTAGCTTTGTACCGGGAAGACCAGATGATGTACAGGCGCTTCAGCTTAACAAAGGAGCAGATCTTCAGGTGGCAGCCTCCACTGTTACCATGCTCTCTGACCGCTTGTCTTTTGCATTTATGCTTAACTCAGCTGTCCAGAGAAATGGTGAACGTGTAACTGCCGAAGAAATCAGGTACGTTGCATCGGAGTTGGAAGACACATTAGGTGGTGTCTATTCTATTCTGTCTCAGGAACTTCAGTTGCCACTCGTAAGGAGACTTTTGGTACAGCTTGAAGGAACTGGTCAGATGCCAGATCTTGATGGTCTGGTCGAACCTACTATTACTACTGGTCTTGCTGCTATTGGCAGAGGTCATGACTTTAATAAGATGATGACTTTCAGTCAGATTGTTAGCCAGAACCCAGAAATGGCACAGGTCATTAACTGGACTGTTATGGCTGAACGTATGGCAAATGGTCTCTCTATCAACACAGAAAACTTGATTAAGACACCTGAACAGATTCAGCAAGAACAGCAGCAGAGTCAGATGGCAGCAATGGCTGAAAGAGCAGCTCCTCAGATGGCAGCTGGTATGATGAAAGGAAATGAAGAACAGTAACAAGGTTAGTAAGCTAACAAGGAGGAATAATTATGGAAGGTGAAGAGCAGGTCGTAAATCCAACGCCAGAAGTTGACGCTGGTACTGTGGTAGATGCAGGAAAGACTGCTGACAAGGCAGCTCTTGATACTCTTGAAGAACACAAAGGTGTCGAAATTACCGACAATGGTGAAAAGGTAGACACCAAAGACAAAGAACCTACTGAAAAGAAAGTAGAGGAGAAGACCCCAGAAGCTGAGATCAAAGAAGTCGAAGATGGGGTCAAAGAACAGCAGAAGGCAGAAGAGGAAGTTAAGGCTGATCTGACTTCTAAAGGTGTCGATTATGATGCCCTTGTGAAGGAATATGAAGACAACGGCAAACTCTCTGATGAAAGCATGAAGGCTCTTAAAGGAGCAGGCTATCCTGAAGCTGTAGTCAATGCCTTTATTAAAGGCTTTGAAGCACAGGTAAACGAATTTGCCAATGCAGTTTATAAAATTGCGGGTGGTGAAGCAGAATATGGTAAGCTCTGCAATTTCATTAAGGGTCTTGGGGAAGCCGATGTTCAGGCATTTAATGAGACGATTAACTCTGGTAGTCTGACCCAGCTTGCTGCTCTCATTAACGGCTACAAAGCTCAGATGACAACTAAATATGGAACGTCTAATCGCAGCATCTTAGGTGGTGCATCTATGGGTGAAAACAAAGGCTTTAATAGCAAAGATGCTATGATTAAAGCTATGAATGACCCACGATATGGAATGGATATGGCATACACCGAAAAGGTTCAGCGAATGACAATGCAGTCCACATTCTTGGGCTAATCTATTTTTCTATTATTTTTAATCAATAAAGGAGTAATTTAATGGCAGATGTAATTGTCGCACAGCCTGGTCTTATTCAGGGTACTGAGGATGCCCTTGGGGCTTATCTGAAAGTCTTTGCAGGAGAGACCCTTGCAGCTTTCGCGCGTTCTTCCGTAACTGTGGGAAGGCACATTGTCCGTACTATTTCTTCTGGTAAATCTGCTCAGTTCCCGGTATTTGGTCGAGCTGACGCTGCTTACCTTAAACCGGGTAAGTCTCTTGATGATATCCGAAAGAACATCCCGACTGGTGAAAAGAACATCTTAATTGATGGTCTTCTGACCACCTCTCAGATGATTCCAGATATTGAGGAAGCTCTGTCTCATTTTGATGTACGTTCCGAATACACCAAACAGATGGGGGAAGCTCTGGCTCTGAAAATGGATGGCTCTGTTCTTGCGGAAGCTGCAAAGATGATTGTAGCTAACAAAGAGAACCTCACAGGTCTGGGTAAGGGTGAAATCATCACCAAAAAGCTGGCAGCAGCTGATATTGGTGTAACTGAAGCAGAAGGTAAGGCTCTTGTACAGGCTCTTCTGGAAATTAAAGCGAAGATGTCTAACAACTACGTTCCGGAATCTGAACGTTACGTATTCATGACCCCGACTGCTCGTACCTCTCTGATTGCGTCTCTGGTTGCTATTAACCGAGACTATGGGGGTGTTGCATCCATTACGGAAGGTAACATTCTCCGTATTGCTGGCTTCGATATTATCGAATGCCCGCATCTGACCATGGGGGGTGCTGAAGCCAATGAGGGTCTGCTTCAGGGTGAAGGTCATGTCTTCCCAGCTACTTACAAAGACAAATGTGCATTCATTGCTATGCATAAGTCCGCTGTAGGTACGGTTAAGCTCCGTGACCTGAAACTGGAACGCGCTCGCCGAGCTGAATATCAGGCTGATATGATCGCAGCATCTTACGCTGTAGGTCATGGCGGTCTGCGTCCAGAAGCAGCTTACATGGGATGCATTGAAGCAACTGTGTAACTTAAACAGAGTATAGAGATATACTCAAAGTATTTGAAAGGGGTTGTATGGCTCGTACCATATGACCCCTTATATGTTCCTTTAGTTTAATGGAAGAATACCTAAGTACTGAGGAGATTTGGGTTCGAGTCCCAAAAGGAACACCAACTATTATTTTATTAAGAAAGGAGCTACTATGATTCTTACATCTAATAAATCCCTAGATGCTATCAATGACATGTTAGCAGCTGTAGGGGAAGCTCCTGTCAATACGCTTGAAGACTCACAGAATGTTGATGTTGAGAACGCCATTAGAGTCTTAGAGAAAGTAAATAGACAGGTGCAGTCTAAAGGCTGGTCTTTCAATCATGTTAATGAGACAAAGCTGAATAGAGACCTCACGACTCAGAAGATCAAATGGCAGGATGACCTTCTGTATCTTGTTGGCACTGATGGAACTAAGTATGTCCAGAGGGGTGACTATGTATATGACTTTGATAATCAGACAGACACATTCGATTCTGATATTGAAGTAGAACTCATTCGTCTTGTTGACTTTGACTACATGCCTTCAGTAGCTAGAGATTACATTGTAGCCAAAGCTGCTCGTATCTTCCAGTCTCAGACACTGGATGATGACAGTATTGGTCAGACCCTTTTGTCTCAGGAGCAGGAGGCTTGGGCTGCTCTGCAAGAGTATGAAATGGAACTTGGAGACTATTCTATGTTTAGCATTCAGCCTGTACAGACTTTGGAGGCTCGCTAATATGAGGAATACTAGAATTTCACAGACCATTAAGAACTTGATTTCTGGTATCTCTCAGCAGCCAGATCTTCTTAGGCTTCCTGAACAGCTCGATCAGCAGGTTAATGGTTTCTCTACGGAGGCTTCTGGTCTTCAGAAAAGACCCCCCACTCTCTATGTAAGTGATCTTGGAGCTGCACCTACTAACCCTAACTCTCTGGTGCATATTGTAAACAGAGATGAGAACGAAAAGTATGTGATGCTCTTTGATGGGTCTTCAGTTAAGGTCTGGGATGAATATGGTAAGGCATATACTGTAAAATATGAAGGGGATGGAGAAGCCTATATCACAGTTGCTAATCCTAGAAAGTCTCTTAGACTCGTTACTATTGCTGATTATACTTTTATCGTAAACAGAGACAAAGTGGTTAAAATGGGGAAAGACCCAGTTCCTTATAAATGGGATGACCACAGTTGCCTTGTTAATGTTAAATCTGGTCAGTATGGTAGAACCTATAAGATTCTCATTAACGATGAAGTGATTGCAGAATTTACGACACCTAATGGGGATACTGCAGCAGACACAAAGAAGATTGATACGAACTATATTAGAGATCAGTTAGGTGATGCTGCTGCTACTAAAGGATGGACAGTAGAGAAGTATAACTCTTCCCTTTACCTTACTAAAGCAGATGTAACCATTAAGACTGTCAAATGTGTCGATGGTTTCAATGGTCTGGGTATGTTTGGGTTTTTCCATACAGCTCAGAAGTTTACGAATCTTCCTACAGAAGCCAAAGACGGCTACACAGTAAAGGTCTTAGGTGACGCTGGGTCTGGTTCAGATGACTACTACGTCTCTTATAAATCTTCTGATAACATCTGGAAGGAATGTGCAAAACCGGGAATTATTGCTGGTTATGACAAAGCAACTATGCCTCATGTAATGGTCAGAAATGCCGATGGTACATTCACAGTAAAGCCAGCTGAGTGGGATGATAGAGACACAGGGGATGAAGACTCCAACTCTGACCCTTCTTTTGTTGATGGTAAGATCAACGATGTATTTCTTTTTAGAAATCGTTTAGGATTGCTTAGCGGAGAAAACATTATCCTCTCTAGGTCTGCATCTTTCTTCAATTTCTGGATGGGGTCTGCTGTAGAGGTACAGGATACAGACCCGATTGATTTAGCTGTGTCTAACAATGAAGTAGACACACTTTATCATGCTGTCCCATTTGCTCAGGACTTGGTACTTTTCTCTGCTAACTCTCAGTTCATTTTGGCAGCTGATGGGGTCTTAACACCTCAGAATGCAGCTGCTCCTCTAGCTACTCAGTTTACCTCAGCTAAAGAAGTAAAACCTGTAGGAGCTGGTCGAAGAATGTACTTCATTGTTAAGAGAGCTGAGTTCTCTTCACTGAATGAATACTACACCATGAATGATACTCAGGGGACGAAAGATGCACAAGATGTGTCTTCTCATGTACCTTCGTTTATCCCTAATGGGGTCTATGCACTGTGTCCTTCTAACAACGAACACATTCTGCTTGTACTCTCTTCTGGTAACACTTCCAGAATCTATGTGTACAAATATTTGTTCTCTGAAGAAGATCGTATGCAGTCTTCATGGTCTTATTGGGAATTTAAGGGAGCGACTATCTTAGGTGGTGGTTTCTTTGATTCTACCTTCTACATGCTTGTTGTCAGAAATGGTGAATTGTTTATGGAGAAAATGCTTTTCACATACAACACCAAAGACTACAATGATGAACCTTACCGTGTCTTCCTTGACCGTAAGGCTGTGTCTGCTCCAATCCCTGATGACAACTATGATGACATTAACAACATAACACACTTACATCTTGCAAAGGCATATGGAAATTATCTGTCTACTGGTGCAAAGTATGGGGTCGTTACCTCTGATGGTCATTATTATGAGTTCTCTTATAACGATGTGAAGAATGATAACGTCTACATCAATAGAGACTTGAGAGGACAGAAGGTCACTTTTGGAGAACTCTTTACGTTCTATGTTCAGTTTTCTCAGCTTATCATTAAGCAGAGAGGTACGGCTGGCATTGTAGCAGAAGAGGAAGGCAGACTTCAGGTTTCTCGAATGAAGATAAATTTTGCAAAGTCTGGCTACTTTGAAGTACATGTTAGTCACAAAGACCCCAGACCTCAGTATGTATACTATCATACTGCTAGAGTCTTAGGTGCAACAAATAACAAGATGAATGTTATACCTATGGAAACTGGGTCTATGATTATCCCTGTTATGAGTAAGAACGACAACTGCCAGATCTCCATTAAGACACACGCTCCTACGGCTATGTCTCTTATGGGCTTTACATGGGAAGGCAATTACATCAAGAGGACACGAACGATATGATTACTATTGACAATGCTACAGAAGAAGACATTTTTGAGTTTTCTGAGAACATTAGACCAATGGATGAGAAAGAAGTAGAGGTGGTGTCTGGTAAGACCCTTAAAGAGCATTTAGGGTTCCTTCTTGCCCATTTGGAAGATGTGAGAGTTATTAAATGTGATGGGGTCTTACTTGGAATTGGTAACTGGTATCAGTATATGATGGATTGGGGCATTTACTCTGAGGGTGTCATTGGCTGGATGCTTTTGACAAATGCAGTTGAAGACCACACGATCGAATTTCTTAGGTGGTCTAAAGGAATCGTTAAAGATCTTTTGAGTGCCTATCCATACATTACAAATACCTTGTACAAAAAGAATGAACTTCATGTCAAATACTTGGACTTCCTTGGGGCATCCTTTTGGGAAGACCCATTTAGGGACGATATTTGGCACTTTATTATAGAAAGGAGTTAGTTTATGTGTTGGTGGGCTGTAGCAGCTCAGGTCGCAATGCAAGCGTATGGGATGAGACAGCAGTACAATGCTCAGGCAAAGTACCTAGAAGCTCAGGCTCGGGGTGCGACCAAAGAGATGAACTACGCTTTTCAGAATTACGAAATCGAACGGCAGGACGCATATGATGCTGCCGTAAACGATATTATTAAGACCCGCATTAACCAAATGCAGCTTAACTCACAGGTTAATGCTGCTGTAGCTGAAGGTTATGCCGGTGGTGGTAGAACAGCAGATAGACTCATGAGAGCAGCTGAAGCAGACACTTCTAGGTCTGTTGCTTCTGTTCAGGACAACTATCTCAGAAAGTCTAATGAAGTTGATCTCAATAAGGAGTCTACTTTGCTCTCCACAAAGGACTATATTGCACAGCTTAAGAAACAAGGTGAGATCTCTAGGTCTCAGAAGTTCTCCGATATTCTGTCTCTGTCTTCTACTGCTTTGTCTGGATACAATGAGTATAAGACACAGGCAGCAGCAGCTAAGGCAAAAGGTGGCACATTTGACTTCTGGGGGTCTCATAGTCCGAATACCAAAACTTCGGGGTCTTACTTTACCTACAATGCAAATGGGCTACCGTCTATGGCGAACTATACAAATATTTATAAGCATGGTAAGTTACGGAAGACCAATTTACTTATTCGATGATAGGGGGCTAAATGGCTAATATAGTACAAAATGCAGTGGGCACACAAAGACAGTTTACTCGTCAGCCAGTAGCCACTTATCAGAAGTCCTTGAGGAATCTTGTAGATTCTCAGGGTATTGTTAAATCTGGGGCTGGGGATAGGCTTTACAATGCTTTAACTGGTCTTGGAGACACAGTTATGAAATATGCTTCTAGTGAAGAAGACAGAGCTAGAGCAAGGACTGTAGAGGTTGAACCTCTCATCAATGCTGCTACTGAAGATGACTGGAAGAAACTGTCCGCTATTGAACTGCTCAACAAATATGGGCAGTTCCAGCTGGCAGATAACCCATATGCTGTAGCTGCTATTGAACAGGCTCGTGGTAAGTATATGTCTGAGAAATTCTCTCAGCAGTATCAGATCACAATGGCACAAGACCCGGTGAAAGAGCCAGAGAAAGAACGTCAGAGATACGAAGAAGAGAAACGAAAGTTCCTTGAAGAGAACAAGAATGAGTCTTATGACGTTGAACAGTTCTATAAAGGATTCTGGGAGTCTAACCCTCAGGATCTCTTAAATATCACCAATCAGAAGGCTGCAGAGAAGTCTAAGAGTCTTGAGACTATGGGTAAGGCTTACATTCAGGCACAGGCTACTACATATGTTCGTGAGAATGCTGATAAGAATCCAGAAGATTTCAAAAATGGTCTTCAGGAGCTTATCAATAACTCTACGCTTATGTCTCAGCAGCTTGATGTCCGCAAAGCATTCATGGAAGGTATCTTAGGAGATATTGCTCAGGTAGCGGGGTCTCCCGATAAGATTAGACAGTGTGCTGATCTTATCATTACCAACAATGATGATGGTACTCAGCCTGTACATGTAAAGGATGTTATTAACCTCAATACATACCTTAAGATGGCAGAAGACACAGCTCTGGCTAGACCAAATGAATGGATGAATAAGCAGTATGAAGCAATGATTAACTGCAAGAATGTTGATGAGCTTGACAAGTGGTACAATTCACTTCCTAAAGAAGCTCAGCACATGTTGAATCCTAAGTATGGGTCTTACAGAATTACGCTTCTCAATGAAAAGAAAGCAGAGCAGAAAGCAATGATTCGAGCAAATCAGCAGCAGCTTAAAGCTAATGGTAAAGCTCAGAATGCAAACATTGCTCTTGCTCGTTATCTTAATGGGCGTTCTCGTATGACCTATTGCTCCGCAGATGATGCATATGAAGCAGCAGCAGCAAAGATCTCAACTCTTAAACCGGGAGATATGAAATCTTTTACTAAGATTCTTCTGTGGGCACCAAATTCTAGGATGCGTTCTGAATATAAGAACTATCTCCAAAATAGCATTTTGGGGTCATCGGCAGATGAGATGAGTGACTCTAGTGACTTTAAGAGCTTCACGAAGGCTCTTGAAATGTATGAGTACAATCCAGCACTCTTTGAAGCTAACTTTGGTAAAGAGCTGGGGTCTGATATGCAAGCTATTAGAGCTTTGATCGACTTTAAAGGAGGCTCTAATGAAGATGGCTTTAAGATGTTCTGCGACGGTCGAGACAACATGGCTAGAAGTGATGCAGTCAAGCAAGCTGCTGAAGACTTTGCTTCTAATGCTATGTCTTCTGGAAGTGGAGTGGAACTGACTGATTTAAGTAGTGAAGATGCAAATAATAATTTTTCGACTACTGTAGTTCCTATTACTGCTGATGCTTTCTCTAATGTCAACTCTACAGCACTTAAATATCTTAGAGCTTGTACACAGGATGATGGAGCAGCCCAGACTTTGCTTCAGGCTATGCTGAATAAGAACTATGTAGTTTATGATTCTCATCCAATGCCAAAGGCTCTATTTGCTAAGAAGACAGATGCGACTAATGGCATTAATGCTTCTTCAGATCAGTTTGGCACAGCTACTCGGGTCATGGATGAAAAGGTAGAGGCTGCTAATGCTGAGAACCCCGGAATGCATGCTACATGGTGGTGGGGTGTCGATGATAAGATTCATTTCGGAGACCCTAATTGGAACTTTGAAGAGGGCAATGGGTACACTCTGGATGAGTTCTATGATATGGTCAATCAGTGGTGGTATGACAGACAGGCTGAGGAAGAAGCAGCAGCTAGTGAAGAATCTAGTTCTGATGATGAGTCTGATGAGGGAGACAGTGGGTCTTCCGAAGGTGAAGGGTCAGGAGTAACCGTTACAGGCAATCGCAGAGCTTCTTATGGTGGTGTATCTTGGAATGGTTTTTAGGAGGTGATATGAATGGATAATGTTGACGCTTTTCTAGCTGCTATCGCAGGAGTAGAATCTGGTGGTAACTATGAAGCATATAATGCAAGTACAGGAGCTAGGGGCAAATATCAGTTCATTCCTAGCACCTATGCTGAATATGCGGATGACCCAGATGACTGGTCTCCGGAGCAGCAGGAATTAGCAGCACATAGAATGGCAGCTGAGTATATTGAGAAGTATGGATATAGAAATGCTGCTATTGCTTGGCATGGTGGTGAAGGTGCCATTGGACACGAAGACCGGTCTGATGGCAACATGACCACTGGTGAGTATGCAGACGCAACTATGGCTAGACTTCAGCAGCTTATGTCTGGAGACTTTATTGATAAAGTAGCGACCTATTCGGGAGCTTACGGTTCTAAGCATCCTTATGTGATGCCAGATGAACCAAAAATGAAACAGGTCTATGGCTTTTGGGATGAATTTTATAACAAGTTCGTGAATGCAGAAGTCGATAGTGGTTCTGTGTCTGCGGTAAGAAACCTTTGGGTAAACTTCACCAATGCAGACACTATCAATAAGGGTCTTTATGCATCTTTTGGTGAGAGTGACTACAGACCATCTCAGGATGATATTGATCTTGTCCAGAAGGGGCTTGAAGGTGACTCTATTGCTCAGAACTATGTTTTGACGCACGCAAGTAACAGACAGACTCTTTTGGCACTCTTAGCAATGAA
>OHBM01000578.1_pt1 | contig 29546 bp, 31 predicted proteins | sample 1577251 | NCBI WGS metagenome assembly OHBM01 (sample SAMEA3541557, study PRJEB24748) | human gut metagenome | biome: human gut; feature: human-associated habitat; material: faeces | place: China | collected 2012 | reverse complement strand
TACATGATTTTCAAGGGAAAACGAAAATAGCCGCCATTACTCGCAATAATGACGGCTGTTGTTAAATAACTGTTATAATTGAGGGTAAGCCGCTTCTCTGGTTTTCCCTTTTATGATTTCAATATAACATAATGATATCTCTTTTTCAAGGCATACCACCGGAAAAAGCAATTATTATGAAGAAAGCAGAAGTAATATGGTCAAAATTTAATTGAAAATTATTTTGCGTAATGATAATATAAACATATGGGAAACCAGAGAGCCAGGCGGCTTGCCCTCTTTGTGGAGGGGCTGACCCTCCAGACGAAAGAAAGGAGGGAGATGCCAATGTATGTTACATACTCTGATTTAATTCAGATAGGAATATTCATTTGCACCCTTGTAGGATTGTGTTACATGATTTTCAAGGGAAAACGAAAATAGCCGCCATTACTGCAATAATGACGGCTGTTACAAAAACAGATACTTAATTATTGGGGTAAGCCGCTTCTCTGGTTTTCCCTTTTTATGATTTCAATATAGCATAATAATGTTACTCTTTCAAGTGCTATTTCCATTCATTGAAGAGCACTCAGATCCAGACGAAAAATGAAATCCTGATCAGGAATCTGCGGTTTCAAAAATCCGGCGAGGTAAATCGGACAGTAGAAAATCTTATTATCCACGGAAATGTTTTCATTACAAAATACGATGGCCTGTGAAATGGCATAATGTTCATTGGATAATACAGCAGAAAGAGCATGGTGTCTGGTATAGTCTTTGCCGGATTTTACTTCAATGGGAAGTATATTGCCCTGATATTCAATGACAAAGTCAAGTTCGCCCTGTTTTTTGCTGTTAAAATAATACACCTTATGTCCCTTTGACAGCAGCTCCTGTACCACGGCATTTTCAAAAAGAGCACCATTGTTAATCGACTTATCCTTATTTAATATTGCCACCTTCACCTGATTGGAATAGCAGCTTGTAAGCAGTCCTACATCGGAGAAAAACAACTTGAACAGATTTCGGTTTTCACTGATGATTAACGGACTTTTCGGTTCACTGATATTGTATACAGGAATTGCAACGCCCGCGTCTTTAAGCCACAAAAAGTCATTTGCTACGCGGTCATAGCTGATGCCTTTTCCAAGACTGTTTAACTGAAATCTTTTATTTTTCTGGTCAAGCTGTCCCGGCATTGCATCATAAATTTCCTGTAATTTCAAATATTTCTGGGCAACAGGAAATACATTAAAGTTAAATCCAATCTCGCAGGAATGTAAGGCATCTTCATTATATTGTTTTACCTGATCCCACACGTTAAGCGGATTGCCCTCCCATACTTTTGTTATAAACTGATTTGGCAGACGCCATGAACCTCCATAATATGGACTTATGGTGTTACAACTCTGGCACATCTGCGCCATCTGCCAAGGGCTTGACTGGCTATTTCGGCATTGCTCCGGTCGAGCATTCCTGCCGTGACATTGTTCCAGACATCGGCCATGGTGTAGTATCTGATGCTGAGACATAGCCTTGACAGCTTCTTGTTGAACTGTGCCAGACGGTCGTTCAGTTCCCAGAGGGTTTTGCTTCGTTCTGCACCAGTGAGCATATTCTCATTGCCACCTTTGGCTATGGCATCCTTTAAAGTGGTATATACCGTGACGAGCTCTGTGGCCGTCTCGATATAGAGATTGTTCATGCTCGCTGTCGCCACAATGCCTTGTGGGTTGCTTGCTATGGCCTTCTTCAGATTGCACAAGTTGATGAAGATCCTCACACCGTCGTCATAGAGCGAGGTGCAGGCTTTCAACGTTGAAGCATAACCCGATGCTGTTTTCAGATAGCTGTTGTACTTCTTTTCCCATTTGTGAATCTGCGAGAACTCGGCTGCGATGGTGTTCTGCAGGAATGCAGTCTTCTGCTGGTCTTCTATCTGGTTCTTGATCTGACCGTTGATAAGCTCGTTTCCCTCAGCTAAGGCAACATACTCCAATGGATTGCTGGAGGCAACCTGAGCATGAGCTATAGTAGGCAGCAGCATTAACGCTAAGGTAATGGCTGCAACAACCTTGCTTCTTCTGTTATCTGTTGGTAATTTCATATATGCCTTTTCTCTTTTTGTTGTATTCTACACGTTCACGGATGATTCTCACCACGTCCAACCTTTCTTTCACACCGTAGATGTCCAGTTTGGGATTGGAGCGGTCTCCGCTGAATATCCATACTGTCTTCAATCCGAACAACTGTTCCAGGATGTCACGGTTCTCGCTGAAATCCACCACTCGGTACAGCTCTATGTAATCACTGGTTCTGGTCAGTACTCCATGCTGGATGATGAGCTGTTCAGAGGTGATGATATATCTTAGTTTGTAGAGATATAAGCATCTATAGAGCATGATGCAGGTCATCACACCTCCAAGTACCACGAAAGGCATCTTGTAGGTGATGCTGTCATGACCGGCAACAAGGAACAGGGCACAGCTGATGATGAACGACATCCCTTGCGAGATGATATACTGCGCCCAATGAGGGCGTAGGGTGATGATGTTGTATCGTCTGATTGGGTCTGCCATATTCGTTATCGTTTAAATCCATGATGTTTGGTTTCCTCGTTCTCTTCTTGCCGTTCAATGGTTAAGTCCACACCGTTCTCGTCAAATGCGGTCTCTACTACGTCGGTCATAGAGAACTGTTTCTTGTCAAGTAGCTCATCGTTGAAGTCCTTGTAGCCTTCCGATGGCTCTTCCCGTATAATCTTCACGGGAGCGAGGTCTTGGTCTTCGTGCAGGTTGAGCTTCTGTAGCAGTGCATCCTTGAAGTCCTTGAATGCTTTGTTCATCTTGTCAGCAGCTTCCTGCTTGTTTTCTTTACACAAGAAGGGAGAGTAGTGATACTCCATTGCCTCTTCTTTTGCAGAATCGTAAATTAGGTAGAGCTGTTTGAGTTCTTGGGGTAGTAAGCTGTAGTTCTCATCATTGAAACTTAGCAGTTCCTTGATGGTTCTCGGCTGTTTGTCGAAGCTTTCCATGAACTCCCTCATTTCAGCAGGTACATTTCCTGGAGCTACAGGACTCTGTTTGCTTGCTATATCCTCGAAGTTTGCCACAAACTGCTTTCCTGCCACATCCTTGTCAAAGCCAAGGTGGAAGGTGGCTTGGGGTGCAGCTTTCAACAATCCCTGTATCTGCCCATAGCTTGGGTTACCTCCAGTAGAGACATAGACTCCGGCTTTCAGATCCTGCCGTCCACGCTGGTCCAATCCTGATTCCTTGCGCATCTGCAGCTGGTAAAATGCCATGGCATCGTATGCGCTTTCAAAGACAAGTACGATACGGGCATCCTGGAGTGCCGTATTCTTGGGACTTGCCATCCATAATCCTTCGCTGGCGTTGGTGCCGGTAGCCATGCCTTTTCGGGCAGAACCGTCCTTTCGTGGATAGCCTCTTTCCTCTAAGCCTACACATTTGTCATGTTGCCCAGGGATGTGCATGGGGAAGGAGAGATTCTTATAGGTGCTGCCATCTTTTGCTGTTTTCGATGCGAGGAAGAAGCTGTGATGGAAGGCACAACGGGTGGCGAAATCAATTCCTCTTGACTTGAAGAAGGCGTAGAACGGCTTCTGTGACTCGAAGTCTTTGGGATTGAAACGGTCAATCTTGTAGTCATTGATATCAAATGGCTTGCTGCTGACAGTTGGATTATGCTCGTCTTGACTCCGATGTTCTACCGGGATGTTAAGCAGGCGTTGGCAGACCTTATGGACAAGGGCTGATTCCTTCATGCCATACTTGTACTCCTTGAAAAGATCTGGATGTTCCCAGATGAAGGAGGTAACAGAGTAGAGCTTGATGGTTGGCGGCTGGAAACAGCAGTTCTTGTTGGGCATGACAATGTACTTGTCTCCACTGATTCTTTTTCCGTCGCTGCCCAGGCGTACATACGCAGGATAGCGCAAGCCATCACGCTTGTAAAACGTGTAGCCTGCGTCCTCCAATACGTCCTTGATGTTAAGACGGCTTCTGTAGTCTGCAAATGTCTGTTCGTCTGTCATCTCTTGAATGTGAATTGTTGTTTATCTGCCATGACCTAAGCCTACACCGTGTTCTCCTGCATTGAGTCCTGCATCGAAGGCTCGTGAAGCAAGGTCTTGCGGTGAATCCACGCTGCCTTTGAAATAGACATGTGGTCCATGGGCATGGTCATGATGGTGTTCTACGAATACTGCCGGTGCTGGACGGTCTCTGCCCAGTTCGCTCATCACGGCAAGTCCAGCAAGGAGAGCTCCTCCAATCTGAGCCCCGATATTTTTGCCTTCTCCAGGGATGGTTTTCATATCCACCTCCTTGAAGATGTGGGAGAAGAGTTTCATGCGGTGGTAGTCATCGATAGCCATGAACTTGTCATACTGCTTTTGGGTAATCTCATGGCTGATGCTCTCTCCGTTGATGACGGCTGTCATGCGAAACTTGGCGTTGCCTTTCTCATCCTTCTGGATTTCTCCCTGCTCATTACGTACTGGCTCAACCTTGATGTCATCAACCTGAACCTCTCTGCCATGCTTACCTTCACGGAACCATCCCTTGCTTTCGTTCTGCTCATACAGGCTATTGCCATCTACATGGGCAACACTGCGGTCTTCTGGCTCAATAGTAATCTGGTCGCCATTAGATGGGAGTGACTGGTCAATCACCATCTGTTGGCGATTGTTGAGTTCTGCCTCTATCTCAGGTTTGAGTTTCAAGCTGATCTGCTCTTCGGAATTGAGCATATCCATCGTCAGTTTGTCCTGGAAATCGTTTCTGATGGCATTGTTGATGATGTCGATGCGGTTCTGGACTGGTACTTGCTTGATGGAATTGTTGGTCAACTTCTTCACCTCATCCTCAGTGAGATCATAGACAAAGTCCTGCTTGGTGGCTGTGGACTGGATGGTCAGAGTCTTGTTGGCTGCATCTACGATAATGCCATGAGACGAAAGACACTCCTGCCATTTGTCATTGCTGAAATAGACCTTGGAGGTGATGAGTTCTTTGTATGGCTTGGCAGGTTCCTGGGGACGTGGACGAACCACAACAGGGGTAATGACTGATTGCAGGTCTGCCAACACATCCTGCGAAGGTTGCTGTACCATGTTTTGCTGACCACCTTTATAATAGAAGCCATAACCGCCATTCTGCAATTCGCCCGGCTTCATTCTGCTGTCAGGACGTTCTGGTACGATTGGAGCACCCTGCATGAACATGGCTTCTCCAACTCTGCGCATATGGAATCCTTCCTGGCATCGTGGAGTCCAACCGAGGAATCTTCCGTGATATGGATCCATCATCATGTGGGCATGTCGTTTGTTCCAGGGAAGTCTGCCGTATTCGCCAACGCCTATGCGGTAGCCGTGGAGTCCCATGTCAACACGGCCATTGGCATTTCTGGCATGAACGAAGTCACGTGGCATATAGAAATCATTCTTCACGAGTTCTGCCACGGTGTTATAGGCTTGCTTGTTGGCTGAGTTTGCTCCCCAGTCAACCAAGACTCTGTGCTGTTGTGCGGTGATGGCGTAGGTCAGCAGAGGGGAATCGTGACCTTGAACGGCCAATTGATAACCTTCTCCTTGTCTGATGATATGTGCTTGCATACCATTCTTTCTGAGAATCTCCTGAAGCTCTGGTGCCAGGTCTCTGCCTACTGGTAATGCATTTGATCTGATTGACATATTCTAATGCTGTTTATTGATTCTGTACTGTGTGATTATTCGCCAGCTTCAATCTGCTCGCCCTTCCAATCGACAAATTCCTCTGCCGATTCCTCATTGACAATGAGATCCTTCTCTTTGCAGAAGGCAGTGTATTCCTCCTGCCATTCAGGGGAGTGGTGGTTGATGTAGTCAAGCCAGCCATATTCTCCGCTCTGGACTTTCTCCACGAGCACGTCTTCTGGATAGTACTTTACATTTGCCATGAAATCTTGTTTTATGGGTTAATACTTTGGGTTATCGCTGCATCATGCGCATACCCAGTTTCTTCTGTTCGTTCCACATCTCTTCGGTATAGTTCTCTTCTGGGATGTAGTCGAGATTGCCATCTTCATCCATAGTCCAACAGCCGAAGATGCCAAAGTTGAACTTATCCCAGTCACGCTTGGCTTCTCTCTTCCAGACAAGTTCGTTGCCTGCTGCGAAACGGATGCCGGTGTTGGAGTTGAGGTCGATACCGATGGATTGTTCCTCGTCATCCTCTACGATGGTAAGGATGTCACCATTCTGCAACTTCTGCATCTCTGCGCCAGTAAGGTGGTAGCGGTCTGCTACATACTGGATGTTTCTGCCGATGACTGGGGTTGGAACACTGAGCACCTGCTTGCTTTCTGGATCAAGCTGGAAGAAACACTTACTGCCGAGTTCCTTGCCAACCTCGTTGCTCTCCAAATGGCCAACGATAGGCTTTCCTGCAACAAGGTTCTTCTCCTGCTGCTCGTTGAAGAGTTTCAAGTCTAACTCATCGAGCTGTGGATAGAAGAGCACATCAACGCCACCTTCGGCTGTTCTTACCAGGCTGAATCTGGTTCGTGCCTTGACTTCCTCACCATCATCGGCTGTGATATGAACTGGCAGGACTGGCGACTTGCGGCCATTGTAGATGTTCTGGAGGACATCGGTCGGCAAGTCATCAATCATTGCCTGGGTGAGTCCGAAACGTTCAAGGATGCCATAAGGCATCTCGTTCTCATCGAAATTGTAATTCATTTGCTTCTGTTTTATTCGTTTTTTATTTGGTGGCTGACCTATGACAGGTCTTATTCAGACTGCGCCTAAAGCCAAACCGACAACAAAGTTACATTGTAGATATAGAAGAAGATAAATATGTATGTTAGTATCATCAAAGTTTTATAGATAGTTATGAAAGTAGTATGATTATTCTTTAATTATCATACTATAAACATAAATAAAGTTAGATATAATAGGGAAGAGGTAACTTCTTTCGTGTTGTTTTGCTGAGTCTGATTACCTTTGCAACATGAAAGCAATAAAGACACTCATATTGATACTGACAATGATGCTTACAAAGACTCCTTCACATGCCCAATTCAATACGATTGGGTATGTGAAGAAGCATAGTATATCTAAAAAGAAGAGTCCACAAGAAACAACTCATGTTGCTTCTGTGGACTCTGTAATGAAGTCTGATTCCTTGCCTCAAGATTCTTCCAAAGATGTTCTTCCTTATCTCAGGGTTTCGTTTCCGTTGAAAAACATTCAGATCAATTCAAGATTTGGTATGCGTAATCACCCGGTGAAGCACAAGACAATCATGCACAACGGCGTGGATCTGGCAGCTCATTACGAGAAAGTGTTTTCCATGTTTCCAGGGGAAGTGACTGGCGTTGGCCATGACAATCGCTCAGGTAAGTATGTCACAGTCAAAACTGCTGCCTATACCATCAGCTATTGCCATCTTTCTGCTTTCTGGGTTTCAAAGGGGATGTTCGTCACGCGCGGACCGCTCCGGGGAAGCCCTCCTCCCCGTCCGGTGAGGTATAGGAGAATGTGACGGCGTCCTCGGCGCAGGAATATGCCCACAGCTTCTTATGGAAGCCCTCTTTTCCGCCGTGCAGGCAGTTTTTCCCCTCGTTGGCCGTCACGCGGAAGGCCGTGCCGTCGATCGAAAAGCACGCCCCACCGATGCGGTTGGCGCAGCGTCCGATGGTGCCGCCGAGGCAGGCATCCATGGTGCGGTAGCTTTCCGGGTCGTCATAGCCGAGGCAAATGTCCGTTTTGTTCCCGTTTCTGTCCGGCACGAGGATGGCGCGAACCGCCGCGCCATAGGGCAGCAGTTCCACCGCGCAGACGCCGTCAGAAAGCTCGATCAGAGGAAGCTCCCTGCCGCCGCAGGTGCCGAACGGCTTCAGCCGATACACGGCTCAGCCCTCATAGCCGTTGGGATGGCTGCTGTGCCATGCCCACGCGTCGGAAACGATCTGATCCAGCCCAAGCGCCGGATGCCAGCCGAGCCGCTCGGCGGCCTTCTTGTTTGAGGCGATCAGAATCGAGGGGTCGCCGCCGCGGCGTGGCTCCGCCGTCGCCCGGATCTCTCTGCCGGTGATGCGCCGCGCCGTTTCGATGATCTGTCTGACGGAATAGCCGTTCCCGCTGCCCAAGTTGAAAACGTCGCTCTCGCCGCCGCGCGCCAGATATTCCAGCGCCAGCAGGTGCGCCTGCGCAAGATCCTTCACATGGATATAGTCGCGGACGCACGTGCCGTCCGGCGTGGGATAATCCTCTCCGTAGATGCCGATGTGATCGCGCTGCCCCAGTGCGGTTTTCATCACGAGCGGGATCAGATGAGATTCCGGGTCGTGATCCTCGCCGATGCCCGCCTCGGTGTCGGAGCCGGCGGCGTTAAAATAGCGCAGCGCCACATAATGAATGCCATAGGCTCTGTCGCAAGCTCTGCGGAGCAGTTCACCGTTGGCTCTTGCGAATACATCCTTTTCGATAATCGCAGGATAGAATTCGTTCCCGATATACCGTTTTTGCCTGATGATCTTTTTCACGGTGCTATGCGGAAAATCAACCTCAGTTGCATCTGCTGCCTTTCGCATACTCATACCAGACAGATAATTCTTGAAAATGCTGCGGATGATAGCCGCCTCATCTTCTACAACAACGATTGTCCCGTTTTCTATTTTGTATCCGTACATAATTCCTCCTTCAAAGTCAGTCCGCATTTCAGCTTGAATCCGACGCTTTTCCTTGTGTACACGATGATACGCTCAACAAAGGATGCAAAAAGCTGTTCACTGAACTCGGTCTGCATCCCGGCAGAATCGCTAAACCGCAGAAGCGCTTCCGTCTCGTTGAGCACCGCGCTTGCATCGGATTGCTGCAGCGCGGTTATCTTTGACCTTAATTCCTCACACTGTTTATCTATGCTGCCGATCTCCTGATTATAGACCGCACTGTCGATGATACCCTTTGCGCGAAGCTGACGGATCGTATCTTTCCGTTCTGCATAACGCTGCAGCTCTTGCTTCATTCCCTGAATCCGCTGAATATTCTCGTCAGAATTGGTAATCCGGAGCATCTCATAATAAGGGTAAAGCACCTGCTTGCCGCCAAAGACCAGCTTATTGAGCGTCGTAACAAACGCCGCCTTGAATGCTTCCTCATGGATAAACATCATGGAGCATTTAGCTTTGTTTTTCAGATGCGTCTTGCAGCACCAGCTTATGCCGCTGGAAATCGTCTGCCGTTTAAAAGTATCGCCGCATTCTCCGCAGGTAATGATGCCAGAGAACAGATACCGGTTGTTGTACTTTCCGGTACCTCGCACGATGCACTTTTCTTTAATGTGCATTTCTATGATCTCCTGCACTTTATGGAACTCTTCCTCGCTGACAATAGCTTCATGATGCCCGGAAACAAAGTAGCTGTCGGCTTCACCGTGATTGCGATGTCGCTGAAAGCTGCTGTCGGTGTAGGTCTTCTGAAACATTGCTGCACCATAGTATTTCTCGTTCGTGAGAATCCCCTTAACTGTTGATGCTGCCCAAGCGCTGCCCTTTCGTGTCGGAACACCTTGTTCTTCGAGCATATGTGCGATCTTAAATGTGCCGATACCGCTGAGTGCCCAATCAAAGATCTGACGAACGTGTTTTGCTTCCTCCGGGTTTATCACCATCATGCCGTTTTCATCGCGTCCGTACCCATATGGCGGATAACCGAATTTATACTTTCCGGCTTCAATGCGCTTCTGCACCGTCCATTTTACGTTCTTGGAAATGGACTCGGATTCCTCCTGCGCCATTCCGCTGATAATGGATAAGATCAGTTCGCTCTCCATGCTCCCGGTATCCAGATTCTCTTTCTCGAAGTAAACCGGGATGTTGTAAGAAAGCAGCTCTCGCACCAGCGACAGGCAGTCCGTTGTGTTTCGGGAGAAGCGGCTCACCGACTTCGTCAGCACATAGTCGATGCGTCCGATACGGCATTCATACATCAGCGCCTGCAATCCGTCACGAACATCCGCTTTTGTTCCGGTAATGCCAAAATCATAAAATATCCCGGCAAAATCCCAGTTGGAATGTCTCTTGATCCACGTTTCATAATGTGCTTTCTGTGCTTCAAGGCTTTCCTTCTGATCGTCATTGTCAGTTGAAACACGGCAGTATGCAGCCACGCGGAGCTTTTTTACCTCTTGCGGCTGTGCTTCAATTTTCTTGATTTTCATTGGTTTTCCCTCCTTTGTCAGTATACAATATTAACTCTGAGTGGCTGGTTTTTCAAGCGTTTTCGGTAATAAGTCCGCATACAAGGGAGAGAAAGATCGGCGGTTCAAGTCCGTTAATTTGTCATACTCGTCAAATGTGATCATGCCTCTGGCGTAGAGCAGTTCCGTGATTTCCTGCGCCTTGTAGTAGTTGATCTCATCAATGATTTTCTGCTGATCCATAATAGCACCTCCTATTGATAGCCGGGAAAGTCAACCCCTTCATATCCCACTACAGAATCGAGGTGCGTTTGGACGAAAAAAATGCGCCCGCCGAGAAAAAATCCCGACGGGCGCTGATGTTATGCCTTATTCAGTTTTCCGCAGTACTTCTTGCCGTCAACCGTGACCTCAACGGTGATGCCGTCCTCCGCAGCAGGCGCAGGCGGATTCGGCAGAACTTCCTCCTTGCCGTATCCATTCAGTCCCTTTGCCTTGATGATCGTGGGAAAGTTCTTGTAGCCGATGTCCAGATCGACGTTGCCGTTGATGCCTGCGACCTTGCCTTTCTCGGAATGCTGCCAGATACCGTATGCGCCGCTGTAGTTGGTCTGATCGACCCAGTGGGCAAGCCAAATGGTGTAGCGGCTCTTGATATCATCGGCAGTATGCGTAGTAAGCGAGGATGCCGAGTCGTAGAGTCCGGTGAAATAGCCGGCGGATTCGACACGTTCCAGAAATGCCCTCATAATTGCAGAGACCTTTTCCTTGCCGAGGTCGAACTGCTTCTTTTCCTCAAGGTCGAAATAGACAGGCATTTCAAACTGCTTTCCCTTGATAACAGACAGGAACACATCAGCCTCCAGACGAGCCTCGTCCTCGCTCATGGCATAGCTGTACCAGTAAGCACCGACCGGAATACCGGCAGCCTTTGCGCCTGCGTAGTTGTCCTCGAAACGGTCATCCTTCTGTGATGCCAGCCTGCCGTAGCCTGCACGGATAATCGCAAAGTCGATACCGTCAGTTTTCACTTTGCCCCAGTCGATATCACCGTTGTGGACGCTCACATCGATACCTTTCATAGTATCAGCCTCTTTGTGGTTATCCGCAGTATCAGCGGCAAAATACTTGTAAAAATCATCGGTCACAGAGCCGTTGCTGTGAACTTCATCGCCGTACCACTTACCATTAGGGCGGACATCCACATGCGTGTAGATATATGCGGCGGTAATGTTTGCGATGCCAGTGAAGCCGATATCCTGTGCTTTTTGACAGACGATTTTTGAACTGATCGGCTGTCCGTCCTGACCGTAGCAGCAGATGTCCGCTGCATTGCCGAGTGTATGCTGTCCGGTACCGCTGCCGCCCACATTCTTGTCGTGTGTGGGGCATCTGTAGCCGGAGGTCACAATGATTTTTGAGCAGTTGAGTGCGGCGTATAATTTCTCCAGCTTATTCACAAGTTCGTTGGAGATACCAAACTCATGCTCCTTGCCGCATTTGCAGCGGAATTCTTTTGCATTGAAATGCTGGGTGATTTGTGTGGTATCATCAAATTTGTAAGTCTTAATCATTTCTTATCATCCTCCATATCATCGATCATTTTCTGAATATCGTCATCAATGTGCTGCGCTCTCTTCTGAAGCACCTCGATAGCCTTCTTGATTGCAGGCGGATACGGGATACCCATCAGCGACGTGTTCTCCACGATGGACAGCAGCTCATTAACACAGAAGCCGATGCAGACCGCATCACGCACATAATTCGTATTGAGAAGAATATCCAGACGCACCGCCACAATAATGAGCATGAGAATGCTGCCTTTCTTCGCAAGCCCGTACCAGCCAGCCTTGCTGTTCAGCTTTCCGGTCTTGCTGTGCTTGGACTTGCCCATCGCTCCGGTAATTATTCCGGTAGCAAAGTCAATGCCCATGAAGATGATGAGCGTTACCAGCGCAGAATCCCAGCCACCGAACAGGGCTGCAATTCCGCCGCCGATTGCGCCGATCACCGTACAGATACTTCCTTTCATGTTGTCACCTCCAGTACCTTGACCGTCCTGATCATAGGGCTTGTATTGTCTGTCACCGCTTTCCATGCGAGATAATATTCGTCAGCAGATACACCGCTGCAGTCATGCAGGACAGAGATATAGTTGCCGACGGAGCCGAGCCAGCCGAACGGAACGGAAATCGCCTCACCGCCACTGAGCTTTTCGTGGATGTATCTCGCCGTTTCCGCAGGCGACATCTGCTGACTGCTCTTGCGCGCCAGCCACATTTCACCTGCATCGGTCGAGCCGGACTTATAGGTGAACAGAATTCTGCTTGCAGGCGTGATGCGTACCGGAGTGATACACATGGTGTAAATGACAGCGCCCCAGTTGAAGTCCGGCTGATTATAGGAAAGCGCATAGGCATTCTCCGCGCAGCAGAAATGCGGATACACATCTGCAAAGCCAGCAATGCTGCGGTAGCCGTCCACATAGTAGGTGTAGACCAGTTCGCCGTAGGTCTGAAGCGCATCACTGCCGGAATGGAACAGTGTCGTTTCCGGTCGTGATGTCGGAATTTGCAGCACCTTCGGCACGAGGGTATTCAGCTTTTCGGACTCCGAAGCCTGCACACCCATTGTCACGAGATTACGAGCAAGCTGGTCGCGCTGTGCATCCAGCGCCGTCAGATAATTTGCAATGCTCATGTCGTAACCTCCACGATTGCCGCAAGTGCGGTCTCTACTCCGGACAGGGCTGTCTCTACGGCAGAAAGCCTTGTGAGAATATCCGAAATGGATGTGCGGCAGCCCTGCGTATCATAGAGAATCTCTGTCTTGAAACGCTCGAATACACCCTCGTTGACACCGACACGCTCATTCAGATTCATTGCTGCGGTGTACGCCTCATTCCAGCGGGAAACATGAGAATCCGTGATGCCGTTCAGCGTTGTGAGGTTGTGATGTGTATGTGCCTGTCTCTCTGCACTTGCAATACCGTCAAGCATTCCCTGCGTGATGCTGTCCAGCACATCCTTGTTATTATGTGTATGACGCTGCGCATTCAGCGTCAGAAGCTCCTCGTTGATGGTCTGAATCTCGTACTGCGTCCTGTCCTCAAACTGCTGTAAGCCGGAAAGCTCCTGCATCAGCTCCGGAGTCAGGCGGTCAAGCGTTGCCTTGTTCGCATGAGAATGAAAATCTCCGGTTGCCGCCTCGATCTCGTGCTCGACAATAGTCGTGATCTCAGATGTTTTCGGATATTCCGACATATCCGGTGTTTCTCCCGGTTCGCCCTTGAGTGATGCCAGCCATTCCTCCTCCGTACCAACATACCCATGCTCCACCGCAATCTCGTAGGCGGACTTACCGTCAGCACCGTGTCCTGCTTCCTCGATCTTCTTCAGAAGCTGTGTGTAGAGATCAGGCGTCGGCGGAATGGGCGGTTCATCGTCGCCCACAAAGCCGGAAGGACGGATATTCAGCGTGACCGGCACAGTCGTTGCACGAACAGTCGTATCGCTTTCGGTATTGTAGCCGAATACCGACATTTTTGCCGCACCCACATGAAGCTCCGCAGGCAGATACAGCGATGTGCCATCAGTGCCGAGGATGATATTATAGGTCTCATCGCACTGCGAGAACTGCACGACCTTATGAAAGCGTCGCCAGTCACCGTCAAAGGTGAAGCGGAACTGCACATACTGGACCTGATGATCCGCCAGCACCTCACGCTCCAACACCTCGATGCTCTGGTTCTTTACAAGGAATTTCCACATTATTCATGCACCTCCGTCCATTCATGATTCTCATCATCCCATTCCATAAATCCGTCAAGGCACTGTATACGGGTAAGTCCCGACTGTCCAACTTCCATGCCGCCTTTGCCGTCCCAGTTGTTCTGCTTTGTGATTGCTGCCCAATCCGCAAGACTGCCTTCGTAAGTGATCGTTTCAAGTGCGCCGCAGTAATTGAAGCAGTGTTCACCGATTGTTGTGACCGTGTGCGCCATTGTAAAGCTCGTGAGAGCTGTGCAGTTAACGAACATAAAGCCGCCGATCACGGAGCCTTCATATCGGACTGATGTCAGCCGCGTACAATCACGGCACACATACTTTCCAACCGTCGCTACATTATGAGGAACTGTGAGAGAAGTCAGAGCAGCACCCCAGAACACAGCGCCGCCAAGCGTTGTAACTGCATCGGGAATGGTGATGCTGTTCAGCTTTCCGGCTGCACTCGGATATTCATCCGCAGGCATAAATGCGCCGTTTCCAATCGAGGTGAGCGTTATCGGGAGAGATACAGTTTCCAGATTCAGACAGCGTTCAAAGGCATCCTTACCGACTGTTGTGATACCTTCGGAAACCACGAGCGAACTCACCGCATCGTTCCGGTAGAACGGCGAACGATTGGATTCGAGGTCGTAGTCATACATTGCGCCAGTGCCTTTTACAAGCACCTTTCCATTGGAGTAGAGCGCATAGTACGCATTTTCACCGCACTGACCGGCAGAGACAATGTCCCCGATATCCTCGATCTCCGCCTCAAGCTGCTCGACCTTATTGGTCAGCTCGGCAATGGTCTCGTTGTTCTCCTGTACCTCTGCGACAAGTTGTGCCATCTGCGACATCAGCTCCGTCACCTTGCACTTGCCGAGAATACACTTGCAGTAGCCGCAGACATTGCTGTCCTCGCGGTAGTCGTACCAGTCACGTTCCGTCAGGTCTGTTACTCCCGGATTCAGGCGCACCGCATACATCAGAAGTCGGACATGATCTTCATCCTGTGGGATAGTTGGAAGCTGCGGACTCTCTGCCGGGGTACCGGGAAAAAGTCTGAGCGTAACACTGCGGACAGATTCTGTGGTATCAAGATAGATCGCAATACCGACATATCTCGGCAAGGACTCGTCCTGATAGAATGTGAGATCGATCACATATCGGGCATCATTGATGAAATAATGCCCATTGATCCACGCCTTGCCGGTGCCGAGCGTGACTTTCAGCCCGCTGCTTGCCGCTGTCAGCTTGAAATTTTGCCCGTAGGTATCGAGGATGCCGTTGCAGATGATGGACGAAAGATACAATGTGAAGTCCTCCGCCGTATAGGTGCGGTCAAGCCCCTTTGAATTGAAGAAACCGCTGTAAAAAGCCATATATCATGCCTCCTTGAAAGTTGGTGTCAGGCTCCGTCCGTTCTGGTCGAAGCCCTCAATCATGCCGATGAGTTGTATCTGCGGCTGCAGCATACCGAAGCGCCGGTGCTGCACCGTCACATAGTCGCCGACGAAATAATCGCGGTTGTATACATACTGCGTATTGTGCGCAGCGATGTCTGATTCTGATGCTGCTTTCGGCAGCACTAGCCGTTCTGAGCCTCTGGTTTTCAGCAGTTCCAGATACTTCTCCTCCGGAATCGGTATCGTTTCTCCCTCGACCTGCTCTGTCTCGGAAATATCATCTGCATCCACATACACTTCATAGCGGTCAAGGTATGTCGGCTCATCGCCGTCACAATATGTGGTGCGTTTGCGTTCATCGCCCTTGCCCTGACCGAAGATATATGCGAAATTCTTCTGGACGCTGCTGTCTTCGGCATAGCTGAACGACAGCAGATTGCTGTATGCGTCGGAGAAGATAATATGCGGATTATCCTCCTGCATGATGCTCCGGTCAGCACCCTCGGAGAGGTCGAATACCATGCGGTATTGCTCCCCGGAGGATTTCACCAGCCGGATATTCGCCGTGCCGCCCAGCTTTTCACAGATCGTATACACCCATTGCATCAGGTTCGTGTATGAGATCTGCAGCGTAGCTGTCTGCTCCCAGCAGGTGCCGGTAACCGTTCCGAGGAAAAGCCCCGGAATCCTGCGGTTATCCGAGAGCAGTGCATTCTGCGTCACGACATCCCGGACAATATCGCTGTATGCCTTTGCCGCTGTCACGTTATATGTCGGGTGAATGATGCGCCGTTCCAGCAGACACATAAGGAATCTGCCTTTCACGGTCAGATAGTCACCGTTTTCGGCATCCGTATCAATTTGAACGGATTCAATGATGCCGAAATGCTGGTTATCATCATCACGACCGACGATTCTGCCGGTCTGAAAAATCTCAATGTTCTGCGGGTTCGCTGCGATATACACCTCAAACCGTCCGCAGTCGTAATATTCAATATCCCAGAGGAGCGAAGAAAATGTATCGCAGATCGCCTCAAGGGTAATCGTCAGCGCATCTTCTTCCGCTGTCATGCGGTAAACTTCAATCTGCATATTACACCCCCAGATATGCGTTCGTGTGTACAATGGTGACTTTCAGGTTTTGCAGCCCCGTGCCGCGCAGATAAAAGCGGTTCTTTCCTTCACGCAGCGTCAGCCAAGTAGAGCCGGAAACAAGGCGGTTGATGATATTGGTTTTAACGCCGCCACGGTCGAGCGTGACGGTCTTGTTTCCCGTCTTAGTCGTCACCGTAATAATATCGCCTGCGAGAATGTCGCCGGTGATTTGCAGATACTCGTCCGTGTCCGCATTATACAGCGTGGGAGAACGTGCATCCTCCAGCGCTTCAATGACCAGCGTGAAGCCGGTCTCGTCACCGTCATTGACAATGGTCATCATGTTCTGCGTGTTGTATTTGCCGAGAATAAACGGCTCCGGATTGCTCTCGGTCGGGAACGGGAATGTGAACGCTCCCGTGATCTGCGAGTAGTAAGCCATGACCGAAGTCGTGGAATACCAATAAATATCCGGGCAGAGAATAGAAATCTGCCCGGTTGTAAGCGCCTCGAAGTTCTGTACCTCGCAGGACTCAACATAGCCCTCCGCAAACACGTCAATGCCTGCGGTCGCGTAGTAAATCTTGATGTAGCGGGAAGGCTTGACCATCTTGTATAGCTGGTGCCTGCGGGATTCCACACCTACGCCGCGCATCTCGAAGGAAATGACAACATTCCGCTTTTCGATGAAAGCGTTGTTCAGGTAGCTGCCGTCCATGCCCGCATAGCTGGAGGTGCTGATCGTGCCGGTGGGAGGATTCAGCCCTTCCACCCGCGATGTCATATACTGATTCGCCGTGGCGGTCATGTCAACACGATCACCATTGGAATTTTCGAGGATAAGTTTGAAAAACATGGTTGCCCCCCTTGACTCGTTTAGGTTTAATGTAGTATAATCAAATAAAACGCCCCATAATTCTGATTGAAGTGAGTGGTACTTATTATGATAAAATGCGCATATTGTGGAAAAACAATTATTGATAAAAAACGTCCAGATAATGACAAAGACTATCAAAAAGCATATAATAGTAGCGAACATATAATTCAAAACGCAATAGGTGGAGTATACGAAAGCGTTAAAATCTGTTGCGACAGATGTAACTATCATATTGCACGTTTGATTGATAAAGCTTTTTGCGATATTTTTCTTCCTTTCACATCGTCAATACCTGCTTTCAAAAAATCAAGAAACAGCGCAGATGCACCTTATAGCGGCTATTTTATTAATCCTGAACTTGGCGAAGATTCAATTTTTACTGTTGATGTTATCAAGAGAACATCTGCTCGTTCAAGTTCCGAATTGGTTGATAGATTAAAGAAAATCGGAATTTCTGACATAGAGAAACAAAGAATTCATTTGCTTCAAAATTCCAAACTCCTTTTTTCTGATTTTAAACTTGAAAATAATGTGTTTAAAAATGGATTGGCTAAAATAGCTTTCAATTTTGCTATATATTCTGGTATTATGCCCAACCAACTTTCATCATTTATAAACATCACGCTCTCTGAAGAAACTGGTGAAATGGAAAAGATTTCATTTAACACTCAACTAATCCCATTTGTTGCACTTAACGATTTTGATAAAAGCATTGAATTTAGCAATCTTAATGACGAATTTCCACCATTTCACAATTTAGTTATATTTAGATATCGTGCCCAATTATGGTGCTTTGTCAATCTATTTGATACTTTTCAGTGGTATGTTAAAATGTCAGATGACTTTCAGGTTAACAGCGAAGTTGAGTATGAGGTGATAAATTCACTATTTCAATTCATTCAAACTCGCCCACAAGAGACAGATGATAAAAAAACAGCACATATTAAAGAAGCTCTTAAATTAAATGATACTGATACATTTCTTTTCAAAAAATAGCTTATTTTGCCAAGCAGGATGCAATAACTGATTTCTATCTCGACTCTAATAACGGTGGATTTTCAAACAAATATCATATAATATGTGCTTCAACAAGAGTTGATCAACCCGTATTATTTGGATTGTTTTATCCTGAGTGCATTGAAGGCATTCAAAATAACTTCGGTAGTCCTCAGCATAAATTAATAAGAAGTTACACTGTGAGTAAATACAAAAGATTGTCATATTATACTAATTCGCTTAAACCAAGCCTTAGCAATGAATTTTTCAGTTCTCTATCTGATAGCGATTTTGAAAAATTCAAAGTTCTATTTAATAAATCGCAAGTTTCAAATAGAGTTTCGAAGCAAATTGATTTAAACGTTCTATTTCCAGATACATTCGATATACACACTGAAGAAAGTCTTATTAAAGATATCATTTACGCTAATGCTCATACATTAATGCTTCAATATGACGGAAACGTAAATATATCTTTTATTGATAGAAATATTGGACCTTCATCGTTGGATTCTTTAATAAATAGAATAGCAAATGAATGGAGCGCTGAATAAAATGAGTCACACATTCAGCGCATTACGCGTCATACGATAAATTTCCAGCCGAGACAGCGATTTCGGACTATTATTGGTCTGATTCACCGTGCGGCTGTTGTCGTTGTTGTAGTTGTTGATGACCGTGCCAGCAGGGGAGCCGTCCATCATTGCACCGGAAATGCCGTCCATATCGACGTTCAGCCCGGACTGCATTGTCAGTGTCATGGCATCAGCCACACCGGAAACAGCCGCCTCAACATACTTCCTGCTCTTGTCAATGCCCTTTGCCAGCCCCTTCATGAAGTTCGGCATCCACTCCTCCACATCAGTCAGCGCACCCTTTTCAGGTACGGAGAAGTGCAGGTATTCCCAGATGGAACGAGCCACATCCGAGACTGTGTTAATCAGACTGCCGAGCATATAGGTGATGCCGTTGATAAGGTTCTGCATGAGGTCGCGTCCCCACGACCACGAGCTGTTGACCTTGTCCATGACTGCGCTGTACACAGCATTCATGGCGTTGGTAACCGCATCCCGCACACCGCCAAGCCTGTCGCCGATGCCGTTTTTGATGCCGTCCCAGATAGACAGCACGGCTTCCTTGACACGGTTCATGGCACTGCGCACGGTATCCGGCATTGCATCCCAGACTGCCTGCACAACGGATTTGATCGCGTTGACCGCTGTCCGAACCACGCCGGATACAGCTTCCCATGTTGTCGTCACTACAGATTTGATGTCAAGCTGTCCCGTTTTGATGAGGTTCTTCAGTGCCGTCCATACCGCCGTGACGATTTTCCTGATACCGTCCAGCGCTGCGGAGATCACAGAAGATACAGCTTTCCATGTGGTCATGATAATATTGCGGATACTTTCAAGCGCCGTTTTGATCGTGCTGACGATCGTTTTCCAACCGGAAGTAATACCGCTGCTGATTTGCGACATTGTTGCATCAATCGCAACATTGGCGTTTGTCCAGACCGTTTTCACGGTATCGAACACCTGCGTCATAAAGCCCTGCACCGATGTGACCACATTGGACAGAGCGCTCTGAATCACACTGCTGATTTTCTCAGCAAGACCGCCTGCAAAGCCGTTGACTGCATCGCCTACAACATTTGCATTAGCGTTGATACCGTCTGCAAGTCCCTGCATGAAGTCCGGCATCCAGCTCTCGAAATCCGCAAGAGGTCCCTCGTCCGGCACAGAGAAGTGCAGGAAGGAGCGAATCTTATCTGCAATACCCTTGACGGCATCTGCTACAGCGTTGATCTTGCTTTTGATGCCGCTCACGATATTATTGATGATATCTGCGCCCCATTGTACCGCCTGTGAACCAAGATTCTTGATAAAGTTCACTGCCGCATTGAAGCCGTTTTCAATAGTGGTTTTTATCGCAGTGATCTTGCTGGATATAGCCGTTTTTATGCTATCCCAAATAGAAGTAACCACAGTTTTAATGGTGTTCAGCACCGTGAAAATTGTACTTTTGATGCTATTCCAGATATTTGCGACAGTCGCAAAAATTGTGTTCAGGATACCGCTGATGAAACCGGACATAGCGTTCCAAACTGCCGAAACAACAGCATGAATGGCATTCAGCGTATTGGTGATGTGATTTTTGATGCTTTCCCAAATAGAAGAAATCACAGACCAGATAGCGTTGAGGATTCCCGAAATAAAGCCGGAGATCGCGTTCAAGACTGTAGAAATGACATTAGAGATCGCATCCATCACCGTGCTGACTGTGGTAGAAATCGCATTCCATACGGTTTCAATGACGCTCTTGATCGCCTCAAGCACGATCGTCACAACAGCCTTGATGTTCTCCCACGCCGTCGCGATCTTTTCGTGAATCCAGTCCATCACGCGGCTGATAATTATATGGATCGCTTCAAAAATCGTTTCAAACAGATACTTGAAAGCGTCCAGCAGCGGAGAGATAAAGTCGTAAATGGTCTGCCATACAGTTGTGATAACCGACCAGATTGCATTCAGCACCGTGCTGATCGCTGTATGAATCGCATTCCAGACCACAGTAATAATCGTTTTGATGAGATTGATTTTTGCGCTTACGTCATTGTAGATCGCCGTCCAGATACCGACAAAAAAGTTCTTGATGCCTGTCCAGATAGTTGTGAAAAAGTTCTTGATCGCATTGAGGACTGTGCTTACAAAGTTCTTTATACCGTTCCAGATGTTGACGAAAAAGTTCTTGATGCTCGTCCAGACGCCTACCCAGAATTCCTTTACTTCTCCAAGATCGGTGCCGAAAATACCGCAGATCATATTCAGCGCATTTTTCAGTGTATCCTTGATGAAATTCCATACCGCAGAAAAGATACCCTTGATGCCGTCCCACACTCTGCTCCAGTCGCCGGTAAAGATGCCGACGAAAATATCCAGAATACTCAGGATAATGTCTGTCACGGCTTTGAAGGTATTTGCAATCTGCTGGAACTGCCCCTCAAAGATCGGTTTCAGGAACTTGCAGAGTCCGTCCCATACAGCCTTGATGACCTCCGTGATATTTTTGAAATCGAAGCCCAGCGCATTGATACGGTCAACAATGCCCTGACAGAAGCCGCTGAAGATAGATTTTATCTGCTCCCAGATCGCAGTAATCTTATTGCGGAAGTCCTCATTCGTGCGCCACAAATGCACAAAAGCCGCCACCAGTGCAGCGACAACTGCAATGACAGCGACCACGGGCGCACTGATACCGCCAATCGCAGCACCGAAGGAAGTAAACACTGCCTTTGCGCTTGCAATGATCGTCGGCAGGTTTGCGACAAGCTGCATCAGCTTGCCGACACCGATCATTGTTTTGCCGACCACCACAAGGAGAGGTCCGAGTGCCGCCGCCACAAGAGCGACCTTGACAATGGTTTCCTTTGTCGCAGGCGACAGCGCGTTGAATTTATCGATAAGCCCCTGAATCTTGCTGACGATTGCACGTATTGCAGGCATCAGGATTTCGCCGAAGGAAATGGCAAGCTCCTGAAGCTGGGATTTCAGAATGGTGAGCTGACCTGCAAGGTTATCCTGCATAACAGCAGCCATCTTTTCAGTGACACCGTTATAGCCATCAATCTCATCGGAACAGGTGCTGATCGCACCTTCCAGCTTCTGAATATCCGCAGGCGCAGCATTCATCAGCGCAAGGAAGCCGGACATGGCATTTTTACCGACCAGAGCCTGCGCCGCCGATGCCTGTTCCGATTCCGACATCTGCGCAAAAGCCACACGGCAGTCTGCGAGAATGTCATTCAGCTCACGCATCGAGCCGTCCTGATTGGTGGTGGCGATCTCCATTTCGCCGAAGGCATCACCACAGAATTTGACATCGCCCGCAAGAGCAGTCATGATGGAACGCAGAGACGTACCGGACTGCGAACCCTTGCTACCGCTGTTCGCCATCAGACCGATTGCCTGCGCTGTATCCTCACAGGAGAATCCCAGAGAACCCGCAACAGGCGCACAGTATTTGAAAGTTTCACCCATCATGCTGACGTTCGTGTTCGCGTTGGACGATGACGCCGCCAGAACATCAGCAAAATGACCGCTGTCGGCAGCAGATAAGCCGAAAGCGGTCAATGCGTCTGTTACAATATCCGAAGTTGTCGCCAAGTCCTCACCGGAAGCGGCAGCAAGGTTCATAATGCCCTCGATACCCTCCAGCATATCGCCGGTTTTCCAGCCCGCCATCGCCATATAGTTCATTGCGTCGGCAGCCTCAGAAGCGGAGAACTTGGTCTTTGCGCCCATCTCACGAGCCTTGTCCCGGAGTGCATCCAGTTCATCACCGGTCGCACCGGATACAGCAGCGACCTTGCTCATGGCGGAGTCGAAGTCTGCTGCGGTCTTAACAGCGGCAGTTCCGGCAGCCATGACAGGAACAGTCACATGAGTGGTCAGTGTCGTTCCGACATCGGCGATTTTGTCGCCAGCCTTTTCGAGCATTTCACCCGCCTGACCGAGCTTGGCAAGCGCCGTGCTTGAAGCCTCTGCCTCACGCTGGAGGTTTTGCAGTTCCTGTTCCGTCTCGATGATCTCACGCTGCAGGGCATCGTACTGCTCCTGCGAAATGTCGCCGTTGGCGAGAGCCTGATTTGCTTGCTCCGCTGCCGTTTTCAGAGTTTCCAGCTTTTCTTTGGTAGCCTTCACCGCATCGACGAGGAGCTTGTGTTTCTGCGAGAGCAGTTCCGTGTTGGAAGGATCGAGCTTCAGCAGCTTTTGTACATCCTTGAGCTGTGTCTGCGTGTTCTTGATGTTTTTATTGACACCTTCCAGAGCCTTCGACAGCTTGGTGGTATCGCCGCCGATCTCAACGGTGATGCCTTTGATTCTGTTTGCCATGCGGTTACACCTCCTCCGTGAGGGCATAAAAAAGCAGCCCCGAAGGACTGCTCAGTGTATATTCAGTTTATGCGATAAATCGGAAGTTGTTAAACAGGAATACCTTGATCATTATTCCATTGTATTTTGACTGCATCTGTATTTTGCGTTGACCAGACGATTATTTGTTTGACAAATTTCGGTGTGATACTTTCTGGAATATGAAACGGAAGCAAGTATCTATCCCAGCCTTCTTTCGTTTCTTTTCCTTGAAATACTCTGCCTTTGCTGATTACATATTCTGTTTTTGTCTGGAGAGGACAAGATAGGATCAGGTATTTATCATATGATACTATGTTCAAAATATTGTACGGAGATTCATCGTCTAAGGCAACGTACCATAAATATGTTTGTCCGTCAACGATGATTTTGCGCCTTCCCTTGGAACGTATGCTCATAGAATCGCTCCTCCAAATTCCGATTTAACGTAGAAAGCCCATCGCTTTCCTTATACCAGAATTATAGCACAGTAGGGAGAAAAAGTCAATCAGAAGGAATCGAAATCCGCCTGTCCAGCGACCTCATGCCAGCCGTCATATTCGTCATTTTCCTTTTCGGTAAACATATCATTCACGACTCCGATCGTGAGCAGATCAAGCTCTGAGAGGGACAGCCCGATCTGCACACATCGGAGAAGGAAGAGGGGCGTTGTCATCGGGCGGTCAGTTTTTCGATGTTTTTTTTAGATTCCGTCTGCGTCTCCACGTTGAGTCCTCACAGTTCAATGAGTTGCGGCAGCACCTCGTAAATGGAGAATGTGTTGAAGGCTTCGAGCCATTCATCGGGATTGTCCGGGACGTTTTCCGGATCAGCGTGTTTCGCCATGATGTATGCGATATTCTCGAACACTTCAAGGCTCTCGATGTCGAGGTTAGAGCCTTCCTCGTCGCCGCCCTGAACAGAGGTCTGAAGGGCTGCGAAATCCTTGTAAATATCCCTGCGGAACTTGATACGATAAAGGCGAGGCACAGCGGCACTTGCCTTGAAAGGAACCTCGATACCGTCAACGGTGATCGTCTTTTTAATAGCCATGCTGTACCTCCTTACTCGGTCGCGCTGCCGGACTTGGTCGTTGTGGAACGTGTGCCAGTGCTGTTGTTGGTTGCAGCAGTCGGCATATACACAGCGTTATACCAGTTGTCGTAGGTCGTCTGGTCAGTGCTTTCGCAGGTCTTGGACTTCACCAGACCATTCGGGAGAGCCGATGCCTTGAGGGACAGCTTTTCCGTCTTGACGGACTTGCTTTCCTCTGTGGTCTCGCCCTCGGTTGCAGGACGGGAAGCCGAGCAGCAGTAAAGCACATGGCGGATGTGGTTCTTGTCGCCGTCAAACTCGAACATGAGAGCAAACTGCGATGTTTCCGCATCGTTGCGTTCCACCAGAACGCCCTTTGCATCAAGCTGCTCGCCGAGAATCGCTGTTGCAAAGTCGGTGGTGATGAGTGCGACCTCCAGATCGCCGTCATACCCTGCGTTGTTGTTAATGACATAATACACGCTGTTATCGGCATAGAAATTCTCGTTCTCGCCGTTCGCGTCAATGCTCAGGGAAACCGCACCGGGCAGGCGCACAGGCGTTGCGAAGGTCGGAACGCCCTCGTCCGACCATGCTGTGATTTTCGCCCAGTGAACCTTATTCAGACCGAATTTTACCTTATTCTTCTGCAGTGCCATTGTTATACCTCCATTTCGTAAAGCACCTCGTAGAGCTTTTCGCTCTCGATCCAGCTTTCAGTTTTCGTGTAATAAATATTGTGCTGCGTCAGCACTTCCTCCACACGGCTTTCCGTTTCGGGCGACTTTTCATCCGTATACAGTTCCACATCAAGCTGCTTGAAACTGTGATACATCAGGTTATCCGCGCCGAAGGTGTCCTCGCCGGGTGAGAGGAAAATAACAAAGGGCGGTTTCGGAGACTCGCCCTCGGCAAAATGATGATAGGCGAACGGTAGACCGATCTCCTGCATCATTTCATTGATTTCTTCATAGGTCATGACAGCGCCTCCTCGATAAGATGCGTGAGCATTTCCTCGCCGTGCGCTTCCGCAGGCGCGATATGCGGCTTGCCGGATACACGTCCGCCGTTCCGCTTTGCATGACCTTTTTCAAGCAGGTGCGCAAGCTGGTAGCGGTCTTTTGAGTGAACCGTCATTTCAAGAGAATGGCTGTTTTCCTTCGTTTTCTTGGTCGTCCAGCTCTTGCGGTACTTGCTGCTGCGCTTCGGAGCATTGGCGGATATTTCCTTCTTGACGGAGGTTGCTGTCTTTTTCACAGCCGCTTTCATAGCTGTATCCGCAAGGTCTGCATATTCCGTCAGTCCTCGCATGATCTCCGCCGCCATATCGTCAATCGAAGTCATCCTGCTCACCAGCCTTTCGTGTACCTGCCATGATCTTCATATAGTCGAGTGATTTATAATTCGGCAGCACACCGCTTATGTCATACACCATTCCACGGAAGCGGAGCTTGTGCGTGGTGGTATTGATTTTCTTGGTATCGGGTGTCTGCCGGACAGTGAATTCCAGTGATACGACTTCCTGCGTCACGCCAGCCTCGGTTGTTTCCGTCGATGTCTTTACGGATACGGCAGCCCAGCAGGAGAAGGCTTCCTCCCACCGGGCTTTGTGGTTGCCGATGCCGTCTATCTTCGTGCTGTGTTCAAGGAAGGCGATGCGCTGATTCAGCGTTCCGATCTCCATCAGATCACCCCTTCACGCTGCGCAAATAACAGCGACCGGAGCGTGAGTGTCAGCTTGTGGTAGTCAGCGCCGTTGCGGTTCTCATAGAGGTAAGAAACAGTATATAGCATAGCCTGCCGGGTGGTTTCCTCATTGACCGCAAGTGCCTGCTCGTCCATTCTGCCGACGTCCTGCACCAGCCGCTTGGCAGTGTCGATCAGCGAGAGGATGAGTTTGTCATCCTCTGTATGATCTACACGAAGATAGTTTTTCGTCTCAGCCAGAGTGATCATGTACCGCTGCCACTCTTGACCTTGAGCGTCTTGACTGCCTCCGGCAGGATGAGCTTGCCGTCGAGACGTTCCATTGCAAGGAAGCCGACCTGACCGGTCATAGCGAACAGCTCATTCAGACGCTTGAAGGTACGACCGGAACGGTCAGCGATCCAGTAGTAGCTGAAATCGCCGAATGCCATACACTTCTTGCCCGCACCGATCTCCGGAACATAGCTGGAGGTCTTGTAGGGGCGGTTAAGAATCGTATCGGGAACGCCAGCGGAAACGGACGGCTGCCAGATGTAGTTGCCGTTGCCGTCCTTGAGCTTGCGGAGTGCCTTGACCGTAGAATCGTTCAGCACCCAGACCGCCTTCTTGCGGTAGGGGCTGCGGAGCGAATAGAAAAGCTCCATCACATCATCGAAGGTGATGCTTGCGCCTGCGGTCGTTGCGCCGTCAGAAGCGCCGCCGGTGGCGTTGAAGATGCCGGTGGGCTTACCGGTGCCGTTGCCGATGAAGAAGGCTTCCTCCTCCTTTGCACCGATTCTGCGGGCAAACTCACGGGCGATATAGGACGGCAGGTCGAACACGCTGTCGTTGAGAAGCTCCTCGGAAATCTTGATCGCTGTACCGAGCTTATATGCGGAGAGCGATGCCTGACCGAAGGTATCATCGGAAAGCGTGTACTGCTCCTCCTCATCCATCCAGACCGCATCGCCCTTCGATGTCACGATCGGAATCTTGCGGTCGCCGGAGCTGGTCTTGATAACCGTCGCCATCTGTCTGAAGATGTTTTCCTCCTCCAGTGCCTCGATGAGCTTTCTCTCGAACTCGTCCGGCACGAGGAAGCCGCCCTCGGTATCCGTGCCGACATGAAGATCGTTGCGGACGTCGATCCAGTTGCGGTTGCGGATGCTGTTCCAGAAGGCATCGCTGTATGCCGCCGATGCGGTTCCGGTCTTTTCCGGCTCGGTGTTCTGTGCGGCAGGCGCAGTCAGAATGGGAGAAGTGGTAGCCCTCGCCATATCCGCTTCGATCTCTGCCTGACGCTCCATGCGCTGGATTTCTTTGCCGAGGTTCACGATGGTTGCTTCCATCGCATCATAGGTCTTGCTGTCCTCCTCGGAAAGCGTACCGTCTGCCTGACGCTTGCTGTCGAGGAAGTCGCGGGCAGTATCCCACGCCTTCGCTCTCTTTTCACGAAGTTCCTGAATAGTCATTTTACATACCTCCAATCAGTATTTCAGAAGATTCAGCCGACTCATGAGCTGATCTACGGGTGTACCTTTGTGTTCTGCCGAGACCTTCTGCATCAGGCTCTGCATGGTCGCTGCACGGGAATAGGACATTGCCCTGAGAGTGTCCTCCTTCGGCTCGTCCTGCTTCGGTGTATTTTCATCCTCGTCCGGTTCATCTTCCTCCGGCTTCGGCTGCGGCTGCCCGCTTGCAAACAGAATACCGTCCACCAGTCCGAGGGACTGTGCCTTTTTCGCATTCAGCCATGTTTCCTCGTCCATCATGCGGGCGATCTTGCTGCGGCTCAGACCGGACTTTTCCTCGTAGGCGTTGATGATGCTCTCCTTGACCTCGTCCAGAAGCTCGATGGCTTTCTGCATCGCTTCCTTATTGCCGAAAGCGACCGTAGAGGGATTGTGGATCATCAGCATTCCAGTCGGTGCGATCAGGGTTTCGTCGCCAGCCATTGCAACAACAGAAGCGGCACTTGCCGCAATGCCGTCGATCTTGACTGTGACCTTGCCCTTGTGGTTGCGGAGCATGGTGTAGATCTGCGATGCGGCGAACACATCTCCGCCGGGTGAATTCAGCCAGACGGTCAGGTCGCCGCTGACCTTCGCCAGCTCATTGCGGAACATGGCAGGCGTGATCTCATCGCCGAACCATGTGCCTTCCGAAATCGGTCCGTTGAAGATCAGCTCCGCAGAGCCTGTATCCTCATTGCGCACCCAGTTCCAAAATTTATTCATTGGCATTTTCTCCTTTCTCCGCCGCAGCGGGCTGTTCAGCAAATGCACCTGCATCTGCCAGTTTCGTGAAGCTGCCGTTCACCAGATACAGATTACCGCCGTCCTCATCCGGGATAGCGTTCATATCCTCCAGCTCACGGATATCGTTTGCAGAAAGCCAGCCGTTCTGACGTGCGGTCGCATAGCCCTGCATGCGGCTTGCGTAGTCGCCACGCAGCAGACCTTCCACGTTGAATTTGATGAAGTAGCGTCCCTTTTCCGAATCCGAAAGCAGAGCCTTCTGCGCCCGCCGTGGTCAAACGAGAAGCTCGCCGCGTGATACGTCGCGATCATAAAGCAGATGAGAGCAAACAGGCAGAAGCAGTAGTCCAGAATCGCCGGGTCGTGCATCCAGCGGCGGAAGTCGTAAAACAGCTTACATACATAGTACAAAATCGCCGGCACGTAGCACGCGGCGGACGGCACGCTTTTTTTCATCCGGAATACGCCGCCGGTCAAAAGCGCCAGCGCGCCGAAAAGCCCCAGAAGGCCGATGACGAGAACCGCGGTTCCGCCGCCTTTCAGCCCCATCACGCAGCCTGCGCCAAGGCCAATCGCCCCCAGGGTGTTGCAGATAAAATCGCTTCGCATCGGTCGGAACACCTCGTCGTACCGCGACTTCTTTTCAAGCGTCACCGCCGACAACCAGAATAAAAGCGCCATCAGCACGCTGAACGCCACAAGCGGAATTGCGCTTCCGCCCGAGCGCATCGTCGCGTGGAAGAAATATCCCAGAAGCCCCGCCAGAACGCCGAGCCATGATACCTTTGAAAACCCGATTTTCCGCGTCATACCGACCGACCCTTCTCTCCATTATCTAATTATAGTATAACACACCGCGCGGACGTTTTACAGACAAAAACGTGTGAATTTTTTGAAAACAGCGCGCATGAGACAAGGCCCGGGCGAAAAAGCGCCGAAAAAAGCCGGGATTTTTCCAAAAATACGCTAGATTTCTCTTGCATTTCCCGCGCATGGATGGTATAATTCAAATATCTTGATAGTAGTTTTACTGGAGAGTGGGGAATACTTCCCCACTCTTTCTTGCTGAGAAAGGGAGTTTTGCATGAAGATCACGGAAACAGTCCGGCAGTTCGCGGAGCCTGTGGTGCAGGCGCACGGGTGCTCACTGTGGGATGTGGAATACGTCCGCGAGGGAGCCGACTGGTTTTTGCGGCTGTACATCGACAAGCCCGGCGGCGTGGACATCAACGACTGCGAGGCCATCTCCCGCGCGGTTGACCCGATTCTGGACGAAAAGGACCCCATCCCGGACAGCTACAGCTTTGAGGTCTGCTCGGCAGG
>OHBM01000577.1_pt1 | contig 29583 bp, 28 predicted proteins | sample 1577251 | NCBI WGS metagenome assembly OHBM01 (sample SAMEA3541557, study PRJEB24748) | human gut metagenome | biome: human gut; feature: human-associated habitat; material: faeces | place: China | collected 2012 | reverse complement strand
ACCTCTTAATTAATTATTATAATTTTATTATAAATTAAATTAATTAAAAAGAAAAGATAAAATAACAAAGTTAGCTATTTTATCTAAATTTATTTTATTTTTCATTCATCGTAGGAACAACATTAATTGATTTAGCTACTTCTAAAAGTTCGTTTTGTTCCATAACATCTGACACTATATAATATTCTATACCATTACTTATCCATGTATAACTTCCATTTGTAAGTGCTCCTACTGTATCCACAAGCAAATATGGTGTTCCTGAAGTTGGTATTGTTGTAAACTCTTTTTCCCTTGCTACTGTTTCTTGGACTAAAATAAATGGATTATCCCCTGAAAAAGTCATTATTACTCTTTCGCCAATATCTGTTTTTATTGTTTCTCTATTTTTTAAAGATGTATTGGAAGGTAAATAAAGTGGAAATAAAGCTTCATCTATTTTTAAAGTTGTTTTACTATCTTCAGAAGTTGTATTTTTTTCATTTAGATTTTTAGATATAGTTTCAAGTAAAAAATAATTATCTGCAAAAATGGCTTTTTTATCAAGCGATGTTACTTTAAAAATAATATAAGGTATATTATCTTTTGTTAAAACACTTACTTCCTTTAAATTTAAATTCTTATCAAGTGTAATTTTTTCTTTCACTAAATTAGGATTATTTGGATAGTTAACTTTAGTTATAAAAATGTAATTATTATCTTTTTGTTCGAAAGTGTAAGAATTATCTTCTTTTAAATCATTAGCTATAGAATGAAGTAAATAACTTTGAGAATTATTATAAGGCCATTCACTTTGAAATTTAAAACTTCTATTTAATGAAGGATTAACAATAAAAACACCATCTGTATTTCTTAATATAATTTGTTCGTAATTATTTCCTTTATTAAGTAATGTAACTTTAAAATTATCATCTTTTTTAAATCCTACTTTCACATCATAATTATAAGTATCATCATTATTAGTTATTGATAAAACGCCTTCCATGTAATATCCTTTTAAACTACTAGTATCATTTATAAAATTTTGTCTAAGTTTTTCTTTATTCTCCTTTCCACATCCTGTTAAAAATATAACAAGTGTTAACATTAAAATTAAAAACAATCTTTTTTTCATTTTTCACCTCTTTTTTACTTTCAATTAATTATATTTTTAATTTATTTTTATATTCATGAATAATTTTATTTTTTTTGATTATGATAATTATGAATATAAAAGGAGGAAAACTATGATTACTTTACAAAAAATTTGTTTATTCTTAACTATAATTGGTGCGATTAACTGGGGACTTATCGGATTATTTGATTTTAACTTAGTTACATTTATCTTTGGCGAAGGCACACTTACAAAAATTGTATATATTTTAGTTGGAATAGCAGGACTTATTAATATCGGTCTTCTTATAAAAGATATAGATATAAAATAAAAAAAAACTCTAAAAAGAGTTTATTTTTTTGTTATAACAATTGTTACGGTTGTTGTTTTAGGAGCATATTGTAATTTAACATCATCCCCTGTAACATTAACTGTAACTGTATGTGTTCCTACCCCAAGTCCTTTTAAGTCAACATAAGCATGAATATCTTCTTTCTTAATTGCATTAATATTGGCATTTGTTCCTTTTACAATTACAGACACTGTACTATCACTTGCACTGGCAGCTTGAGCAGAATATCCATTTTCAAGATTTCTTGTTTCAATTAACACACCATCTACTGTTTTTTCATTAGTCGAAGTTAATGTTACTTTAACTACTACCGTAGATATACTCATTTCTTTAACGCCACTTGGCTTAGATATATTAACATTGTATTCTGTATTTTTATCAAGCTTTTCAACATTTATCTTAACTGGTATTGAAGATATATTCTTAAGTGTTTCTTCATCACCATAAACAGTTACTTTGGTTTGACTTAATGTAATCGCATCAAGTGATTTTCCAAATGCTACTTCACCTTCAGGAATTACCTTTAATGGTACTTCTTTACTTGGAGAGGTAATAGTAAGTGTTACATCTACTGTTTCAGGTACTATTTCAATATCTAATTTTTTACCATTAACATCATATGCTGCAAGCGGAACTTCTTTTAAAGTAGTTGTACCAACACTTGGATTAACTATTTTTTTAACATCAATTAATGCTTTTAAAACTGCTACTTGTTCTAATTTATATTTTGGTCCTTTTATATACACTTCATCTCTACTGAAAGTAACATTAGAAATATTATATTTAGAATCAAGTGCTTTTTCATTCATTATTTCTGAAGATATATTAATAGATTCAGACATCTTTTCATATATAACAACAGTTACTCTTGATGGATCTAGTTTATAATCAACTGAAGTAAACATTTTTGAATACTTTAATTCAACCTCATGTGTTCCTGGTTTTAAATTTCTTAAATCCACTACTACACTATCATTTAATGTTAATTGTTGTTTTGCTAAATAAAGATTTGATTTTCTACCAATTAACATAACATCAACTGTTTCAGGAAGTCCTTCAACAACATAAGCTTCTTCATTATATAAAGCATTTACTTTTTGATTAGATAAAATATCAGCTGATTTGTTTCTTGTTGTATCTCTTGTATTTTCAATATAGATAAATGATCCAAAAGCAAGTACAAGTGAAAAGATAATCAAAAATGATTTATTATTTAAAAGTCTATCAAATGGTTTATTATTATTTTTAAATAAATCCATTATTAATAACATTAACTTACTAATTGGAGTTATTATTATTTTATCTATTACTTTAGTAAAAGCTTCGATTACATTTATTAAAAATATTCCTATTTTTTTAAGTAATTTATGATTTTTCTTTTTAGAAGAAGATTTTTTACTCTTACTCATTATATGCATCCTCCTCATTAAATTCTTCAAAGTCATCTTGTTTTGGTTTTAATTCATCAATTAATAATATTCTTGCATCATCAATTGTTAAATTATAGTAAAGTTCTCCTTTTACTGCGATTGATATACGAGAAGTTTCCTCACTTACAACAATTGCAATTGCATCAGTTTCTTCTGCAATACCTAAAGCAGCACGATGCCTAGTTCCAAGCCTTTTATTTAATTTATTGCTGTTAGATGTTGGAAATACTGCTCCCGCACAACTAATTCTATCGCCTTGGATAATAACACCACCATCATGAAGTGGATTATTAGGGAAAAAGATACTTATTAATAATTCACTTGATAAATCTGCATAAAGATTAATTGATTTTGAAATATAATCTTGTAAACTTACATCCCTTTCAAGAACAATTAATGCCCCAATATGTGACTTTCTTAAATATTCAATTGCTTGGATTAACTCATAAACAAGCTTTTCTCTTTCATCAACAGTTAAGACTTTATGACGACCTAAAAGTTGTGTTCTACCAATTTGTTCTAAAATATTTCTTATTTCTGGTTGAAAAATAATTATTAAAGCAAGTGGTCCCCATTCAATAACATATTCAAGAAGAAGTCCAACAGTATTAAGACCTATAATATTACTAATTAACTTTAATAATACAATAAATATTATACCTTTAAATAATAATGACAACTTAACATTATTCTTAATATTTTTTAATATTGCATAAAATAATCCCCATACAATTGCAATATCCAATATCTTTTTTATTACATCAATAATTGTTTCTATACTCATATAAACTTATACCTCCAAACTAAATTGATATAAAATTACTAATTAATTATAACACGAATAAAAATCTATGTCTAATTTAAACCCCTTTACTGTAATTATTATTATAATATAAAATTTTAAAAAAATAAATCTATATTTTATAAAATTGTATAAAAAAACTTGAACCAAACGTTCAAGTATAATTCTTTTTGGTGGAGGATAAGGGACTCGAACCCTTGACCACCTGCGTGCAAGGCAGGTGCTCTAGCCAACTGAGCTAATCCCCCAAAAAGGTTTAACCTTTTCTTGTCAAACTGACAATATAAATTGTAAGATAAATTTTTCTAAATGTCAACACTTTTTTTATAAATTGTTCGTGTTATAAAAGAATTTATAAACTATTAACATTTAATTTAATATTTTTCTTACTATGTAAATAACTACTTGCATGAAGTAAAGTTCTAATTGAATTAACAACCTTCCCTTTTCTTCCAATAAGAATAGGCATATCTTTTTCATCAACTAATACATCAATTTGTATTGTTTGTTCGTCTACTTCACTTGCATTAACTTTAACTGCTTCTTTATTTGAAACAATTGCTAAAACTAAGTCTTCTGTTAATTTAACTAAATCTTCCATACTTATTTATTTCCTTTTTCTTCATGGAATTTTTTCATAACTCCTGCTTTTGATAATAAATCTTTTGCAGTATCAGTTACTTGTGCTCCATTTCTTAACCATTTTAAAGCTACTTCTTCATTTACTTTAATTTCTGCAGGGTTAGTTAATGGATTATAAAATCCAATTTGTTCTAAATATTTTCCATCTCTTGGACTTCTTGAGTCTGTAGCAACAATACGATAACTTGGTCTTTTAGTTGCTCCCATTCTTGTTAATCTAATTTTTACAGCCATACATACACTCCTTTCTAATCGCGCATAAATAATATACAACAAAATCTTATGCATGTCAACTATTTTTGTTGACATATTTTATAATTATTTTTTTAATCTATTCTATTTATAACTAATACATCTTTTTATTTATACAAAAATAAAAATAAAAGTTTCCCTTTATTTTTATTCATTATTATCCGTTTCATTAATAAAATTTTCATTTACGCCTTTATCTATTTCTTCCATTAAATCTTCTTCCTCTTTTTCATCTATTATTTCATCCCATTCATCCTCTTCTTCATCAACTGCTATCCTTACTTTTGCATCTCCCACTATCTCTATTCCTAATTCTTTTTCAATATCATAACTAATTGTATTATTTACTATATCAACTTTAGTACATGTTGGTTGTTTTAAACTTCTTACTATTATTTCTTCTTCACTATTTATATCACTTTCTTTTTTCCTAACAACATTTAAAAGTTCACGATAAGTAATTGTTTTATTAGTTACAATAGTTTTGGTATCATTATCATATGCATACCAAATATTAACATCACAACTTCCATCTACTTCAATTTTATCCCCATTTTTATACCCTTTAAAGTTATGGTTTATTACCCAGCAACCAAGTATTGTCGTTGGCACTTGTTCTGGAGTTAAATTGTAGTGATTAGAAAATGTTTTCTTTCCTTTTCCAATTACTGTTTTGGTTACAATTTCTCTATAACTAGCCACTTAAATTCCCCCTCAATTTAATGTATGCTAATGCTTTAAAAAAATGAACTAAAAAAGCCATCAAAGATAGCTTTTATTATTTTATTTTTTTAACAATATCATTAACATTTGATTTAAATATTATAAGGTTTGTCATTCCTGCAACAGAATAAACCATAACTAATATACCAAATATTGTTGTTAAAGCAGTACTACTACTTTGTGGGTTAATCATAATTATAATACCACATACAATTGTTAATATTGATAAAATAATTGATAAAAACCACATATTATAGCCACAGTCTTTTAAAACCAATGAAAGTTGAATATCTACAATTGAATTAACAATAACAAACATTCCTACTACTATAGGTATTAAAATAACTAAAATATCAGGATATAGTAAAAGAATAATTCCCATAAGAATTGATAAAATTCCTACTGCTGTTAAATTTACCCAAAATATACTAATACCATAATCACTAATTAAAAATATTCCCCCTACAATTAATAAAATAGCAATTATTATAGCAATTACTTTAATTGATGTTGTAGGAAAGCATACTACAAGTATACCTAATGCAAGAAATAATAATGTAAGAATTATTGAGATATTTATATACTTATTAAACTTTTTTAACATATATTCCCTCCTTTATAATTAAATTTTACTTCACAAATTATTATTAGTCAATATGAAAAAAATATGTTATTTAACATATTCTCCATCTAAACTCCATGTTTTAGCATCAAGTATTTTAACCTTAACTATTTTACCAATTAAGGAAGAATCTCCCTTAAAATTAACTAATTTATTAGTTTCGGTATAACCCATTAATAAATCACTATTTTTAGAACTAAAACCTTCCACTAAAACATTTTCTTCTTTATTTATTAACTTTTTATTGTTAATAAGAGCATATTTATTAATAAGTTCATTAAGTCTTTGTAATCTTTCTTCTTTTTCTTCTTTTGTTGTTTCATCTTTCATATTATAAGCAGGAGTACCTACCCTTTTTGAAAAGATAAATGTATAAGCTAAATCAAATTTACATTCTTCTACTAAAGATAAAGTATCTTCAAACTGTTTATTAGTTTCTCCAGGAAAACCTACGATTATATCAGTAGTAATAGATATATTAGGTATTTGTTCTTTTAATTTTTTATAAAGGTTTAAATATTCTTCTTTTGTATATCTTCTTCCCATTAATTTTAATATATCACTATTACCTGATTGAACTGGTAAATGAACATGATTTAAAACATTAGGATATTTTTTAATAACTTCAACCATTTCATCAGTAAAATCCCATGGATGACTTGTAATAAATCTAATTCTTTCCATACCTGTTAAAGCAACATCTTCAAGTAAATTAGCCATTGTATAATTATCATATAAATCTTTACCATAAGCATTAACATTTTGTCCTAATAAAGTTATTTCTTTATAACCTTCATTTTTTAAAGCATTAACTTCATTTAAAATATCTTCTTTTCTTCTACTTCTTTGTTTACCTCTTGTATAAGGCACAATACAATAAGTACAAAATTTATCACATCCAAGTTGAATATTAATATACGCTTTATATTTACTTTCTCTTTTTACAGGTAAATCTTCAATTATATTACCTTCAATACTTGGAGCCACTATATCTAATCTAGAATCATTAATAGATTTATATACTTCTTCACATAATTTATCTAACATATGTGTACCTACAACAAAGTTAATCCATTTATATTTTTCTAATAATTTATTTGTAATAACTTCTTCTTGAGTCATACATCCTGTTATACCTACGATTAAATCTTTTTTAATATTTTTTATATGTTTAACTCTTCCTAAAAAACCAAATACTTTATTATTAGCGTTTTCTCTTATTGAACATGTATTTAAAATAACAATATCACTTTTTTCTAATTTATCAGTATTTTTATATCCCATATATTCAAGCATAGCTATAATATTTTCACTATCATGTTCGTTCATTTGACAACCATAAGTTTTAACAAAATAATATTTATTTTTTACTATATTTTTATATTTATCTTCTTTATTATATCTTATTATTTCAACTTCAGTCTTTGTTCTTTTTCTAGCTTCTTTTAAATTAGGCAATTGCATAATATCCCTTCTTTCTAACAAAAATATTATATAAGAAAAGGATAAATTAATCAATAACTTATCCTAAACACTTTCTGTTATCGTACCATAAACAATATCATCAAGATATTCTAATTCATGATTAATAACTTGACTTTTAATTTGTTCATAGTCTTCTTTTATTTTTTCAACTATTTTTTCTACCTTAGGTAATAGTTCCTTTTCATCAAGATTATCAATTATTATTTCAAGGTTATTCATTTTTGAATAAGCCCCATAATTATCATTTTTTATATAACTTTCATATAAATTTTTAAAAGATATTAAATCTATATTATTAAATCTTTTATCTTTAAGTATTTTAGCAGTTGTATAAATATAATTATTATTAATTGATTTATCAAGAATTGTTTGACCTTTTTTATTTCTTATATTAGGAATAAACTTAATATTTTTTAATAATTGTTTAATTATTTCCATTACATCAAGATATTTTTTCATAACTAATATATGAGCGAAAGTATCACCATCTTTATTTTGATGATTTACATTCCATTTTTTATTTTTCATATGTTTAAGTACTAAATCATACCAACTTTTCTTTAACATATATGATAATACATCATATTCTTCAATATTTTTTGTATTAATGTCTACTGTTTTATCAGTTAATAGCTTATCAACAAGTTCTTTATGATCTTCATCTATTAAACTGAATATCAGCGACGGTTCTTCTTCACACTTATTTATTGCTTGTGTTTCATCATAAAACATAAATTATACACCTCTTTTTTTGCGTGACAGTTATATATTTTACCAGATAAGTCGTATTTTGTCAAATTTTATACTTATTTGGTAATAATGTCCATTAATATAATGACACTTAAATAAATTTTTATACAAAATAATAAAGGATTAATAGAAAGAAGGTTTTTAAAAGAGTAATTATATGAAAAGTAATTTATTTAAGTGTCTATATATATACTATCGCCTAAAAATAGTGTTTCACCTAAATTTTTTATAAAAAAAAAATGAATTTTTTTTAATTTATTCATTTTTTTCGTACTTTTTTATTTTTTTCTTTTAATTTTATTAATAATTCTTCAATTTCTTTTTTCATTTCATATACCATTCTTTCGTTATTAAAAGATAAACTATTAATAACTTCTGAATCATATAATATTTGAAGATGAAATGTTGGATCAGTAAGTTTATTATTTAAAATTAATAATTTTATGTTTTGATAATAAACTATAAATTCTTGAGCTGTTATTTCATTTGTCATAATATAATTTTCCATATTAAATAAATAATTTTCTATTTGTGTATTTTCTTCCATAATGGCCTCCTGATAAATTTAGATAAAAAAAGACGAAGTTTTGCTTCATCTTTACTACTATTTAATAATTGAAGAAACTGAACCAGCTCCAACTGTTCTTCCACCTTCACGGATAGAGAATTTTGTTCCTTGTTCTAGAGCAATTGGGTGAATTAATTCTACAGTCATTTCAATATTATCACCTGGCATTACCATTTCAACACCTGCTGGAAGTTCAATAACTCCAGTAACATCAGTTGTTCTGAAATAGAATTGAGGTCTGTAGTTTGCGAAGAATGGAGTATGTCTTCCACCTTCTTCTTTAGTTAATACATATACTTGAGCAGTGAATTTAGTATGAGGTGTAACGCTTCCTGGTTTAGCAAGAACTTGTCCACGTTCAACTTGATCACGAGTGATACCACGAAGTAATACTCCAGCGTTATCTCCAGCTTCAGCATAGTCTAATTGTTTTTTAAACATTTCAATTCCTGTAGCAACAGTTTTTTGTGTTGGTTTAATACCTACAATTTCAACTTCATCATTAAGTTTTAATTGTCCACGTTCAACACGTCCTGTAACAACAGTTCCACGTCCTGTAATTGTGAATACATCTTCAATACTCATTAAGAAAGGTTTTGCGTTATCTCTTTCTGGAGTTGGGATCCATTCATCAACTGCATCCATTAATTCGTCGATCTTTTCTTCATAAGCACTATCACCTTCAAGAGCTTTTAATGCAGAACCACGAATAACTGGTGTGTTATCTCCATCGAAACCATATTCATTTAATAGATCTCTGATTTCCATTTCTACTAGGTCTAATAATTCTTCATCATCAACCATGTCGCATTTATTCATAAATACAACGATTCTTGGAACACCAACTTGACGAGCAAGTAAGATATGTTCTCTTGTTTGAGCCATTGGTCCATCAGTTGCTGCAACAACTAGGATAGCTCCATCCATTTGAGCTGCACCTGTAATCATGTTTTTAACATAATCGGCATGCCCTGGACAATCTACGTGTGCGTAGTGTCTTTTATCTGTTTCATATTCTACGTGAGAAGTGTTAATTGTAATTCCACGTTCTCTTTCTTCTGGAGCTTTATCGATATTAGCATAATCAACGAATTGTGCTCCACCTTTTTCGCTTAATCTTTTTGTAATAGCAGCAGTTAAAGTTGTTTTTCCGTGGTCAACGTGACCAATTGTTCCAACATTAACATGTGGTTTATTACGATTAAATTTTTCTTTAGCCATAATTTTTTTCCTCCTTAAATTTATACAATATTATTTTATCTAACAATTGAATATTTTTCAACTGTTTTGGCTTATTTTGTTATAATTTTACTTTAATTATTATTAATTACCGCTTTTTTTAATAATTTCTTCAGCGATTGATTTTGGTACTTCTTCATAATGATCTGCAACCATTTGGAAAGAACCTCTACCTTGAGTATTACTTCTTATACTTGTTGCATAACCAAACATTTCAGAAAGTGGAACCATTGCAGAGAAATGAATTGCATTTCCACGAGATTCTTGAGAAAGTGGTTTTCCACGACGAGATGTAATGTCACCCATAACATTTCCGAAGAATTCTTCTGGTACATCAATATCAACTTTCATTATTGGTTCAAGAAGTACTGGTTTACATTTATTCTTAGCTTCTTTTAAAGCCATACTTGCAGCGATCTTGAATGACATTTCGTTAGAGTCTACATCATGGTAACTACCATCATGAAGAGTAGCTTTAATATCAATCATTGGATATCCTGCTAGAATACCTGTTTTCATTGCATCTTGAAGACCTTTGTCTACAACTGGGATATATTCTCTTGGAACTACTCCACCAACAACGGCATCAACATATTCATAACCTTTATCTGGGTTTGGTTCAAAATTAATCCAAACATGTCCATAGTTACCACGTCCACCAGATTGTTTAATATATTTACCTTCACAGTCTCCTGCTTGAGTAATTGTTTCACGGTAAGCAACTTGTGGTTTACCAACATTAGCATCAACTGAGAATTCCCTTCTCATACGATCAACTAATACATCTAAGTGAAGTTCACCGATACCAGCAATTATAGTTTGTCCTGTTTCAACATCAGTTCTAACTTTAAATGTTGGGTCTTCTTCTGCAAGTTTACCAAGTGCTATAGCCATCTTATCTTGATCAGCTTTTGATTTTGGTTCAATTGCAAGTTCAATAACTGGTTCTGGTACATCAATTGATTCAAGAATAATTGGTTTCTTTTCATCACATAATGTATCTCCAGTTGTTGTATTTTTAAGTCCTACAGCTGCTGCTATATCACCTGTAAATACTTCTGGTATTTCAGTTCTGTTATTAGCATGCATTTGTAAAATACGACCTATTCTTTCTTTTTCATCTTTTGTACTATTTAGTACATAACTTCCACTTGTTAAATGTCCTGAGTAAACTCTAAAGAATGTTAAACGTCCAACGAATGGATCTGTCATAACTTTAAATGCTAAAGCACTGAATGGTTCGCTATCTGAAACTTTTCTTTCATCTGGTTCTCCATTTAGTTTAGTTCCCTTAACACTTTCAATATCAAGTGGTGATGGTAAATAATCAATAACAGCATCTAGTAAGAATTTAATTCCTTTATTACCTAAAGCAGTTCCACACATTACAGGGAAGAATTCTGCTTTTAAAACTCCCTTTCTTATTGCTTTTTTAATCATTTGTTCACTTACTTCTTCACCTTCAAGGTATTTTTCCATAAGTTCATCATCAAATTCTGCAATAGCTTCAAGTAATTCAATATGTTTTTCTTCTGCTAATTGTTTTAAATCTTCTGGTATTTCAATTTCAGTAGAGTTTTCTTGTTCTGTACCATCAAATTCATAAGCTTTCATAGTAACTAAATCAATTACCCCACTAAATTCACTTTCTGCTCCGATAGGCCATTCAATAGGTTTAGCATTAACGCCAAATCTTGCATCAATTGTTTTTAATGTATAAACAAAATCTGCTCCCATTTTATCCATTTTATTAGCAAATATAATTCTTGGAACTTTATATTCACTTGCTTGACGCCAAACAGTTTCAGTTTGTGGTTCAACTCCTGCTTGAGAGTCTAAAAGTGTTACTGCACCATCTAGTACTCTTAAACTTCTTTGAACTTCTACTGTAAAGTCAACGTGTCCTGGAGTATCTATAATGTTATAACGATATCCTTTCCAAAATGCAGTAGTAGCTGCACTTGTAATTGTAATACCCCTTTCTTTTTCTTGTTCCATCCAATCCATTTGTGAAGCACCATCATGTGTTTCACCGATTTTATGAATTTTATTAGTTAAGAATAATACACGTTCTGTTGTAGTTGTTTTTCCAGCATCAATATGAGCCATGATACCAAAATTTCTAGTTTTTTCTAATCCAGTTTGTCTTGCCATATTATCCTCCTACCATTTCATATGAGCAAATGCCTTATTAGCTTCTGCCATTCTGTGAGTATCTTCACGTTTTTTAACTGAAGCTCCTGTTCCGTTTGAAGCATCAATTATTTCATTTGCTAATTTTTCAGCCATTCCACGACCGCCTCTTAGCCTTGCATATTGTGTTAACCATCTAAGCCCAAGAACTTGACTTCTTTCTTCAGAAACTTCAATTGGTACTTGAACGTTAGAACCACCTACACGACGAGCCTTAACTTCTAATGCAGGTTTTATATTTTCTAATGCTTGATTAAATACTTCCATTGGTTCTTTACCAGTTTTTTCTTTAACCATTTCAAATGCATCATATAATATTTTTTGTGCTGTTCCTTTTTTACCATCTAACATAATACTGTTTATTAACTTAGTAACAACTTTAGAATTATATATTGGATCTGGTAGAACATCTTTTTTTACTGCTTGTTTCTTACGCATTGTATTTTTCCTCCTTTATTATTTTGTTGAATTATTTTATTTTCCTTTTTTAGTTCCGTATTTACTACGACCTTGTTTACGATCTTTAACTCCTTGAGTATCCATAGTTCCACGAACAATATGATATCTAACTCCGATTAAGTCTTTAACACGACCTCCACGAATTAATACAACACTATGTTCTTGTAAATTATGTCCTTCACCTGGAATATAACAATCTACTTCTTTACCATTAGAAAGTCTAACACGAGCATATTTTCTTAAAGCTGAGTTTGGTTTCTTTGGTGTTTTAGTTCCTACACGAACACATACTCCTCTTTTTTGAGGTGCTGGTACATTAGATGTAGTTTTCTCAATAGTATTTAATCTTACTCCTAATACTGGTGATTTACTCTTTCTTGTTTTATCAGTTCTTTTCTTTCTTACAAGTTGATTAATTGTTGGCATAACTGCTCCTTTCTATACACACATCCTGGTGTATCATATTTCTAAATTTTTATTAGACTTACATAAAATAAGTCCAATAAATTCAAACATTGCTAATATAACAAAAATATGTTTCATTGTCAATATTTTTAGAAAAATTTATCAAAAAAATGTTTAATCCTTAATTAATATATGCGATATTTAATAAATTATGAAAAAAGAAATACTTAAAATATTTCTTTTTTATATAAGTTTTTTCAAACTTTCTAACTTTTCTTTTTCTTCTTTTAACTTAACTCTATCAAGTTCTACAATATTTTGTGGAGCTTTATTAACATAATTTTCATTATTTAAAAGATTTGTTCTTTTAATAATTGATGATTCAAGTTTTTTAATTTCTTCTTTTACTAAATTTATATCTAACTTAGTTCCTTCTTCATAATAAATAATATCTATATTAGATGAAGTATAACTATATTTTTCAAAACCAGACTTATCTTCAGTTACAATATTTTCTTCATTTATTTTTAATGAAGTTTTAAATAAAGCATATAACTCATCACTTGTTTTAAATTTAACAAAAGCATTTTTAGTAATATTATTAACAGCTTTTAAATTTCTTATTGATGTTATATCTAAAATTACTTTATCAATTAAATTTTCTTCTAAAGTATATACTTCTTCTTTATTATATTTTGGATAATTACTTAAAATTATATTAGTGTTAGATAAATTACTATATAACTCATCTGTTACAAAAGGCATAAATGGATGTAACATTTGTAAAATTCCTTTTAATACATGAATTAATACATATTTTGTTGAAGTTTTATCTAATTTATATTTAGCAAATTCAATATAGTTATCACAAAAATCATCCCATATAAAACTATATAAACTAGAACCAACATTATTAAATTCATATTTTTCCATATTTCTAGTTACTTCTTTTATTGTATTATTATATTTAGTTAAAAGCCATTTATCAGTTAAATCTAAATCTTCTTTATTTAATGTAACATTAATATCATCAATATTAGTTAAAACAAAACGCGTTGCATTCCAAAGTTTATTAATAAAGTTCCAGTTAGCTGCAACTTTTTCTTCATCATAACGAAGATCCATTCCAGGACTAGTTGATGTTGCTAAGAAAAATCTTAAAGCATCTGCTCCATATTTTTCAATTACATCCATTGGATCAACACCGTTACCTAAAGACTTAGACATTTTTCTTCCTTGTTTATCACGAATAAGTCCATGAATTATACAATCTTTAAATGGTCTTTTGTTAGTAAAATGTAAACTTTGAAAAGCCATACGACAAACCCAGAATAAAATTATATCATAACCAGTTGACAATACACTTGTTGGGAAGTATCTTTTAAACATTTCTGTTTCATTAGGCCAACCAAGAGTTGAAAATGGCCATAAAGCACTACTAAACCATGTATCTAAAACATCACTATCTTGTACCCAACCATCTTCTTTTGGAGCATCAAGTCCTACATATATTTTATCATCTTTATACCACGCAGGTATTTGGTGTCCCCACCATAATTGACGAGAAATGCACCAATCATGAGCGATTTCCATCCAATGATTTAATACTTTTTCAAAACGTTTTGGTACAAAATTAATTTTGTTTTCTTTGTCCTCTTGATTTTCTAAAACACGCGCTGCTAAAACATCCATTTTAACAAACCATTGTTTTGATAAATATGGTTCAACCATTACATCTGTTCTTTCAGAATGTCCTACAGAATGAATTATTTTTTCTTTCTTTATTAATAAACCTTGTTCTTTTAAATCATTAACAAGTTTTTCACGACAAGCAAAGCGATCCATTCCTTTATAAGATAAAGCATTTTCATTCATCGTACCATTTTTATTAATAACTACAATTCTTTCTAAATTATGCCTTTCTCCTACTTCAAAGTCATTAGGATCATGTGCAGGAGTTATTTTAACTACTCCTGTTCCAAATTCCATATCAGCATGTTCATCCCCAATTATAGGAATTAATTTATTAACAATAGGTAAAACAACATTTTTACCAATTAAATGTTTATATCTTTCATCATTAGGATTAACAGCAACAGCAGTATCTCCAAATAATGTTTCAGGACGAGTTGTAGCTACTTCAAGATAATCATTTGTATTTTCAATCATATATTTAATATGATAAAAAGCCCCAGGAGTATCTCTATAAATAACTTCTTCATTAGATAATGCAGTCATTGCTTCAGGATCCCAATTTATAATTTTTTCTCCACGATAAATTAATCCTTCATTATATAAATCAACAAACACTTTTCTAACCGCATAATTAAGTCCTTCATCTAAAGTAAATCTTTCTTTTGAATAATCAAGCGCAAGTCCAAGCTTAGCCCATTGTTCGTGAATTGTATTTGCATATTCATCTTTCCAAGCCCAAGCATGTTTTAACCATTCATCTTTATCCATTTGTCTTGGTTTATAACCCATTTCTTTTAATCTTTTATCGATTTTTGCTTGTGTTGCAATACCTGCATGATCCATTCCAGGCACCCATAAAGCATCAAATCCTTGCATTTTTTTATAACGAATAATGATATCTTGTAAAGTTGTATCCCATGCATGTCCTAAGTGTAATTTCCCTGTTACATTTGGGGGAGGTATAACTATACAAAATGGTTCTTTTGTTAAATCACCACTTTTAAAATAATCATTCTTAAGCCAAGTTTGATATTTTCCTTCTTCCACTAATTTTGAATCATATTTTTTATCTAACATAAAAATCTTTCCTTTCTAAATAAAAAAGATGATACCCAAAGGGTGCTTAAAAGCACGGTACCACCTTTTAACATTTCATATTGAAATCTCATATATTTAACGCATATTATACGGATTATTTTACTACTACTTCAAATAATCAGTTCCAAAGCTACCTTCGATTAATTTACTAATTGTTTTTCACCAACCAACAACTCTCTAAATAATATAATTAATTTACTTCTCTTTTTCTAAACATTTATAACTGAATTATACAATAAATTTGTCAATATTACAAGTATTATTTATATTATACCCTCTAGTCCACTAAGTGCAATAAAAACAAATATTAACAAAACTAAAAGTATCATTAAAAAGGCCATTAATCCCCAACCATTATTATTTAATTTTTTCATTTTTTTCACTTCCTAAGAATTATAATCATTAATAAAACTAATTGCACTAACAGCACCTTCTCCTGTTGCTGTAACTATTTGATACACTTCTTTATTAATTGTATCACCACAGGCATATATAAAAGGTATATCTGTTTTTAAATTTTTATCTGTTTTAATATACCCTTTTTCATCAAGAATGTCAAGATTATTTAAAAAATCAGTCGCAGGAACATATCCAATAAAAATAAAACATGCTTTTACTTCTAATTTATTAAGTTTATCATTAGTTTTAATAGTTAAAGATTCTAAAAAATCATCTTGTTTATTAAATTCTATGACTTCACTATTATATAAAATATTTATATTATCCTTTTTTAAAACCTTATCAACCAACATCTTATCTCCACGAAGAACATCTCTTCTATTGATAATAGTTACACTTTTACATATATCAGCAAGATATAAAGCCTCTTCTAAAGCACTGTTTCCTCCCCCAATTATTGAAACATCTTGATTCTTAAAAAGAGGTCCATCACATAAAGAACAATAACTTACACCTTTTCCTTCAAGTAAAGATACATTTTTATTATCAAATGATCTAGGTTTTCTTCCAAGAGCTAAAATAATACCCTTACAAGTATATGTTTTTTTATTAGTTTCTACTATTTTATAAGAAGTCTTATCTTCTATTTTTATAACTTCTTCATTAATAAAAGGTATATTTAAATTTAATATTTGTTCATAAAAACTATAAGCAAGTTCAGGACCTGATATTTTATTAAATCCAGGATAATTTTCAATTGTAGAAGATTTATTAAGTTGCCCTCCTGGAGCACTTTTTTCCATAATACAAACATTAATGTTAGCTCTTTTTAAATAAATTGCACTTGTTATCCCCGCAGGTCCACTACCCACCACGATTACATCATAATCTAATTTCATAAACTCCTCCTAATTATCTAATGCTTTCTTTAATCTATTTGTTCTTGTATCTTTTTGTTTATAAAAGATAAGAAATAACCCTATTAAGAATAATATAATTGATATAAGCTTAGCAATTCTTAAGTTTCCAAACATTAAACTATCAGTTCTAAGACCCTCGATAAAGAATCTTCCTATAGAATAAATACTAAAATATATTCCTGTTAATAAACCATTTTTAGGATTTTTTACATATTTTCTTACTAAAATAAGAATTATAAATAAACCTATATCTAATAAAAACTCAAAGTAAAATGTTGGAAGATAGTAATTACCATTAATATACATTCCATTTATAACAAATTTAGGAATATGTAAGCTTTGTAAATGTTCTAAAGAAGTAATCGCACCATGTGCTTCTTTATTAAAAAAATTACCCCATCTTCCAATTGCTTGAGCAAGAATTAAAGAAACACATAAAACATCTGTTATTTTTAAGATATTAACGTTTTTCTTTTTACAATAATAAACTATCCATAAAACTCCTCCGATTATACCACCATGTATGGCAAGTCCACCATTCCAAATTTCAAATATTTCAAGAATATTCTTACTATAATATGGAAGATTAAATAAAACATAATATATCCTTGCTCCAAGAATACCAAAAATAATGGTATAGAAAATTAAATCTGTTATAAATTCTTCGCTAAAACCTTTTTTAAGAAGTGTTTTATAAATAAGAAATGCTCCTGTTAACATACCAATTAAAATCATTACTGAATAATAATATATTTTTATAACACCTAAATCAATCATAATGGGATTCATAAAACTCCTCCTTTATAATATTTCTTTTAATTTTTTTATATCATCTATTAATATATATTTATCACTTTTTGGAAGTTTATTAAAATAATCAACCGCAATTACCTTTAATCCAACATTAAGTGCACCTTCAATATCCATTTTTAAACTATCCCCAATCATAAGACATTCCTCTTTTTTATTAGGATATATTGCTTTTAAAAAAGCTTCTGGTCTTGGTTTTAATTTTATTTTATCTCCACCAAAAACTTTAGTAAAATATTTATCTATTTTAGCATTTTTAAGTCTATTTTTTTGAATATTTGTAAAATAATTACTTAATATAACAAGTTCATATTTTTTACTTAAATAATCTAAAACATCTATTAAATCATTATTAATAAAAGATAATTTACTTTGTCTTTTTTCTAATTCTTCAATAAAACTTATATCTAAATTTAGATTTAAATTATTATTAATATCATTTAATAATATTTCTTTAGAAATTGTATCATGCTTATATTCTAAGTCATCTATTATTTTATCTACTTTTTTATAACAGATATCTATTTTATATTCTTCAAGTAAATACTTTAATTCTAAAGAATATTCATCTTTCCATATAATAAGTGTATTATCTAAATCAAATATAAGTTTTTTTATCATAAATTACTCCTTACAAATATTTTTTTAAATACTGTCCTGTATAGCTTTCATTAACCTTAGTTATTTCTTCAGGAGTACCAGTTGCAATAACTGTTCCACCTTTATCTCCACCTTCAGGACCTAAATCAATAATATAATCAGCAACTTTTATCATATCAAGGTTATGTTCAATTACGATTACTGTATCTTTATTATCTACTATTTTTTTAATAATTGCAAGTAAGTTTTCAATATCATAATTATGAAGACCTGTTGTAGGTTCATCCATTATAAAAACACTTTTACCTGTTGGTTTTTTTTGTAGTTCTTTAGCTAATTTTACACGACTTGCTTCTCCCCCAGATAATGTTGTAGCACTTTGACCAAGTTTTATATAACCAAGTCCTACCTCTTGTAAAGTTTTTAGTTTATGAGATATTTTAGGAAAGTTTTTAAAAAATTCTAAAGCTTCATTAACACGCATATCTAATACTTCACTAATATTTTTATCCTTAAATTTTATACTCAAACTTTCACTATTATATTTTTTGCCATGACATATTTCACATGGAACATAAACATCTGGTAAAAAATGCATTTCTATTTTTTTAACACCATCACCACGACAAGCCTCACATCTACCACCTTTTACATTAAAACTAAATCTACTTTTATCATAACCAAGCATTTTTGCTTCTTTAGTAGTTGCGAATAATTCTCTAATATCATCAAATACACCAGTGTATGTCGCAGGATTACTTCTTGGCGTTCTTCCAATTGGATCTTGAGAAATATGAACTACTTTATCAACATATTCAAGGCCTTTAATTTTTTTAAATTTACCAGGTTTAACTTTTGAACCATATATTTCACTTGTTAATTTTTTATATAAAATTTCATTAACAAGTGTACTTTTACCACTTCCTGATACTCCGGTTACACAAGTAAATGTTCCAAGAGGAAATTTTACATTAATATTTTTTAAATTATTTTCACAAGCTCCTTGTATTTCAAGATACTTGCCATTTCCTTTCCTTCTTGTTTTAGGAAGTTTTATACACTTTTTGCCACTTAAATAGTTACCAGTAATACTATTATCACAACTTGCTACTTCTTCTGGTGTCCCACATGCGACAACTTCACCACCTTGTTCTCCTGCAAGAGGGCCAATATCAACAAGAAAATCACTTCTTCTCATCGTATCTAAATCATGTTCGACCACTACTAAAGTATTTCCTAAATCTCTCATACTTAACATTGCATCAATAAGTTTATCATTATCTTTTTGATGCAGTCCAATACTAGGTTCATCTAAAACATATAAAACTCCTGTTAATCTTGTTCCTATTTGGGTAGCAAGTCTTATTCTTTGAGATTCTCCTCCGGATAATGTTGAAGCTTCTCTATTAAGAGTTAAATAATCAAGTCCAACATTTATTAAGAATGATAATCTATCTTTTATTTCTTTGATTAAAAGTTTAGAAATTTGTTCTTGTTCTTCATTTAACTTTAAATCTGATAAAAAATTATATATTTCAGTAATATTAAGTCTTGTTAATTCATCTATATTTTTACCATTTATCTTAACAGATAAAACTTCTTCTTTTAATCTTGCACCTTTACATGTTGGACAAGGAAGCTCTATCATATATTTATCAATCCATTCTCTTATCCAATCACTATTAGTTTCAATATATCTTCTTTCTAAGTTACAAATAACTCCTTCAAATACACCAATATTATTATATGTAGTACCACTTTTAGCAGAATAATTAAATCTAATTAGTTCATCACTTCCATATAAAATAATATCTAATTCTTTTTTAGATAACTTATTTATAGGTTTAGATAAATCTATACCAAAATGCTTACAAGCACTTTCTAATCTTTTAAAATAAATACCATCACTATCATCACCCATTGTAACAATTCCACCATCATAAATACTTTTTGTTTTATCAGGCATAATTAAATCAGGATCAATTATCTTTTTAAAACCAAGTCCTTTGCAGTCAGGACAAGCCCCATAAGGAGCATTAAAACTAAAAATACGAGGTTCTAATTCATCTAATGAAAAATTACAATAAGGACAAGCAAACTTTTCACTAAATATTAATTTTTCTTTACCTAAAACATCAATAATTACTTTACCATCACTTAATTTACATGCTTGTTCTAAACTTTCATATAAACGACTTCTGATATCAGGAGTTATAACAAGTCTATCAATAACAATAGATATATTATGTTTTTTATTTTTGTCTAAAATAACATCATCACTTAAATCATACATAACATCATCTATATATGCTCTTACATAACCTTGTTTTCTAAAATTTTCTAATAAATCAGTAAAACTACCTTTTTTACCTTCGACAATTGGAGATAAAACTACTATTTTACTATTTAAATCAAGAAGAAGCACTTTATTAGTCATTTCTTCAATACTTTGATTTTTAATAGGAATATTATGTTTAGGACATATAGGCACTCCTATTTTAGAAAAAAGAAGTCTTAAATAATCATATATTTCAGTTACTGTTCCTACAGTACTTCGTGGGTTATTATTAGTTGTTTTTTGATCTATTGATATCGTAGGAGATAGCCCTTCGATACTGTCAACATCTGGTTTTTGACTATTACCAAGAAATTGTCTTGCATATGAATTTAAACTTTCTAAATATCTTCTTTCCCCTTCAGCACATAATGTATCAAAAGCTAAACTACTTTTACCACTTCCACTTACGCCAGTCATTACAATAAATTTATTCTTAGGAAGTTCAATATTTATATTTTTTAAATTGTTTTCACGAGCCCCCTTAATTACTATCTTATCCATACACTACACCTCTTTTAGACATATTATACACCATTTTTTTAAAATTATATATAACAATTTATGGAAAAAAATATTTTTTTCTATTATAATAAAGAAAAGGAGATATTATATGATAACAAAAAATAAACCCAGGATAGATAAAGTTAATTATTATCTTGATATTGCAGAAACTGTATTAGAAAGATGTACTTGTTTAAGAAGAAAATTTGGTGCTGTTATAGTAAAAAATGATGAAATTATTTCAACAGGTTATGCTGGTGCTCCAAGAGGTAGAAAAAACTGTAATGAACTTGGATATTGCGCTAGAGAAAAAATGCAAATACCAAGGGGTGAAAGATATGAAATGTGTAGAAGTGTTCATGCTGAACAAAATGCCATTATTAGTGCTGCTAGAAAAGATTTAATTGATTCTACCCTTTACCTTGTAGGAAAAGAAGCTATAGATAATTCATATGTAAAAAATGCTAATCCTTGTATTTTATGTAAAAGATTTATATTAAATGCAGGGATAAAAGAAGTAATAATAAGAAAAGATAAAAATAATTACGAAGTAATAGACACAAAAACCTATATTGATAACGATGAAAGTTTAGATGAAAAATTTGGATACTAAAAAAGAGTTTAAGAATACTTACCTATCTTAAACTTTTTATTATTCATTTGTTATTACAAAACGTGAAGAAATATTCTTTTGCTGCATTCCACCAGATACTCCTGGAGAAAATATGCCAGAATTAATATCATCATATACTCCACCACGAATATACCAAGGTGCGTATGTTATTCCATATGGTAAACCATGTTTAGAAAATCCCTTTGTTTCTGATAATGCATGTCCATAATATGAACTTCCAGTATATAAATTATAATATTTACTATCTGGAAAAGTTAGACCGCTTGAGTATGTAGCAACTGTTCCATTTTGGTTCTCAACAATACCATTAAATCCTGAGTTATTTGATGATGAATAGCCTGACCTTGGATTTCCTGATGTATCAGCATATACTCCCATGACATATTCCCATGATCCTCCACTCATGTCATATATTCCATATATATTTCCTGTAGTTGAAGCATCTTTTCCAAGTGATGTATTATATGCTCCATTTGTTACAGATGTATTACTTCCTGCTGGTGCTCCATATCCTGTTAGATAACCACTATTATTATTTATTCCTACTTCTGTACATGTTGTACTATTTGTACATCTTCCATATATACTTTGTGTTAAGTATGCTACTGCTCCCCATTCATTATTTTTACTCATATGAGTATCTACTTCACTTGATATAAATCCAAATGAATTAGAACTTTGTACCATACTCCTTGCTGCATAGAAAAATCTACTTACATTATTATATTTTAATGCAACAATACCTGGTTTTATTAAAATATTGTTTGCATTACTACATGTTGTAGTTGTACATCCTAAATTATTTGTTGATGTGCTTGATGCTAATGAACTATGGCTTGTTTCAAACTTGCCATACCAAAATCCACTTAAGCTTTTATTTCCAAATGTAAAGGCATCTATTGCTGTTTCATTTGCTTTTACAAAGGTTACATCTATTGCTCCAGAATGTGCATATGTTGTCCCATTATATGGTGACACTGCACTAAATCTTGGTATCCATACCCACATTGTTGTTATATCATTCATACTTATTGCTGTACCTATACTTGCATTTAAATATTTACTTCTACTTGAACTTGTTACAGTTACAGCATTAGCCCACATTCCTTTGTATTCTCCCGTTGAATTATAACTGTACCATGGATTATTTTTATCTATATTACTTACATCTGCTTTTTTCCATGTTTCATTTGTTTCATCGTAGTAAACTGGTATCATATTGCTTGCTAAAACTGGTTTATTTGCTCCTGATTTATCTACTGTATCTAATTCTTTTCCTATATATGTTATCGTTGCTTTTCCATGTCCTGTATTTATTGCTTCGGTTGTTGATGCTGAAGCTAAATAATAATTGCTATTTAATAAACATCCTGATGGATAACTACTTGCGGTTGATGATGTATAAACATATCCACTTCCTCCACCTGAGTATTTATCATAGTTTGTTGAGTCTGAATATGATGTTGTTGCTCCTCCACCATAAAAGCCTCCACCTCCACCTGATGCTCCATATTTATAGTTGTTTCCTGAAGTTGATGCTGAACCTCCTTGTCCAAAGCTTCCTCCTGAACCTGCAGAAGTTTGAGTTCCGGCATACCCTGACTGTCCTGAGATTCCACTTGTTCCTCCTCCAGCATATCCTGAAATTCTATTATTACTTCCTGAACCTCCTCCTGCTACAATTACTCTTGCATATAAATTATTTTGTCCTATTCTTATATCTGTTGCGCCACCACCAGCTTGACCATAGGTATATGTACTATTATAATCTCTATTAAATCCGTTACCTCCACCATTAAATCCACCTGGTACTGCTGTTTTTGTTGTTGTTACTGTTTGAGGTTGTCCTCCTACACACATATATAATGTTGTTCCTTTTGTTAGATGTACTATTCCTTTTGAATATCCTCCTAGACCTCCAACATATGTTGTATTATAATTACCTCCTTGTGCTCCCCATACTTCTAAATTATAATAACCATCTGATTTTGCCATATATGTAATACATTCTCCAGTATATTCAAAGTTAGTTGTATAATTTATTTTACCTACTTTTCCCTCGATTACATTACTACTTGTTTTTGTAAAACTAAATAAGGCATAACTTGAATATCCTATACTAATTAATATTATTAAAATAACTGCAAGTAAAAAATAACTATTTATTATTTTAATATCCGTTTTTAAAAATTTTATAAAATTTTTCATAACAACAGCACCTCTATTTTATTAACTTTATAAATTAATTATATAAAACACCCCCCCAGGTTGTCAATATTTTTTATAAATTTTAACAGACTTTTTATAAATAATTTACTTCATAAAAAAGAATATCTTTTAGATTATTTTCTTTTTCCATGTATATCATAAAGATTAAAATAAGCATTAGAACACTTTTTAGATATTCTATAATTTACATTAGATTTAAAACTTCCGCTTAAAATATCTTGAACATCAGGAGAAGATACTGTAATACTCATAACAGGCTTATTACTTGGAGCATAACCAATAAAGTTATTACTCATTGTAGGATGATCATAAATACCATCATTATTATCATCAACAAAGCTTTCACTTGTTCCTGTTTTACCTGCAGGTCTTGGACTATTTCCCATAAAATCATATCCTGTACCAGACGGTGTCATAACAAGTTTAAATCCTTCTTGAATTCTTTTTATATATTCTTCTTTTGTATCAACTTTATTTAAAATAACAGAGTTTTCTTCAAGAAGTGTATTATCTTCAGTTAAAATTCCTTTTAAAAATCTTGTTTTTACTCTTGTACCATTATTAGCTATTGTAGAAATATATTGGGATAATTGAAGTGGTGTATAAGTATCATATTGTCCTATGGCATAGTTAAGTAATAAATCACTAGCATAACTACCACCTTTATAGCCATCTTCTTCAATAGGAAAATCAATTCCTGTTTTAACTCCTAACCCATATTGATAAAAAGTTTTTCTATAAATATCAAAAGCTTTTAAATCAAGATCTAAATATGAATTATACTTATAATTAAACTTACCTACCATCATAGCTATTTTAAACTGATATATATTACTTGAATACTTTAAAGCTTCAAGATCATTAATCATTCCAAAATTAGCCCAAGAACATTTTTTTGGCATATTTAAAAATTTTATACAACTATCTTCCATAATAGTCCCAAATTTTATAACTTTTGTATTATATCCAACTGTATGGCTTGCACCTTTTACAACACTTCCTGGAGTTATCGTAGAAGTTATATTACCAATACTGTAATCATATATTTCATATTTTCCTAAACTATTTTTTAATACCTGTTTCCCTGCTAAAGTAAGTATTTCTCCTGTTGAAGGTTCTTGTATTACAACAAAACTTCTGTTATAAAACTTTGTATTAGCTTCTTTTTTAGTATTTAATACTTCGTATTTTAATATTTCTTCTACTTTAAGTTGTAAGTCTATATCAATAGATAAAACTATATCTTTACCTTTTTTACCTTCTTTTATAAGTTTAAAACTCCCATCATCAAGTATTTGATAAGTAGATTTTTCTCCTTTTAAAATATCTTCATAATATTCTTCTAAACCACTTATACCTACTCTATCATTTAATAAATAACCTTTATTTAAATAATAAGCTTTCTTTTCATAAGGTATCCCTGTTTCTTCTGTTGAAACACTTCCTAAAATATTTCTTAATGTATCACCATATAAATAAACTCTTTCCCAATCAAGTTTAGTATTAAATCCTTTTAAATTTTCTATATTTTCATTAATATAAGCATATTCTTCTTCTGTTACATCTTTTATCTTTATTGTTTTTTCATCCATTTTATAACCTTTATTCATTAAATAATATAAATAAGCACATTTTTTATCATCTTCATTAAAAACACTTAAATCTTCTTTAGTAATTCTATCAATTTTATATTCATATAATTCATTATAAGTAAGTTTTCTATTATTATATAAATTATATTCATTTTCTGTTATTAATTTATTACCTTTTTCAGGATATAAACTTAAATAAAATTCCTTTAAATTTCTTATATTTAATTTATCATAGTCTAAATCAAGATGTTTACTAACTTCATAAGCGAGTTTTATTTCATCACTTTCATTTATATTTTTATTTTTTAAATAATATATTTTTTTAACACTAATATTATCCACTAAAAGTTTATTATTTCGATCATAAATTCTTCCTCTTGGGGATGTATCTTTATATACTATATTATTTGTTTCCTTATTTAAAATCATTTTATAGTAATGATTCATATTTATTGTTAAAAAACAAAGTCTACTTATAATAATAACAAAAAGAAAGAATAATATTATTATTAAAAAATTCATTCTTTTATTAGGATTATATTTAAAATAATTGTTTCTTCTTTTATTTTTCTTTGTTTTCATATTATTATTTTAAACAAATTTTTAAAAAACTTACATATAATTATATTGGTGATATATATTAAAGAAATATTAATAGAAAATTATATAAATTCTTTAAAAATTGATGATTTAAAAAACTATGCAAAGAATAATAATATTTATTTAAACGAAAAAGATGCGATAGTTATTTTAGATACGGCTAAGAAATATTGGAAAATTGTATATAAAGGTAATCCAAATGAAGTATTTAAACTATTAAAAGAAAAAATAGATATAAAAACATATGAAAAAGTAATTGAACTTTATAATTTATATAAAAAGGAAATGAACTAATCTTCATTTCCTTTTATTAATGTTTACAAAAAATATTTTTTTATCCATTTTATTTTAAATTAGGATTAAATTTTTTATTTTTAATCATTTCTATTTCTTCTTTATATGGTGGTAAATCATTTATATATGGTGTTTCAAGTATTTTAGGGATTTGTTCTAATCTTTTATTATAAATGATATTTATAAGATTATCAAAACCAATAGTGCCATATCCTATATTTTCATGTCTATCTTTATGACTTCCACAAATATTTTTACTATCATTTATATGAATACATAATACTTTATCTAAAAGATTATAGCTTTCTAAAATATCAAGTATTTCATCAAATTTACTAACATCATATCCTGCATCAGATAAATGGCATGTATCAAGACATATTCCTATTTTATCTTTATAAATAACACCCTCAATTATTTGTTTAATTTCTTCAAGTGTTTTACCAACTTCTGTTCCTTTTCCCGCCATTGTTTCTAAAAGAATTGTTGTATCATTTTCTTTTAATACTTCATTTAATGCATTAATTATATTATTAATACCAACTTCAACACCACATCCAACATGACTTCCAGGATGAAGAACTAATTTTTTTACAAAAAGATCAGCACATCTATTACATTCTTGTTTTAAAAAATTAATTGAAAAATTATATTTATCTAAATCTTTATTATTAGCTAAATTTATAATATATGGAGCATGAACAACAACATTATCTAAAGAAATATTATTTTCTTTCATTTTTTCTAACGCTTTAAAAGTTAAATCATCATTTAAAGGCATACGAACTGTATTTTGTGGTGCTCCTGTATAAAACATAAAAGCATTACCATTATAACTAAGTGTTTCATCTAGTGCTCCTAAAAGCTGAGTATCTTTTTTAAACCCAACATGACTTCCTATTATTAACATAAATTACCACCTCATAATTTTAATTATAACAAAAAAAATATGGCTTTGCCATATTTAATTTTTAAATTAATTCTATTCTGGAATAGTTGGACAAACAAGTACACCAGAAGATACATGAACATTAGCGTATGTATTATCAGCAGATAATGTTGATTCATCAATAAGATTTAATGCTGTAATCTTGTCATTACTTGTAGTTGCAGTTGCAACAGCATTACCAGCAGTATCTACTAAACAAATTGAGAAAGTTGTTGTAGTTTGTCTTGTAGCAGCATCATATGTACTTTCAGCTTTTACATAAGAACCAGTAGCTCCAGTTACTAATTTTTCACCATATGGACTATTATTTAATTTTTTATCTAATAAATCATTTAAATAAATTTTTCCGTCTGAATTTCTTTCTGTAGTATCATGATCAGCTTCATCTAAAGTATAATACTTAACTCCTGTATAACCTTTATTTACATAATCATTTTTTGCTGCTTCAATTGCTCTTAGAGCATTAGTAGCATATGTTTCCCTTCTTGCTGTTCCTAAATATTTTACTACTGCAGGAACTGATACAGTAACAAGTATAGCTAATATAACTACAACTGCTAATAATTCGATTAAAGTAAAACCTTTCTTGTTTAACTTTTTCATTATTCTTTTCCTCCTTATTTTATACAATTTAATCTTATCATTAAAATTTATTCTTTGCAATAAAAAATTAGACATTTTGTCAAAAAATGTCTATTTATTTTAAATCTTTTAAGTCTAAAACATCCTTTGTACCAAGACTATCAACTTTAACAGTTTTATCACTAGAATTATTATCAAATATACCACGAACTCTTTTATCTGTTTCTGCTGTAGTAGATTTAAGAAAAATATATGTTACTTTTTCTTTTATACCATTATTTTCTTCTTCACATATTTTTATTATACTGTTATCTAAATCATAATTATTACCATCAGGATCTGTTTTTGCTTCTATTCCTGTATTCCTTAATGTAATAATTTTACAATTATCTTTTACCGTAAATAAATCTTCATACTTTTCAAATTTATATTTATAAACTGCTTTAGATGTAAATGAAATAGCATCAGTTACAAACTCTTGCTTTTTACTATTATCTACCAGTGTAACAATATTAGGAGTTGCTATTACAGCAATTATAGCTAATATTGATATTACAGCAAGTAATTCAATTAAAGTAAAACCTTTTTTATTTATTATTTTTTTATTCATATATATCCTCCTAATATAATTTTTAAATACTAAGTTTATATGGATCTGTTGAAGTTCCAGTTCCACTTGTTATTTGTACATTAGATGTTAGATATAAAACTGGCCGAACGCCACTCTGGCCGCCACTGACAGCGCCGTCGTTGTACACGCGCCCACCTGAATTGACATTGAACGCACTGAGACTATTGTTGACACCCTGAGGCAATATCCACTCATTATTACCTTTAAATAACCAGTTATTGTTTTCACATGTTGCATTATCATAGCTATATAAGTTTTGTATACACTCATCACTTGCTGCATATCCATAATCACTGGCATACATTAGTCCTAGCTTTCCTATAAAGTTATTTGGATTTGATCCATTGTAAAACTCGTTGCTTGTTGTATTTTTTATTTTTCTTTCATATTGGTACATTACATCTTTTTGAATATCAGATGTTTTATAACCACCTAAATAATATTTTGTATTAGATATCATATTTTTTGATGTACTATCTAAACTATTTAGATATGTTGTATTAAGTTCTGTATTTAATGTTGCTGGTCTAGCCCAATTATTTGAATTACCTGTATCCCAAGATTTATTTCCAATACTTTGATCTTTTATTATTTTTATTCTATTTTCGATATTTCCATTTCCATCATCAACTGGGAATACCCCAAGTATTCTCCATACTTCATTATTAAATGTTACATAGTTTTTTGGACTTGCTC
>OHBM01000576.1_pt1 | contig 29611 bp, 22 predicted proteins | sample 1577251 | NCBI WGS metagenome assembly OHBM01 (sample SAMEA3541557, study PRJEB24748) | human gut metagenome | biome: human gut; feature: human-associated habitat; material: faeces | place: China | collected 2012 | reverse complement strand
AACGCTCCTTGGGTTGCGGCAAGGTCAGTTGTATGTAGCCGGTGATTCGGATATTTTGCTTTCAAGGTCCTCAAGGGGAGAGAGCCTTATTTTTGCTCTCATAATATAAAGACTGTTTTCGGAGAAAAAAATTAGAGAAAAATCAGAATTTTTTTCTTGATGCTGAAATTTGTTTGTTTTATACTGTAAGCATACGAATGTGAGGCGATTCGACTCGTGAGACATGAGGGCGGAAACCTAATATATGCTCTTGCCAATGGGAAGCTGGTATCCGTAGAGGATGTTCCTGCGGGGCTCAAATGTGACTGCTTTTGTCCCGCCTGTGGGGAGCAGCTTGTGGCAAAGAAAGGTCAGAAAATGACCCACCATTTTGCACACAAGGCAGGCACAAATTGTGCTTTTGGGTATCAGACCTCCTTGCATTTACTGGCAAAGGATATTCTTGCGAATGCCCGCCGCATGGTGATTCCGGAGTTATATCTGCGCCCGGACAAACCGTGGCTCAGAGATCACCTTATTTCACCTGCGAGAGAGATTTTAATTGATGAAGTTGATGTCGAGCAGAATCATGGCAGCATTATTCCAGATGTTGCCGTCTATGCGGGTGGAAAAAAATTCTTCGTAGAGATTTATGTTACCCACGCAGTTGACGAGGAAAAACTCTCTAAGTTGAAACAAGCAGGAATCTCTACCATTGAAATCGATTTAAGTAAGGCTGACCGATATATACAAGCCGCCGACTTATCAGAAGTTCTTCTTGGCAACAGTGAAAATAAGAAATGGATATTCAATACGCAGGTTGATAAGTATTATCAAGCATTTCTCCAAGTCTCGGAAAAAAGACGTATTTTCCACAAAGGACATGTAGACTATACGGATTTCTGCCCAAGAAAGCTGCATTGGGTCAATGGAAAACCCTGCGCTAGCCAGTTTGACGACTGTTTTAACTGTGATTATCAGTTTGAGGTTGGCGACGATTATGTGCTTTGCATGGGGCGGTCACTTGTTACTTCCATTGATGATTTGAAGAAGCCACGAAAAGAGCGCCGCGCTTGCCGAACATCGCCTGTGAATTTCAAGACGATGGCAGATGCCAAACTTTGGATATGCCCAGATTGCGGCTATCCTTTGCACCGCGTAGAGGGGAAGCAGGGCTCCTTTATTGGGTGCAGCAATTACCCGTGGTGTAATTTTACAATGCCTGATAATAGCAAATAATGGGTTGCCCGACACATCATCGGACAACCCATTTTGTCTTATTTGCTTGTAAGAGTTTGATACATTTTCATCAGTTCGGCAACGCAGGCGCTCTCGCTGGTACGGGCGGGGCTGCCTTTTACAAAACCATAGGCATCCATCACAGCGCGGTCATTGGCTTGGTGCGCCTTGCGCAGTTCCGGCGGCATGGTCAGTTCATCGTAAAGGTCTGCCAAGCTGCTGTTCGGGTAGAGCGCACGGGCATCGAGGATAGCCTGTGCGGTCTGCTCGATTTTTAGCTTTTGCTGTTCGGTGGGTGTGGGCCAAGGAAAAGTGTTATAAACATTAGCGCTAGAGTACTGGTAATCACTTTTTAAGCGACCACATACTGTCCGCATCCACGCCATATGTACATTAGAGGTCAACACACCAAAATGATACATAGTTGCATCTGCTATAATCAACAGTTTATTACTTGCGATAATGCTTTTGTCCATAAATCCAATCGGAACGTACCTACGCCGCTCGGAGGACACTTCGGGAATGCACAAATAATTGGTATCTGTTTGAGGTGTGGAAAAGAATATATACGGCTTGTCTGCCAGAGCCCGTGTCGGCTTTGCAGAACTTGCAAGCCGCATCTTCTTTACGGCTTCAAGTCTTTTCATAATATCCGCATTTTTTCTATATACAGATGGGGATATATCTTTTAGCCATAAGCAATAGCGTTTTACGTCATTATTTATAAAGTCTTTCGAACCCACATATCGTCGTATGCAACATTCTATACTGGGGTCATGCGCAATCATCGCGTTTCGTTCTTCTTCGGAAAGTATCAGATTGCCACCATCTGACGGCTGATTCCCTTTCGTCATTCTTGGGGTATTGCAGAGCGTACCCCCCCCGCACTTGAAACAAGAATGTTCGGTGCATCGAGCAAATAAGGGCTTATATTTGAGGCACGGCTAGGTACAGCTACTGTTCCGTAGATATATTTATCTTTCCTTTCAACTCCACTTGCAAATCCTATAATTACACAGTGAACTGCCGCTTTTTCTTTTGCTTCACTGTTCCACTTAAATGTTCTGTAAGCAAAATTGATGGCGACACCATATTCCCGTATCAGTTTTCCCCAAAGAGGTTCCACTTGCTCTCCTTGAGTGATGCTGTTTGTCGACACAAATGCCGTTTGAACGAGGGTTCCTTTCATAAGTTCGGCAGCCTTGCAATACCACGCTCCAACATAGTCAATGCTGTTTATGCGCTTGCCTTTACCAAAAATAGTCACAGCTTCGTTCTTTTGAGTCGAAGTCATCATTGATGCCCCAATAAACGGCGGATTGCCCATGATATAGGACAATTCCTTTTTCGGCACTACCGTTTCCCAATCAATGCGCAGGGCATTGCCCTCCACAATGTTAGTGTACGACTTTAGCGGCAGGAAATTCAGCGGGATAGAGATGATGGCCTCAGTCTCTTTCATCATCTGGCTTTCCGCAATCCAAAGTGCCGTGCGGGCAACGGTAACGGCAAAGTCATTGATCTCAATACCGTAAAATTGCCCGATGGACACCTTGATACCTGCGAAGTCTGCGCCCAAGCCCATCATTGCTGTTTGGCCTTGGGCTTCCTTGGTCTGGTCTGTAATGATTTCATTTTCCAGCCGACGCAAACTCAGATAAGTTTCCGTTAGGAAATTTCCGCTGCCACAGGCAGGGTCGAAGAACACCAGTTTGGATATTTTGTTCTGAAATTCCGTCAGCAACCGGGTACGCCAACTGTCAGACCTCGGACGTGCCAGAATCGCAGCCAATTCGGCTTTCAAGTCATCTAAAAACAGCGGGTCAATTACCTTGTGGATATTCTCGATGCTTGTGTAGTGCATACCGCCGCTGCGGCGGGTCTCCGGGTTCAAGGTGCTTTCAAATACAGCACCAAAAATTGTAGGGCTGATTTTGCTCCAATCAAAATCCTCGCTGCACTCGCCCAATAACAGGTGAATAATATGCGCATCCAGACGGGGTATCTCAATATGCTCGTCTTTGAACAGCCCACCATTCACATAGGGAAACTCCAGCAGTTCCGGGTCATCGTAGGGGTCACGGTCCTCCGGTTTGGTATCGAGAATACGGAACAGTTCCAGCAACGCTTTACGAACATCGTTGATGTCCTTGTCCGCCACTTTTTTCAGATAGTTATGGAATTTGCCATGACCTGCAAAAAGCCCTGCATCCTCGGCGTACATACAGAACACAAGCCGGACACACAGCTTATTCAAACTGCGCAGCGTTTCCGGGTTGTTCGGATTCTGATATTTTGCGAGAATAGCATCATACAGTGCGCCGACAAGTTCACCAGCCTTTAAGGAGACCGCTATTTCCTGCTTGATATTTTCATCGCCGGTGTCCACAAGGAAATTCATCCGATTATACTGTTCTGGTAAATCTTCCAGCTTCAGCACTTCCGGGGCGTTCAGCGGATGTTCCATATCGTAAATACGGAACTCACGGAAATTGCAGGTTACAGACCAACGCGGATGCTCCGACAACGGCAGAGCCATCGCATAGCGCTGTAACTGCTCAATGGGGCGCAGCCACGTTTTGTCACTCTGTTGGATAGCGGCATCAAGGTCTTTGGTGATGTCCTTCTGTTCGACCAGTACCCTTGTCGGCTTCACATACACATCAATGAACTTTGTGTGTTCCAGTTTGACGCGCTTTTCAAATTCGACATTTTCGGCTATGCCGTCCAATCCGTAAACATCACGCAAAAGCGACATCCAAAATGTCTGCGTATCGCTTTTTTCATTGCCCCTATCTTTCCAATCTGCGGCAAATTTGGTGGCGGCTTTTTTCTTTTCCGTTTCTGTCATAGCTGCACCGTCCTCCCCAACGAATAATAATATTATTATACCATCGAGATTTACTACGAACAAGAGGAAAAGCGGGGCCAAAGCCCCGCTTTCCGTTATTTGAATTTTTCTATTACGCCAAGAAACGCAATCACAAGGTTCTGGTACAAGTCCTCATCAAGTTTTCCGTTGACGTATTTCTTTACGCTGGTGAGGCCCATGACGTGGTCTATTGCTTATTGGAAATCCGATGCGTTTTAATTACGCTGCTCTAAATAAATTCGAGCCTCGTATGGTTTCAAGCTGGAACCTTGCTCTGCATAATTGCTAATCAGCAATGCTCCTTTTCTATATTCTTCAGGAATCACCTCATTCAATTCCTTTGCACGGAAATTGCAGATAACATAAAGTGTCTGATCTTTCCATGTTCTCTTATAAGCAAATACATCCGGGTCATCCCCCATAAGAAGTTGATAATCACCCTCGGCAAAAATAGGATACTTTTTACGAAGGGCAATGAGGGCTTTGTAATAGGCAAATACGGAATCTGCGGTATTACACTCTCCTGCGGCATTGATTTGCAGATAGTTCGGATTTACTTTTAGCCATGGCTCTCCTACAGTGAAACCAGCATTTTTACTGCCATCCCACTGCATGGGAGTTCTGGCGTTGTCACGCCCCTTGGCGTGAATAGAACGCATGACATCTTCCTCTGCATAGCCTTCCGCCAGTCTATCACGGTAAATGTGCAGCGTTTCAATATCACGATAATCCGATATATCATACGGCGCATTGGTCATGCCAAGTTCTTCGCCCTGATAGATGTAGGGCGTTCCCTGCATACCGTGCAGCAAGGTAGCGAACATCTTTGCAGATTCTACGCGGTATTTTCCATCGTCACCCCAGCGGGATACGATTCGCGGAAGGTCGTGGTTGTTCCAAAACAGGCTGTTCCAACCGCAACCATGCAGCCCAGTTTGCCATTTACTAAGGACCTTCTTTAGCTCCATCCAGTCAAGCGGTTCCAAATCCCATTTTTCTTTTCCGGGGATCTGATCCAAACCAATGTGCTCAAATTGGAAAACCATAGAAAATTCCCGGCCACTGGGGTCGCTGTAGATTTTCGCGTTATCCACATTGGCTCCCCACGCTTCACCCACCGTCACAAGGTCGGTTCCCCCGAAAGTATGGCGGTTCATCTCCCGGATGTAGGCGTGCAGCATAGGACCATTATTCGTGATCTTCAAATCAGGTTCTTTTGCAATCTGATCAATCACGTCCAGCCGGAAGCCACCGACACCACGTTCAATCCAGAAATTGATAATTTTATAGATTTCCTCTCGAACTTTCGGATTATCCCAATTCAAATCAGGCTGCTTTACGGAAAACTGGTGGAAATAGTATTGCTGTACATCCGGAACCCAAGTCCATGCAGAACCGCCGAAGCAGGCTTTCATGTCGTTTGGCGGCACATCTTCGTTTCCGTCCCGCCAGACATAGTAATCATGAAAAGAATTATCCCTGCTTTTCTTTGCTTCCAGAAACCAAGGGTGCTCATCCGAGGAATGGTTTAATACCAAATCCATAATGATGCGGATATTTCTCTTTTTGGCTTCACCAATCAGAGTATTCATATCAGCCAGAGTTCCGAACATAGGGTCAATATCACAGTAATCTGAAATATCATAGCCATTATCATCTTGCGGTGAACGGTAGACCGGGCTGAGCCAAATGGCGTCGATTCCCAAATCGGCTAAATAGTCTAAGCGACTGGTAATGCCCTGCAAATCGCCGATTCCATCGCCGTTGCTGTCTTGGAAACTGCGTGGATAGATTTGATAGATTACCGCACTTTTCCACCACGGACTTTTTGCGGTTGCCATAGTTGCTCACACTCCTTTAAGCGGATTTGGAAATATGAACGCAGTCAAAATTGATGTATCCGTCGTCTGCATTGCCGCAGCAAACCACCATGCGTTGAATGCCCGCGCGGAGATGAACTGTAGTTTCGCTTGTATTCCATTCCTCCCAACTGCTTGTCGCCGGGAAAGAAACACTGTCATATCCGTATCCGTTGATATACAATTCACGTTTCGGCGTTCCATCAACAGCAGCGGAATAGACAAAGGAGAGCTTATAGTCTCCCGTCTCCGGAACAAAGAAGTCCATCGTAACGGCGTCTCCAGCTTCACCATAAGAATCAACAAAGCCCGTTCCAGAGTATCCACCATGATTATTGTTCGTGGATACATTCGTAAGAATCGAATTCTCCGCCTCGACAGTATCCGTCAAGGTATTGTCGTTATAACGGATATAAATCATATCCCAATATTCAAGAGACGGAACCTGAATTTCGACATACTTGCCGGCATCATCTGTTTGCACACTGTATGCCAATGCATTGCTGATGCAACCTGTATCTGGGGTAGCACAATAAACCCCACTTATATCCTTGTATTGCGGGATATAATACTTTACAGTCAGATTTTGCTTTGCGTTGGGAGCTCCGGTGACATCACGCCAATCTTCATCATTTTCGCCTGTCAGATTAATTAGATGAATCAGACCATAGTCGTCACCCTTGTTTTTAATGACATACCAAATTGTGCCCGGTTTCGCATCGCCAGAAATTGTTTCGTTTGAAATACTGATGTTTTGGAATCCCGTATCCGAAGGCAGAACGTCAGCATCATAAAGCAAATTCTCATAGGCAGTAATGAACTGATATTGATTATACATTGCCTGCTTAAGGCTAGAGGTCATCGACTTTGCGGCTTTGGGATAATACGGATTTCCAAGCAGGGATACATCGTTGAAGTTTTCTCCGCTGTTTGCTGTTGTAGACATTCCGCTGCCCATCTCAATGTGCATCGCACCACTTGCTGCAATTGCCGCGTTGGTCAAGCGGACAGAATTTTCGTCATACACGCCAAGAGTAACTGTCTGAAGGCGAATGTCTCCACCCTTATCATCAGCATCTTGCTGGATCGTCAACGTATGCGTTCCCTTTGTCAGATACAGATTTTTAGGTGCAGTAAAAGATGCATCATAAGAATAATAATACCAGTCCGGCTCTGCAGGGATAATACCGTTTCTTGTAGCATCAAAGTATGCGGTCATGTATTTTGTACCATCAAGGTAGATGCTTTTACTTGCTTGCGTATCCGTTCCATTCGCGGCCAAGAAAACGAGAGAATAGTTGCCATCTTCGGGAGCTTCAATCGTTATTTCTGCACGGTCTCCAACCTCATCGAAACCTGTAATGTAGGTGACACCGTTCTCGCTGTTTGTATGAACACCGGTCAGCTGCGCATTGCTATAAGAATAAGTAGTGCCATTGATGTCATACTGGTTCATATATGCAGCCAGCACAATAGCCTTGCCGCCGTCCTGCATCTTCTGCCAGTTAATAAAGTCATTTACTTTTTTATAGCTATCGCTGTTGCCCCACAGCTCACTAAACGCAAAATCAGTATTTGCCGTAGAGATAATACTATTTGACGAGAAGTAATCTTCCGAGCCACCATTAACAGCGTTCATTGTAACAATATTCTTTGCGCTGTTGTTTTCTGTGAGCTGACGCTTGATTGCATTTGTAAACGGTGCAAAAGATTCGCCCAAATTCACATAATTGCCATCGTAATCATAATATTGTGCATCCCTGCCCCAGAAATCACCCATCTGATCAATCTGAATCCCATCGAAGTCCAAAGTATTTATGGCACCTTTATATTGGTTTGCCATAAAATTTTGCCAATCCGTATTTAAGGGATTAAACGTCATGAGCAGCGGCGCGGGCTTTCCTTCCAACGGGAATAGATACTGATCAATTCCAGAAATTGTGCTGTTGTCAGAAGGATTGTAATCGATATTATGATTCGTTTGGCTGGAATACAGCCCCCACTTCGGATCTACACCATTTTCTGTGTATCCTTCACGTGCCATATAAGACATCTGGTAAGCCATTGCCTTTTGATTATAGGCGTGACCGGCATCAATGCGCTGCTGAATCGTCTGCCTTGAGAGGGTATGTCCAAACATATCGACCCACTCATCTCCCTCATCCGGAAGAATCTTTTCATGCCGATACATCCAGTCATAATATTGAACGATATTGACATGGTAGACCTGTGCGAGTTCTTTCATCATCGCATCGCTTTCAGCGGAAGTCTCACCGGGCATAAAATCGACACTGTATCCATAGCGGGGATAAATTGTCACATCACTGGACACATCAATTGCCGTCACGATTTGTTTTCCATCAATCGTAATTGACACTAAATATCCCTGATGATCCGTTGTCGGCGGAGTCCAGCTGATCGGAACTGTCGTTTTTCCGCCGTTTGCGGTAAACGTCACATCATTTTCCCAAACAGTCTCATTTAGATGAGTGATTTGGATATGCGCCGTCTTCGTTCCAGTCGCGCCATCAACATCAACGTAAATCGTTGCCGCCTCCCCCGGCGCATAGGTGGCTTTATCAACATATGCCTTTGTGATGGTTGTTGCGTTGGCATCATCGGCAAACGCTGTTGCAGGGAATGTACCCAGTGCAACGCAAAGAGAAAGTGCAATGGAAGACATCTTTATAAAATGATGCTTTTTCATATTGTTTCCTTTCTTGTGTCGATCCAAATGGTTGTCCAATAGTTCAGGCTTGGTACAGTAAAGTCAATAAATTTTCCGGTTTTTGTTGCTCTTTCTGTAAACGAAAGCTCTATTGCGTCCATGTTTTCCCCGTCGGGAGTGCTGAAGCAAATCTTTTCAACCGGGGTATCAACCTGCACGGTAAACTTTATATCCTTTTGGATGTTTGGTTCTTCTTTACCCTCGTTCCAGTAATCCTCGCTTTGGCCGCACAGGTTGAGCAAATAGATGCACTTGCGATAATCTTTTTCACGGAGAATCATCCAGATTTTCCCTGCTTCACCGTAGGAACTCACCTTATGGCTGGTGCATTGATACTCATAGTTATCCCACCCGGTATGGGTCATCGTCACGTCCTGCAATTCGGGATCAAAGAACAAATTTTCATACCGAATCATATAGTCGTAGTATCGTCTGATGGCTTCGGCTTCGGAATCGCTGAACTTTGTATAATCGCTGTAATACCCCTGTGTCAGAGCCGTTTGGTTTTCGCCGGTCAAAAGATGTGTGGCACCATTTGAGACAATGCTTCCCATCAGCAACTTGGCTGCTGGGAGGGCTTTTTCACGTTTGCCTTCCCGGAATGGTTTCAGATAGGCTGCCAAAATAGTGCTCTTATCATCTTTGGCATAAGTTCTTGCATCCCGGATAAGCTGCGCGATGCTTGCATACCGGTCGTAAGGAGGCCACACCTCAATATAGACAGCATCTTGCTTTCTATCTGCGGTTCTCTGGACAGGCCATGCTCCGACATTGTTAAAAATCAAATAAGGTTCTTCCTCACCATGTACATTTTCGCGCGTTTCATCAATGAGAGTGGGAAGTTCGTCCTCCAATTTGATTTTCTTCGGGATTGCATCCAAATGAGAATATGCTGTTTTGGGAAATCCATAGGTGTCCATGTGGATGCCGGAAAATCCCATCATGCTAATTGCACTTTGGTATTCTTCAAAAAGATGTTTCCTCCAAGGCGAGCCCTCCGCAATATTCATGATATAGAACACATCAATAAATACAAACGGTTCCTGACAGGAATTGTAAAACGCCCATGTCGGATGCTTTTCAAAAAATGGTTTGCTGGCGGCGTACACAGCACCGTATGCGGTTGGGTGCATCCCCAGCGCTTTTGCCTTTGCGATTTTTGCTTTAACTGTACTGCCGGAGATTTCCTTGCCCATCATATCATGGTAATCTTCTTGCGGAGCCACAAGAGAATCGTGGCGGTAAGACCAGTCATAGAACTGTATGAGATTGATGTGGCATTTTAACAGCCATTCCAATGCACCATTGTCTCGGTCTTTTTCTGTGAAGTCGCTTAAGAATCCATACCGTAAAAGTTTTCTAGGAGATTCTGCAACATCAAAGGCGGTCTGCAAAATTGGTTTTTCCAAATCATTCTGCTGATAAACATTTACGCCATATCCTGCAAAAGTAGCAGAGAAAGCGCCTATGGATACCGTTGTTTTGTTCTCGGTCAATACAATGTTTTGCTCCCATACCGTTTTGGAGAGGAGCAGTACCCGGATATGGACAGAGATGGGCAGTACATCATCACAGATAAGGCGAAGGGTTACAGTTTCATTTGTACTAAACTGTGCTTTTGACGGATAAATGTCCATTCTATAGCTCCTTACCCCTTAATCGCACCTTCCGTAAGACCCTTCATCAGGCTCTTCTGGAAAATAAGGAAAATCACAACGACCGGCACAATGGCAATGACCGCCGTAGCTGCCATCAGATTCCATTTAGCTCCTGCGAACTGCTGGAAATAGACAGACAATGCCTGCGGCACATTATGCTTTGCACTGCTTTGCAGGAAAAAGACCGCCTGCGAGTAGTTATTCCAGATGCCAAAGCCATTCAAGATAACAACCGCAGAAATAGAGGGCATCAGCAGCGGAAAAACAATACGCCAGAATGCCATAAAGGGCGTACAGCCATCAATAACGGCTGCTTCTTCAAGCTCTCTTGGCAGAGCACGGATAAAGCCGGAGAATACAAAGACCGCCTGTGGCAACGCAAGTGTCGCACAAACACAAGCCATACCCCACAAGGTATTTACCGCTTTGATCTTGATCATCAAAGTATAAAGCGGCACCGTATTGATAATGCCGGGAATCATCATGCAGCAAAGCATAATGTTAAACACCATGCGGTTGAACTTGTTCGGGTATCTGGCAACAGCATAACCGGCCATTGCTCCAAGGAAAACAATCAGCAGCAATGCGGTCAAGGTAATGATACCAGAGTTGATCATAGCTCGGCCAATATTGGATTTAGCCCATCCCTCTGCATAGTTTCCGAAATAGAAATCCGGGATCAGAACATTGCCATCGTACATGTTGCTGCCGGGTTCGTTCAGAGACAAAATCAGCAGCACTACGAATGGGCAAAGGCAGAGCAGACAAATCAGAATAATCGCCAAATAGCGCGGGAAAGTTGCTTTCGATTTCATTTTGGTCACCACCAGTTATCAATCTCTCGTGCGTGTCAGGCGCAGCGAAATCAAAACAGGAATCAGAACGATCAAGAACATAATCATGGCAACTGCCGTAGAATAGCCTGTTTTGCTACCGTAACACATACGCATAATGTAAATACTTAATGTTTCCGTCTGATAACCGGGACCGCCACTCGTCAGCGACATTACAATGTCGAACACGGAGAGCGAACCGATGATGTTGGTAACCACATTGATACGAATGGAAGGAACCAGCAACGGCAACGTAATAAAACGGAAGCTCTGCCAGCCAGTAGCACCATCAATCATTGCTGCATCGTACAAATCCTGCGAGATGTTCTGCAAGCCTGCCAAATAGATAATCATCGTCATGCCAGCATACTGCCAAACATTCACGAGAACAAGCACAACGATTTCTGAAGTATAGCTGCTCATCCAGTTGGGGAACCATTCGGGATGCCCCATCTGATTCAGCAAATTGAAAATAACGCCGCGCCCCGGCTGGAGAAGCAGATACCAGATATAACCCATAATCAGGGGGCTGATGATAGCGGGCATATAGATGCAGGCTCTTGCAACAGATTTTCCTTTGAACTTACTGTTCATCAGGAGAGCATACAGCAAGCCGACAATGTTAAGTAGCGGCGCACTGCCTAACGCGAACAGAACGGTCGTCTTTATATCCGAAATAGCACGGCTGTCCTTGAAAAAGTCAACAAAGTTTTTCAGACCTATAAATTCGGCTTGCCCGTAGCCATTCCAGTTTGTCAGGCTCATGCCAATGCCTTTTGTCAACGGATAAATAAAGAAAAGGCAATACAAAGCAAAAGCGGGCACAGCCATAAATGTATGTAGACCGATTTTTCTATTTTTCATGTAATACACCTGCATTTACAAGTAAGAGGCGCACCGTGGATTATGCGGTGCGCCTCTGCTTGTATGTCACCTATTGAGATTTGATACGCACGACTTAGAAGGAGAAAAGAGTCGTTTTAAGATGCCATACCATCCGTCCAGGCTTTCTCATAAGCCTCGGCAAACTCGGCAGGAGTATACTGGCCAGCCAGCAGTTCCTGCACCATACGGCCTGCATCATCGCCAGAGAAACCGGCAGGCTTCTCATTGGTGAAGCCGATATTGGCAGCGCTCTTCAGGGCAGCATTGACTTCCTTCACGACGTTTTCAGGTGCCCACTCAGCATCAACATCGGTAAATGCGCTGGGAGCCTTGGCAACTTCGCTGTACTTCTTCTGATTTTCAGGGCTGAACAGGAAGTTCAGGAACTCGATGCACTCTTCTTTGTGCTCGGTCGTTGCAGAAATGCAGTAGCCGGAATCTTCAGCGCTCAGAACAACAGGCTTGGAGTTGGGCATATAAGCGGGATACGGTGCGAAACCGATCTTATCTGCCATATCGGGGTTGGCTTCGAGAACGCTGGACAGCGCCCACATACCATTGCTGAACATGGCGGCCTTGCCGTTTGCGAAGTCCTGTACGCAGTTGTCGTTCGTGGCAGTCAGCACGTCAGCGTTGATGAGGCCCTTATTTTGGAGATCGACTAGATCCTCACCAAAAACAGCCATCGGACCATCTGCTGCTGCAAACTGGAGCTTGTCCTGATCGTTGGCCAAGAAAGCCTTCTTAGCGTCAACAGCGCCCAGCGTGGACTTGATGTAACCATGAGGCAGGAACTCAATCAGGTGGCCAAGGTGCCAAGCCTCACTACCGAAGATGAACCACGGAGTAACATCAGGTTCTTTCTCCTTGATGGTCTCCAGCATGGTTTCAAAGTCTGCCCATTCGGTCGGGAACTCGGTATAACCAGCTTCGCTCAAAATATCCTTGTTGTAGAAGAAACCGGCCATCGTCATGTTCGTGCAGATACGATAGACATTGCCAGAGCTTACATCCGTGCAAGCGGCCTTCATATCCGGGGACATACGATCCCAGAACTCGTTCAAGTCCGAGATGTCCATGTACTTGCCTTCATCGACAAAGCCCTGTTCGTAGGTGGTCATGATGTCAGGTACTTCGTTGGAGGCGAATTTGATCTTGATGACGTTGCTGGCATCTTTCTGATATTCTTGCTCAACAACGATATGATCCTGAGAAGCGTTGAACTCATCGATGATTTCGTTCATCACATCGATAGTTTCGATTTTGCCGGTAAAGAGCTTGATATTTACTTTTTCACCGGAGGTTTCGGTGCTTTCTGCCGTAGAGGTGCTTTCAGCTGGGGTAGAATCTGCACTGCTGGATGCCGTGCTGCTGGCTGCGCCGCCGCAACCGGCCAACGTGCCGCCGAGCATTGCCACTGCCATCGTCATTGCAGCGAACTTACGAAGTTTCATAGTATTCTTCCTTCCTTATGTGATTTGAATTTCAAATTGATCAGTTTGAAATTCGGAAAATCATTTGGAAGCGCGTCTTCCTTATGTCTCTATTGTACCACAGTCGTAATTGTAATAAATACCCAAAATTTTAGATAAAGGTTTCTCTTTTTTGGGAATTTAGCTTTTCCCATTGCACATTATGTCCTCATGAGTTTATAATTATTATGGAAGGAGGGTGCCGAAATTGACCCCTTACAAATCGAAAAAATCTTTTAAGACCCGGTTGGTCATTGCCATCAGTATTGTAAACCTCGCCGTCATTTTGGCGATTACTTACCTTACCTACCGTTGGAATGCACAACAATTACAAGAACAGACGATTACCCAAACCCAACAAACAATAGAGCAGGCCGGAACCAACGTCAGTACTTATATGGACGAGTTGTATCGCCTTACGCTCACCCCTTATTATAATGATGAAGTTCTTTCTCAACTAGAGTATTCACCAACGAATTCCCGCGACAAACTAAATTCCAAGCGCATCGTAGAAGGATTTCTTTCCTCGGTTATGACTCTTCCGCGAAGTGAAATCCTTCGTGTATACATAGCAAACGATGATTCGCTTTACAGCTATACGCGCACCCCGAACGACATGCCAGACCTTGCCACTTATGCTGAAAGCTCTTGGTATAACGAAGCAAAAGAAACCACCAAACCTTTGTTTATTGAGCCGCACATGGAAAGAGTGTACGGTGAAAAGCCAACCACCGTATTTTCAGTCGTTCGCCAGCTCAGAAGCAAAAACGATAACAGCAAAACCATCGGCGTTGTAAAAGTCGATGCGGATTATTCCGGTATCAGTAAAATTTGCAATAAAATCAATCTAAATGCAGGAGGTCTGCTTTTAATTGTAAACTCGCAGAATCAGGTGTTGTATCGCTCTGCGCCTATTCCCAGCGGTTTGGAAGACGCAATGGCCGATGGAAATAAAATCGGGCAATCCGGAACCATTACACTGAATGGTCAAAAATATCTGGTAAATGTGCTGTCGCTCTCCAATTACAGCATTAACATTGTGGCGTTGCACTCTTACCGCACATTGATGGCTCCGCTGCGCTCCAATCTTATGAAGAGCATTGCACTGGCGATATTCTGCATCATGCTTGCTGATATTGGCTTCTACATCATCATTCAGAAATTCACACAGCAGCTGTTTGAAATCGTTGCCCTCATGCACCATGTTGAGGACGGCGATCTAACCGTAAAAGCTCATGTCACAACAAACGATGAAATCGGCTACTTGGCTGAATCCTTCAACCAAATGACAGAGGCATTGCAAAATGTCATTGATCGAAATGCACAATTGGCAAAAGAAATCTATCAGGCGCAATATCTAGCAAAAGAAGCGCAGTACAATTCTTTGTGCAGCCAAATTCGTCCGCATTTCTTGTATAACACCCTGAACACAATCAGCCTCCTCATCAAATGTGAAGAATATGATACTGCAATTAGAGCCATCGAGTCCTTTTCTGCATTTTTAGGCGGCGTTATGAATGTTTCCAAGGACATTTCGTTGCAAAAGGAGCTTGACATTTGCCAAGCGTACTTAAAACTCGTACAACTACGCTATCAGGATCGATTGCAATATGACATTTCTGTTTCTGCCGAACTATGTAGCGAACAAATCCCATCACTTACCATACAGCCCTTGATTGAAAACGCAATCAAATACGCCTGCGAACAAAATCGCGGGCAAACTGTAATCCACATCGTTTCCTGTGTAAGTCAGGGCCGTTACTCTATCCAAGTATCTGATAACGGTCCTGGCATTAAGCCGGAGACGCTGGAGTCTTTGCAGCAACGTATCAGTACCCCCAGCCACGATGAAGCTGAACCGGCTCATGTAGGCAACATCGGCTTAGTCAATATTGCCAAACGGCTGCGGTTAAAATATGGAAACTCTGCCTCGCTGGACATTCTTTCCTCTGACAGTGGTACAACTGTCTCTATCAGCCTTCCATTTACAAAGAATGAGGTAACTCAATGAACCATATCCTTGTTGTTGATGACGAGCCACTCATGCGAACGTGGCTTTCAAAAAGTATCCCCAAACATTCAACGTGCTTTGACGTTCCTAACACAGCGCAGGATGGAATTGAAGCAATCGAATATTTGAAACAGGCTGCTTACGATGTTGTGATCACAGACATTAAGATGCCCGGCATGGACGGGTTAAACCTTGCGAAGTTCATCCAAGAAAATTATCCTGACACCGTTGTCATCATCATTTCTGGTTTCAACGATTTTGCTTATGCCAGAAAAGCTATCCAGTATGGCGTAAAGGATTATCTTTTGAAGCCATTGGTTGATGATGATCTCATCAAACTGCTGAACGACATCAGCAAGCGCCTGCAAAAACATACGCCCACACTGCTCGCCAATCCCACCGAGGAAGAACGCGCCAACCCTCGCGCAATGCTGTTCCGTGCCATACTGGAGGATGACAGCGACGGAATCTATCAGGGTTATAAAGTCTTTTCCAGCACGGACACCGATCCTATGCTTCCGTATGCTTGTGTCATACAAGCGGCATTGCTGCCTATTGCCCGCGACAATGCCGTTCTTCCTACAGAGGCACACTCTCGCAATTATCGTCAGAACCTCGCGGCTGTTTCTTTGTGTAAAAAATACAACTGGACACCTTTCTTCGGGAATAATGGTGACACTTATATTGTGGCAGAAGGCGAGACCAAAGCAGCTCTTATTGCAAATCTCCATGAATTTCAGAGTGACTTTTCGGCATCGTTCCGCTTTGCGCAGGATGCAAATTTATTTGCCGGACGCATAGTGGATGACAGTATGGATTTATCGTATTCCCTTGCAAGTATTGCCGGTTTGCGCTCGTTGCCGCTGTTCACATCGAACGAGCTACATTCTTACGCCCTACTAAGCGAATATCAGCAGCAGATCATCGAATTTGAAAAGGCAAATAAAAAGGTGCTTTCTGATTTTGCTGCTTCCCAAGAAACAACTTTGCGTACAGATATTGACCAGTTGTGCAGTCTGGTTCCGCACAAGAATTCCGCAGCACTTTGGGAAATGGGCTGTTATATGATTCAGAGCATTACTGACTGTTTTCTTATTGAGGATGCACTTTTGACATCCGCTTGGAAAGAACTGACGGATTTTTGTACTTCTTGTGCTGGTGGCGTTTCTGATGCCAACTTCTCTCACGCTGTATATCAGTGTGTTTTTTGCCTTTTGGGAAAAGAGCAGACAATTACGCAGGATACGATGCCCGTCATAAAAATGGCAAAAGAGTATATTAACCAGCACTTCTGTGAAAGTATCTCCTTGTCCGAAGTGGCTGATTACTGCAACGTAAACAGCAGCTATTTAAGTAATCTTTTCCATAAGCAGCTAGGAATCTCGTATAGCAAATACCTTATGCAGATCCGCATGGAACGTGCAGCCGCTTACCTGAAGGATTCACCCGAAACCAAAATATACGAAATCGGCGAAAAACTAGGATTTGTATCCACAAAACATTTTATTTCCGTTTTCAAAAAATACTATGGTGTATCGCCAACCACCTATCAGAAAGAACAACGTGAAAGCTAGTAAGGGCTGGTCACAACAACATCACTCCACTAAATACCATCGAGATTTACTACGAACAAGAGGAAAAGCGGGGCCGAAGCCCCGCTTTCCGTTATTTGAATTTTGCAATTACACCAAGAAATGCAATCACAAGGTTCTGGTACAAGTCCTCATCAAATCTTCCATTGATGTAGCTATACTTTTTAATAGTCGGCTGACACTTCTTATACAGTTCCGTAACTGCCTCAGAATTGTTACTCTTGGCTGAATTAAGCAAATCACGAAATTTTCCCATTAGTAATCCTCCATAACTTCATCGCGGATTTTATTGATCGCACATTTCTTATAATAAGTAACCGTAGCAGGTTCAACACCCATCTGCGCGGCAATTTTCTTAGCAGAAAGCCGCTTAACATACAGACCAATCATGACCTCACACTCTTTGGGATTGAGAAGGTGCAGATGAGTTTTAAGGGCCTCCCAAAACAGTAGGGCTTCTATTTCATCCTCGTTTGCATTGCTCACTTGCAACCTTTCCTTTTCTGCGTCAGGTAATTCCTCATAGGGAGTTTCACGCTCCTTCTTCTTGTACAAGGCTTTCAAATAATCTGCCCGACAATTACTTAGGGTTGTGCCAAGATATTTGTCGAACCGCATTGCCAGTACAGAATCCTCACCGTCTACTTTGTACCTATTAGAGTCTTTTTTCCGTGCCATAGTAACCTCCTGAATTTTGAGTTTCATTGAATAGACCTCAAAACTCGGAGGGGCGCGGGCAGAAAACGGCGGTCCTCTGCCGCCAAAACAAAAAAGAAGCAAAAAAATACGCCAGATGGTTATAAAAACCATCTGGCATACGAATAATACACGAAAAACTACGCGGCGAAGGGACTTTTGAAAGTACACAGTGGCGCTTGAGGGGGGTTCTGCCTTAATACGGCATAGCTCCGCTTACCGGAGCGTCAAGCACATCTACCATGCAATACGCCTTTCAACTAAATATGTCCCACAAAAAGAAAAAGCCCGGCAAGCCAAAACTTGTCGGGCAGAAAGTTGATTTACTTTTCTTCCATCCAACCAAGGAATGTCTGCAATTTCTGTATGTCACCGTCATCGAGGTCTTGCAGTCGGTTAAAAATGTTGATACGGTCGGTTTCATCCCCGGCACCGGTAAAGAATTCCTGCGGAGTTACGCCAAGGTATTCACAGATGCGCAGAAATTCGTGCATTGAGGGCATTGCCTTGCCGATTGAAATACTGCGCATATAGCTGCCGCTTTTACCAAGGTCAAGGCTCATTTTATGTTCAGAAACGTGGAGGCGATGGCGCAGCTGCGTGATGCGCTTACGGACAAAATTCTCATATTCGGCTACCTGTAGCAAGCAGATACACCCTTTCCCATTTATACTATAATATGTAAATATTGTAATATAAATCGCGGTAGAGCGTTCAGCATTGATGTATCAGTTTTCGTTGGATTGCCAATATGTTGACGATTGAATACCGAATTTTGAAAAAAGTTTTTTCAGGCGCGGTGTATCAGATAAGCAGCAGGTCGGGAAAGCGTAAAATATGGTCGATATGCGCTATCGCCCCGGCTAAAGTATCAAAGTGCCCCTCGCACGGATCGGGCACCTCAGTTAAGGCGGTGGGGTCTGCCGTAAGACCGGTTTCCTCCAGCCACGCATCAAACGCCTTGCGCATCGCTGCGGCGTTGGCGCGCTTTTCCTCGTTGGTGACACGCTCATCAAGGTAGATAATGGCATCATATTTGTGGGCTGTGGTGTTATGGGTGATTTCAGCAAAGGCGAACCTGTTTATATAGGTATGGAATAAGAGTTCCACCCCCAACTTGTGCAGCTCGGTTTCTGCGCGCTGGCGCTCGGAAATTTGCGCTTTTTCGCCCAACGCAGTGCGCAGCTTCCGGAACAATTCATCCCCATTTGCAGGATAGAACGCAGTACCCTTGGTGTCCTCAATTTCCTCAAAGCAGTACGCCTGCCGCGAGGGCGACAGCATCCCCTGTTCAGCCAGCTGTATGGCATCGAGAAGATCCTGCCGATAGGATTGCGATAACGACATTACGAATTCCTTTTTCATAAAAGATCACTCCTTGTTTGTAATTGGTGAATCTAGTATGAATTATAATTCTTATTCGTGTCGAAATCGCTCGAAGTAAAAGGTGTAAAGCAAATAGTTCATACAACAATCATCAAGATTCTTGCTTCAGCTGCTTATAAACTGCCAGCATCTCACCATTACTGTCCGAACACTAACTCCAAGGGGTTCATTCTCACACCATTCTGCATCACCTCAAAATGCAGGTGGTTGCCCGTGCTGTCGCCGGTGCTGCCTACATAACCTATAACCTGCCCTGCCGTTACCGCTTCACCTGCGGTAACGGCAGTTTGCGTCATGTGGGCGTACCGCGTTGAAAGACCCGCGCCGTTATCCAGCAGTACCTGATTGCCGTAGCTGTCGTTCCAGCCACTGATCAGCACTGTGCCGCTGTGGGCAGCCAAGATGGGTGTTCCCTCCGGTGCGGGAATATCTGTGCCGCGATGCCCGGCATTGCCGAAGGCGTCCACTTCCCCGAAGTGGCAGGATATATAGGTGTGACCCGGCAGCGGCCAGCACAGCGCGCCGTCGGCAACGGCAATCCCACCGCACAGGGCAAGCAGACTGGGGCGCATTTCCTCGGAAAGCAGCTGGTGCAAAATGTCCCGCTGGTCTTGCGTAAAGCGGTACAAATCTGCCAGCGCGTCCACCGATTTGCTGCTGACCGTGATGTGCAGAATGTACTCCGTGACCGGTTCCGGGTCGGGTTCGTCATCGGTCGGTTCCGGCGTGGCGGTTACTTCCTCTACCTCGGCGCTTATTTCGTGCATCGCCCAAAAGGTGTCCTGAATCAACCGCTTCTTACCCTCGTCTATGACGATGACATCGCCGTCGTTGTTCAGGTTATTTTGCACGGCAAAGACGGCCAGCACTTCGGGCCAGTAGCTCGCCCAAGTGTGACCGTCCTCGTAGTCGTATTCCATCGTGGTTTCGCTGCACTCCGGGTGCGCCGACACAATGTCGTTGATCGCTGTGCCAAAGTCTGCATTGGTTTCGGCAACGATTTCGGCAATGCGGATGCTGTTCGGGTCGCCGGATTCATCGGCAAACAAGATGCCCATCGGTGAGCCGATCACCCCCGCAGCCGCGCCTATGACCATCGCCAGCAACAGCGCCACGCCGCCCACGCCAAGCAACGCCAGCAGCGAACCAGCTGCGCGGCGTATCGTGCGCGTCAGTATTGCTTTCAGCCGCAGCCAAGCAGCCTGCAGCACCGTGCGAATCCTGCCCAGGGCGGCTTGTCGGATGCCACCGGAAAAGACAGGGACGGTGTCGGGCAGTCTGACGCCGCTGCCAAGCACCGTGCCGCCCGCCTGCTTTTGCAGATGGCGGCGCACCGTTTCGCGCGTGAGGTGTTGGCGTTTCAGCGCCTGCATTTTGTCGCGGTAGGAATCGGGCGTTTTGATCTCCTGCTTATCCAGCGCCTTTTGCCGAAAGCGCTGGCGCTTGTTGATTTCTCGCCGGTCGGCACTCTGCGCCGAATGAGCGTTTTCCGTTTCAGCGGGCTGGGCGGCGTGTGTGGTTGGCACGTGCAGGCGCTTTTCCTGCAAAAACCGAAATTGACGGTAGCTGATTCGTCCTGTGTCCAGCGCCTTACTTTGCAGGTTCTCTGCCGCCTGTGCGGTTTTTTCGGCAACAACCGTCTGGGCGTATTCTTCCGGCGTCTGCTGCTCGGTATCTGCTGCCGATTCCGCCTGCCGCACTGTCTGCTTTCGCTTGGCTTCAGCTTTTTGCAATGCCGCGCGTATCAGCCGCTTGCGCTTATACTCCATAGTTAGCGCTCCCCACGGTTGGCGGCGCTGCGCTCCTGCATCAGGCGTTTATACTGGTCAGGGGTGCATTTCATCGGCATAATGCCGATGGGGGTCGGCAAGAACAGCTCCGGGTCACGAAACAGCTTTTCGTAGTAGCGGAACTGCTTGTCGGTCAGGCTGCAAAATTCCTCCCCGGAAAAACCGCAGATAAAGAAATTGCCCGCGATTACATCGTAGTCCTCAATGCAACGGTTCAGCGGCAGACCGTCCACCTTGCCCGAATCGTTGCAGATAAGCGCCACCTTGTCCTTTGACCACGGGTATACGGCTCGCATATACCCGCCGACAAGCTGCTGAAGGGGGTGCAGCTCATTTGCAACGAACCGTTCCTCCGGATATTTGCCCGGCTGAACATACAGAATACAGATTTTGTTTTCGTTAGACATTGCAATAACTCCTTTTTTGACAATAAAAATACCGCTGTATCGGGTGATACAGCGGGGGTGACAAAGAATATGTGTATTCATGCATTAATACGGCATGGCTCTGCTTACCGGGACGTCAGTCACTTTTACCATACAATACGCCTTTCAAATAAATAAGCCCACCCGAAAGAAAAAGCCCGACAAGCCAAAAACTTGTCGGGCCAAAAGCAAATTTACTTTTCTTCTATCCAACCAAGGAATATCTGCTGTTTTTGTATATCACTGTCATCGAGGTCTTACAGTCGGTTGTCAAATCGTCTGTCCTTAACTAACTGGAATAAACCTCCATTGGCTTGTCCAGTAAGTTGTTGGGACATTACCATACTGTATCAGCCACTGATAATCCTCGGTATGAATCGAGTAATCTGGTTTCCAGCGGTTAACCAATCGTGTATATCCATCAACTTCAGATTCTTTCCACTGCGCGCTCCACCATGTTGATGGAACCACACCATGTTCTACATATCCGGTCTGATTTTCGATGTGGACATATTCACCAGTTCCGCAATTCTTTAAGAGAATATATTCACCGCGTTTGACTTTTTCCCATTTTGCATATGCGGCGTTGTCTTCTGTGATAGGACCGTACTTAACCGCCTCGGTTACGGGATCAATATACATATAGTGGCCCGTCTGACGATTCAAAATATTATATTCCTTAGTTTCCTTTTGGTAGCCCTCGTTAGCTTTCCAGACACGGATATAATCCACTGCCCACTCCTTAGGCCAAACGTCATTATGCGTACCCGAACCAGCGTCTGTATAAATGTTCAGAATCATGCCCATATCATAATCGGGTGCATTATCAATAGTATAGTACAGCTGGTTATCGTAATAGAATTTGAGACTATCCGGTGTCCAGTCAACTGCATAGATGTGGAATTCATTGTCAGGGGTGCCGTATGGAAGTGCAGAATCCGTAATCTGCCAACTATTCAGGAAATTCGGATCATTCCACCCATAGGCAGCTATACGCCAGTTATTGCTCCGGTCAAAGAATGTTTCAAGAATATCAATTTCACCGGTTTGCTGAGAATTAAACCAATCGTTGGTATCCTGTTGCATACCAACCAGCCACCATGCCTGATGACCACCGCCGCCGCAGTTTGCTAACTTTGCTCGCATTTCAAAATAGCCATAAGTGGTTTTATAGCCATACCATGTTTCACGGTCATGGTTATCAGATGTCCCGCTGAAATTGTGAATCCAGCTTTTGTCAAAAGACATAATAGCGGAAGATTTCACCGTACCGTCATGAGCAGGGCACCAAGCCTCTTGATCTTCGGCGATGTACTCTACAAGGCAACCATCTTCAATGCGATAATTTGCTTTCGCGGTAGACGAATCTTCGCACCAATGCGGCAAATAGTAATCAGTCCACTTTGTGGTGTCCAAGGTTGGCTCATTGAATTCTTCTTGAAAATCCAGCGTATAGCCTTCTTTTTCTACGGGATTCGCGGGGTAGTCTTCTGCGTATACAGCTGTGCTCATAAATACTGCACAGGCCATAAGCATAAGTGCAAGTGATAAAAGCTTGTAAATGTTATGCTTCACAATTATTGCCCCTTTCATAATCTGTACGTTCCATTGCAAAAGTTGCTTTCTATTATCACCACCCGGCACCATATTCCATTATTCATTTACTGCTCCTGCAGAAAGTTCAAAAAAGTTGCAATGCCGCCGCCAAGTTGCTTTACCTGTCCGGGTCTTACGCCCTCCAAGTCGGAGACATCGTAGAAATCGCCGTTTTGGGTCGTTTGGGTCAGCATACCGGCATCACTGCCGAAAATGGAATCCGTGACGCCAATGAACTCATCGCCCCAGAAGCAGCAATCCTCGGCAGCAAAGCCGAAACGCGCAAACAATGCGTCCACGTTATCACTTTTGCCGGTGGGGCCGACTTCCAGATATTTTGCATCGGTTGTAGCGCGCAGCGGCATTTCCGGCGTACCGAAGGATTCTGCCATCGCAATGACCGTTTCAATGCTGTCAATGCCGTGCTGCTGCAAGATGTGCTGCAGGCGGGCAGCCTCGCCCTCCTGCAAAAATAGATTCTCGCCGCGGTTATTGGCGGGCATCAGGTCGATTTTGCAGTAATTTGGGCGGCTGAAGACAATATCGGTGTTCATGCCGTATTTTTCCAACAGCTCGCGGTGGATGCGGTAGCAGGCATCGTGTACGGCAAGGATGCCCTTGGCATCCGGCACGCGGTCAACAAGAATGGTCGGCTGGCCTGCGGCATCATACCCATAGTCGAACGCACCGCGCCCCAGACCAAGGTACAGGTTTTCCAGCTGCTTCGGCGTAAAATAGCTGTGCAGCTTTCCGCCTGCAATGTTCTCGTAGGTCGTACCGCTGACGATGCAGAGCTTTACCCCTTTATCCAGCAGCGGGCGCATTGCGTTGACGGCATCCTCTACAGGCGCTTTGCGGGAGAGAACCGCTGTGCCGTCCCAATCAAAAAAGATTGCTTTATAGTGCTTCATGGCAGGTTGCCCCTTTCTGTGTCAGTTCGTAAGGCTTGCCCTCGACAAGGAAGTTGACGGCATCGCCGCTTTGTAGCGTGATGGTCCAGCCGTCCGGCAGCACATCCACCACCAGCACGGACTCTTTGATTTTCACTGTGAAGTGATAGCCGTTCCACGCTTCCGGAATATAGAATTTGAACTCCGGCACGCCGTTTACAAGACGCAGACCGGCAAAACCAAACACAATGCTCTGCCATGTGCCGGCCATATTGGCGGCATGGATACCGGCGTAGAAGTTGTCATGGTAATCATCCAGATCCATGCGGGCAGACTGGGCAAAATAGGTGTAGGCGTCCTCGTGGCGTCCGATGCGGCTTGCCAGAATACCGAAGATGCAGGTGGAAAGCGAAGAATGATGCAGCGTTACGGTCTGATAGAAGTCGTAATTGCGCAGCAGCTCCTCATCAGTAAACAACGCACTGTACAGCATCATACCCATGATAGCATCAGCCTGCTTGCTCATTCGCTGGCGGTAGATGAACAACGGGTGGTAGTTTTCGTACAGAAGGTGCCGCTTTTCCGGCGGAATACGGGAATCGTCCCACGGCTTGCGTAGCATAAAGCCATCGTCCTGCAAATAGACCTGCCGCTTTTCATCATAAGCAAAATACATAGCATCGGCTGTCTTTTTCCACAGGGCAGGCTCGTCCGGATCGAGCTGAATTTTTTCGATCAGCTTTTGGTAAGCATCGGGGCGCTGTTCCTTCAGCGTTTCCAGCGCGTTGACGGCGGCATACAGGTTCTGCTGCGCCATCAGGTTCGTATAGAAGTTATTGTCCACAATGGCATTATACTCATCGGGGCCGGTCACGGAGCAGATGCAGTATTTGCCGCCGCGGCACTCGGCAAAGCAGCCTACATCCGCCCAGACGCGGGCTGTTTCGCACAGAACCTCGGCTGCTTTGTCGGCAAGGTAGTCAATATCGTTGGTGACAGCAACATAGAGCTGGAACGCATAGGCTACATCTGCATTGATGTGGTACTGTGCCGTACCCAGCGGGAAGTAGGTAGATGCTTCCTCGCCGTTGATGGTGCGCCACGGATACAGTGCACCGATGGGATGCCCCAGTACACGGGCACGGTCACGCGCTTTATCCAAGGTGCTGTAGCGGTAGTCCAGCAGACTGCGCGCAAGTTCCGGCTGGGTATAGACAAAGACAGGCAGGACATACATTTCGGTATCCCAGAAGTAGTGGCCCTCATACCCTTCGCCGGACAAACCTTTGGCACCCATACCTGTTCTGCCATCACGGCCCGATGCCTGCATGATATGATATAGGTTGAAGCGCAGCCCCTGCTGCAGAGGCACATCGCCGTCCACGCGAATATCGGCAGTCTCCCAGAAATGTTCCATCATGGCAGCGTGGGCGGCAAACTCCTTATCATATCCGTCAGCGGCAAAGGCAGTCAGTTCCTCATTCACAAACGGGAGCATGGCGTCCTTGTCCATATCGAGGGAGTCGGTGTAGACGGTCAGCTTTTCCAGTGTGATCGTGTGACCCTGCTTGGCGGCAAAATCGTATTCGATCCAAGCATCGACATCGTTTGCCTGATGCCGGGTCGCAGCTGCTGCCTCCGAGAGCAGATGCACCGAGCCGCAGGCCATCGCCAGCTTGCTGTTGACCGCAGTGCTTTGACAGGTCATAGTTTTGTCATCGGCGGTCAGTGCATCGGACAGCAGATGACGCCCAAACGGACCGTAGTCCACCAGCGGATTTGTGGTACGAGTATGGTTTTCCACATCGGCGTCCAGTGCGCTGTGCAGCGTCAGCGTACCGCTGAAGTTCACGGGGGTAACGCTGTAGCGCTGTGCCATGCGGTTTTTGTGAGCAAGGCTGACAAAGCGGGTATTTTCCACCCGGACAGTTTTACCGTTGGGGGAGGTCCATTCAAAGCTGCGCACGACCTGACCGTGCTTCATATCCAGTGTGCGGCGGTAATTTTGCAGTGTGCCGGTACGGATGTCCATAGGCTCACCGTCCACCACAAGACGAATCGTCTTGCAGTTCGGCACATTCAGGATCGTCTGGCTCTCGGTCGGGAAGCCGAAGTTCCACTCGCCGTAGCGGACGTGCTCCTGCTCGTACAGACCATTGAGGAAATTGCCCTCCAAGCCGTGCTGCTCGTCAAAATCGTAGGCTTCCTCATGGGTGCCGCGGGTGCCGATATAGCCGTTGGAAAGCGCAAACGTCGTTTCGTTGCGGTAGTTCATCGCAAGATCAAGGTGATCCTCCGTTACATTCCAAGGCTCAAAGGGATAAATTGGGGTCTTGTTGGTATCCATTGCAAATTCTCCTTACAGGTCTACTTTCCAGAATACCTCGTCTGCTTTTACAAACGAATACAGAAAATCCACGGCATCCGGCTTTAAGGCCGTTTTATGGCAGGAAATGGCGCGGTGCTTGAGGTTCTGCGCCAGATCTTCGTTCAGCATTTCCTGCGGAACGGGCAGAACGATACGATCCTCCCAGCGCAGGGTACTGGCGGCCTCCAGCCCCTCCGGGCAGGTCAGCGGACGAACACCGTCACGCAGCGGCCAATTTTCATCCCCAGCGGGCGAATGGACAATGCCGGTATAGAGGGTCGGGACCTTTTTGCCGCCCGCACGGCGGCTGCGCAGTTCATCGCAGATAAACTGGTACAGCCCACTGTGGTCACCGTGGGTATCGCAAAGTGCCGTGGTAATGATGCTGTCCGGTTCGATTTCGTCGAGTACGGCTTTCAGATCCTGCACAAAGCCGGCTTTTGTATACGGCGCAGGCATACCGAAATGCTGCGCGTGGAAATCCGGCTTTTCGGGCAGACCGTAGGTCTCCGTGCCGCAGTGGGAGGGATGAACCTTGTTCTCATCGGTTTCGTCATACAAACCAGCAAGGAAGCTCTCCGCCCGCGGCATACCGGTATCGGCATAACCGAGGAAGGTAACCTGCTCACCGGGAACCCCCAGCAGTTCCACGCCCGCCAGCGTTTCACGCAGACGCGCATAGCCTACGCTGTGGTCGTGGCAGCCGTAGTCGCCGTTTGTCACCATTACTACATGGGGGTTCAGCCCCGCATGGGCAGCCGAATACAGCACACCGGCCGTCAAAAGCAGCTCATCGTCCTGATGGGGAACGATTACCATGATTTTACCAAAATCTGTGATTTTCATTTTCAATTACCCCTTCACAGCACCGGCAGCAACACCGGCAATAATATACTTCTGCATGAACAGATAGAAGATCATCAAAGGTGCAACGCCCAGCATCATCATCGGGAACATAGCAGTCCAGTCGGTGGAGAACTGACCGATGTTGCGGGAAACCTCCTGCAGGATGACATCGTTGGCACGGCTCTGCAGGAAAAGCAGCGGGGTCATAAACTCGTTCCAGACATTCAGCGTAACGATGATGATAACGGTAGCCATTACCGGCTTGAGCAGCGGAAATACGATGGTGAAGAACTTCTGCATCGTGCCGCACCCGTCGATCTCAGCGGCCTCCTCCAGCTCAACAGGCACCGTAGAGTGAACGAATTCACGGAAGAGGAACACCGCCTGCGGCATATTCACAGCCACATCGACAAGGATGACGGCGAAGGGGCTGTTCATCAGGTGCAGCGCCTTGACGATCTTGTACAAGCTGACAATGTTCATCTGAAACGGCACAACCAGACCGGCCAGAAAGAACAGGAACAGTCGGCCGCCGAGCTTGGAGCTTGTGCGCGCCAGTGCATACCCGGCCATACTGCCGAACAGCACGATGAGAAAGACGCTCATTGCCGTGATAAACAGTGTGTTGGCAAACGCACGGGGAAATTCCATCTTCTGCCATGCGTCGATATAGTTTTGCAGATTGATAGCACTGGGCAGCGCCAGCGGGCTGGCGGTAGCCTCCGCGGGGGATTTCAGCGTTGTGACGATCAGATAGTAAATAGGGACAGCCCAGAGAACAGCGAGCAAGACCATCAATGTTTCGGTAATGATCAGGCCGCGTCTTTCAAATTTACGCGTATTCATTGAATAGAGTCACTCCATTTCTGCATAATCGTGTTCATGATAGCACTCAAAATCATAACGACAACGAAGAAGCAAACGCCGAACGCCGCGCCCTGATTGTAGAAGCCGTCCGAGATGCCCTTGCGCATCATGACCATCATAACGGTCTGGGTGGCATCGCCGGGACCGCCGCTGGTCATCGAGTAGATGACATCGAATGCCTTCATGCCGCCGATCAAACCGGTGACCGCCACGATCTTGACCGAGGGGCACATCAGCGGCAGCGTGATACGGAAAAAGCGGGTAAAGCCGCTGGCACCGTCGATCTCAGCTGCCTCGTACAAATCGCCCGAGATGCTCTGCAGGTTGGCAAGGAAGATGACCATAGCCCAGCCGGTCCACTGCCAAATCTGCGTGAGCAGGACAGAGTAAAGTGCGTTTTGCGAGGTGAAAAAGTTGAAAGTCGGCAGTCCCACTTTAGCCAGCAGGTTGTTGATAAGGCCGTAGTTGGAGGAGGAGAGGATAAAGTTCCACAGGTAGCCGATGATCAACGAGGAGAATACCGCCGGGAAAAAGAAGGTCGCGCGCAGCAGATTGCGGGTGCGCAGCTTCATATTCAGGATGACAGCCAGTGGCAGACCCAGCACGACCTGCGCCCCGGTCAGCACCACGGCGTAAATCAGCGAGTTTTTAATAGCTGTGCGCATCAGCGGGGAACCAAGGACTTTTATGTAGTTTGCAAGACCCGTAAAGTGCAGATTTACGGGGTTCATATCGGTATAATCGGTAAAGCTGTAATAGATCGTAAACAGGAACGGCACAATGCTGAACACCAGATACACGATCAGCGCTGGCGCCACAAACATGGCGAAGTATCTGCCCAACGAACCGGGCACATACTTCTTTTGGGTCTTAGTAGGCATTTCTGACCTCCGTTTTTTGAAAAAAAGAGCCTCAAACCCTCGATTGAAAGTTTGAGGCCATGGTTACGGATCGGATTACTTGCTCAGCAGCTCAGCAACGGCAGCATCGACATTGGAGAGCGCGGCGGAGAGGTCTTCCTCACCCAGCAGGTACTTCTGCATCTCGGTGCCGTAATCCTCGTGGGCACCAGCAGCAGCGCCCCACTCGTTCCAGGGGCAGTAGACATTGCCGGCGTTGATGGCAGTGGAAACGCTGGAGTAGACCTCAGGCAGGTCGAAGGAAACACCGCTCATGTAGGAGGAACCGCCCTGGTTGTTCTCCCACAGGGCCTTCTGACCTTCCTCGGTAGCGATAGCAGCCAGAACCTTGAGGGCTGCTTCCTTGTTGGCGCTGTTCTCGTTAACGGCGAAGCCGCAGCCGGGGCCGCCGATCAGCCAGCCGGCGCTGGCCTTGGTGCCGTAGAAAGGCATCATGTTGAGGTTGAGGTCGGGGTTCTTGGACTGGATGGCCTCCAGATCCCACGGGCCGGAGCAGAACATAGCGGCATTGCCGGTGGCGAACTCTTCCAGAGCCTGATCGTGGTCGATACCGGTCATATCGGTGGTGTAAACACCGCTGGTGATCATCTCGCTCCACTTTTCGAGGTACGGATTCCAAGTGCCGTTCAGAGTAGCCTGACCCTCGCGATATTTTCCGCCGAAGTCTTTGCCCTCATCAGTGGAGAGGTACTCGGCAGT
>OHBM01000575.1_pt1 | contig 29646 bp, 33 predicted proteins | sample 1577251 | NCBI WGS metagenome assembly OHBM01 (sample SAMEA3541557, study PRJEB24748) | human gut metagenome | biome: human gut; feature: human-associated habitat; material: faeces | place: China | collected 2012 | reverse complement strand
CAATGCTGTCTCCTATATGTGTACCCTCAAGGACTTTTTCTGCCTGTATTGTAAGAATTGCTGACGCCGTTCCTTTTTTTACATTATTTACATGTCCGATTTCTTCAATAATTCCTGTAAACATTACAACTCTCCTTCAATCAGAATATCGTCACCAAGAAGACGAACGGTTTTGTTTCTCAACTGATATGCTTCATCTACATTTGCAATACCCTGACCTTCAACTGCCGTCTTACTGTCTGCCCCGCCAAATATCTTAGGTGCAATGTAAGTCTGAACCCGTTTCACAATTCCAGCCTGCAATGCCGAGAAGTTAAGTGTTCCACCTCCCTCAAGAATTATACTGTCGATACCTTTTTCTCCAAGTATGTGCATAAGCTCTTTAAGGTCAACATGCTGCTCTGATTCTTTTGTAATTATCACTTCACAACCTGCATTTTCATATAAAGATTTCCTGTCTCTGTCGGTACTGCATGTAGCAATTATTGTTGGTATCTGCCCTGCACTTTTTACAATTCTGCTGTCCAGCGGAGTTGTCAATCTGCTGTCGCATATGATTCGCACAGGATTGTGTGGGTTGCTTATGGCTGTACTTCTACAGTCAAGCATTGGATTATCAGCAATCACAGTGCCGACGCCAACCATAATTGCCGCGTATCTGTGACGGTCTGCATGCACATTTTCTCTTGCCTGCTCACCTGTAATCCACTTGGAAAGTCCTTTATATGTGGCAATTTTCCCATCAAGTGTCTGTGCTGTCTTCATCACAACATATGGCTCTTTATTCCTTATGTAATGAAAGAATACATAATTCATCGCCAGACATTCTTCATTGCATACACAACCTTCAACTTTAATCCCGTGTTCTTCCAGATATTTAACACCTTTTCCACTTACCAGGGGATTAGGATCCATCGAACCTATCACAACCCTGCTTATTCCTGCCTGCACAAGTGCTTCAGTGCAAGGCGGCTGTTTCCCATGATGGCAGCACGGCTCAAGTGTCACATATATGGTTGCTCCTCTGGTATCCTCCATACATCTTGAAAGTGCATCTCTTTCCGCATGAAGCTCACCATATTTCCTGTGCCAGCCTTCACCTATAATTCTGTCATCCTTTACAATTACAGCTCCCACCAGCGGATTAGGATTAACCCAGCCTGTTCCTCTCTTTGCCAGTTCAATCGCCCGCTTCATGTAGAATTCATCTTCTTTTGAAAAATTGTTATTTATTTCCTGCTGCATATCTGCACCTTCTTTCTGTTCCTTCCTGTCCAGCTTTTTTCTGTTCTGCTTTTTCTGTCCTGATTTTCTCTATCCTTATTTCCCTTGTCTGCTGTATCTTAATTTCATTCTTAATGTGCTTGCTGCTTTCTTGATTTTGCCGGCTCAAAGTCGTGATACCTATAAGTAGTCGCATTTTCAATGGTTTAGTAGGTCTTTTTTCATCTTGTCTATAATATTAAACGCATTTTCATTCCTCAAAGACCTATAAATTCATTGTTTATAGCTCATTTAGTAGGTAAATCCATATGTTTTCTTTGGTTTTCCTCCAAAATAAACCTACCAAATTCTTAAAAAGCTTACATTTATAGGTTTTTGCTAAATTTACCTGCTGCCATTCTGCTCTGAATTGCTATAATATGCCGCCAGATTGCTCAGAATTGAATTGCCGTAATATGCTGCCGCCACAATTGCCAGTTCCAACATTTCAGACCAGACTCAGCCTCAACAATACAGACATCCTAGCACAACCAAAATCCAGCCCAGACATAAAAAAGGCTTCCAAAGCAGTTTCATTTCACCACTTCAGAAGCCTTACGCCAAAATATCGAATTTTTATAATCAAATTCTTACTCTGACAATCAAAAAACTCTGAGATAATAATTCATCTCAGAGCCAGTATCCACATTCAAGCCAGCCATTCATTCTACTATGATTACATTATGAATAACTAACTTTAATATCACTTCTTCCATCCAGACTTTACTGTCGGCTTCGGAATTACACCGAATCATGCTCTGGCTTACGCCTCGGCTCGTGGGCTTTACCACCGGTAGGGAATCACACCCTGCCCTGAAGTTCAAAACATATATTCAATTTTCTTTAAAATCTCCTAAACATCAGTATTTAAGCTATTTCTCTGTTATTATACATGTTAAATAATCATTTGTAAATACCTATAATTATCTATATTTTTATATAAAAAGGTGGGATTTTTGGTGGGATTTGAAAAATAAGGGTGCATGTCCTCAACCTAATTTTTCAAACTGATTGTACAAATCATCTATCCTACAAAATTCTCTTTTTATTCTATCAGAGTCGGCATGGTTATAGATTTTTATAGTTGTCTTTACATCTGAATGACCGAGTAGTGCTTGAGCAACTTTTATATCAACACCTGCTTCAGCAAGTCTTGTAGCAAAAGTATGTCTTAATATATGAGGAGTAATATCAGGTAGTTGAATTTCTCTCTCCAAATTCATCTCTATCATTCTCTTCATGGTTTTATTTAAGCTATACTCTGAAAATAAATCTCCTGTTCTCCTTGAAATAAATATAAAGTCTTTATAACCATTATATTCAAGTTTAGGATTTTTATTTGGTATTGCCAACCATACTTTTTGTTGCTCACGAAATAATTTATGAATTTTATCATTCATATAAATAACTCTTGTACCTGCTGGTGTTTTAGTTGAGTCACTACAATATGAAGTATAACCTTCTCTTAATTGTCTTTTTATAAACTGATGATTAACACTAATTTCATTTTTATTAAAGTCTATATCGTGCCATGTTAATCCAGTTATTTCTCCAACTCTTAATCCGGTGTTAAGCATAATAGCAAATAAACAATACATATATGGTCGTTTTAACTTAACTCTTTCAAGAAATTCTACTTCCTGCTCATATGTTAAGGCATATTTCTTTTCTTGTTCATCATGATAATTTTTTAAACAACCTGTCGCTGGGTTCTTGAAAATTAAATTATCTTCAACTGCTAATGTTAATGCTGGATTAATAACTTTAAATAATATTTTTAGCGAACCTACAGATAACCCTTGTTGTTTTTTCTTGGACATATATAAAAGCATATCGGTTTTTTTTATATCAGATATCCTATATTTTCCGATTTCTTTTTGAATATGATTTTTCCAATAATTCTCATAATTATATAAAGTTGTTGGATTTAATGTAGCTTTTTTTATTTCTAATGATTTAGAAATCATTTCATTTAATGTGGGTGATTTTCTAGTTGAAACACCAACAGCATTCGTAATATTAATTTGTTTTTCTCGTTCTCTTAGGGTATTCAAGTTAGGAGCATATATAGTAAGCCTTTCACCAGTTATATCATTATAACGATACATATAACTACCATCTTTCCTTTGAATTTCGCCCTTGTTAAGAACTCTTCCTTTGTTATCCTTTCTATTATTTGCCATATCAATTATCCTTTCTTAAATATAAGAAAGCCTTAATATGATATAAATGTAATATCACACCAAGGCTTTTTATGCAACTATATAACTGAAATATTTTCTAAAAATTTTTCAAATAAAGTTCTTTTTATTAAAAAATGTGTCCCTTTTCTAATAACGAAATTACATTGTGGTTCTTTAAGTAGTTCCATTATTTTATCAACTCCTATATTTGAATATTCAGATGCTTCTTTAGGTGTTAATAAAAACTTTTCCCAAAATGGTATTTCCATATAATCAATCCTTTCCCGAACTACCAAAGCCACCATTTCCTCTAACTGTATTACTAAGATTTTCCGTTACCTTAAATCCAAACTGTTCTACTGGCTGAATAATAATCTGTGCGATTCTATCACCTTCAGATACAACCCTTGTTTCATTACTCTGATTATACAGTGCAACCATGATATTTCCTCGATAATCTGAATCAATTACTCCGACCTTATTAGCAGGAGCTAATCCCTGTTTGCAAGATAAACCACTTCTAGCATAAACAAGACCGACATATCCATTAGGTATTTCCATTACAATTCCTGTGTCAATAAAAGCTGTTTCACCAGGAAGAATCTCTACCTTATTTTCTTCATTATGTATTACTGCATACAAATCTGCACCTGCTGCAAATTCACTACCATATGTAGGGATCTTTGCATTCTCGTCTATTTTCTTAATATTAATTATTTTCATACACTTTTAAAATTCCTTTCTTTATAAGTTTTATAATCTCTGTATTGATATTCTCTGTTATTACCCTATTCACTTCACTATTTGTTTCATTATAGTATGGGTAATATGTAGAGCCTTCTGATTGAATATCATAAGTAAAAATATTCTCTTCCATATTTATATAAAAATACGCATATATGGTTATTTTATTGTTCCATTTATATACAGGAACATATAATCTATAATCACCATTTTCCTTGTACCTAAATCCGTAATCAAGCAACTTATTTTTGGTCACAGACTTATTCACTTTAATTTTTCTTACTTCACCCATCATTACATCTCCTTAATTTCATCTTCAAGATATTTGAGATATTCGTCCCATTTGTCAATCATGTAGATATATTCCTTACCTTTGACACATTTAAGTCTCATATCTGATTTAATATTCTCCCAATTGTTTTTCTTTGTAACCAAAGTTTGTAAATAAGAATGTGTTATTCTACTTAGGGTTAAAAGCTTCTCAAGAGGAATTTTAGACACGATTTCTTTGTACTGTGTCAATTTATCATCTGGGATTTTAAAATTAGATTTTTGAAGATTTTTGGATGAAAAAGGACTTATCTGAGAGCCTGATGTTCTTGGTTTTAATAAAGGAATAACCTTGTCTGAATTGACATATTTGAACTTAAATAGAATTTCAGAATCCGTTTCTTCAATGTCAAATATAAGAGACGGATCATATTGCTGAATTGTTTTAATAATATTATGTCCTCTTATTAAAGAAGGAATATATGCTTGTAAAGTATTATGTCCATAATAGAATACCTTGTTACCATATTGACAAGATATATAACAATCAATATCTTCTAATGTACCATTGAGTTTACGGTTAAAATCGTTAGTATCTTTATTTACAGGACACAAAACTCTATATTTCCCCTTAAATTTATCATATAAATATCCTATAGTTATTCACCTCTATTCTTCATTATTATGTGCAGCCACCAATAGTGAACTAATAACAAATCCTATATTAATGCCAATTATAAATCCAATAATACCTGAAATCATTTTTTAATCCTCCCTAATACTCCTCATATTCTTGTTCATCACTTATTTTAGGTGCGTTCTTTTCTGCTTCTAAAACAGTATCTAAACACTCTTGTCTTGTTTTAAATATTGTCTTATCCAATTTATTGTAAGAAAATAGATAAGCATGTTTGTCACGCTTATCTGTTCCAACGAAATAATCATCTCTAACTGTTCTTACATATAAATCACATACTTCATATATTCCTACTGGTTTAAGCATTCGAGCATAATAGACCATTTTACCTTTTTGAATATCTGTTTTGTTCATGTTGTGTCTCCTTAATCACAATATAAAATCAATTTGTTCTGAGCGAGAGACTGCTTTACATCAATTACATGCTGATTCTTACTACCTCGCCATTTCAATGTGAGATCTTTCTGCTCATCTATATATTCTCCGTCTACAAGAATATTTACATTAGAAATTATCTCCCATCGTGTAAGCCACTCATCTGCATTTGCTGCAAACGGAGTATATTTGTATTCATTGTATTGGGAATTTAAAAGGTCAAAATTATATCCCGTATATAACCAAATAGTTTTCTCAGGGAAGGAAATACGGATTTCTTGGACTAATTTGAGGACTTCATCAAGGTTCTGTTCTGCTAAACACTCACCACCAAGAAATGATATTCGTTTAATATATGGTCTATCAATTAATTTCATAAATCTATCTTTTATTTCTTCTGTCCATTCTTTACCACCATTAAAATCCCATGTATCAGAATTAAAACAGTTTTTACAGTGAAATGGACAACCTTGGACGAAGAGGGAGACTCCTACTCCCTCTCCATTAGAAATATCCATAGATCTAATCTGTGCGTATCTCATTATAAATCCTCCGCAATATCTGTCGTATGAACATATCTCTCCTTAATTTCCTGAGTACGTCCTTTTCCCCAGTAATTAGTTCCAATATATCCACAAGTCCTTCTTGCTACATTCATCTTGTCTTTATCTCTATTGTGGCAATTTGGGCATTCCCAAATAAGTTCGCCACCTTCATCAATAATTTTGATTTCACCGTCGTAACCACAAACCTGACAGTAATCAGACTTTGTATTTTCTTCTGCATACATGATATGGTCGTAGATGAATTTGTTCATTTCCAAAATAGCATCTACATTATTTACCAATCCATCTGTTTCAACATAAGATATTGCACCTCCAAGTGATAACGCCTGAAATTCTGATTCTTTAGTAAGTTTATCAAATGCATTAATTGGTTCTTTTACAAATGTATGATAACTGTTTGTGATATAATTTCTATCTGTAATACCTTTAATAATTCCAAAGCGTTTCTGTAGACACTTTGCAAATTTATACGTTGTGTTTTCGATTGGAGATCCGTAAATTGAAAATCCAATATAATGTTCTTTATTCCACTGGTCACATTTATCGTTCATAAACTGCATTACTTTAATGCCAAAATCATGACCTTCCTGTGAATCAATATGTGATTTACCAGTCATATATTTTACACATTCATATAGCCCTGCATATCCAAGTGAAATACTTGCATATCCATTATGAAGTAATTTATCAATCTTCTCACCCTTTTCAAGTCTCGCAAATGCTCCATACTGCCATAATAAAGGTGCGACATCAGATAATGTTCCTTCTAATCGTTTATGTCTGCAAAGTAATGCTTTATGACATAATTCTGTTCTCTGTTCCATCAAATCCCAAAACTTTTCATAATCTCCTTCAGATGATAATGCGACATCTACAAGGTTTAATGTGACAACACCTTGATTTAGTCTTCCATAAAATTTATAATTACCATTCTCATCTTTATAAGGTGAAAGAAAACTACGGCAGCCCATACACGGGAAACAGTTACCCTCTTTATATTTCTTCATAATCTTCTCTGAAATATAATCAGGGTTCATTCTCTTTGCAGTACACTTAGCTGCAAGTTTTGTTAAATACCAATAAGGGGAATTTTCATGAATATTATCTTCTTCTAAGACATATAGAAGCTTTGGAAATGCCTGTGTGACATATATGCCAACTTCATTTTTAAGACCAAGTAATCTCTGATTAAGAAACTCTTCAATAATCATTGCAAGTTCTTTCTTATACTCTGTAGTCTCTCCAAGATACATGAATACACTCAAAAAAGGAGACTGCCCATTTGAGTTAGACATAGAATTGCACTGATAATTAAATGTCTGAACGCCATCTGCTACTTCTTTTTTAGTATCAGCTTCTGCATATCTCTTACAATCTTCATCAGAAAATCCCCATGACTTATATTTCTCATAGTATTTGTTGTAACTGTCTCTTACAAATGGAGCTAAATGTGTAAGCGTAATTGTAGCCCCTCCATACTGAAGTGACGTAACACCAAGAATAATCTGAGTGGCGATTGTACAAGCAGTAATAAATCTATGTGGTTTTTCAATCATTACCTTGTTAATACAAGTACCATTCTGTAACATATCTTCAAGATTAATAAGTGAGCAGTTACTCATCGCATTCATACCAAAATAGTCAATATCGTGGAAATGAATAATACCTTCATCGTGTGCTTGTACAACTTCTGGTGGAAGTAAAAATCTACGAGAAATATCTTTACTAACAATTCCTGCCATATAATCACGCTGAGTATTTAATACTTTTGAGTTCTTATTGGAATTTTCAGTATTCCAATATTCGCTTTCACCATCTAACAGTTCATCAATCTCGGAATCTGTTGTATTCTCATTTTCTCTCTGAAACTCACGAATACTTCTATATCCCTCATATGCTTTTGCAGTAAGTCTCTGCTTCTTAGTAATCAATTTATCATAAACCATTGATTCAATATCAGAGATACTTACTTCGTCTTTATCCCTACACTCTTCTTCAATCTCGTTTGCAATATCTTCTGCAATCTTTTGTTTTACAATACCTGAACCATTTTTCATTGCTTTAAGAATTGCAGTTGAAATCTTAGACTTATCAAAATCAACTTCTGAACAATCTCTTTTAATTACCTTCAATATTTATTCCTCCTCAAATCCAATAACATTACCATCATTAATAACGACTCTTGTATTCTTACATTCAAACAATTCAATGCAATCACCAGTAGTAATATTATCCATGTTAATTTCTGTAGTCTCTCTTAACATAATTAATCCTCCAATTCTGCTTTATATATCTGATGAATCATATTCCAATCCCAACAATGCTTGCCATTCCATTCTTTATTCCAAGGATAAATTTCACCAAAGCAAATCTTTGTTTCTGCGTTAGAAGTCTCAAGATTATGTGCAGAATCATCAATAAATAAGCCACCATTCATATTTATATGAGATTTATCTTTATATTCTTTAAGATTAACTCCTATAAACTGACAAAACGGAAGATGTTCTTTACACCACTCTTTTTTAACCCTAAGATTAGGACTGTAGCCAGAAGAAACAATGATAACTTCACCTTTTAAGGCGAATTTTCTTAAAGTTTCATAAGCTTGTGGCATAAATTTCAACTTATCAAAGAATCGTTGCTGATTGAAATATGTATTTATATATTCTCTACTTGCACAATTGAGTTCTTCAAAATCCCAAGTCTTAACCTGTTCTGGAAGAATATACTTGTAATCACTATAATATTTGAAATCTTCATTATACAAATCACATATTGCAGCAATTGTATCTACAATAACTCCGTCATAATCACAATAAAGTTTTATACATCATCACTCCAATCTAATAATATATTTGGACATTTGTTATTCTTGTCCAATTTATAATTCTCTCTTAGGATTAATACATTATATGGAATATTCTTGTAATACCTTACACATTCCATATAAGGACAAGTCCTATTACTGCAATAGATCTTGTCCTTCTTCTGATTTTTCTCTGTTATTTTTTTCTTTGATTTCATCCAACTCCTTGCATATTAAGGCTGTCTCAAAAGCTGTTCTATTTTCGTTATGTACAATATAATCAACTTTTTTAGATATATGTCTAAAATCCTTTTTATCAGCCTTATATCTTCTCTTAGACTCAGCTCTGTCAACATCTCTATTTAACATTCTTCGCTTAATTTCTCTATTAGATACTTCAAGATAAATAACAGTTACATTTTCATTAATCTTATTTTTTACCTTATCTAAAGCATCAGGTGTAAGAATAATAACAGAATGTGACTTACTATAATCTTCAAGCAAAGAACCATAATACCAAGCTCCTGAGACAGTTTCATATATTCTGTACTCTGCAAAACTACCACAATCAATCTTGGTTAAGAAATTCATCTTATCTAAGAAATGATATTCTCTTCCATTAATCTCTCCTGGTCTTGGTGGTCGTGTAGTACAGGTTACAATCTTGTTGTAACCCATTTTCACTAATTCTTTAACCACCGTATCTTTACCAGAACAAGATTTGCCTACCAATATAATCATATCTTTTCAAATCCTTTCATATCATTAACAAATCTTTTTACCACCAATAAATCATCACAATATAGACACACATTGATTGGTTCAAGTAGATTTAGGGAAAATATTGCCATAATTGACTTAGCATTGACTTCATATCGGTGTGACTTAATTGTGATTTCTTCATCATACTTTGTAACCACTTCAACAAAATTCTTAACTCGTTGAATCGTATCTAAAGTAATAACTGCTGTTGTCTCTAACATAATTACTCCTTTTCATAAATTCTTATATAAGCTATTTCACCTTCGAATCCTTCTATCTTAGATACATCTCCTGTATTGCCCCAACGATTTGAAATATTAGGAATAAGTGTATTTGTGTGTACAATAAACTCAACAATGGAACCATTGGCAACTGTATATTGATTAAGAGAATCAGTATGTTTATCATCTTTAATGTCGGCTAATACACATGGAATAACTTCTCCGCTCTCTAAGACAATATCAAACTCAGTTCCTATATCAGTCGAATAAAATGAACCTAATGCACAAGCATATCTATTACCAACCATATATATTCCCGTATTATAATCAAGAAGAAATGTTGATTTCATGGCATATTGCTTTGAGCTTTTATCCTTAATAGTTTCAGCATCCATATAAGATTTAAAAGGCTTATTATCTGGAACAGGATAATCTGTATATTTTCCCAAATATTCTTCAATTTCGCTCTCTAAACTCTCATATTCCCTAGCGATAACTTGTTCCATAGCTTCTTTTTCTTCTAACTCTTTTCGAGTCTTTTCTTTTTCAAGATTCTTCTTTAAATCAGTAAATACTCTTGAATATATGTACTGACCTTCCTGTGCTGCTTTAGCAGTTTGTATATTATTTTGTCCCCATAAGGGGACTATACAAGTTAAAGCTGAAGCAGTTAATAGCGATCCAGCTACTAATCTTCTTACCTTACTTATCTTTATCACCTGCTTTCTTTTATTGTGAGATTGATTAATCTCAATAGAATATTCTCTGAATTACTTAATCATTTGTAAAAATTCTTCTTCTGAAATAATTGGAATATTAAGCGATTTTGCTTTCTGATTTTTAGACGATGTGGAATTGACATCATTATTAATAAGATAAGATGTTTTAGCACTTACTGAATTTACAACTGTACCACCATGAGCAACTATGTCGGCTTTTAATTCATCACGATTTTTATAATGCTGAACTGAACCAGTTACCACAAATGTTTTACCTTGTAATGTTTTTGGAGTTTCATCTAAGACTATATTAGGTTTATAAAATATAAACTCGTTTGCTAATTGGATTATTTCTGAGTAGTGTTCTTTCCAATAAGTATTAAGTGAGTTTATTAATGTATCTCCAACACCTGGTAAATATCTAAAATATTCTGCACCTTTGATTGTCATTTCATCAATAAATGTATCGAAATCACAATCAACTGCTTCTGCTATCATCTTGCTTGCTGACTTTCCGAGTAACGGAATTGATAAAGCATAAAGAAAACGCTCAAGATTTGTATTACGAGACTCTTCAATAGAGTTAAGAAGTTTTTCAATAGACCTTTTACCAAAACCATCAAGTACAATCATATGGTTTTTATAGTCTGATAAATGATAAATATCTTTAATAGAAGTTACCCAACCAAACTTAATTAATCTATTGAGAGTAGATTCTGATAACCCCGAAATATCAAAAGCTGATTTAGATACGGCGTGTGTAAGTTTGCCAAGTAATCGTCCTTTACAGTCTTCGTTAGTACAGTAAAGAACTTCTGAATCGTTATCCTTAATAATTCTTGTAGAAGCTCCGCATATTGGACAAACAGATGGTATATCAAGAAATTGTTTATTAGAACTATTCTGATTATCATAATCTAATTGTTCTGCCCATCTTACTGCTGGTATAATTAAATTTGCCTTATAAATACCAATTTTTTGCCCAATCCAAGGACTATCCATAATTTCTTCCATTACACTAATATTATGCAATGATGCACGACTGACTTCGCTTCCTTCAATATCTACAGAATCGAAAATTGCTACTGGCGTTAAAATACCAGTTTTGCCACAACTCCATTCAATATCTCTCAATGTTGTTTCTACAGAATCATTAAATATTTTATAAGCGATCCCATTCCTGAAATGGTGACTTGTATTACCAAGAGATTTTCCGTAAGCCACATCATCAAATTTAAATACAACACCATCTTGAGGAAGATTTTCTTTTTCTGCAATATTAATAAAATTATCAATATGTATCTGTAACTGATTAAATTCATTTATTGTAATATTGTAGCACGGAACTACATCGAATCCTAAATTCTGAGCGTTTAATAATCTTTTGTAGAATGAATTATCACTATCTCCCTCAACTACTTCCCATGCATGCCAAGATAATTTCCTATCTTTTATAACCGATGTATCAAGACTTGATAATGTGCCTGCTGCTAAATTACGGCTATTCTTATATTCTCCGTCTTTATTAATCTCTGCAAAATCATCAAGTTTGATCAATGCTTCACCATCAATTATATAAGTTTCTTCCTTATTAATATGTAATGGAACATTAGTAAACTGTTTAACGTGTTCTGTCACATCAGATCCAACTACACCATTTCCTCTTGATTCTGCTAAAACTAAATCACCATCTTTATAAGTAAGACGTACGGTTAAACCATCGAGCTTTACAGAAGCCACAAGATTATGATTATTTGCAAATTTAACAATCTCTTCTGTGCTGTGGCACTTTTTAAGTGAAAGCATTGGTGTTTTATGAGTGACTTCTTTTATATTGTCTAATACTGTTGCGCCAACGTTATGTGTTGGACTGTTAGATAATACAATACCAGTTTCTTCTTCCCACTGTCTTAATTCTTCAAGTTTATTATCAAACTCAGCATCACTCATGATAGGCTGTCCAGTATTATAGTAAGCTTCTGAAGCGTTATTAAGTTCTCTGACTCTTGCCGCAATATCAAATTTATCCATTTACTTCCTCCTTTTCTCCACAATATTCTTTTAAATATGTAAGCATTTCTGACTCTTCTGGGAAGAAAGGATCTATTTTCTTTTTACTTTGAACCCAACCTAAAAAGTTCATCCAAAATTGTCCTACTCTCCAATCAGGCATGTGTGTCATATGTAATCTTGTTACTTCATTATAAAAATCATATAATCTATTCGGATTTCTAATATTAATCACCTCCTAAGAAATGAACATTTACTGTCTCTTTGGCTTTCTACCACACGATTTACTTTCTGTACAATATCCAACTTCATCACATTTTGCATGGAAAAGATTATCTACAATCCACTTCCATTCATCTGAATATTCTCTTAATGCATTGCAAATATCATTGAATAATTCACGATATTCCCAATATGCTCTGTTACACATCCTCTGTCTACTCATATCAACAAGATTTCTAAGATTTCGCTTGTCCACCATTTTAGAAGAGTAAGCCAATGGAAGTAACATAGTTGCATCTTCAACTGGAACATTGTATTCTGCTATAAGAGTTTTAATTGCATCATTTAAAGTATGCATCCATGCATCCCATGCGGTTTTTGCTTCGTTTTTTTCTATAGATTTTGGAGTCACATAAGCAAATCCATTCCCTTTAGAATAATTAATATATCTTGTACTTGCTTGTAAACGTGAAGGCGAGCCGCCAATATGTGTGTAATATTCTCTTAAAACTTTTGCTGAATATCCATCAATAATCATTTCAACATTAACATATTCCATGACACGTCCATGTCCTGATTTAATACAATCAAGACCACGCTTATAATTTTTTTTATTATCTGTTATATTAGCATTCCAACAGCATCCTGCTCTTGCTCCCATTAATGTAATAGGATTCTTTGTTGTTTCTGGTAAAATCGTAATTGCTCCCATTTGATTCCTCCACTAGATTCTAACTTAATTGTCTCCTCTTGATCGATCTTCTTCAATTTCTACAATAAGAGTTTCTATTACATCTGTCATACATGTAATATCAATATCATCATGGTTATCTAACCATTCAAAAAATATTTCTAAGAACTCTTTCTCATCTTCTAAGATTAACGTTTTTAATTTTTCATTCATTTTTCTTACTCCTTTTAATTTTATAATTTATTTTTTCTTAATATAATTTCTAATTCCCTCACTATGCTCCAATGCATATTAATTAATATCGCCTAATAATCGCCCACGAATAATAAACTTTGTATTCCATCCCATGTTTTAGGTGCTGCGTCACGAAATCAAATTTTTGTTTCAGATAATTTCACCTCTTTCTAATATTCTTATAATGTAGGTAAGGATTTGCACCTTACATAACTCTGCTCACACTACTTACTTTCCTATACCAGATTCACCATTACAGGCTACTACAGAATCGTTCCCACTGTGTCTACCTATTCCACCACTACATTATTGTTATTCTCTGTTTTTAATAATATAAACAGAACATTAAAACACTTATCGTCTCTTCTCTGTTCTATTTATTTCATGTTTATGTCCTTTTGGGCAAATTCTATATGTAATATCAACATACCCATCTACATATTCATTACCACCACTATTAATTGGATCTTCATACGTGCAGATTTTTGTTTGTTCAATTTTATTTTCTGTAAAAAATGACTTAGACAAATAATAATCGCCACATTCTTCGCAATAGGTATATTTCCCATTGATAATATCTTTTGCAGTTTGAATATCTTGTGATAGAGATTCCAACACTTTTAATTTTTCTTCGTTTGTTTCTCTTGATATAACAACATTTTCTATATTTTTATCCAAATTTTCACCTCCTAGATTGAAACCAATGAAATAATGGATTCTTGTTATCTTTCATCAACCAATTCTTCTAATACACCACCAACTTCAGCAACAATAATTCCTACTGCTAATGGAATAATCGAACCATTCACTAATGTTACAATTCCACCAATTACTCTGATTGCTGATTTTCCTAAACTAATAAATAAATGTCCTTTACTGTTCATTTCTAATTTCCTCCATAATTTCTTCTACTATGTATCCACAATTTGATTCTGTTGAAACAATCTCTTCATATTTGATACTGTACTGATTTAACTTATCAATAATTTCTTTTCTTACTTCTTTTGCTTCGTCTTCATTCTGGAATCTTCCTTCATTCTCATAAGAGTGATGTCTTGTGAGTAGATAATTTCTATTATTGTATGAATTAAACACATTCAGTACAGTCTTATTAAAATCTTCTCCTAACACTTTATCGCTGTTATATACAGCACATAAGATCAATGGGGAATCAACTACCATAACTTGCACTTTATTCTTAACTCTACCCATCTTGAATGATTGTTTACCAAATAAATATTCTTGATGTTTAAATACCTCACCATTATTTTCATATACCTTATCCTTGGCAAACTCTGAAACATATTCTGCATTGATACCATTTCTTTTTAATTGTGCCGTGATGTCCATAGCGCATGTACTTTTACCTGCTGATGGTTCTCCAAATAAATTTATAACAATTGTGTCCATTTTTTACCTCCAATCTTCCAAAGAAACTGTTGATTATTATCTTTTAAATATGTGGGTATGGATTTTCACCATACATGTACATTGTTGTACAGATTCTTGGCTACCAAGGATGAAGAACCACCGTACTCCTGCTTAACTGGCAGGCGATATTCCTTTATGTTTTACCAAATTTCTCTCTACTTGATAGCCGTACTTGTGTCTACATATTCCACCACCACATATTTTTACATACCGCATGAATCCGTCTTTCCTTGGCTTTTTGAGTCTCCAAAACGCCCTATTTATGGGCATTCCAAGACCTCAATTTTTTCTACCACGCCATTTTTAATTACATTTGTTGGCACATTACTCTCTATTATTGATGTCATTAACATCATCCAAGTATTTCTATTGTTATGACTTGTTCTAATGCACTGTAAAAATGCTTCTGGCTCGGCTAACAACAAACACCTCTTCTTTGCTCTAGTCAATAATGTATAAAGCATACAGTTATCAAGAAGCTGATGATGTGTATTGTCAATAATACCAATTACTGTCTTTCGACCAGCACCCTGCAATTTATGTACTGTCATAGCATAAGCAAGATCCAAAGCAGTTAACTCCTTCTTTGTGTATTCAATGATTTTGTCTTTTCCAAAAATATCAGTGTAAGTTACTTCACAATACTCTTCTTTTTTCTTACCATCATATCTTTCACTGATTTTTGTCACATAACCAATCTCGCCATTAAATACATTTTTGTCATAATCATTAACTGTTTGCATGACTTTTGCACCAAGTTTGAAAGTTGTATCAAAACCTTCAATACTCTCTAAAACATTACCAAGTAATTCATTTTGAATAACCTTGTTAATTTCATTGGTGCTATTCAAACAATCTTTTCTACGAGGTACTGCAATAACCACATTGTCGATTCCATCTGATTCAACAGATTTGATGAATGTCTTAACAGCAATATTAAACAATGACTGTCGATTTGTACGGAACATATAATACATATCCTGTAACTCACCATGAATAATTCGTGGCTGTAACTTCTCAGATATAGGATTTATATTCTCACGAATCTTATTTGCATCAACAAGAATACCTGATTTTTCAGCCTGTCTCATAGGTTTTACTAACTTACTCACAACTGATTCATCGAACATTTCAATTAAATCTGAGAACACGTTACCAAATCCGATAGGTGGCAACTGCTTATGATCACCTGAAATAATGATTCTTGTATTGTCTCCAATTGCTTCAAGCCAATGTAAGAATAAACTGGCATTAACCATACTTCCCTCATCAAGAAATGCAACATCTGTAATCAAATGATTATCCTTATTGTATGTAAACTCATTTAATCCTTGGCAACCAAGCGTTCTATGAATAGTCATAGCTGGAAATTCTGTTGCTTCTGTAATTCTTTGAGCTGCCATTGCTGATAAAGCTGAAGCTGTCATCATATAATTATTCTCCATATAAGCTTTAACAATTGCTCTCATAATTGAGGTCTTACCAGTACCAGCTTTTCCTGTTATTAAGCTCACTGTTCTGTGCAAACTCTTGTGAATTGTATCTAGCTGTTCTACTACATAATCAAATCCTTGTTCTTCTTCCGCATGTTTAATTGCTTTATCAATCGCTTCATCAGAGATATTGATTGTTGTTTCAATTTGAGATTTATTCAGAATCAAATGATAAATCTGCATCTCAATATCGTAATAATATTTCAAACCAATTCGACCATTATCAATATGAAGAAAGTCATTATTTTCTAATAGCCAATCAACCTTATTGCAACACTCGTATATATTATTACTTATGGCTGCCCTTAAAATCTTTTCAGAACACCATGTATGACCTTTACTTTCTCCTAGATCTTTGAAATAATATTGGATAAAAGCCACAAGTCTTTGTGTAGAATCAATCAGTTCAGGTTTTAATTTCAGTGCTAAATCATCACATTTACGAAACCCAATCCCATCAATTTTTGTCATGATGTATGGATTTTTTTCTAACTCTTGCTTTAATAAAACTGGATTTGGTTCTTCTGAAAGCAATTTTTTAATCATTGCATAAGTAACACCAATTGGTTTTAGCATTGAGATAATGTCAGAAATGAGATAGTTATTGATGATTTTTTCCTTGATTTTATTCCAAGTAATTTCTCTAACACCTTTTACAAGACTGTAATCAATAGTTTTTAATGTGCCATTAGCAACATCATTAACCACATTTGGATAAGCATTTATTAAATTATCAGCCATCCATTCAGGAATCATTGACTTTAAAAATAATAATTGTGTCTCTCTACTCTGTGGAATAATTGCATATATGGCAATCGGTGTATATTGATCGCCATATTTTTTATCTTTTTTATATTTCGCCTTAACCACATATTCTCCACCCACAACTAAATGTTGCATCTTTCCTGCCAACTTACTCATTTTTTTATCATCAGTATCATTTGCAGAATTATTATCACCAAACGGATCGAATGTTTTTGTAGTTTTTGTAAAGAATGGAATATTATCTTTTGTTGAAAATCCAAACACACCCCACGTTGAATCATCCGAGTAGTATTGCTCATATGTAATTATCGCTGTGAATTTATAAATCTCATCTTCATCCAATTCAGACTGATACTCCTTTCTTTCTCACATATTCAAGCCATTTGCTATATGGCTTTAATTTTTCTACAATTACCTTTTCTTCGCTATCTTTCTTACAAAGAATTGCTACTTGCTGTCCTTTTTTTACTAAATCTTCATATTCCTTTAATTGACTATGCCATACAATTCCTTCAACAAGTCCAAAACTTGAATAGATGTTTATATATGCAAATTGCTTACCATTCTTATCTTTCTTCTTTTGAACCTTTGCTATAATTCCAACTAAAGTACACTTCTCACCATCGGGTACATCCTCAAATGGTGTCAAGAATGTATAAGCTGCATCAAATGGATTATCATTGATAAATACCTGTAATGTTTGGAATTCCCAAAACTGTTCATCTTCAAGATATTTTTTGTTATCATCTATGTACTTTTGGAATCTTATCTTTTGATTTTCTTCAAACTGTATTTTTTTTAATCTGTTATATTCCGCAAGTAATGCTTCCTTGTCATATACAATTCGTTTTCCAGATGAAGGAATCACGTACTTCTTTAAGTCAATATTCCAATCTTCTTCGAGTTTTTTATAGGTAGGCAATGATTGAACTTCTGAGAATTTTAATGGTTGATACTCTGATTTAAGATATGATATAAGTTTTTCACGCTTATTTTTACAAGGAATTGCACCAGATTTTATTAGTGCAATAACAGATGCCTTACCTAAAGAAAGTCTCTGAATCAAATCATCAAACGATTTGTATATACCATTATTCTCTCTTTCTTCGATAATTTGCTTAGAAAGTGATTCACCAATTCCACCAATAGCAGATAATCCAAAAAGAACCTTATCCTTATCGACTGTGAAATTCATTCCAGAATGATTAATATTCGGTGGCATAATATCCACATTAAAATACCTTGCATCAAGAATATACTTATTAATTGCACCTGCTTTATCTTTATTCTGATTGAACAATGCTTTGAAAAAGTAAGTTGGGTAATGAGCTTTGAACCAAGCTGTCTCGAAACAAAGAACTGCGTAACTGTATGAATGCGATTTATTGAATAGATAACCGCCTTTTTGTGATAATTCATTCGCAATTTTATCAGCAATCTCTTTAGAATACCCATTTGCTACAATTTCACCACGAAGAATTTCTGACTCTTTCTGTACTAATTCAACTATCTTTTTTCCAATCGCCTTACGGAATAAGTCAGCACCACCGTATGTTCTTCCACCAAACTTCTTAACAATATCAAGAAGCTGTTCCTGATAAATCATACAATAATTTGTGTCTTTTAAAATTTCATCCATATCTGGATGAATTGATGGTGGTCTACTTCCTCCTGTTGCCATTTCAACATACTCGTCAAGTGCTCCCATACTATCAGGTCTATATAATGCCAAGATGACAGATATAACCTCAAAGTCTAGTTGTTCAAGCTTTGGTTTTAATCGAATAAGCAAATCTTTCATTCCTGCTGATTCAACCTGGAATACACCATTGGTCTTACCACTTGCCAATAACTCATATGTAGGTCTATCATTCTCAAATTCTGGATTATTGATATCATAATCCCAAGGATCTAAATGCAAATCATCCTTAATTTCCTTCACAAGATTAAGTGTTGCTACTCCAAGAAGGTCAAACTTTACAATTCCAATGTCTTCTACATAATGTTTATCAACTTGAATTACATGCTCGCCCTTAGTTCCTATTTTCATTGGCATATAGTCATTGATTGTTGTATCAACGATTCCAACACCACCAGCATGAATAGAAACTGTTTTAACACGACCACTTAAATGCTTTGCAATATCAAACAAATCAGCATATTGTGGATTGTCTGCGAGTAAATTTGGATTTGCTTTCATACAGTCATCCCATTTATCGAATGTAAATTTCTGTGAAAGTTTTTGCATCTGATTATATGGAAATCCAAGTATCTTACCAACGTCAGTAATTGCAACTGTTGGAGTGATATACGAGTAGTTAATAATCTGGCATACTCTTTCTTCTCCATATTTGTCTACAAGGTAATCAATGATTGCATCTCTGTTACCAACATCTGTATCAATATCTGGGAGTCCTACTCGTTCAGGATTTAAGAATCTCTCAAAAATGAGTCCATATTTAATCGGATCAATATCCGTGATATGACAACAATAGCAAACTAAAGAACCTGCTGCACTTCCTCTTCCCTTACCAACTTCAATTCCAAGTTTCTCAGCAGCCTTGATAAAATCCCAGACAAACAAGAAATAACCATCGAACCCCATTGAATGAATAATACCCATCTCGTAGTTCAACCTAGTTCTTCTTACTTGCTGTTCATCTTCACTGAGATTGTCATATCCTCTATCTTTCCAACCTTGTCTAACTAAATGCCATAAGAATTCATTGTTATCTCTATATCCATCAGGTAATGGGAATGTAGGTAACTGTGGTTTCTGAAATGGCATATCCACATTTTCAATTAAATCTACTACCTTATTAGTGTTCTCCAATCCAAGACATACATTTTCATATCCAATCTGACTATCCATAATTTCATGGATTTCATCTTCAGATTGCATATAGCAACCTTCATATACCTCACTATTTTCAATAGCATTTTTGTCGTTGTTGCTACTTTTTCTACCAATCTGAATAAGCTTGTCCTGATAATACAAATCTTCTTTTTTAGGTGCATGACTATCTGTTGTAATGATAAATGGGATATTTGTTCTTTTTGAAAGTTCTAAGATTTTCTGATTATATGAACACTGATCCTGATGAGAATGCGACTGCATCTCAAGGAAGAAATAAGGAAAAGCTTCTTTATATTCATTAACATATTCAATACACTTTTCAAAATCCGACTCTCTCGCTAACTTGCTTGCTAAACAAGCAGAAGAAATAACAAAATTATCAGCATATGGTTTAATATCTTCTACTGTGCATCGTGGTTTAAAATAAAACCCTTCAAAGTTACTTTTTGTAATAACTTTATTTAAGTCTTTTCTGCCTTGCTCATTTCTTATCAAACAAATCAAATGAAAATATTTATTGTCTTTATCCTTAACAGTGATATCTTCACATTCATATAACTCACATCCATATATCATTTTAATATCTGGATAGTCTTTTTTAATTAAGTCAAAATAAATATGAGAATATACATTTCCGTGTTCAGTTATAGCAAATGCCTTTAACCCTATTTCTTTTGCTCTATCCAACATTTCTTTTGGACTACCATATCCATCAAGTAATGAATAATATGTATGGTTATGTAATGAACTATACATAACTCACCTCCTACCAATCATCGTCTTCATCGTTACTATTTGTACTAATAACAGCTACATCTTCGATAATAATCTGTGGTGTTCTAATACCGTTATATTCGTTTATTGAAGGTTTTCCGACAATATTAAATGTAATACTATCGTTATCATCCCATGCGTTTTGAAGAAAATCATATAGCTGATTACCTTCTTTACATTTGAACTGAATGTATTTAATATCATTCACCATAAAACTGATAGTATCCTCATTCTTGCCAAATACTTCAAAACAATCTCTTGTCAATGATATATTCTCTATTGCAAGCATAGGTTCATCAATTCCTTGACAAATAATATCTTCAAACTGTGATAACTTAATAATTAAAGGGATTGTGACATGATTAATGTCTAAGATGAAATCTACACGATATGTAGAATCATATTCAGTATTTTTAAGAATACTGTTCATCATATTAATTGCTTTTTCTTTATCATCAACTGGTAAATCTACAATACCAAAAGCATTTGCATGACCTTTACCATTAACGAAACCTGTTGAATTAACAATATCTTTAAAACTATCAATTGGGCTATTATCAATATTTCTTGCACTACCACCAAATACAGTTGTTTTTGTCTTTTTATCAAAATGTTTCTTTAGCAGAATGCAAGGTTTATTATATTGCTCTGCAATTTTAATTGCTACAACACCAGTTAATCCACTATCAAGTAAGTCAGATACATCAACCATAATAACTTTATCATCAATTGGAAGATTATCTACAACTTCTGAAATGGCTTTTACGCCTTTTTCTTTCATTTTATCTTGTCGTGATTTTGCATTTTTACAAAGTCTAGCAGCTCTATCATAAATGCTTTCCTGAATTGTTTCTGCTGGTTTATTCTTTGTGGCTCTTTTTTTATATTCAAAGAACTCATCTTTTTCGATAAAAGCTCTGAATAATAATTCCTTTTCATCACTTGAACCGATACGAATACACGCATTAATCACGGGTGTTACATACCATTGAATATTATGAATATTAACTTTACCATTCATACTATAATCTTGTGCTTTAATAAAAGCCTGAAAACATTTATTTGTAATATTTAGTAATCCAAGATTTGTAATATATCTTGTCTCAAATGAACGCATATCCATAACATCACTTATATTTGCTAATGCACACAAATCTAAATAGTCATCTGCGAACTCATTCCATGTCTCAGCGTCTAATGCTTGTAAAAACTTATATACAACACCTGCTCCACAAAAATCCTTATTAGAATAATTGTCACTCATTTGATTATTTACAATCAATGCATATGGATTTTTTTCTTCTGACTCATGGTGATCAAGAATAAGTATATCAATACCCTTTTCTGAAAGCTCTCTGCACTGTTCTGTATCATTTGTACCAGCATCAGGAATAATCAATAATTTTGTATCATCACATATCACAATGTCATCATCTAGTCCATGTGCCTTTGCTCTTGCGTGTAATATGTAATTAACTGGATAATCAGCATTCATTTTCTTAATATAAGAATACATCATAGCTGCTGAACAAAAACCGTCTGGATCTTCATCAATAAGTATTTCAATTTTATCCTTGTTATTAAAGTGTTTCATAAATAACTCTACTGCTTTATTCATGTTATCCAAATTTTCGTATGGAATTAAAACATCTTCATCTAAGTTGAGATATTTTTCATAATCATCAACTCCTCTATTTCTTAAAACTTCCTCTAATACATTGGAAGTATTATTGTCGCTATTTTCATATAATTTATACTTCAAATACACACCTTCCTATCTTAATCTGTATATATTATTCTCTACCAAGTGCTTCCATTTAATAGGATCATCTGTTGGTGATTCTTTTTCACCAAGAATATTATCTTCATCAAACATATAATAAAGCGGAACACCCTCAGAAAATCTTTCTGCTAATTCCTCTAATTCTTCTTTTTTTACATCTTTGTCCAAGCATAAAACTATATCAACACCAAGTCTAACTAGCATATCAATTTGATATTGTGAAAGTTCCTTCCCACCTGTACCACCAGTGTTTTGATAACCATAACTCCATGCTTGTTCAACAAATTTTTCAGATTCCCCAACATAAATCCTTCCTGTTCTTTTTATATAAGGAAGAGTTTTATACAATCCATATATAATTTTTGATTTTGCACATGGCTCTAAATAAATATATTTATTCATTCCATCAGGTACTTTTCTATCAAAATATCTTGCTTTTACACCGACTAAATCTCCTAATTCAGAACGAATAGGAATTGTGTATCGGTTTGTTTCTTCATCAAAACCTATCTCAAACTCTCTTTGTGTTTCATAATCTATATGGTCTTCGTAGAATAAATCATTTACATAAGGCTTATAATACGAAAGTATTTTCTCCGAAATAGGTTGTAATGGTTTTTCTTTTTCTTCTGATATATTAGAATCCATATCTTCTAACATTTTCAGTATTTTAAAACTATCTGGAATATCCTCTTCAAAATCGTGATAATAAGACATTCCTATTTCTGAGCATATTTCCTTTAATCCTTCTGGAAATGTAAGATTTTTTATATAACAAACGAGGTCAATAATATCTGTCTGTCTACTACCTTTTATCATTTGACGAGTTTTATTGAGACAAATAAGTGATTCGTTATTATATAAAATAATTGCTCCCTTATTATCTCCATCAGGATTACCAGCAGTCCAATATGCTCCAACTGAATGATATTTGATATGGTGGCAACCAACGGATTCTAATATCTGTTCACAATAATTATTTTCATATATATAATTCTTCAACTCTTTTACATCCAAGCTGCCACCCTCCAATTAGTTACTATTTTTTGGTTTTTTAATGATATAACCTATATTTCTCCAAATATTTAAGTTCAAATCAATCTCAAATAACATAATCTTGTCTTTACTACCTGCTCTGTTTTTATCTGGTTTGATACAAAAATATTGTTTACTTAAATCCAAATCCTCCGTCACTGGCTCACCCCAAGAATCACATTCTAAAACAACTTGATACTTATGGTATTCTTCCTTATTTAACTTTTTACCAATATTCAGAATATCAGCTACATGCTTTATCTGTTTTGCATTGGCAATGTTATTACTACTCAAACTAAAAATATCCGTAAACACCGTATCATCACTTAACTGGAATACTGCATATCCACTCATACGAAGTTCTTTTGTTAATTCTTTCAATTTAGTTGCAAACTGTTTAATCTGTGACCAATCATCAGTGTTATAACCTTTTAATGTGTCATAACCATAATATTTAATGTTCTGAACCATCTTTGCTTTACGCAATTCAAATTCAATTCTCTCAGGGCTATAATCATCTCCAACATCTTTGAACATAACTTTGCCCTTACGATCACTACTATCAATCCAATCTGTAACTTTTTTTACATTCCAATATTCCTCTGACGTATCTTTTATTCTCTTTATGTAATCTTCATTACTTTCAAGATAAACACCATTATCATCAATTTTTCTTCTGATAATGTCACCATTTTTATCATGGTACACGCCTAACACAATTTCTTTTTCGGGTTTCGTTAAATGGACTCCATGCAGATCTTGGAACTCTTTGTTATTGATAACAGTTGTAATCAAACAGCTACGAAGATCCTCCTCATCCATCTCATTACTCATAAGGAAAAAATTCTCATTCTGTACGAGTGCAACATAAGCTGCTAATAATACAAGTTTTCTTGTTTTACCCTCATTAGAAAGAAATCCTTCAAATAATACCTTTGTCTCTCTAAGTCCAAGAAAATATTCATTATACATATACCAAGGGAAAGGTAAGCCGAAATTTGGCTTTTCAAGATATTTGTCAATCTGAGATGAGTTTTTGTCAGTAAGTTCTACTGCTTCTTCACCAGCATTTATTACTGTATTTATCTTATCTGCTTTTGTGCGAATAATTCTGTAAATGTCATTTGGTGACATTTTATCGAAATTTCTATGAGATAATATTCTCTCAACTGGAAACCCATTTCTTCCATACTCTCTTACTAATGAATATTTCTTAACAGTATCAAAATAATTTTTCACATCATTTTCATCTGCCAAGGTCATAAACCTTTGAAGTGTTTTCCAACCTTTATACTGTTTATATAATTTAAGTCGTTCTTCATTCTGACTCATAAACACATTCATTTTTGTTTCATCTAACGTTTGTGAAAATGTAAGAAAATAAGTTTCAAGATTATCATAAAAGAACTTTGTCGCAGGATCAGAAAAATCATACTTGCTTCTCATAAATGTGCTGTAATTTACAATCAAGTCTAAATCCTTTGCTATAGAACCAACAAATAGGATTTCTGCTTGCACATTACAGTCTTTTAATTCATGTTCATTATCCAATATTATCTCCTATCCAAAAATATCATCCACCAAGCCTGAAATATCATCTGTATCAGTCTTACTATCTTTGGATACGTTAGTATAACCAATTGATTGACTGACAATATTCTGTGATTTTTCTGTTTCTTTCTCGGCTTCAAGTATTTTTTGTTTTTCTTTCCACCTTAAATAACTGTCATATTTATTTATTAATATAGATAAATCATATAATACCAATAGTTCTGGGGTTATTACCTTATTTGACTGAGATGTTAGCTTTTGATTAGAACTTCTTAAATAATCTATTTTTCTTTCCCACATGTCTAATAATTCACTTGCAGATATAGGAACATCTATTTTTTTACTAGTACCATTGATTACATCTTTTATTTTTGTCCAAGGTAACTTTACAATATTATATTCATCTCTTAAAAAAGAGCATAAATCAGATTCATCAAACCATTGTGAAATATATTTATTTGCATCATTAGAAAATTTTTCAATATTGTCTTTATTTATGCCCTTTTTGCTAAGAAGTCCTAATATAATTTCTTCTCCCTCACATAAATACTTTTCTAAATTTTTTAATGCATTTGTTCGTTTAGGTGTTGGAGTTTTTGTTGCATGACACCATTCAATAAAGCAATCCTTGTGATAATAATGTTTATCATAATAAACCAGTTTATGTTCATTTTCTGTAACATCTATATCTTCATGGCAATAACAACATTTTTTTCTTATTTTATTCATATTGATAAAACAATCTTTATGATATAAATGTCCATCAAAATATATAACATCATTGTCCACTTTATTTCTATAAATTATTAGAGATGACTTACAACAAAAGCAAGTAGGTCTAGGATACATAATTTCTTTTTTATTAATTACTATTCGTGCCATATTTTCTCCAAGTAAGAACCTAAATCATCTTTGAATTAGATGATTTAGGTTAAAAAATTTAATCAAACATTGCTAATACTTTATTAAGAATCGCAACATCAGTTACATTCTTGTATGCTGTAGGAAGTCCTGCTGCTTCAAGCTTTTCCTTCATTGCTTTCTTCTCTGTAGGTGGAAGTGCATTTCTCTTAGCAATAATCTCTTTCTTGATTGCTTCAATATCTGCACTATTACCATTATCAGATGTACTTGTTGTCTCCGAATTATCAGGCTCTCCTACCTTACCAAGAATCTCCTTGCTGTAAATATCCTGCTCAACATCAACTGCCTTTGTTAAGTCATTCTTTACTACAAAAGCCTTCTTGTCTGCTGTCTTATCAATAACTGACTGCCAATCAAGTAATGTAGGATCTTCGATAATCGAATTATCTTCGTGAGTATGAGTTCTATCCTTTTTAACATGAGCACATACTGTTCCTTCTTCATTTCTGTACATACGAATTTCAGTCTTAACATTGTATGTCATGCCTTTGAATCCATCAGGAATCTTTCTACCAGTTACAACACTCATAGTTGAACCATCAGACTGCTTAATTGTTTCTTTTTCATCAGTCTCTCTAGCAGTTACAATATAGTGAACACCAGATGCCATAAGATCAAGAATCAAATCCTGTCCCTTGAAGTTAATTGTCTGATAATCTTTTAACTCCATTCCTGCTCCCTCAATCTTAACAAGTCTGGCATCACCAACAAGTCCATCCTTATCAGCCTTGACCTTATTTCTCTTTTTAGAGAATTCTACTAATCCCTGCTTTGTTGTTAAGTTAAGAATTGTAGTACCATCAACAACAATTGCATCTGCTCTAAATGGTTCTCCATCTGCGTCAAGAACTACATTGTCTGTCTCATCTCCGTCATCATCAAGCTCATAGAAATCTTCTCCATTCTTAACTTTTGCAATATACTGTCTTACTTCTCCAAGCGACTGAGTATATACAATATAAATATTTTCAAGGTTTACACCATTTGCTTCTAAGTCACCTAAATAATCATCAATTGAACCAGTCTCAGGATCAAGGTATAAAACTCTGAAAGGCTTTCCATCAGGACGCTTAAAGTATGCAAGCTGCATAGCCATTGTTGACTTACCTGTAAACTGCTCTCCATATAAAATCATACCTAACTTACTCTGTGTGACTGACGCTTTTCTTGCTTTTGCCATTAAATAATTCCTCCGTAATTCTATAATATTGATTTATTGGAACGCCATTTCTGACGTTCCGCTTAGTTATTCTCTAGTTGTTAAAGGATTAATCCCAAGCTTCATCCTCGTCTGATCCGTCAAGACCATCAGCACTTCCCCAATCGTCATTAGAGTCAGAACCAAAACTCTCCTCTGCCTTATTTGCATTCTTAATCTTTGCAATAGCCTCTGTTACATTCTCCTCTGTGTAAAGTTCCTTATCAATTGAAGAACCCTTTGCTCCTGTGATAATAAACTCTCTCTTTGTAGGTGCAGATACTTTCTCAATACTGTCCTCTTCACCCCAATTGTCATCATCATCTGTTGTAACTGTCTCTGTCTGAGTAAAAGAGACCATATGTCCATTTACCTTAATTGCATTATAAGGATTAAGTGACTTCTTAAACTTATTAACGAGAGCCTTATCCTCGATGATAAACTGAACATCTTCAATATTGCTGTATGTAACAATCTTTGCAAGAACAATAAATCTACCAGTTGGCTTATCATTATCGTCCTTTTCCTGATCAATACCCATGAAGATAATTACCTGGTTAAAGTCATTCTGCTTCTCAAACTTCTCATCATTAAAGTCGATTTCAGAGCAAAGAGAAATCTGATTTGGTACAAGCTTTGTAGATGTTCTCTTGTTACCCTTATCATCTGTAAAACTGCTATAATCAAGATTACCTTTGATAAATACAGAAGAACCATCCTTCAGATTTTCCTTGACTTCCTTACAAGCATCAAAATCTGTAAGAACCTTCTTGTCATTAACCGTCTTTCCTTCTGAGTCAACCTTCTTCTTTACACCGATATTCTTTCCAATTAAGCGAAAGCCCTCACGGTTATAGGAAAATCTATCAGCCCAAGGTACTTTAACTGTCTCAGCCTTTTCGCCCTTCTTCTCAGCTCTCTTGGAAAAATATACATTCTCCTGTTCCATGCCCTGAAGATTGACATATAATGTTTCACCATCAAGATAGCTTGTACCAAAGTTAAGCATTCTCATAGGCTTTCCACTCTTTGTCTTAATCTCCTTGAAAGCTGTGTCCTTTTCCATACCAAATACAATTCCCTTTAACTGGAACACACCCTTTGTCTCAGGTAAATCAAATAATCTTCCTTTTTTCTTTGTTTCTGCCATTTTAAAAATGTCCTCCTTATATGTAATAAATTTTTTATTGATAACTTAATTGATAAAACTAAACTCCTACATAACCTCTCCAATTATCAGCGAAGAAACTTGCATCACCCTTAACCTTGTTAATCTGTGTAATACCCTTCTTCTCCATATTTTTTCTTGCTACCATTCTGTCTAACTTTCTTGTATGAACCTGTGTAGGTACTCTCTTTGTCTTCATTAAATGAATCCTCCTTATATGTAAATAATTTTTAATAACTTATATATAAACGCCCACCCAGGACGGAACATGGAAGTAAATCTATATGAAAATTTATCCATAAACAGTGATTTTTGAGCGCACAAACCCAAGGGTATGCTGATAACCACCCATTATTTATTCTCTGTTCAGTTGTTTGTTTTGGAAATTTTGAACTGAATTGTTCAAGACTAATCTAAGATATTTCCTGTTACTTCATACATTTCTAAATCGTTTAATTCACACCATGATTCAAAATTATCTCTCTGAACGTACCAACCAACATTCATTCCAAGAAATTCATTCTCACCATTCCCATAAGAGACTATATTATATAATTCTCCGTTTAGAATATCATTTTCAAAGATTAAATTACCATTCTTATCATGACTGCCAGTGCATCTACATAATGTTTTTGGATCTATTTCTTCAAAACCATCGGTTTCACCATGAGAATAGAATACTGTCGTAGGTTCAAATATCAGATGAATTTCTTTGTCATACATATCTAAACCCTTTACATAATATCCATAAATCCATTTACCATTACGAATGCTTTTTGCTTTGCATAGCTGTGTATCTAAATTCTTCATTTTCACCCACTTATATATTCTCTATTTATACAGTAATTCTTACTTTGATAAGTCTATATGGCTGATAAGCGTTTGGATATTTTTCTCTATCCAC